>WNFP01003212.1_pt1 | contig 19493 bp, 18 predicted proteins | sample 5400201 | NCBI WGS metagenome assembly WNFP01 (sample SAMN13153355, study PRJNA577476) | soil metagenome | isolation source: 115 cm saprolite under Madrone tree | place: USA:California | collected 2016-06-14 | reverse complement strand
CGCGGATCGCGATGACACCTTTTCCAGCTTCGCGCGCCCTGGCTCTAAGTTTGGAAAAACACCGTTGTGCGCCGCCGCGACGTAGGCTTTTGTGAAGCTGGAACGCGATCCATTCCAGCCATTCGCGGCCGCGATGACCCAAAAGAACTTGCTATCCAAGCGGCGCTTAGTCGTCAGATGGGTTGGTGTCGTGGTACTGCTGCTTGGTCTGGTTAGCGCGGGGGTGGTTTATTCTGTCGGAGAGAGTCACTCTGCGAAGCTGGCGCATGGCCAGGAGACCGTTGGCATTGACTCGCGCGATGACACCCTTTCGTTCGACGACTCAAAAACTTCTTCTCGCGGCACCGAAATGTATTTTGGAAAGGTCGGAGTATTACTAACGACTTGGTTCCATCATTGGGAGGAATTGAAAGGTTTCGAGCGTTTGGCAATCATGATTGCAGCGAGCTCTGTCCTCGCATCGTCGATCTGCTTTCTAGTCGCCAAGCGGTTGCCTGGTCGATGAATTGGCGGAAAAGAAAGAGAAATCCTACAGCAGCAGATGACAGCAGCGTAATGTTTGTACTTAGCCGCATTGCGGAGTGGACAGAGAGCTAGCTCATAGCGCAAATATAAACGCTCCCCGACCTTGCGGAGGGCCAAAAAGACCGTTAAGAAGGACCGAAGACCGCCGGTAAAAAATGTCTGTCGCTACCGAAGCAATTTCACGAATTGTCGCTGCTCCTGTCTGGAGTTCGCAAACCATCCACGGTTCGGCTTTTGTCGCTGCCTCGGCGCGCGATATTGACCCTGATATTTGGGCGAACGCTTGGAATCAACACGCGAAGGGAAGCCGATTCAATGAGGCGGTGGAGCAAGGCCTGAGTGACCAGTTTGAGCAGCGCTATTTCGTATTGGTGAATTCTCGGCGAGACCAAGTCTCTATTCAGACCTTTTTTCTCATTAGGCAGGATCTTACCGCCGGCTTGCCGAAGACAGTACGAAACGTCGTGACCCAACTTCGCCAGCGATGGGGCTCCCTTTTTTTCATGCGAATGCTAATGGTCGGGAGTCCGGCCGAGGAAAGCCTCCTCGACTGCGAGGAGCCTTGGGCGGTCGAAGCGTTGCGAATGGCTCTAGAGCGGTATGCGCGGCAGGCACGGATCGGGTTGGTTTTATTGAAAGATTTCCCAGCAGAATATCGGGAATTGCTTAAGAACTTTACCCGCCAAAATTATCGACGCATTCCCAGTCTGCCCGGAGTGAAACTTGAACTTGATTTTTCCTGCTTTGAAGAGTTCATGGCGAAAAAGCTCAGCAAGGTTTACCGAAAGAATTTGCGCCGAAAATTTAGAGCGCTCGAGTCATTACCACCGGTAACTTTTGAGGTTCACAATGGTTGCACTCCGGAACAGGTGGACGAAATTTTCCCGCTCTATTGGGAAGTCTATCAGCGAGCGAAACTAAGCTTCGAAGTGCTCAACCGAGGCTATCTGATTCGATTGGGGCGAAGTATGCCGGATAGGATCCGATTGTTCCTTTGGCGGCAAGAGGGTCGCTTAGTCGCCTTTAATATGGGAATCGTTCAAGACGGAGTCATCGACGACCTTTACGTTGGGTTCGACTATGAGGCGGCTGCCAAGTTAAACCTCTATTTTCTGACGTGGCGGGATGTAATTGAGTGGAGCGTTCAAAACGGTGTCAAAACGTATCGCTCCGGGCCGCACAATTACGATCCCAAGCTCCATCTCAAGTTGAGTTTGGTTCCACGTGATCTGTATGCGCGCCATTTATCGCCGATTTTGAATCGTCCATTACTGTTGGCGATGAAATGGCTGGGGCCGACCCGTTACGAGCCGATTCTCAAGGAATTCCCAAACGCGCACGAGCTGTAGGTCGGTAACAACAACCAACCTACACAAAAGGGCGCAGAGACGGAATTCTAAACCGGAGATCGCAAAGATCTCAGAGGAAGATAAGGATCAGAGGGTGAGGTCAAGTGCCTGCCTGTTTGCAGAAAGCTCTATGCTCCCGGTAAAATAGCCAGTAGCAGCTTTGCGCCCAGCGGGGCAAGTTGAACGGATTTTCACTTTGTGATCTCTGCGATCTCCGGTTCGAAAATCTGTCTCTGTACGCTCCCATAAGAGCGTTGGGCGAGCCGGACCAGCGTCGAAATTACGCCTTGGAAACTTCGCCCGAAGCAACCGTCCTCTTCGGTTTGTCCTTATTCAAATCTGGATCAAGGAATCCGAGCGCATGGGGCGGTTTGATAACCCGAACGCCAGCCTTTTTCTGTTCTTCCATAATCTGCTCATGCAGCTCATGCATTTTGGTCCAATGCACCTTCGGCTTGTAATGATGTTCCGCATGGTAGCCGTTGTTGAACCAGATCAGATTGTAAATCTTGTCGTAACTGCTCACGCCCCAAGCCATCGGCTCGTCAGGGTTTCCACCAAAATGGCGGTAATAACCGTTCAGGTAAGAGAGGCAATGACCGAGATAATAGAATGGCAGATAGAAAAGCATAAACTGCCAGTTCAAGAAAAAGCCGATGATGACCAGAATCACCCAGGAAGCGATTTCGAAGATTCCCCAGTATGCGTTGAAGGCATTACGTTTTTTGACTTCTCTAAAGATCGCTTTGGGGTCATCGCGGAAATAGCTCAGGAAAACGTATGACCAGACATTCTCCGCTTCGTGATCGTGGCCATGCTTGTAGATGGAAATTGGATCGACCGTCTCTCCTTCTCCATCTGGGAAATCACTGTTACCTTGATGGTGCTTGAGATGAATCAAGTGATAGAACTGCTGGGAATAGCCCATCGTTACCGACAACAACCAGCTGAAAAATCGGTTGGCCGGTTTCCACTTAAAGTAAGGATTATGAATGAAATTGTGAGCGATCCCGTTGATATTCCAGGAGATGCTGACGGAGTAAACAAAACCGAGAATCAGCATGATCCATAACGGAGCGTGTGGAAACAAAAGGAACATCGAAACCACGAACCCGGTATGCGCCAACATGGCAACCACCGGGATCCAATCTTTTTTGGAATGGGCCAAAATCTTCATATAGCCGTTGACACCGTAACCATTATGGTAAACGAAAAGACTTGCAACCAACTTCCGAAGAGGGCGTCAGTAATTTACTGAGTTGTAATATTTTAAAATGCTTGTTACGTCCGACCGCGATACCTCTGCAGGGCGACTCGATCATCCTCCCAAGCGCGCCTGGTTTTTCAATCCGTATCTTCAAATCGGAGTGAGTGTTCTGCTCAATGCGGCCGCTCAGATCTTTATAAAGATCGGTACCGGACACACTACCGATCAATCGCTGTTTTCCATTTCCAGCCTGATCTCCGGCGCCATGTGGCTCGGAATCGTGGCGATGGTGGTCGCCCTTGTTTCTTGGCTTTATGCGTTGAAATCGATCCCGCTCACGATCGCCTTCACTTTGGCTGCCAGTACGCAGGTGATAGTTCCGCTAGGGTGTTGGATCTTTCTCGGCGAGCAGATCTCTCTACTCCGCTGGGGCGGGATTTTGCTCGTCACATTGGGGATTCTACTGGTGGCTCAACCGCTGGCAAAAGTTGAGGAGCGACTATGAACCCGCTCTATCTTCTATTGCTCCTCGTTTCCAATGGCAGTTCGATTGCCGGACAGGTCTTCTTTAAGAGAGGCATGGGCGACACGGTGCAAATGGCGGGTTGGCAAAGAGCTTCGTGGGTCGGAACCGGAATTGCAGCGAAGGCCCTTAGTTTCTTTTGCTGGATCCTGCTGCTCTACCGATTCGAGCTCAGTTATATCTATCCTTTTGAAGCTTTAGACCCAATTTTTGTCGCGCTAGCAGCCGCGCTATTTCTGAGAGAAAAACTTAATTTCCGGCTGTTGTTGGGGATCTCAATCATTTGCGCTGGAATTGCGATCGTCTCCATCACGTAGTTAGGTGGGCGGATGTTCCGGCCGCCGCAATGCGGTGTGCAGTTGGGTCTACCGCTATAGACAGTCACAATTCGATTTCTGCGCTCGATTCAGGAATCAAAGATCGAGACTACGCTGCGAGCTCCGAACCAATCAAAGCAGGCCAGATGCGTTCCACCGTCTCCCGGTTTCGTTCGGAAGCAAACATTCGGTCCGGCAATGGTTTCTTTGGGTGATCAATTTGCGCGGTTTTTCGCTGAGTCCACCGAGTATAACCGGCCGGTGAATGGGCGCCGCAGATATCTCCACCGACCACTAGTGAACCGAGCCGAATCTGTCCGATCGCCCAAACCAGATCATTGGCACTGAAGAGTCCTTGTTCCCAATCGGTCACTGCTTCCTCCGGGGTCAAACAGTCTAAGTCGACGGTTATGTAAACGTGCCTCCCCTTTAATGTATCAACGAATTGGCCGAATTTTCTGCGCCAATTCTCCGCGTTCATACCAGCCCACCGGCGGCGCGCGGACTTGTCAAATCGCTCAATCCAGGGCCAAACCTCCAGTCTTCCCGACCGCACCGCGGCGTGATTGGCAAACCAGCGATGTGGTGCATTCAACTCGAAATTGGCGCATCCCCAAATTGCCGCTCGGGTAATCGGGGCACTCTCTAGAGCTCGATTCATCCAGGTTCCACAGCACCAGGAGGGCGGTCGCGTGTCCCAGTCTGGATGATTATCAAACGAAACGAGAATAAAGGGCTCGCGCACCTGCCGAATCCAGAGACCTGTAAGATGATGAAAATCGCCTGATCCAAAGAGCGTATAGGGAGTCACCTTACTTCCAATTTCTTCCCAGAATGTGTTGATGAGTCGAGTGGGGGCACAATAGCGGAGTTGCGGACCCCAGCTGCGCCAGTTCTGGATTTGTGAGACCGCGGCTGTTCCGGCGGGCCATGCGCCGTCAAGGTCGATAATCTGGCAATCCGTCATTCTCGCCATAGGCTCGAATGAAATGACAAATGACAAATAGCAAATGACAAATAGGGTCTTTCTTACCCTGGGGGTTGGATTGATTTGCCATCTGTATCTGTCATTTCATTCGAGTCTCAGACGAGAATGACGATGATTTCCCTCCAAGACATTCAAGCCGCCAAGAAACGAATTAAAGGCGGCATCTATTATTCACCTTGTCCCATTTCGGGACAGCTCTCTGAATTCGCGGACGCCCAGGTCTATTGCAAACTGGATCACTTACAACGGACCGGTAGCTTCAAAGAGCGAGGTGCTCGAAACGCACTTTTGCTCTTGGATTCAGCTCGCCGCGAGAAAGGGGTCGTTGCGGCATCAGCTGGGAACCATGCTCTTGGCTTGGCCTACCACGGCAAGCTACTCGGCATTCCGGTGACGGTGGTAATGCCGGAAACGGCGCCACTGATTAAGATCACGAGTTGCCAAAGACTTGGTGCGAATGTGCAAATTCGGGGAGAAAATTTTGCGGAAGCGCGAGCGTTCGCGGACAGCCTCGTCACGAGTGAAGGTCTTACTTACATTCATGGTTATGATGATTGGGAGATAATCGCCGGTCAGGGAACAATGGGACTCGAGATTCTAGATCAGGTTCCTGACGTCGATGCGATTCTGGTTCCGGTCGGAGGTGCCGGCTTGATCGCGGGAGTTGCCCTGGCGGTTAAAAGTTTGCGACCCGAAGTGCAAATCATTGCCGTTGGAGCCGAAAATACGCCCAGTTTCGCAGAGGCCTTGCGAGCAGGGACGCCGGTGCGGGTTACCAATCATCCAACCTTAGCAGATGGTTTGGCAGTTCCGGAAGTTGGGAGCAACGCATTTTCTCTGGCCAAAGGCTACGTCGATAACTTGGTTCGCGTTTCGGAAGACGAGATCGCGCTCGCAATTCTCCGGATCATCGAACTGGAAAAAAGTGTGGTTGAAGGTTCGGCAGCGGCGACCTTAGCTGCTTTACTCAGTGGCAAGCTACCCGAACTTAAAGGGAAAAAAGTAGTGCTGCCGTTTTGCGGCGGGAACATCGATCCCGGTATTTTGAGCCGGGTCATCGAAAAGGGATTAGTTGCGGATAATCGGCTCTTTCGTTTCACTGCAACGATTAGCGATCGGCCTGGCGGGCTAGCTGCTCTGACTCACGTGATTGCGTCAGTCGGAGCGAGTGTCAAAGAAATCACTCATGATCGGACGTTTGGTCGAGCGGAGGTTTCCGCCGTCCAAGTCATTTGTATCGTCGAAACCCGAGATCGTGGGCATATCGCTGAACTGCAGCAAGCGCTGAGGGAGAGTGGTATTCGTTGCAGCGAGGGATGAAGGAGAGCGGTCAGACGAGAAAAACCGATCAAGTCCGTTCATGGACAGATCTTCGACAGCACCCACCCGGCGGCCTCGACATCGTTTCGCGGAAACCCAGTAGGGACTCTATGGATCGGAACTTCCTACCAATGGATCTCTTTTCGATCTCGGAAAAACTTGCCCGAAAAGTCAGGGGGAGCATCTGTTGCCAACCAGACCGCGGTATCGGCTCCTTCCTCGACCGATCTCGACGCGCTCGGGCCGCCCATATCCGTTCGGACCCAGCCCGGACACATCGAATTGACGGTGATACCCTCGCTCCGAAGCTTCTGATCCAGCATTATTGTCACTCCGTTTAGTGCTAATTTCGAGAGACAATAGCTCGGAACATCGCCCGATAAACCGTCGAGTTCTCCGTATCCGCTGGAGACGTTGATTACGCGCGCCGTCCCGGCCTTTCGCAAATACGGCAGGAAAGCCTGGACCAATTGCAAGGCGCCAAATGTGTTGGTTTGAAATGTCGCGGTAAGCTGTTCCCGCCTAATCGTGAGAATATCAGCACCTTCGTCCGGATAGATACCGGCATTGTTCACGAGCACATCGAGGTGATCGTGCTTGTCGCCGAATTCTTTGGCAGCTCGCTGGATGCTCGCCTCATCAGAGACATCGAGAGTTTGAAAGCTGACATTACGGTTGAGCTTGGATACCGCGCGCTCGCCGGCATTGCGATTTCGCGCAGCTAATACAACACGGAAATCATGCTTCGAGAGCTGTCTCACGATCTCAAATCCGATCCCCCTATTGGCACCGGTCACCAATGCAAGTCTTGTGGAGGGCATAGGCCAATAGGCATGACAAATGACAGATGATAAAGGTCTGTTTGCTGATACCTGTAGATCCCGGACTGGTCGAATCCGAGTCGTCATACTTTTGTCTGATCTTGGACAGCGCAGCTACCAAGTATCGATCCTCCTGTTCAATGTACAGCCAGTCGGCATCGGTCATTTGTCATCGGCTTCGCTGCCGGATTGACCATTGACCCTTCTGGCTTGCTTTTTATAGTTAACTGCCTAGGTCAATTTTTCCCTGCGGCAACTCCTACCTTATATACTATGGCTCTCTCAATTGGCTCAAAGGCACCAGATTTTGCTCTCAGTACCAAAGACGCTTCTGGCGTCCGCCTCGTCAAGCTCAGTGACAATTTCGGCAAAACCAACACTTTGCTCCTGTTTTTTCCGGCGGCATTTACCAGCGTTTGTACTGCAGAAATGTGTGATATAACCGAAGGCTTCGGAACCTACGAAGGATTGAATACTACGGTATTCGGAATCAGTGGAGACAGCCCATTTGCCCTGGAGGCTTGGGCGAACCAGGAGAAAATTCGGATTCCGTTACTGAGCGACTACGATCATTCCGTTGCCAGAGCCTATGGAGTTGCCTACGATAGCTTCTTACCGGAGGCGAATCTGCCATTGAGCGGGGTTGCTAAACGATCGGCTTTCATTGTCGATCGAAACGGCGTGATACAATACGCCGAGAGCTCGGATAATCCGAAGCAGTTGCCAAATTTTAATGCGATCAAAGCGAGGCTGAAGGAGTTGGCCTAAGTATGTCGATGCAGCAGGCGATTCGCACGTTCGGTTACGGAAAAGGTAAACAAGCCAGATACTATTCGTTGCCGGCGTTGGAGGAGGCAGGAATCGGCCCGGTATCGCGACTACCAGTCACCCTCCGAATCGTACTAGAATCAGTCCTTCGGAACTGTGATGAGAAGAAGGTCACCGAAAAGGATGTCACGACGCTCGCGCGTTGGAATGCGAAGCACCCGGCGGAGGAAGAGATTCCGTTCATCGTGGCTCGAATCGTTTTGCAGGACTTTACCGGTGTGCCGTTGCTGGTTGATCTGGCGGCCATGCGTGGAGCGGTAGCACACGTCGGTCAGGATCCCAAAATTATCGAACCACTGGTGCCGGTTGATCTGGTTGTCGATCATTCGGTCCAGGTAGATTTTGCCGGAATCCCGGAAGCGATTGAACTCAACCTCGAACATGAGTTTAAACGTAATCGTGAACGTTACGAATTTCTGAAGTGGGGCCAGCAAGCGTTCAAGACGTTCGGCGTTGTGCCTCCCGGCATTGGCATCGTGCATCAAGTGAATTTGGAGTACCTGGCTCACGGAGTGCTCATTGCTTCCTCCCCGGAAGGCGAGATTTGTTACCCAGACACATTGGTTGGAACCGATTCGCATACGACGATGATCAATGGGCTTGGCATCGTCGGTTGGGGAGTCGGTGGGATTGAAGCGGAAGCCGGGATGCTTGGCCAGCCGGTCTATTTCCTTACTCCGGAAGTGGTGGGAGTGCATCTGTCCGGGCAGCTGAGAGAAGGTGTTACCGCCACCGATCTGGCCTTACGCATTACCCAGATGCTGCGAGCCGAGAAGGTCGTGGGTAAATTCGTTGAATTCTATGGAGAAGGCGCTGCTTCACTACCGCTGCCCGACCGGGCGACCATCGGAAACATGGCTCCGGAGTATGGAGCAACAATGGGATTTTTTCCGGTGGATTCTGAGTCGGTCAATTACCTGCGGATGACTGGGCGTTCAGAGGAAATGGTCGATCGGTTTGAAAAATATTTCCGAGCTCAACAGCTTTTCGGTATGCCCAAGAAAGGGACCATTGATTACAGCGTCGACCTTGATCTTGATCTGGCGTCAGTTCAGCCGAGCGTAGCCGGTCCCAAGCGACCGCAAGACCGCGTCGATCTGGAGTCACTCGGCAAGACATTTCATTCGCTTCTCATTAAGCCGGCGGCGGAAGGGGGGTACGGCAAAGACCCGCAGAGCCTGACGGAGACGGTGACGGTCTCAATGAATGGAAAGGACCCGGTAGCGGAGCCGGAAAAATCCGGGCCGATCGGCCATGGTAGCGTCTTGATCGCGGCCATTACTAGTTGCACGAACACCAGCAATCCAAGTGTGATGTTGGGTGCCGGACTGCTGGCGAAAAACGCGGTGGAACGAGGCATGAAGGTGAATCCCACCGTGAAGACGTCTCTTGCCCCGGGCTCGCGGGTGGTGACCGACTATCTGCAGAAGACCGGATTGCAATCTTATCTGGACAAACTCGGCTTCAATATCGTCGGGTACGGATGTACCACCTGCATAGGAAACTCGGGACCACTCCATCCCAATATTGAGCAGGCGCTTTCTGATAAAGACTTTGTTGGCGCATCCGTTCTCTCTGGTAACCGAAACTTCGAAGCGCGGGTACACCAAAGCATTAAAGCAAATTTCTTGATGTCGCCTCCATTGGTGGTTGCGTTTGCTTTAGCCGGTCGGGTTGACCTCGATCTTGCCCATGAACCGATTGGTCAAGACCAGAACGGCACCGATGTTTATCTCCGCGATATCTGGCCAACCCTGCAAGAGATCCGCGACCTGATGGAAAGCGCGTTGTCGCCAGATGTGTTTCGCAAACTGTACGCCGATTTCGCGAGTCAAAATCCGAAATGGAACGAGATCTCGTCGTCGACCGGGGATTTATATCAATGGGATGAAGAGAGTAACTACATCCACGAGCCGCCATTCTTCGCCAGCTTCTCGATGGAGCCGGGAAGAATCGAAGATATCATCGGTGCGCGGCCCCTGGGAATCTTTGGCGATTCGGTAACGACCGACCATATCTCGCCGGCCGGAGCGATAAAACAAAGTTCGCCCGCTGGCCACTATTTGGTCAGCCGCGGTGTACAACCGATCGATTTCAACAGCTATGGCAGCCGGCGCGGAAATGACTTGGTCATGACCCGCGGGACCTTTGCTAATGTTCGGATCAAGAATCTGATGGTACCTGGCGTCGAAGGAGGAGTGACGAAGCACTATCCAAGTGGCGATCAGCTTTCGATTTTCGAGGCAGCAATGCGGTATCAGCAAGACGGAGTTTCGTTGATCGTCATAGCCGGGCACGAATACGGGACTGGGTCGAGCCGCGATTGGGCGGCAAAAGGTACCCGACTGCTCGGAGTAAAGATGGTTATTGCAGAGAGTTTTGAACGTATCCATCGATCCAATCTGTTGGGAATGGGCGTACTACCGTTGCAGTTTCCGGAAGGCACGAATGCTCGATCATTGAAACTGGACGGATCGGAAACGTTCAGCGTCACCGGGTTGAGCGACGAGGTTCGGCCGCGGCAAAAGGTTCGATTCGGTATCAAACGGAAAGACGGCCAAACCGAAGAAATCGACGCAATTCTCCGGATCGATACGCCGATCGAAGTCGGTTACTATCGACATGGCGGAATACTGCCCTACGTCCTGAGAGAATTGCTGAGCCGGGCCGGGTAGCCTGATTCTCCTGGATTCAGGGAATCTGGGTTGGTCAGCGTTTGGTTTTGGCTTGATCATCGAATAACGGCTACGGATTACTCGCGGTGTTTGGCGTTAGTCGCAGGACTACATCACGGCGCACGAATTCGGTTCCGGGTCATGACAACGTTTCAGGGCACTCCAAAGCATGGCGTCCTGGAAATAATTGACGTATAATTGTGATAGCGACGATTACAATCTTATGACTACTCTGAACTCAGGAAAACTGGCTTCGCTTGCGAAGGATTTGGCCAAAGATTATCCGCGCAGCCCACGGGAACTGTTGGCTGGTTACATTATCGGCATGCGAACACTCGACAAATGTCGAGCCGCACTCAATAACTCGCTGGGCGAATACCATTTTAATTGTCCGCTCGACGGTATGTTTTTTGAATTCACGGGCATTACTACGGACCAATTCAAGGATTTCGTCGCGACCGGCGCGAACGACGAGGAGGTTTCGGCATGGGTTCAGGAACACGCCAAACCGAGAGAGCGAATCGAAGTCATTAAGTGGAATAACGATCTCCGGTACAAACGTTTGTCCGAGATGGATGATGGAATCCAGGAATATATGGAAGATTACATTCCGCAGTTTGTGCCCAAGCACCTTCAGCATCACATCGACTACTTCTTCGATATCTATGATGCCGAAGAAAAAAGGATGGAGACGTAAGCGTGCGAGGAGGGCCGATCTATACCTGAGGGTCGTTGCCCATTCAAAACGCAGGTCGAGCCCCGGGCAGGTCGGGCGAAACAGGACTCTCCCCCAACATGTCGCGCGGTAGGCTTGGCGAAGGCGGAAGCCTACGGTACAGCCTGCGCTTAATTTTACAGGTCGGCTGGGTGCGGGCGGGCCAGAATGTTTCGCCTTACCGGTCCGGGTGCTGCTTAAATGCCGGCGCAATCGTCAGGATCCGATATCGATCATCCGTCGCGAGCTCGCAGATTGCGTCTATCGCATAATTAGCACTGGGAACTCCTCCTCCCGGTTGCGCGGATACGGTATCGAGTTGGCCAAAGTTGCCGATTCCGCGCAGAATTCGCGTAGTGACGTGCCGGATAATTCCTTCTTCGTGAAGCAAGAAGCGAGAGCTGCTTTGCCATTTCAGCGAGTGAAATGCTACGTCGATCTTCGGTTCCGCCAATGCCAGTTCTGGAGAAACCCGGAGAAGCAGAGATGGACCGGTGATGGAGTACGCGCGGTCGTTCTCGATTCGGTAAATCGCTAACCTGTTCAGGTGGCGGTGTACGCGATACCAAAGGGCCAAATGCCGCGAATCGGGTGCCCATTCGGCGTGGAAAGCCGCAGGTGCGGTATCGAAGAATTCGGCGACCTCTTGCAGTGCTCCGAGATTTTTCTTGGTGTGCGCGTTTACTAGAAAAATGCCGAAAGAACCGCGGTCATCCTCATGAGCGGCCACCGTGTATGCCTGATTGGGCGAAAGACCATTTTCGATTGGAACAAACTGGCCGACCTGATAGCGCCAGTCTGCCGTGGCGAAGGTTCGGGTCTGGCTAATCAGAATTGCGCAGCATGTGAAGAAGAGCAGCCAATGGCGTCGCATGGGAGGGCTGGTCGGTAATCGATAATCAGTAATCGGTGATTGGGTGATTGGCGATTGGTAGGCCGTGGGCGTTCGTAGGAAGCAGACGCTTGAAAACTGGGGAGCTGTGATCGACCCGCCTCGCTTCCCAGGCGGTATCTCTAAGGAGCGGTGTCCCAATTTCGGTGAGGAGCAAAGCTGCCAATTGTTCTCGCTTTGAGCTATAAAGCCGAATCATTTTGCATGACTCTGGAACCGCTGAAGCCTTTCCGAAGCGCGATCACCAATAACTGATCACTGATCACCGATTACTGGTTACTGATCACCGATTACTGGTTACTGGTTACTGGTTACTGGTTACCGATTACTGGTTACTGGTTACCGATTACTGGTTACCGTCACCTGCCGGATAACCCACACGTTGGTCGGGATCACTTGAATGATCCAGTCCAGCGGGGGCGCGAAGATCGGTTGTTCCGGCTCGCCGATCCGGGATGGCATTACCAGGAGATCTGCTCCGTTTGATTGAATAAACTCACACGCGGTGAATCCGGTGTTTCCGCGAACCGCGTGGGTATCGATTTCTAGAGTTTCAGAAGACAATTCGGCGGCAAGCGCCTCCAAGTTTTGTTGAGAAGAGGGAACATCGGTTCCTAACGCCTTTTCCTTGGCTTCGGCGAAGGTGGTTTGCACGTGTAGCAGCATCAGTTTTTTTGCACCGATTCGCTCGGCTAAATCGGCGCCTCGCTGAAACACCTGACGGCTGAAAGGAGTAAAGTCGGGAATTGCGACAAACACGTGCCCGGGTGGTGGAGCGCCCTCTTTTGGCTCGACAAATAGAAAGAGATCGCAGGGAGCCTCGCGCAAGAGCGAGCGAGCAACATCTCCGGTGAAATTACGGTGTACACTTTCCTGTTCCAGTGCGCCGGCGCGATAGCACATTCAGAATTGCTTCGGCGGGCGGCCCCGTTTGAAAATGAATGGGTGCGTCTTCCGATAGCTCCAACGATCTCAGCGTCTCACGAAAGCGATCCACTTTATCGGAGGTTTCTTCGGCCGCGTGAATCAAATGAAGGGGAACCTCGAACAGGTCGCTGATGCGACCTGCTTCTGCTAATACATCTCTAAAACGAGGTGAAAAAGTCGTAGCGACTCCGGCTCGGCGATACACGTAGTGGAACCTACTTTAGTTCAATTAAAGCAACAACCTGGATTCTCCGGGGAGTGCAGGAAGTAGCCGCTGCTTCCAGCTGCGAGGGCCCATTTTCGCCTTAGGCTCAACTGAAATGACAAATAGCAAATAGCAGATAGCAAATATTGGGCGTCGGAGTATAAGGTCGACCATCGATCGACGCGGGTAAGGAATGTCTGTCCTGAACCGCGGGACGTCAGACGAAAATGAGCCGTGTCAGGCGAGAGCCGTTATCGCAGACATACGTGTCACGTTATCAGCAGGCTTACCGGTCCGCGATCTACCCCAAATATTTCCGGCGCAAATACTCGATGCGGTACTTTGCTTGGGTTGGTTCACCGGTAACCCGGGCCATCAAATCGTTAGGCAGAAACTTTTTACCGAGCCGATGAACCTCGGTTCGCAGCCAGGTCAACAACGGCTGGTATTCTCCTTTAGCCAATGAATCGGTCAAACCAGCGACGTGTTGTTCGGCAAAATTCATGAGTTGCGCCGCATTAAGGTTGCCTAGCGAATAAGTCGGGAAATAGCCGAGAGCGCCCATGCTCCAATGGATGTCCTGCAAAACACCGATCCGATCATTAGAGACCTTCAGTCCAAAGAGATCTTCGAATTTAGCATTCCAGATTTCCGGTAGATCGCGCACAGCAATCTTGCCTTCGATTAACCCGAGCTCGATTTCGAAACGCAGCAGGACATGTAGATCGTAGGTTACTTCGTCGGCTTCAACGCGAATAAAGGACGGGGCTACTTTCTGTATACCGTGAACGATTTGGTCGATTCCGAATCGTTTGAGGTCAGTGAAGTGTTCGGAAGCGACGGGATACCACCTTTCCCAAAAAGAACGGCTGCGACCAACGTGGTTCTCCCAGAGACGGGATTGTGACTCATGAAGCCCGAGTGAAACTGCCGAGCCCACCGGTGTGCCGAACGCTTCCGGACGCAGGCCCTGTTCGTACAATGCGTGGCCAGTTTCATGCAAGATGCCGTAAAGCGAGGTCTGGAAAAGCTTTTCGTCATAACGCGTAGTGATCCGATGATCGAAAGGCCCCAATGAAGTAGCGAAAGGATGGGTAGTAGTATCGATCCGTCCCGCAGCGAAATCATAACCGAACGCTTCGGCAACGATCCGATTGAATGCTTGCTGGTTGGCGATGGGATAGTTGCCGGTGAGCGATTCGCCGGCTGAGGGATTGCCGATTTGCTGGACCAACTCTTTGAGAGCCGGCTTTAACTCGGCAAAAACCGGGGCAACGTAGGCCGCGGTTGCTCCCGGTTCGTAATCTTCGAGTAGTGCGTCGTAAGGCGAAGTCGCAAACCCGTACCGCTGCGCTTTCTCGATGGTCATGGACACGATCTTCTGCAGATGGGGTTGAAACGCCGAAAAGTCTCCGGCTTGGCGCGCGTGTTTCCATGCTTCCCGGCTCAGAGCCGCCGTCTTTTCGAATTCTTCGACAAAGGTCACCGGCAATTTGGTTGCACGCTCATAGCTTCGGCTCCATTCGCGGATATTAACGCCTTCATCAGACTCCGGGGCAAAACCAGCTTGACGAGATGACTCCAACCATTCTCCGACCACCGGATCCGTGAAAAGCGCGTGCGCCCTTGCTCCGAAATAACTCAGCTGTTCGGCCCGATACTCTACCCCCTTCGCCGGCAGGTAGGTTTGCTCATCCCATTCGAGCACCTCGGATGCTGATCTCAAGAGGCTTATCTCTCTGCCGCGATCTAAAAGCTTCTGATACGGGTTGGCGTCCATCCGACGACGATGGGCCAATCTCATTTCAGGAGCAAACCGGTTTTTCGAGAACGAGATGCCGCTTGCTCTGGCTCCATGGCATGAACTATAAACCGCTCCCATGGGAGCGATTTTTGGCATCGTCTTCGGAGTTATCGCCTTTCTGTTGATTTACTGCCTGCTCGGAGGCGTCTACACCGTCAATCAGAACGAGCGGGCCGTAGTAACGAATTTTGGACGGGCCGAACGTATTGGGAAGAAGACGACGTTAGATCTTCCGATCGCGGAGTATCTGACTCCAGAAAATCGGGAACGATATGAATATTCGCAGATTCGGGTGATCAGTCCGGGAGGCCCATATCTGCGGATGCCGTGGCAGCGGGTCTATAAAGTGAGTTTGGCCATTCAGACAATCAATGTTGCGTTTGATCCGGATGCTCCAGCAGCCAACGCAAACGGCACCGTTCTTGAGGCAGTGACCAAGGACCAGCTGAACATCGGATTGAGCGGACAAATCCGGTACAAAGTAAGTGAACAGAATCTCTATGCTTACTTATTCGGCGTTAAAAAGCCGATTTCTCACGTCCTCGGCTATTTTATTTCTATCCTACGTGAGCGGATTGCCAAATACGAAGCACCGATTGTGACCGGCGAGGTGACTGCGACAGAGAAGAGCAGCGAAAGCTTGGCCAAGGCGGGCGTGTCCATAAATGATCTGCGAAAAAATCTGAACGATCTGAATGAGCAAATGGATCGCGAATGCCTGTCGTCCTCCGCTCGCTATGGGATGGTGCTTGACGCCTCATTAATTACCGGCATCGATCCCCCTCCGGAAATTGAATCGGCGCTGGCCGCAATTAACACCGCGCACAACGAGGTCTCCGCCAATCTGAGTTTGGCCCAAGCGACCGCGGACCAGAAAATCGAGCAATCGAAACGAGCGGTGGAAATCGAGACGAACCGGGCAGAAGCCGAGGTCCAACCATTGCGTTGGCTGGCCCAACAGATCACAGAACTGAAACGCGGTGGCGCCACGGCGGTTGCGGCCTATCTGAGAAATGTCCGCCTGGAATTGTTTTCGCGTTCGCGTCGAATTGTGCTGGCGAGAAAGGAGAACCGATGACGATCTTTCTAATCACATTTGTGTTCACTTTCATATTTTGCTGGGTCGCGTTGCCGGTAGCTCTGGGTATCCTCAAGACGTTCAATTTCTATACCACCGTTTCGGAAGGCCGCTGTAAGGTATATCTCCTGTTTGGAAAGGTGTTAGGCGTGGTCGAGGAACCCGGATTGCATTTGCTCTGGATCGACTTAGGGCCGCAAGCCGCGCTGGTGCGCTTCTTTGGCCGAATATATGAAATCGATCGGCGGCTGGATCAGGAATACCTGCGCAGCAATCCGGTGAACTCCGAAGAAGGGACGCCAATGGGGGTCGGGGTGTGGTACGAAATGCGAGTGCGTAACCCAGTGGATTTCCTATTTAAGAATACCGATCCTCAAGGTTCGCTACGCGCTAATGTAGCGAATGCCACGGTCCGCAGCTTGAGCAATATGCCATTAGAGAAATTGTTGGAAAACCGGCACGAAATGAGCCAGGTCGTTCGTCAGGAAGTCTCGCCTAAATCCGAAGAATGGGGATATCAACTTGGTTCAGTATACGTCCGAAAAGTTCATTTTCGCGATTCGGAGATGATTAGGCAGATCGAGCACAAAGTGGTTAACCGTCTTAGGCAGGTGACATCAGCGATCCGGCAGGCAGGGACAAACCAAGTAGATATCATCACCAGCGCTGCCGAGCGGCAATCGGCCGCGGAATTTGCTCGAGCTCGCTCAGTCAGGCCTAAACTGGTTGGAGAAGCATTGCGCGAAATCGGACAAGATCCGGAGGTGCTGGATGCTGTATTTGAAACCTTGGAGGTTGATCGGATTGTGAAAGGTAACGCCGATGTGACTTTGGTGCCCAATGGTCAATACGAGACGCTGGTCAGTCTTTTGGCTGGTGGCGCATTGGGAAAGCCCGGACCGGATCAACCGCCGCCGACTAGGCAGTGAACCAAGATTGGGCAGAATCAAAGATATCCGAGCTGTTATCGGAAGCGCTTTTTTCGCGCGACGGGTTCCGATTCTCAATTGGCATAACTCCGTTGCGACCTGAGGAGTTCTTTGCCAATCACGGAAACAAAGAAATTCTTCGGCAACGGCGGAAACTTCTGCAGGAGCGACCTGCAGACTACATGCAAGCGCTCGAACGGACCCACTGGCAAGCTCTGGTATCGCCGGTCCAGCAGTGGGAGCCGGCGGCAGCAAAAGATGACATCAAAAGCTTAGGTTCCAGTTGGGAACCAGATTTCGTTGTTTTAGATAAGAACGAGCCAAATCACGTACTCGGAGGCTGCGTCTGTTTTCCGTCTGGGTGGAGTTTACATGACAAGGTAGGGAAAAGCCTGTTTACGACACATGCTCCGGTGCCCGGAATGAACCAATTGCTGGCAGCGAAAATTAGCCAATTCGTATCGCGTCTTGATTCAAAACGTTGTTTTCTAATCCTGTTTGGAATCCGGGTTTTTCACGTGCCGCTTCCGCGGGTCCGTGCAAATGCTGCGTTGGCGGAGTTACTTGCGGAAAACTTGGCTTCAATGCCAGACCCGGTTGCTCAATACAAAAGGCTGATCGACTGCCGGGCGAATCTGATCGGTTATCTGAGGTCGTGAGGCCGCGAGTTTCTGGCATTCTTCGGTAGCGGCCGGCGCCCGCCGATACGCGTCAACTCGAGGAAAGTAGACGCACCTTCCAGGTGCGGAACGCGTGGCCCGCTCAGAACGCTCCACACTATCAACCGCTACTTCCAAAAAACATCTCTCGCAGAGTAACCGCGGCCATGAAACATCGTGAGCGTACGATACCTTTCGCAGCTAGAAGCTGCGACTACTCTTCCATAAGTTGACACGCATGGGCAGCTGCCGGATCCTAACGAAGCGACAAGTTGGGATCTGATTAAGAGTATCGGCGGAGTAGTCACCGAGACCCGCTGCAGAGCGCAGTCGCCACTTTCGAGAGAGGCTTGTAATTGGTCTCCGATCGGCAGAGCGGCCCGACGACCAGTTCATTCTATTTGTCTTGAATCTCTGAATTCGCTGTACTTGTCTGTTGCCGTGCGCGCTAAGCCTCCGCTGATTCTACCTCCTTTTCTCGTGCTGGTTCTGCTGCTTGTGAGCAGCGGTTTGCAGGCGGTCATTCCTCTGGCCACAATCTCAATTCCCGCCGGTCGAGCTATCGGCGCATTCTTTGTGGTCATCGGTTTCATCGCCGGATTTTCAGGCTTCTTAGCGTTCCGTAGGGCAGGCACGTCGTTACGTCCCGGCGACGAGCCAACGAGGGTAGTAATCGGTGGCCCATTTCGCATTACTCGCAATCCGATGTATCTCGGCTTCGAGCTACTTCTGATAGGGCTCTTCTTTCTAACCAAATCCCTTTTTTTCCTTATTCCGCCGGTGGCTTTTTTTCTCTTAATTAATTTTGTTCAGATACCATTTGAGGAAAAATTGATGATCGAACATTTCGGTCAATCGTACAGGGAATACTGCCAACGTGTGCGAAGGTGGCTCTAACTCCGCCGTCCTGGTTTTCGGTAAAGACGATTGTCTGCACAACGCCATCAACCGGGATTGGATCAAGAGTATCGCCGAAGCAGCTATCAAGCGCGGACGGCAAAGCGCGGTTGCGATTTTCGCGAGGAGGCCATCGCGCGTTCGGTTTCCGGTTTGCAGAGCGATGGCGACTGAGGGTTGTCGAGGCGCCACGTCAGCAACTCCGGACAAGCTTTATGGTCAGGCTACATTCGGTGGTGTAGCGGGACAGTCGCCGTTACCGACGAATCCGTTTAACGTGAGCACTCTTTCTTCTATTGCGGAATCGGCGGATGACTCGAAGCGAAACGTCCATACGAATCCTCATCAGCGATCATCGCGGCCAGCGCCGAAAGGATCGGTTCCGGGCGATAAAGTCCACTGAAAATAGCGGTATCATCGATGGCGCTGCGGATCACAAACGTGGGACGTTGATTCACCTGAAATCTACTGAATTCGGAAGTAGTAGCCCGAATCTCTTCAATCGTTGCCGGATCGTCGAGAAGGCTTTCGAATTTTGCTTGTTCGATACCGCTGGCTGCGATCGCAATATCGAGCGCGACCTCGTGCCGCAGAATGAATCTACCCTTGGTTAGACCCTCATTCTTGAGCGTCTCGAGCACTTCCGGGCCTTTTCCCAGCTTCTCTGCGATATGGATTAGCCGGTTGGGTAACCAGGTAGTTTGCCCCGATCTTTCGATCCAACGGTGATCGAATCGCCGGCCCGTTGCAACCTCACAGCGATCGTAAAACCAACGCTCTTGTTCCGGGCCCGCATCCATTGGTTCGCCTTCATTGATCAATGCGATCTTTCGA
>WNFP01001299.1_pt1 | contig 19494 bp, 15 predicted proteins | sample 5400201 | NCBI WGS metagenome assembly WNFP01 (sample SAMN13153355, study PRJNA577476) | soil metagenome | isolation source: 115 cm saprolite under Madrone tree | place: USA:California | collected 2016-06-14 | reverse complement strand
AGGCAGCCAAGTCTACAAAGAACATTGCTTGTGGCAGAATCGTGCATACCGGGCACCACGCTGTCCACTCAGTCGCCGCGCGCACTTCCCTAGCGACTGACAACGTACTGACCACGGCTGTTTTGCGCGCTGTACGCCACCGCAATTCTCGCAGCCAATCGCGCATTAGCGATGAGCAAAGCGATATTCGTTTCCAAGGTCTTGCCACGGCTCGTCCGCCCCACCTCTTCCAGCAAAAACGGTGTCACACTCTTGCCACGAATCCCGGCGAGTTCCGCGGCCTCCAAAGCGCTCACAACCAGCGATTCGATTTCCGCACGGGCCAGCGCGGTTTCTGCCGGCGGAGGATTCGCAATCACGATACCCGCACTATGTCCCGGCCCGAAGGAGCCAAGATCCCATTGAATGCGAAGCAGGCGTGCTACATCATCCGGCGAATCCACGCGATGCTGCAATGGCAAGCCGCTTCCCCACGAGTAAAATGCGGGAAACTCATTCGTGCCATAGCCTACCACTGGGATTCCCAGCGTCTCCAGAACTTCGACTGTGCGCGGCAAATCAAGGATCGCCTTCGCTCCGGCGCAGACGACCGCCACCGCTGTTCGCGAAAGTTCCGTCAAATCCGCGGAGATATCGTAGGTGTTTTCGCTGCCTCGGTGTACTCCGCCGATCCCACCCGTCGCAAAAACATGTATGTCCGCCCGCGCTGCGATGAACATTGTCCCGGCTACGGTGGTAGCTCCAGGCCGACCCGAAGCTAGTACTGCGGAAACGTCAGAGCGGCTGACTTTAGCGACATCCTGGGCTTCCGCAAGAAATGCGATCTGCTCGTTTGTCAGCCCCACAACCATCTTGCCGTCAAGGATTCCGATTGTGGCCGGCGTCGCCCCTGCCTCTCGCACGGCCGCTTCCATCTTCCGCGCTGTCTCGAGATTGTGCGGCCGCGGGAGCCCATGCGCAATCACAGTGGACTCCAGCGCGACTACCGGTGCCCGCCGCTCTAGCGCCACCGCAACATCGTCTCGAACCGAGATCAGCCCATCCACCTGATCCTCCAGCCTGCTCTTGCTAGCAAATTCCCGCAGTACGTTCATCTCTGCATGATAACTCGAATCTAGCGCGTCCGATTACTGGGTGCTCAGCTGTGCGAGCGCCCCATGTCTGGCGACGTGATAAAGTGAAGCGCCATGTTTAGGCGTCTTGCCGCTCCTGGCGAAATCCTCGTGCTCGGCGACGTCAACGTCGACGTTATCGCCCGCGTAAAATCATTCCCTGAGCCTGGTGAAGAATGTCTCGCTCAGCGTCTCGAGCTGCACTGCGGCGGGGTGGGTGCCAATTGCGCTTTTGCTTTGCGCCAATGGAGCATTTCCCCAAGCCTTGTGGCGTGCATTGGGCAAGATGATTTCGCCGCCTTGCTTCTCAGAACGCTCGCGAACTACGGTGTGGACGTGAGTAACGTCCAGCAAACCTCCGCAGCGGTGACTGGCCTGCTCTACATCAACGTGACGCCCAACGGACAGCGCACATTCTTCGGGAGCCGCGGCGCAAATCGCCTTCTTAGGCGCATGCCCAGCGCGTGCCGCATGTTGAACCGAGCAATGGCAGTAAGCATGATGGGCTACAGCTTCCTCGATCCAGGTCCCGAAGCAACGGCGAAACAACTGCTAAAAGCCGTCCGCGCCCACGGTGGCTGGGTCTCCCTGGACATTGGTATGGAGCCAAGCGAACAAATCCCTAGTAAAATCCTGCAGATTGTCAAGCAGGTGGACCTTCTCTTCGTCAGCAGTGATGAAGCCACTGTCCTCACCGGTGTTCGCGACCCGCGGAAATCCTACCACCAGCTTGGGAAAGCTGGAGCCTGTGATGTCGTTATGAAGCTGGGAAAACGCGGCTGCTTGATTCTCCATGAGGGCAAGCTATGCCACGTCCCCGCATTTGCTGTGCGCACGGTTGACACTACTGGGGCCGGAGATGCTTTTGCCGCCGCTTTCCTCCAAGCGCGTCTACGTGGCTGGACCCACGCCGAAGCTGCACTCGCCGCCAACGCCGCCGGAGCTGCAGCCGTCGCTACGGTAGGCGCAGGCGAAAACATGCCGACCCTGCAGCAAATCGCCCATATCGTGCGCACACAGCGCCTGAAGCAACCGTGGGATACCATTCGATCCAGGGTCCTCCGCCGCATCAGGAAACTGTAGTCCAGGGCCGAAACCCGTTTCTACAATCGAAGATGTTTTCCGATGCGTCCTACGACCAAACTTCCACTGTTGCATCTTCGGGATGCCGCTTCCTGAAAAAGGAACTGGCCTTCGGCTGATTCTGATCTGCGCTAGCTTCGCTGGCTGAGGCAGCGCTCTCCTCAATTGCAAAGGCCTGTTCTTCTTTCTTCCACCCCGTCGTCATCCTTCTCTCAAACCTAGAGTTTCCTTTGCCAAGCCCATACTGGGAGGCTCGGACGGCAATCTCGAACCTCCAAATGACGCCCATTTTACTCGACCGTGACACGGGCTGTTGAGATACGCTGTATTGAATTGCCGCTAGCTGAAGCTCGCGACAAATCTCAACACAATCTGTTTCGCTGTCCCCGTCCCATACAACACGGAACGTTTCCGCGTCGTGCTTCCCCTCTGTACGTAGCTCTTTCACTAATCCAACTCCACAATGGGAACAATACTTCAAACTCCAAGGCGATACTCGACTTGGCATTGGGGCAAGATATTGCGGAAAGAAGTTTACAGTAGGGCACACTTCTCGAGTTGAAACATGCTTCTATCCCATTGTCCGGTTTGGACAACTCTTCCAGAGTCGCTGCGCTCACTCAGCGCTGATGTGAACAGCGAAGACAAGTAGCTCTCCTGGAGGCGTAAGATTCTCCGAGCCGCTCTTCCGAGGCACCTACCATGAGAAAGCCAGGACGGGGAACCAGCCTTTGGACAAAGTTGCCCATTACGCTGAGGGCCATTTTCGCGGGTTTTCTTATTGCTGCCGCTGCTGCCAACGTCTGGCTGCTGTTGCTCCTGAACTTGGGTGTGCAGCTCGCTGCGGCAATTGAGGCAATATTCCTCGCGCTTTTCCTATGGTGGGCGCGCGGAGGAGGTCCTCCAAGCGCAACGCAAGCCGCCCGTGCCAAGACGTTCCGCCGCGGTAAGCTGACGTCCAAGCAGTGGTTGTGGGGCCTCATCGGAGCATTCTTCTTTGCCGCGACAGTTCATGCTTCCATTGTCTTGCTGTTCCGTTTTATGTCTTATCCCGCTGGAGCGTTCCGGCGCGGTTACGATCTTTCTTTCATTCCCTCGCGACCTTTGAGGTGGATTGCAGTGGTGGTCTCGGCGGCTTCGGCGGGAATTTGTGAAGAAACTGGCTTTCGCGGCTTCATGCAGCAGCCGATCGAACAACGCCACGGGGCGTCAGTCGCGGTTTTTATTTCCTCTTTCTTCTTCCTAGCATTACATCTCACCAAAGCTTGGGCTTCGCTGGGAATGGTTCTGATCGTATTTGGCGCGGGCGTATTGCTCGGACTTCTCGCATGGACCGCAGGATCGCTCATTCCGGGGATCATCGGTCATTTTGTGATGGACGTCGGGCTGTTCGCCTACTGGTGGACCGGTATCGCTGGCGACTTCGCCGCACGTCCGATCACCGAAACAGGTGTGGATCGCCCCTTCCTCATCGCATGTTGTGTGTTTGCGACCTCGCTTGTTGTCGTGCTGCTCGCAATCCGGAGGCTCCGTGAAGCCTGGTCCGCTGATGCGCTGACACGATCGGTCTGAGGACGACCGCCTCTAACTCACACCCGCACGTACCCGCTGGTTCCTTGGAACGCCGGCACGCCTTCAAAGGCCGCTTGGAAAAAGTCCGAATTTCTTTTTGGCGCTTGCCTGCGGCTTCGTTCTAACGAACTACTCGGAAATGATCCACTTGATTTCATAAGAATGTCGGCCCGCTCGACCCGAGTAAACTGATCTGCGGCAACTGCTTTGGCACCGGCATCGGCTGGTGCAGATGCGAACGCGGGTCATGAATCAGCTGCAGGCGGTGGCGGTGAACGAAGGCAAGTGCTGGAGGAAAAAACTGTTCAGCGAACACAGTGTCCGATTACGCGGGCACTAGAACGGGTCAGCGCAATCAACTCCACTCAATCGGAGGCCGGTTGCTAAGACCATGGGTCATTGCAGCTTCGCGTTTTCTCGCGGCAGTGGTGAGGAACACAATCTTGATTTGCGTCCTATCGCGATTATTCCTAATATCCTTCTGCCATCCAGACGTTGCTGCTGGTCGTGGGCGCCGGAATCGCTAGGTATTTCCCGTCTCGCGAGGCGATGCCCCACGATTGTGACGGCCCCTTCACCTGCCAAAGTTCGTGCGCGTTGCCGGCCAGGTCGACATATAGCAAGCTCGACCTCCAGCCGGTCGGATTGCTCGTAACAAAAAGTCCTTTCGAATCTGCCGCCCAATCCACGGAAGAAAAAGTGCTCCAGTTTTTTGGGGCGATTTCTCCAACTGGCTGGCCCGCAGTCGAAAAACAGACGGATGCGGTTCTCGTCCGTCTTGGCTACGGCGATTAATTTTCCATCGGGAGAAAGCGCCGAATTCTCAATGCCGCTTTTCCGAGGCAGCCTTGCCACTTCATGGGCTTTGCCATTCATGGGATCAAACGTCGAAAAAAGGACCTCTGTGGTCAATCGCTGAGAGAAAACACAGATACTGGCGGGAGCCCGCGAACACATTAAGTTGGTAATCCCTGGCGCCGTGACCACTACTTGCGATGCCCCTCCGTCAAGGGGCGCTCGCATCACGCATGGTGACGTTTTTGCATGGACACCGGCGGACCGATTGGATCCTTCCCTCCGATGCGGTTTCCGTCGTGCGCTTTCTCATGCAACAGCAAGGCCTTACAACAGCGCGATTTGATTTCTGAGTTTCGGCTCGGAAAGTGCGGTTTCAATGTTTCTCACTGGACAACGAAAGCTCACCGTCGAGCAGATTCGCAAATTGAGTGTGCGCTTCAAACTTTCTGCCGACGTTTTCATTCGAAGCCTATAGCTAAGGGCTGCAGAGACCTGAGACCAATCGTTCGAGGTCGAGTGCTTTAAATCCGTAATTAGATTTTCCGGGGACGCGTTCCTTTCGATAGAGACCGGGGCAGCAATAAAGGAACAGGCCACAGAGGCATATTCGAGGCCAGTGGCATCCCGGATCCGCCAGGCATTGTTATTGATGTCGACATCTCCGTCGTGGTTGGCAGCGTTTCGTACTGATCCTATGTAACCGAACGAACCGGGACTATGAAACCGTTTCGGCTCACCCAGCGTCAATGATTAGGGTGCCTGACTTGTTGCTGGAAGGATTGATTGATCGAATAAATCTTGCGCGTTGCATGGTGCGGTTGCCCGTGGCTAGCGCGCAATATTTGTCTTGCACAGTGATCCAGGTTACCGACACAACGAGATTACCGGGATATTAGGACGCTCGGAAGGGCCATTCGAGGTCACAGTTGTACCAGCTCGTGTGCACAAGGCCCGGACGCGGCTGCGTCAATTGGGCCAGGAACCTCAGCGTGAACACGCGCGCGATGATCGGCACTTGAGTGCCGTGCGCCGCGCGTGACTCAGCGAGGTTTGCTCCTTTAGCGTCCAATCAGCCCGAAGGACAACAAGTATGCTCGATGTTGGTTTCCTTTCGGGTATCGACCTTTTCAAAGAGCTCCCTGATTCCTGCCTGGCGAGCCTCAAGAAAGACAGCCACGCATTGGATTGCAGCGCTGGTCATCAGTTTTATGCGGCCGGGCAGACGGGCAGGATGCTCTTCGTTCTAGAAAAGGGTTCGGTTCGCACTTTCAGGACTTATGGCGGTAAGCGGCTAACGATCGCAACGCTTCGACCTCCCGCCATATTCGGCGTCGTCGGTTGCTTTGGCCAGGGAAGGTATCAATCCTCCGCAGAAGCTCTCCAGGCTTCACGCGTTCGAGTGATTTCGTGCGAGAGTATCCAGGCTCTTTTGGAATGCGCTCCTCATGTGGCACACAGGTTCGTCGACCTGATGAGCGAGCGATTCGTGAACTTTCTCAACAGGATGGAGACACTCGCCCGTAAGGGCCTGATTCCGCGTCTCGCAACCCTGCTGTTAGAAAAAGCGGAGAACGACGTCGTGGCTGGCATGACTCATAAAGAGTTGGCCGACCACCTTGGCCTTCATAGGGAATCCATAACCACCACATTGGGTGAATTGCGTATGGCGGGCATCATCGCGACGAAACGGAAAACGATATTTATTCTTCAGCGCGAACGACTCGAGCGCGCCGCTCACGAATAGAGGTTCGTTCGAATCGCTTCGCCATTTTGTAAGTATCATTACATTTCAGTGGTGCAACCTATTCGGTAAATATTCTTCTAACGCTAAGACATACATGGGCTTCAAGTGCGTGCGGCTTCATCGCTGGCCTCAAGCCTAGGTGTGTGCTGTGGCACTTACGTTGCAGCGAGGCCTTCTGCCAGTTCGCTGTACGAAAGCGCTGTGTTTATAAACCACAAGGGGTGGGGGAAAGAAACGAAGTTGCTGCGTCTTCAAACCAAGAAGCGTTTCTGCAAGAACTATTTGTCTCTGTAGCGTTGGCTGCAGCGATGACCATGCTGATGCTGCCGTTCATCAGTCAAGAAATCATCTGCGCGCAAATATCCAAGCGTTCTGTCTCAGAAAGCGCTGTAGATCAATGCGTTGATAAAGATGAGGAATAAAGGCAGGAACGCGACGGTTACAGTTACGAGCGAGAGCGCTGGTCCATTTCGCTTTGGCTTACTGTCGATCGGTTTCTAGATCGACGAGCGGCGGTACTTGAGTCTGTTGATTCGCATGTGACGGTCAATCCGGCGCTCTCGCGCGGATGCTTCGGCTCGGCGAGACGATAACCGGAAATCCGCCACTTGCACACCCGAGAGGAAGTCCTATGGAAAACTGCGGTAACGATACAGCTTCACCAGGAATAAAATCCGTCGTTGCGGCTCGATTCCCTGCCGCTCTAAGCTTGCTGGCGGTTTTGTGCATGTTGCTGCTCACAGCGGCCCAAGGCCGCGCGCAGACAACGACTGCCGACGTGGTTGGAACAGTGACAGATGCCAGTGGAGCGGTGCTCCCGGACGCCAAAGTGACGGTGGAGAATCTTGCAACGCATGGAACTCATACGGCGCAGACGACTTCTTCAGGGGACTACGACGTTCCGTTTCTGTTGCCGGGACACTATTCGGTACGCGTGGAACTCGCCAACTTCAAGACCTTTTCGGTATCCGACATCACTCTTCAGGTGGGCGATCGGGCGCGTGTAGACGCGCAACTTCAGGTTGGAGACTCCTCGCAGACGGTAGAAGTGGCAGGGATGAGTCCGCTTTTGCAGAGCGAAACTTCCACCGTCAGCAGCTCGATTACGGAGCACGCGGTGCAAGACCTTCCGCTTGCCACACGCAACTTGACCTCGCTGATCACTTATACCGCCGGAGCAAACGAAGGTGCGAGCGTGGATTCGCTGAGTAGCGGTCAGCGCCCTGATGATCGCCGCCAAACCAGCGCTTTTTCGGTGAATGGACAGGACGTGGAACTGAACAACGAGCAGATCGATGGTACCGACAACAACGAAAGGATTATCGGAACCATCGGCGTGAAGCCGCCGATCGATGCGATTGAGGAAGTGACAGTGCAGACCAACAACTACACCGCGGAGAGCGGACGCACACCAGGCGGGCTGGTCAGCGTGGTGACCAAGTCCGGAGGCAACAATTTTCACGGGTCAGTTTATGAATTTTTTCAAAACGACAAGCTCAACGCGCGCAATCCGTTCGACGTAGCGCCTAATCCGAAGTCCGAGCAGCGCCAGAATGACTTTGGCGGAAGTGTCGGGGGGCCAATCATCCATGATCGGACGTTTTTCTTTTTTAGCTATGAAGGATTCCGCCAAATCGCTGGTGTCTCAAGTCCGATCTTTAGCAGCGTGCCCACTGCCGCCGAACAGGCTTTGGGACCGGCAGGACTGGTGGCGGCAGATCCGAATATTCCCGCGGGAACGCCGGTTGACCCAGTAGCAGCGAACTTGCTTAAGCTCTATCCACTTCCCAACACCGGCGCGCCCGGCCAATTGACGAACAACTTCGTGTTCGATCCGAATAACGTACAATCCAGCAATTCGTACGATGCCCGTGTGGATCACCGGTTCAACGACAAGAATCTTTTCTTTGCGCGTTTCACGTCAAACAACGTAGCTTCAGTGATTCCGACGAGTTTGCCCAATGTCACTATCAACGGAGTGTCGGTGAATCCTGGAAATGGACAGTTTGGCTTCGCCGGACCGGCCAAGGACATCGCGTACAACGCCCAAGTCAGCTTTGTGCACACCTTCCGCGCAAACTTGGTACTTGAACTGCGCGCCGCCTATACGCAAATTAACAACAGTTCCAACTCGCCGAACTCCGGCACCAACGCCGCTACCGCCCTGGGATTTCCCAACAATATTAACTTCGGCCCACTCGACAGTTCGGGGCTCCCGCTCATCAATATCCCCAACCTCGCGCCGCTCGGCGACAGTAACTTCGTGCCCATCGTGGACGTTAGCAACACCTTCGAGGAAAATGGCACGCTCAGCTATACGCACGGTTCACACAGCCTAAAGTTCGGCGCTGCCCTGATTCGCCGGCAGGCGCGTAACGTGCAGAGCAGCAACGGCGTGGGCAATATCAATTTTGGATTGCAGGAAGACAACGGAGCCACGCAACAGGACAGCATCAATAATCTGGCGACATTCCTGGTGGGCGCCTTCACCGCCGAAGGCCGCAACACCGACCTTTTCACGCCGAACTATCGGTCCTGGGAGCCAGGTTTCTTCGCCCAGGACAACTGGAAAGTGCGGCCGTGGCTGACGATTAACATTGGCGCCCGTTACGATATATTTACGCCATTCACCGAAGTTCATGGATTCCTTTCGAACTTCAACTCGGCCGCGCAGCAACTGCTGGTGCCTGCACAAGGGCTAAGATTTCTGCAATCCATTGGCGCCGATACTAACGGAATCGTCGCCTCGTCCGCAACCGCGGGAGTGCAGACCACGTATTCCAACATTGCGCCGCGGGTGGGCTTTGCGGCCACGATTGCACCGAACACGGTACTGCGCGGCGGTTACGGCATCGCGAGCTTCCCGGGCAACTACACATCAAACGCATCGCTGAAAAACGCGCCATTTAATGGCGTGTACGCTCCCAGCATCAACGGAACCCCATGCCAGTCTCCACTGGCCTTCCAGATTGAGACTAATTCCGGGAAGGTGGCCACTCCGTTGCCTGCCTGCCAAGCGGCCCTGGGACAAACGACGACCTTGAGCGGCGCCACTGGCGGAATTCCGGTGCCCACTCCGCAAGCGCTGAATAGCCCGGACCTTTCTCTGCCGGACAACGTAGCATTGAACTTCCGGACGTCCTACGTTCACCAGTTCAACCTGGAGTTGCAGAAACAATTTGGCGCCAACGTCATCACGATTGGATACGTAGGACAACTCGGACGCCATCTGCCTCAGGTAATCAATGATGTCAACGTGCCCGATCCGCTCAATACCGCGCACACCGCCGCGAACACCGCGGGCTTCGGCGTACCAAACACGCTTACGGGCGCTCCCTGCGTCGCGCCGGTAGACGGCTGCGATCTGCGTTTCACGGTGCGTCCAACCGCCACCGCCTTGCCGGGTCTGGGTGGCGTTGGGGAATACTTCAGCGAAGGCACTTCGAGCTACCACAGCTTGCAAATATCTTTCCAGCGCAGCTACCACAACGGACTCACAGTATCTGCCAACTACACCTACTCGCATGCGATCGACGATGCAACCGATCTAAGCCTCGAAGGCCAAGAAGGCTTCGGTAACGCCGATCCCTTCGACTTGAAGAGGTTTGAGACCGGCAGCAGCGACCTGGATCTGCGGCATCGATTTGTCGCAACCGCCAGCTACGAACTTCCCTTCGGAAAGTCATTCACCGGCGCCAAGAAGATAGGGCTGGCCGGCTGGCAAGTGAACGGGATTTTCGTGTGGAATTCCGGAACGCCCTACAGCATCACCGACAACTTCACCGGCTTTGGCAACTCGGTGTTCAACGGTATCGGAGGCGGCCCGACACGTCCCAACCAAATCGCCGATCCCAACCTGCCCAACCCAAGCAACGCCGAATTTTTCAATAACAATGCGTTCGCAGTACCGCTTCTTGGCACCATCGGCGATACCGGCCGCAACACTCTTTATGGCCCGCATTTCCGTTATTTCACGTTTTCGGTTTTTAAGGACTTCGTTCTGGCGGAAAAGCTGAAGCTGCAGTTCCGCACAGAGTTCTTTAACTTGACGAACACTCCGAGCTTTTTCATTCCTAACAACCAGAACGACCACGCCACAACAAACCAGGTACCGACCGCGGCCCAGATTGCTGCGGGCACGGTAAGTACGGCGTTCGGCCAAGTGGTAGTGACCAACCCTAACTACACGCCCAGGGAGATTCAGTTTGCACTAAAGCTCCTATTCTAAGGCCTCACGGACCGGGTCAATAAGCAGCGTCGAAACCCCGCGCCATATAAACGGAAACCCGCGAACCGCACCAGACGGTTCACGGGTTTTTCCCGTTTTCTGCTTCCCTCTCAAGGTCTTGCAACTCCCTGCATGCCGAATGAATCTATCCGCAATCGAATGAAAAACATTGGGTCCTTGGACCGTTCGCGACACGCTCTTGTCAGGTCCGGCGAGGCCGTGTACACTTCTTTACATGTTAGCGAGCCTCATCAACCAGAGAATAGCGCGGACTTGTTGTCTGTGTTGCGCATCCGTGTCCTCTGGCATCGGGAGGCTAGTGCACTAAAGGTTTAATTCTAGCCGAGCAGTTTTATAACCCACCGCCAGAGACGAACTGGCCGGTGGGTTTTGTGTTTTTGGAACGCAAGAATTGAGCAAAGGGACAAAACAATGGCAAGCACTCCACAAGAGCTGTCGAGCGGAACGCCACTTCGTGCCAGGTGGGCCGACGAGATAGCCGCGCCCGCGAGTCGAAAACTGAACCACCTTGAAGTGCTCGAAGCAGAAAGCATCCATATCCTTCGCGAAGCGGCGGCCGAGTTTTCACGTCCAGTGATGTTGTATTCCATTGGTAAGGATTCCTCCGTGATGCTGCGCCTAGCCGAGAAGGCTTTTTTCCCCGGGCCGATTCCCTTCCCTCTCCTGCACGTGGACACGAGTTACAAGTTCCCAGAGATGATCGAATTTCGCGATCAATACGCGAAGCGGATTGGCGCAGAACTCCTGGTGCACCAAAACCGGGAAGCGCTCGATGCCGGCGCTAATCCATTCGCGCTCGGAACGCAAAAATGCTGTGGCTTGTTGAAAACAAAATCACTGCTCGATGCGCTTGCTGAAGGCGGGTTCAACGCAGCATTCGGCGGAGCGCGGCGGGATGAAGAGAAGTCTCGGGCCAAGGAGAGAATCTATTCGTTTCGCGATCTCCATGGGCAGTGGGACCCCAAAAACCAACGGCCCGAGCTTTGGAACATATTCAATTCAAAAATCAACAAAGGGGAAAGTATACGTATCTTTCCGCTTTCGAATTGGACGGAGTTGGACGTCTGGCTGTACATCTACACGGAAAAGATCCCTATTGTGCCGCTCTATTTCGCCAAGGAACGGGAAGCCGTCATTCGCGATGGCTCCATCGTTTTGATCTATGCAAAGGACCAGCTTAGGTTCGGAGAAAAATCCCAGAAGTTCAAGTGCCGCATGCGATCGCTCGGGTGCGTGCCGTGCACGGGAGCCATCCGTTCGGAAGCCGATACGGTTCCCAAAATCATTGCGGAGATGATTTCGTTCCGGCGCTCGGAACGTGAAAATCGCGTGATCGATCATGACGAAGAAGGATCGATGGAGATCAAGAAACGAGAAGGCTACTTTTGATGGCTCCCGCTGCTACCGCCGAAGTACAGGGTGAGTTCGCACTGTTCCTCGAGCAGAACCTGAACAAGGAACTTCTGCGATTTACCACAGCCGGAAGCGTGGATGACGGCAAGTCCACCCTGATCGGCAGATTGCTGCATGATTCGAAGACCGTCTATGAAGATCAGCTTGCTTCGGTGAAGAAGAGCCGGATCAATCGTTCGAGTGGGCCAATGGACTTTTCGTTGATCACCGATGGACTACGGGCGGAGCGCGAGCAAGGCATCACTATCGACGTGGGCTACCGGTACTTCGCGACAGCACGGCGGAAATTCATCATCGCCGACACGCCTGGGCACGAGCAATATACGCGCAACATGGCGACCGGCGCGTCGACCGCGGATTTGGCGGTGATACTGATCGATGGGACGAAGGGACTTCTCGCGCAAACGTTGCGGCACACCTACATTTCCTCTCTTCTGGGAATTTCGAGCGTCGTTGCCGCCATCAACAAGATGGACCTGCTTGAGTATCAGGAAGAGAAATTCCTGCACCTTCAAAAAGAATTCCGTGCACTTGCCCAACAGTTGGGTATACGAGAAGTGCAGTGCATCCCGCTCAGCGCTCTCGCGGGAGACAACGTCGTCGAACGCAGCATAAGGATGCAGTGGTACACGGGCCCGGCGCTGCTCGAATACCTGGAGACGGTGCCGCTCACCAGGTCCGAGATCACGCGAGGCATCCGATTCCCCATTCAGTACGTGGTCCGACCAGACGCTTGCTTCCGCGGATTTGCGGGACAAGTAGCCGGTGGGATGATTCGCCCGGGTGATGTTGTTACCGCTCTTCCGTCGGGCCAACAGTCTCGCGTGGAATCGATCGTCACTTACGATGGACCGCTGGCCAAGGCGTTCTCTCCACTATCGGTCACCTTGAAGCTCGAAGATGAGATTGACCTGAGCCGCGGAGACATGCTCGTGTCGCCCGACAATCCCCCCCACGTGTCGCAGCGGTTTCGAGCGACCATCGTCTGGATGCATGCGCAGGCGCTCGAAGCCGGACGCCCCTTTCTGATAAAGCAATGCGCGCGACAGGTGCGAGGTAAAGTTACCAAAATCTTCCAGCGCGTGAACATCGATACTCTGGAAACAGAAGCGGCAGGGCGGATTGAGATGAATGACATTGCGGTCGTGGAGCTCGAAACGAGCAGGCCGCTCTTTTTCGATTGCTATCAAGCGAACAAAACCACCGGAAGTTTCATCGTCATTGATCTTCTAACGAACGCGACCCTTGGCGCAGGAATGATTCAAGAGGATCTCTCGGAAAGCGCCGACATTTTGACCGGCCCAGAAAGACTGACTCCGGACACGCTGATCGCTCCTCTCGAACGGCGCCGGCGGCATGGGCACTATCCAGCCATTCTGCTGGTCAATGCGCGCGCCGCACTTTCCAGGCGTCTGGAGCGTGCGCTCTTCGAGGAAGGGTTCGAAGTAATGTTTGTTGAAGAGGGGCTTTCCGACCTTGCTACGAAAAATGCCTGGACCACACTACACGCCGCAGGGTTCGTCGTCATCTATCACAACCCGTCACTCGGGCCAGACCAGAGGATGCAGTTGGAAGCAGCGGCGGGCGATCAATTTTTCGATCTTGCTGAACTGAACTTGCCCGTGGGCGATGCGGAGGCTGTGGAACACCTACTGAGCCTGGCTGCATCGCTCCGCATCCCGCGGGAACCCGGAAATCCTTGGAAGGTGATCTGAAATGGCGACCACATTTGTAGGGGAAAAAACCGAGAATCTTACGCCTGACGAGGTCCTGGGGGCAGTGCTCGATGCGCACCCGGAACAACTCGCGTGTCTGACATGCAGTTTCCAGGCCGAAGACATGATCGTCCTCAACCTCGTTCGGCAACGCGTTCCCGCGATTCCCGTGTTATTCCTCGAGACCGGTTACCACTTCCGCCAAACGTACCAATACCGAGATCGCATGGCGAAGGAATGGTCCTTGAACCTGGTGAATGTGATTCCACAGAGAACAGTGGAACAACAAGAATCGGAATTGGGGATTCTATATCGCACAAATCCCACCAGATGCTGCCAGTTGCGAAAGGTCGAGCCGTTGTTCGACGCGCTCGAGCCCTACCAGCTATGGTTCACTGGATTGCGGCGCGAGCAATCGCCCACTCGGAAAAATCTCAAGAAGGTCGAAGAACACCGTTTGCCGACCGGAAAGACACTCTTGAAAGTGAGCCTGCTCGCAGATTGGACCTGGGGACAGGTGTGGGAGTACACAGCCAAGCACCGAATCAGCTATTTGCCGCAATACGATCAAGGTTATTTGAGCATCGGCTGCGAACCTTGCACGGCAATTCCTGAGGACCCGGCGAACCCTCGCTCGGGTCGCTGGGGTGGCAAGAAGCTCGAATGCGGCATCCACACTTTTTCCGAGAACGGGCAGTGATGCATTACCTGATTGGATTCCTCATTGCCTTGGCGGTGGGACTGACCGGTGTCGGCGGCGGGAGTTTCACCGTGCCTGCCCTGGTGCTTCTCGCCGGCTTGACAGCAGGAGAGGCCGTTGGGACAGCTTTTTTGTTTGCCGGCGTGCTGCGCTTGATTGCAGCTCCTTTCTATCTTCTCGGAAAGCAGATTCACTCGCGCTATTTGTGGCTCTTGCTGAAAGGAGCGATTCCTGGCTTGCTCGTCGGTACCTGGGCGCTCCATTTACTGAATAAGGATGCGGGGAATCCCGTAGTGATTCTGCTGCTGGGCGTTGTTTTGGCTGCTTCATCGAGCGTGACTTTCTTCAGACGCGTGCAAAACCCCTCGTTTGCCGCGAAAAACCACCACTGGCTTCCGTGGCTAGCTCTACCAATTGGCTTGGAATCGGGGTTCTCGTCTGCGGGTGCCGGAGCCCTCGGAACTGTTCTTCTTTTGAACTACTCCGAGATGACGCCGACGCAAGTCGTGGGTACGGACCTCCTCTTCGGATTGGTGTTGGCGGTCATCGGCAGCGCTTTTCACTGGAGCTTTGGTTCGATCAGTCTGCCGGTACTGGCTCAACTTCTTCTCGGCGGTGTTCCTGGAGTGGTGCTCGGATGCCTGCTGGCCCCGAAAGTCCCCGCGAACAGACTGAAGGCGGTTGTTGCAATGGTGGCAATTTTTGCGGGACTGCAACTGGTGTGGAGCGGCGGCCGCACGCTAGCGCAAAGACACGCGACAAACATAGCTCAAACCAGGGTTCATGCAGGTGTTGGCCATGCGCGCTAGCCAGCCTGGTTTCGCCAGAGAATTTTTTTGCAGGACATCATCAAGGAGTCGGGTGACGCCGTCCAAAGCTTGGTTTAGCATTACGCACGACGATTGCTGTTGTTGACCCTCCTCTCTAGTTGTTCGCCTCCCTTTTGGCGCTTCTGATCCGTTTGCTACCGTTTGCAAGAAATTCCAGAAGCCGACGCATTGCGCAGGCTCAGCAAGATAAATCCAGATTGGAGAAAAAATGCGATCTCGAAGAGTTGGTGAATTCTTTTCAAACCGTACGTTGCTGTTTGGATCTGTGTTGTTTGGCTGGTGGCTGGGCCTCGCGACGATTGGCTACGCGCAGGGAGAGGCTTCGATCCAAGGCACGGTTAGCGACTCATCCGGGGGAGCGGTTCAAGGTGCGACCGTCAAGGTAAAGAATCTTGAGACGGGGGCAGAACGAAATCTGCTCACGGACGAAGCAGGGCGCTACGACGCCGCCTTGCTTCCTGTGGGCCGCTACGAAGTACGCGCGGAAAAGACTGGCTTTCGCGGCCAGGAGAAAATCGGCATTTCCCTGGTGCTCGGCCAGCGGGAAACAGCGGACCTGGTGCTGCAGGTGGGGGACGTACGGCAGACGGTGCAGGTGGAATCCTCCCCCACCGTTGTCACGATTACTACCGACGACGTTTCGGGTCTGGTTGGCGAGCGACAGGTCAAAGAGCTTCCCCTGAACGGCCGCAGTTACGATCAGCTGATGACCCTCAACCCGGGAATCGTGAACTACACCTCACAACGGGCAGGAGGAATTGGAACCTCCAATTCCGTTGTCGGCAATATGTTTGCGGCTTCGGGCCGGCGGCCGCAGGAGAATCTGTACCTGCTGAACGGAGTCGAATTTACGAGCGCTTCCGAAATCAACAACACCCCGGGCGGAGTCAGCGGACAGCTTCTGGGAGTGGATGCAGTGCGCGAGTTTTCGGTGATAAAGGACACCTACGGCGCGGAGTACGGCAAGCGCCCAGGCGCTCAAATCAACATCGTAACTGCCTCGGGAACGAACCAGCTTCACGGCGCCGCGTACGAATTTTTGCGAAATAGCGCATTGGATGCCCGCAATTTCTTTGACCACGGCGCGATCCCCGGGTTCAGACGCAACGTGTTTGGAGGTTCGTTGGGTGGTCCGATCAAGAGGGAGAAAACCTTCTCTTTTGTGAACTACGAAGGCTTCCGGCAGAGTCTCGGTCTCAGCGATCTATCACTCGTGCCGGATGATGCTTCACGAGCCAAGGCCGTCGCGAGCATCCAGCCTTTGCTGTCGTTGTGGCCGGTTGCCAACGGACCGGAACTTTTGACTTCGACGGGAGCGCCGAGCGGGATTGCCGAAGCGTTCAGCAACCCGAACCAAAGGATCCGCGAGGATTTTGGAACCGTGAGGCTCGATCAAATCTTCTCGGACCGGGATTCCTTTGCAGTCGTTTACACCGCCGACGACAGCGAGGCTCATTCTCCCACCAATAATCCTTTCAGCCTGGTCGACGTTTTCTTGCGGGAACAGGTGGCCAGCCTCAGTGAGACTCACATTTTTTCTCCCGGCCTGCTGAACAAGGCGACCTTTGGATACTCCCGCGGCGCATTTTATTTCAACAGTGGAACCGCGGCCAACTTGCCTGGATGGATCCACGATGGTCAGCCCGTTGGGGCAGTCGTAGTCGGCGGCGGCACAACGCTCAACGGCGCGTCGCAGATCACAAACGGCGGCACCAACGCTGGCAGCAATCTCAGCGCGGCGCGCAATCTGTACAGCGTTGCGGATGAGGTTACCTATACTCGTGGCAACCACTTAATCCACTTCGGCGGATCGCTGCAGTGGATCCGGGCCAACGACGTTCTCGTCCAAGACCAGTACGGCCAGACTTCATTCACCAATCTGCAGACGTTCTTGCAGGGCACCGTGAGCACCTACACTTACGCTCCGAGCTATACGCCATTGTCCTGGCGTTCGCTCGAAGGCGCCTTCTATGCCGAAGACATGATCAAACTCAAACCGTCCTGGGAGTTACGCATTGGCTTTCGGGGCGAGTCCACAAATGGATGGAACGAAGCCTACGGTCGCGCGTCAAATTATGCCTTCAGTTCACAAGGTGTAATCGAATCCCAGCCCGTTGTCGGGGGCTCGGCGTTTTCTGCGAACAACGCAAAGTTCCTGCCGGCGCCACGCATCGGGACCGCTTGGTCTCCGTTCGCCTCAAAGAAAACCGTTATCCGGGCGGGCTTTGGTTTGTATTACGCTCTGCTCGACAACTTGAGTTACCGCTTGGACCAGAACGGCCCCTTCAACACCGTCTTTGCAGCCAAGAACATCGCGTTCTCGAGCATCGCGCCAGGTACCACTTATTCGGGAGCTAAGGTGATCCCGAGTGGTGTTCAGCCGAATCTGCAAACACCGACGGTCGAATCCTGGAGCTTGAAAATCGAGCAACAGTTCTCTACAAACACTTCGCTGGGAGTTAGCTACATCGGCTCCCATGGCTATCACGAATTACTTTCCGTGGATGCCAACCTGCCAGCGCCAACGATCTGCCCGGCATCACCTTGCCCTGCCGGCTATCCCGACGGAGCGTATTACTATCCAACCGGCGCGTTGCTTGCCAACAATGCGGTATGGAATACAACGCACTGGTTTTCGCAGGGCATCAGTTCGTATCACGGACTGGAAGTCGATGTGAACCGTCGCTTCGCACGTGGACTGCAATTTCGTGGAGTCTACACGTTCGCTAAGTCGCTCGACGACGGCGACAACATGAATACCAGCGTTGCAACAAACTCTCCGGCCTTCGTGGCGAATCCGCGGAAACCGAAGACCGACTACGGCAGAGCTTCGTTTGACGTACAACACGCCGCGGTCTTCCAGGCGACCTATGACATTCCGTTTGGGCGCAACGACAACTCTCCTGTTCACCCGTGGGTCGAGCGGTTGTTCGGAAATTGGCAAGTCAGCGGTGTCGAGACCCTGCAGTCTGGCCTCCCGTTTACTCCGCAGTTGTCTTACAACCCTTCGAATGATGGCGACACCCGCAACCCAGTCCGCCCGTCTTGGAATCCCGCCTTCACGGGACCGGTGATCCTGGGCGGGTCCAACCGATATTTCAACCCCAACGCATTCATCCAGCCTCTGCCTGGAACCTATGGCAATGTTGGCCGCAACATACTCGCAGGCCCGCGACTTGTGGAAACGGACGCTTCTCTGACAAAGCTGTTCTCTCTCTCAGAACGGCTGAACTTGCAATTCCGCTCCGAGTTCTTCAACCTCTTCAATCACACGAACTTCAATGCGCCGAATCCCGTCGTATACGCGGCCGCGAGCGGCGGACCGTCGCCCACGGCTGGAGTCATTACCTCCACTGCGACAACTTCGCGGCAGATACAATTCGGGCTGAAATTGCTGTGGTGAACCGAAGAGCGCATCGAACTGTTATCTCAAACGTTCGAAACCGAAGACTTGCTGACCAGAACGAGACCTGCCAAAGCATACTGCTTCTGGTCGAAGAGCGATGCCGTGGGGAGTCGAAGCTCGTAGGGGTCCGTTGGGTCCACAATCGACGCCACTTTCCCGACCGCTTCATGCTGTTCGTCACTCATGACGTGCCCGCAAGCCTTATGGCCGTGAGAGCATCGGCGCATCGTAGTTGCCGCTGCCACTGTAGTGGTTGCACGACGTACCGCGCTAACTACCGGCTTGCCGCCCAGCACCTCCTTTGCTCTTTTAAGAACCGCGCTTTGTCGGTCAGCCAGAAATGAGGGGAGCCGAGTATTGACCGATAGAGTTACATTCTCATCCGTAGTAAAGAATCTTTGGTAAAGATCCTTTTTGCCACAGGAGTGCTGACGATGGCTGACATAAACGAAGTGGTTGTCCGCGGGAGCGCGGCAGGATTTGCGCAGAAGATTCTCGCGGGCCGACATCCTTTGACGGCAGACGAGCCCGTGGCTGCCGGCGGAGCCGACACGGGCCCAACTCCCTACGACTTACTCCTTGCTGCCTTGGGCGCTTGAACTTCGATGACGGTTGCGCTGTATGCGCGACGCAAGAGCTGGCCGCTCCAAGCAGTCACCGTTAGGCTGCGCCACAGCAAGATTCACGCAGCCGACTGCGCCGATTGCGAAACCAAAGAAGGAATGCTTGACCGCATCGAGAGCGACCTCGAATTCGCGGGGCGGCTAACCCAAGAGCAACGCTCGAAGCTGCTTGAGATTGCCGAGAAATGCCCAGTCCACCGCACCCTCGTCTCCGAAATCGACATTCGCTCCCGCGTGCTGTGAGCAATG
>WNFP01001298.1_pt1 | contig 19495 bp, 16 predicted proteins | sample 5400201 | NCBI WGS metagenome assembly WNFP01 (sample SAMN13153355, study PRJNA577476) | soil metagenome | isolation source: 115 cm saprolite under Madrone tree | place: USA:California | collected 2016-06-14 | reverse complement strand
CCTTGCCCCACATGTAATGATCGCCCAGCATTTCCCCATGATCGCAGGTGAAGATCACCAGGGTATGGCGGTCTTCCCCGGTCGCTTTCAGATGCGCCAGAATCCGGCCGATCTGATCGTCGACCTGGCTGATCATCCCGTAGTAGGTGGCGCGTAGCTGGCGTTGCTCGGTCTCGTCGATGTCCTGCAGCACGCCGGGGTGGTGTTCCGTATAAAGCCCGATCTCTCGCTGATTGTTGAGGGCGTAGGCGAGATAGGGATGCTGGGCACCTTCGGCGGCGACCGAGGCCGCGCGAACCGGTGCTGGACCCCCGGCCGGGTCGTACATCGCGTTGTAAGGCTCCGGCGCGATAACCGGCGGGTGCGGCCGCAGGAAGACGCCATGCAGAAACCAGTTCTGGTCCTGGCGCACCGAAAGCCACTTTAGGATCGAATCGGCCATGAATGTGGTTTCGCTGTCCGCCGCGCTGAAAATGGGCGGGGCAAAGGAATGGCCGCGGCCTTTCGCGCCGGGATAATCGGCCACAGGGCGATAGACGTCGTCGCGCCCCTCGAAGCGGTAGCCTTTTGCCTTCAGGTCGGCGACCCAGGCGGCCATGTGGTCGGGAAGCTGGAGGCCGACCGTCATGCCGGGCAGCACGCCCTCATAGGTTGTGAGCGCCGGGTCGTCCGGAGGAAAGCGCCGCGGGTCGGGGCAGGAATCGGTATAGCCGAACAGCGTCGGGTCGAACCCGGCCTTGCGCACCTCAAGCGCGATATTGGTATGGCGGGCATCCAGCGGCGTGCCGTTCTTCACCGAACGGTGATTCATCATATAGAGTCCGGTCAGCAAGCTTGTCCTGGACGGACCGCAGGGCGAGCATTGGGCATAATGCCGTCGGAAGGTCACGCTTTGGCGGGCGAGCCGGTCGAGATGAGGGGTCTTGACGGTTGGATGGCCCAGGGCGGAGAGGCATTCGCCGCGCCATTGGTCGGCCGAAATGAACAGGACTTTGCGCGGTTCGCGGGTGGGCATTGCTCTATCGTCTCCTGGGCAATGATTTGGCTCGCAGCCTCGGGCGACGACCATAACACGCCACGCCGGCGCACCGCCAAAGCGCCCTCTCCCGGAGTGCCGACGGAGGGCCTGCCACCAGCGTTCTTGCGGGGTTTCGGCGCTTGTGGCAGAGTTTGCTCAGGGAGAGCCCCTGGGCCAAAGAAGAAGACGCAAAGAACATGGCCAGTCAAATCGAGATCGCAGGGCTGCGGTTCTCGATTGACTCGATCCTGTCACATCTTCGTAGTACTCAAGGGGTAAGGATCAACCTGCCGATTTCGAACGTCAATCAAGGGAGAGACACGTGAAAAGACTGATAAAGGATCAAGTATCGACGCTGGCGACCCTGCGGGCCGCGAGCGGTCATTCACGCCGCACAATCTTGAAGGGCGCCGCCGCGGCGGGCGCCGTTGCCGCCATGGGTCCATGGATCGTCAAGGACGCCTTTTCGTCGTCTGGCGCAGTGAATTTCATGGGGTGGTCGGGCTACGACTTCAAGGAGCCATTTGCCGCGTTCACGGCTCAGACCGGCATCAAGGTGAATTTCCTCGATCAGCCCGATCAGGATTCCATGTTCGCCCAATGCAAGCTTTCGCTACAGACGGGCGCCGTGGACGTCGTCGAGCCGACGCTGGATCGCGTCGAAGGCTGGGTGTCGCAGGACATTCTCCGCGGCTGGGATGTCAACAAGCTGAAACTGGACAATTACGAGGCTGCCTTCGTGGAAGGCAAGTCCGGCGAGATGGCTACGATCAAGGGCGAACGCTATTACGTGCCGAGCGTCTGGGGCACCGAAGCCCTGACGCATGATACGAAGCAGGCACCGATGGATTGGCCGACGGCGACTCTCGGCTCACTCTTCGATCCGGCCTTCGAGGGAAAAGTCGTCGTCCGTGCCCATTCGTCGCTTGCAGCTATGGGTCGCTGGCTTGATTCGCAGGGCAAGCTGCCGAAGCCTTGGCTCGACAGCTACAAGGACCCGGCGGTTACGAAGGAACTGTGGGACATCGCGCTGGCCGAAGCTATCAAGCACAAGAAAAACGTCGTGCAGTTCTGGAACGGCGAGAACGATGCCCAGGCAGCGTTCCGCACTAACGGCTGCACCTTGGGTCTGACCTGGGATTCAACCGGGTATAACCTCGGCAAGGACCTGCCGATCGCCTATATCTCGCCGAAGGAAGGCGCCTTCGGCTGGCAGCAGGGCCTCATGCTGATGAAGAACGTGAAAAATGTCGACCAGGCGCACGAGTGGGCGAAGTTCATCTCGACGAAAGAGGGCTCGGCGGCCTGGGCAAAGTCGTTCTCAGCCAATCCGACGGCCAAGGGCGCGATCGATCTCGCCGATGCGAGCGTCACCAAGTTCTACAAGGCCGCATATCCGGGCGACGCCTTAGCGAAGCTGTGGTGGTGGCCCTCACAGCCGGCTTGGTTCATCAAGCTACGCGGCGAATATGCCGACAAGTGGAAGGCCGCATAAGGTCTAGGCAACCCATGCAGGCCGTCGGGACGAATCTCCCGGCGGCCCGTATGAGCGCCTGACCGGTATTTTCGCGCGGTTGCGTTCGCTGCTTTCTTTCAATCCAATCGCCGGGGGCCCATGAGCGAGGACGTCCAGCTATCCAATGTGTCGATGGATTTCGGCAAATTCCGCGCCGTGGACCATGTCGACATTACCATCAAGGCCGGCGAATTCTTTTCGTTTCTCGGGCCGTCGGGCTGCGGTAAGACGACAATCCTGCGGATGATCTCCGGCTTTATCGATCCCACGGAAGGGGACGTTCTGATCGGCGGCCGCTCCATGCGCGGCATCCGCCCGAACATGCGGCCCACCGTGCTGATCTTCCAGAACCTTGCCTTGTTCCCGCTGATGCCGGTCTGGGAAAACATTTCGTTCGGTCTTTCGGTTCGCGGCGCCGACAAGGCGACACAACGGGCCAAAGCCGATGAGCTGCTGCGCCTCGTCGATCTGCACGATGCGGCGGAGAAGACGATAAGCCAGCTTTCGGGCGGCCAAAAACAGCGCGTGGCCATTGCCCGCGCCCTCTGCGTCGAGCCGAAAGTCATGCTGTTGGACGAGCCGCTCTCGGCGCTTGACCTCAAGCTGCGCCAGCATATGCGCAGCGAGCTGCGGGCCATCCAGAAGCGCACCAATGTGACATTCATCTACATCACCCACGACCAGGGCGAAGCGCTCGCAATGTCGGATCGTGTGGGCGTCATGTCGAACGGAGTCCTGCAGCAGGTCGGAACCCCGCAGGAAATCTACAATCTCCCGGTGAACGCCTTCGTCGCCTCCTTCGTCGGCGAGAACAACGTGTTTGCCGGCAGGGTCATCGCCGCCGAAAATGGCTTCGGCCAGTTCGAGACGGAGTTCGGCAAGTTCAAGGCGCGACTGGGCCCGGGCGTCAACCTGGGCACGACGGCGAAGCTGTATGTGCGGCCGGAGCGCTCGTCGCTCAATCCGGCGCCCACACCCGGCGGCAACGAGTTGCCGGTCGAGGTGATGGAACTGACCTTCGAGGGTAATTTCGTCAACGTCTTGACTCGTGACGACCGCGGTTTTCTGCATATGGTCCAGGTCCAGAACGATCCCAGCGAAAAGCCGCTGGCGCTCGGCTCGAAGATGCGGCTTTCCTTCCAGCCCACCGATGGCGTCGTCCTGGCCGAGGGCGCATCGAGGAAATCGGCATGATCGCCGGTCGCTTCTCCCATGCGTGATATCGTCCGGCGCTATGGCAGCACGCTGACCTGCTTCATTGTCACGCTGCCGGCGTTTTGGCTGCTGGCGCTGGTCGTGTTGCCCTACATGATCCTGTTCGAATATTCGCTGCGGCCCTATCTGCCGGCGGACCAGTGGGGCGGGCCGAACGACGTCTATGGCATCGGCAACTACCTGACGTTCTTCACCAGCCCGATCCATGTGCGGATCTTCTTTCTGACCGTCTTCTTCAGCAGCGTGGTGACGGCCATCTGCCTGATTCTCAGCTACCCGCTTGCCTTCTTCCTGGCGAAAGTCGCAAAGCCGCACAATGTGCCGACCCTGTTCATGATCCTGCTCATCCCGCTGTGGGTCAGTGAGATTCTGCGCTCCTTTGCCTGGTTCATCGTTCTCTCATTTCACGGGCCCTTGAATGCCTTGCTGGAAGGCGTCGGCTTGATTGCCGATCCGATCCGCTGGATCTCTGGTTTCAACGGCGTGATGATCGGTCTGGTCTATACCTACGTGCTCTTCATGCTGTTTCCGATCTACAACGCCATCCAGGCCCTGGATTCCAATCAGATCGAAGCCGCCGAGGATCTCGGCGCGCCAGCCTGGCGAGTTCATTGGCGCGTGGTCATCCCCCATTCGAAGCCCGGCATCGCGTCGGGCTGCGTCATGGTGTTCATGCTGTCGGCGGGCTCCATCATCGTGCCCAGCCTGCTGGCCTCGCCGGGGTCGCGCTGGTTCACTGAGATTGTGCAGCAATGGATGTTCGAGGCGCAGGATTGGAACACGGGATCGGCCTATGCCTTCCTGCTGCTCGTTCTTTGCACGGTCTTCGTCACGCTGATGATGCGCCTGCTCAAAGTCCGGCTGGCGGATATCGCAAAGTGAGGCGCGACGCATGAATGCCAGAGCCCTTCCCCGCCTGATCGTCAAAATCTATGTCGGCATCTTCCTCGTCTATATGCTGGCGCCCCTCATCGTCATGGGTGGTGCTGCGTTGAACGATTCCCGCTTCCCCTCGGTTTTCCCCTGGGTCGGGTTCACGAACCGTTGGTTCATTGACCTGTGGAACGATGACCGCATGCTGCACGCGGCCAGCAATACGGTATTGATCGCGCTATCGGTGGTGGCGATCTCGATTCCGATCGGCACGGCCGCGGCCATCCTGATCAACAGCGTTCAAGGCCGCTTCCGATCGTTCCTCTATGGCGTCATGGTGGCGCCGATCCTGACGCCGGGTGCGGTCATCGGCATCTCCACGCTGCTGTTCTGGAACAAGTTCGACGTGCCGGCGGGCTTGCATCTTTCCACGCTCGGCCAATGCTCGTTCATTTCCGCCTATGTCATGCTGCTGGTACTGGCGCGCCTGCAGACCTTCGATTCGGCTTTGGAAGAGGCGGCCCTAGACCTTGGCGCATCGAACGCGCAGGTCATGCGCCGGATCATGATTCCTCATCTTTATCCCGCCATCGGCGCGGGCGCGCTCATCGCCTTTTTTCAGTCGGTGGAGAATTTCAACATAACGCTCTTCACCAAGGGCAATTCCGACACGCTGACCGTCTATGTCGGATCGAAGGTTCGTTCCGGCATCACGCCGACGATCAACGCGTTGGCCCTGATCCTGATCACGCTGACAGTCGTCGGCGCCATCGCCTATGAAATATCGCGCCGGCGGGCCGAGCGGCGCGAGCGCGAGCTGGCCGAACAGAAGGATCGCGCGGACGACGTATTGGCCCAGTCACTGGGCGCTCGTCCGGCCGCGGCAATCGCTTCCGGGTCCTAAAACAGCTCTGCCGGCAGACTAAGGACCGACAGGCCGCCGCGCGTGATCTGGGCCGCCAGCCCTTCGGCCTGAACCAATATGTTGTCGGCATAGAAGCGGGCGGTGGCGAGCTTGGCCGTCAGAAACGCCTTGTCGCCGGTTGCCTCGTTCACAGCACCCTCCCTCAATCGCCGTGCCGCGGCCAGGGCCGCCATGGCCATGAGCCAGCCGCCGGCGACAGTGCCGAACAGCCGTAGATAGGGCGTCGCGCCGGCGAGCGCCAAAGCGGGATTGGTGCCATGAGTCTCGATCAGCCAATCGGTGCTGCGGGCGAGAGCTGCCGCACCCTCTGCCAGGGCGGCCCGGATAGTGGAAAGATCCTCCCCGCGCGAACTGGCCAGGTCGCCGTCCGAGGTGCGAAGGCCGGCGATGAAATGGTGCGCCGCCGCACCCTTGTCGCGCATCAGTTTGCGCCCCACCAGATCGTTGGCCTGAATGCCGTTGGTGCCCTCGTAGATCGGCGCGATGCGGATATCGCGATAGAGTTGGGCGACGCCGGTTTCCTCGATGAACCCCATCCCGCCATGGACCTGAATGGCCATGGAGGCCGCCTCGCAGCCGAGATCGGTGGACCACGCCTTGACCACCGGGATCAACAGATCGACCAGGCGCTGACTCTGCTCGCGCGCGGCGGGATCGCCCTGGTGCTTCGATCGATCCAGGGCACCGGCGGTGAAATAGGCCAAGGCGCGCATCGCCTCGCTCTGGGCCCGGATGGTCATCAGCATGCGCCGCACGTCGGGATGGCCGATGATGGGGGTATTGGATTTGCTGGCCCCGATGGGCCGGCCCTGGACACGGGTGAGGGCATAGTCGCGGGCCATCTGATAGGCCCGCTCGGCGATGCTGAGACCCTGGAGGCCGACGGAGAGGCGCGCGTTGTTCATCATGGTGAACATGTATTCGATGCCATGATTCTCCTCGCCGATGAGATAGCCCACGGCTCCGCCATCGTCCCCATAGGCCATGACACAGGTCGGGCTGGCATGGATGCCCAGCTTATGTTCAAGCGAGACGACGCGCAGGTCGTTGGCCTGGGCCAGCGCGCCGCTGGCGTTGACGAGGCGCTTGGGCACCAGGAACAGCGAAAGGCCGCGCGAACCCGCCGGTGCCTCGGGTGTGCGGGCCAGGACCAGATGGATGACGTTCTCGGCCAGGTCGTGATCGCCATAGGTGATGAAAATCTTCTGGCCGGTGATCAGATAGCGCTCGCCGTCCGGCACGGCACGACAGCGCAGGGCGCCCACATCCGATCCGGCCTGGGGCTCGGTCAGGTTCATGGTGCCGGTCCAGGTGCCGCCGATCAGCTTCGGCAGATATGTCTGGCGCTGGGCAGGACTGCCATGGGCGGAGATCGCCTCGACCGCACCCTGGGTCAGCAGCGGGCAAAGCGAAAAGGCAAGATTGGCCGAACCCCACATCTCCTGAAGCGCGATCGCAAGCGACCAGGGCAGGCCCTGGCCGCCATAGGCCGGATCGAAGGGGAGCGCATTCCAGCCGCCGGCGACGAATTTCTCATAGGCGGCCCGGAAGCCCTCGGGTGTCGTCACCACGCCGTTTTCCAGCCGGCTACCCTGGCGGTCGCCGATGGCATTCAGCGGGGCAAGCTCGCCCGCCGCAAGCTTGCCGCCCTCGGCAAGAATGGCGCTCACCAGATCCGGCGAGAGCTCGGCAAAATCGGGCAGCGCCATCAACCCGGGCAGTTCGGCGAATTCCTCGAGGCAAAAGCCGATGTCGGCGAGCGGCGGGCGGTAGGGTGTCATCAGATGATGCTAAGGGAACCGCGGGCGGCAATCCACCAGCGCCTGATCGTCCTAAGCCAATTCGGCTTAAGACGTGAATCAGGCGCTCCTTTGTTGAGTGAGAGCAAGATTCACCGATCAGGTTGATTCAAACTGATCGGATCTTGCTCTAGGCGCAAGGCAGGCTCAGCGCCGAGGTCAGGCGACCTCTATGGGCAGCGGCGTCTTGATCTGAATGGGCTCCAGCCGATCCTTGTTCAAATAACGCTCCAGGAACCGGAAGCCGCGCGTGATGATGAAGGTCAGGACGATATAGAGTACGGCCGCGGCCAGCAGGGGTTCGTAGACCCGAAACGTCTGGGCCACGATGAAGCGCGCCTCGCCCATCAGGTCGAGGATGGTGATCGTCGAAAGAATGGCCGTGGTTTTCATCAACAGGATTGTTTCACCGCTCATGGCGGGCAGGCAGATGCGAATTGCCCTGGGCAAGACGATGCGCCAGAAAATCAGCCATTTCGACATGCCGAAGGCGCGGCCCGCCTCAACCTCGCCGAAGGGAACGGCCTCGATCGCGCCGCGCAGAATATTGCCGGAGTAAGCCGCCGTGTTCAGGCTGAGCGCGATGATTCCATACCAGATCGCTTCGCGCAGGTAAGGCCAGAGGAAGCTGTGGCGAATGGCGGGCGTATGGGCGAAGAAATCGCCGCAGCCGTAGTAGATGATATAGACCTGGGTCAGAAACGGCGTGCTGCGGAAGAGCTGGATGTAGCCGTGGGCCAGCGTCGAGATGATGGGGTTTTTGGAAAGGCGTGCGAGCGCCACGCCCAGCGCTAGGCTGTTGCCGATGACCCAGCAGATGACCGAAATCTCGATCGTAATCCATGTTCCGTAGGCCAGCAGCGGGAACATGCTGAGGAAATAACTGAATCCCATGACGATCCCCTCAGGCCCGCCGCACGCCGCGGTTCACGCGGCGTTCGAGGACGCCAACCCCGACATTCGACAGCGTGGTGAGAACCATGAAAACCAAGCCGGCCACGGTGTAGAAAAAGAAATAATGCTTGGTTCCCGACGCCGCCGTCTTCGAGGTGAACACCAGTTCGCTCAGGCCCACGACGCTGATGAGTGAACTATCCTTGAGGATATTGACCCAAAGGTTGTTAAGCCCCGGCAGGGCGTAGCGGAACATGAGGGGAAACAGGATGCGGCGGAAGCGCAGGACCGCGGGCATGCCATAGGCCTTCGCCGCTTCCATCTGGCCCTTGGGCACGGAGAGAATGGCGCCGCGCAGAACCTCGGTCGAATAGGCGCCCTGCACGAAACCAAGCGTGGCCACGGCGGCGGCGAAACCATTGACTTGGATCTGTTCGCCCTGGCCGATTAAGGCCAGCACTCTCGCGATCGCCTCGGAGCCGGAATAATACAGGAGAAGAATCAGAAGCAGCTCCGGCACCGCGCGGACGAGCGTGGTGTACGTTTCCGAAACAAGGAACATCGTGCGGTTGCCCGAGAGCTTGGCCCAGGCACCCAGCAGGCCCAACCCTAAGCCGATGAGGTAACCGCAAAACGAGATTTGAAGCGTGAGGAGGGTGCCGGCCAGCAGCTCGTCGCCCCAGCCCGTGTCGCCATAGCTCAATAGATCGAGATAAGACTGCATCTCGACGCGTCTCCCCTGAACTCCTGTTTTCGCCGGACGCTTTCAGCAGCGCCTTCGGCCGTCGGCCGGATCCCGCGCCCCTGCGGGCGCGGGACTCTTCCGTCGTTTCAGTAGAGCGGCTTAGCTGCCGTAGACGTTGAAGTCGAAGTACTTCTTGGCGATGGTGTCGTATTGGCCGCTGGCCCGCACGGCCGCGATCGCGGCGTTCAGCTTTTCCTTGAGGGCGGTGCTGGTCTTGAGAATGCCACCGCCGACACCTTCGCCCAGGATCGGATCCTTGGGCGCCGTCCACTTGACTTCGTAGTCCTTGCCCGCATCCGTCTTCAGGAAGTCGGCCAAGGCGATCGAATCGGCCATTTCGCAATCGATGCGGCCGGCCACGAGGTCGGCGTTGACGTTATCCTGCGTGTCATAGACTTTGATCGTCGCCGCCGAGCCGAAATATTTCTGCACGTATTGGGCATGGATGGTCGAGGTCTGCACGCCCACGATCTTGCCCTTCAGGCTGTCGGGGTTCTTGTTGTCGATGTTGAAGCTTGCCGATTTCGGCCCGATGATCTCGGCCGGCGTATCGTAGTATTTGTTCGTGAAGTCGATCGTCTCCTTGCGCTTGGCCGTGATCGACATCGACGACCAGATCACGTCGAACTTGTTCGCCTGGAGGGCCGGAATGATGCCGTCCCAGGCCACTTCGACGATTTCGCACTTGGCCTTCAGATTGGCGCATACGGCATCCATCAGGTCGACTTCGAAGCCGACCCACTTGCCGGATGCATCCTTGCTGGTGAACGGCGGATAAGGCTCTGCGGCGACGCCAAATCGGATGGTTTCGTCGGCACGGGCGGCGAAGGTGGTCAGCGCCAGCATTGCGCTGAGGACGATGCCCCCCAGAACGAATTTTTTCATGGCTTTCCCTGTTGTCCTTGTTTCATGTAAGCGATGGCGGCTGCCTGCCTCCCTGTCCACGACGCCTTAAGGAGCGACGGACTGCAGTCTGCCTCCTGTTTCTTAGCACTCCCCGGGTTTCTTTCCTAGCCTGTCCCCCCGGAGACTGAGCCGGCTACAGCAGCTTTCCCGGGTTCATCAGGCCTTGGGGATCGAGCGCCGCCTTGATCCGGCGCATCAGGTCCATTTCCACCGCCGGCTTGTAGCGGCGGATTTCCTCGCGCCGCAATTGGCCGAGGCCATGTTCGGCGCTGATGCTTCCCCCATGGCGGGCGACGATGTCATGGACCAGGCGGTTGAAGGCGCCCGTGCGGGCCAGGAACTCGGCCGCGGCCATCTGCCGGGGCTGGCAGAGATTGAAATGGATATTGCCGTCCCCCAGATGGCCGAAGGCCAGAACCCGCACCCCCGGCAAGGCCGCCGTCACGGCGGCCGTCGCCTCGAACAGGAAATCGGGCACGGCGGCCACCGGGACGGCGACGTCGTGCTTGATGCCGGCGCCCGCCGGGCGCTGGGCCTCCACGATGGCCTCGCGCAGGAACCACAATCGCCGCGCCTGGGCCTCGCTCTCGGCGATGGTGGCATCGAGCAGCAGGCCGTCGTCGAGCGCCGCGGCCAGCGCCGCTTCGGCGGCCGCCCGCAGACCGCCCGATTCACGGCTGCTGGAGAGCTCGATCAACAGATAATGCTCGTGGGGGACGGCGAAGGGATCGAAACTGCCCGCTACATATTCCAGCGCCAAGGCCAGCGAGATCCGCGGGATCAATTCGAAACTGGTGAGGGCATCGCCGCTGGCGCTGCGCAAGCGGGCAAGCAGCGCCAAGGTCGCCGGTAGATCGGCCGCCGCGGCAAAAATCGTCACCCGCTCGCGCGGTCGGGGGAAAAGCTTCAACACGGCGGCGGTGATCACCCCCAGCGTTCCCTCAGCCCCGATGAACAGATGCTTCAGATCGTAGCCGGTATTGTCCTTGCGCAGCGCGCGCAAGCCATCCCAGACTTGCCCGTCGGGCAGGACCACTTCGATACCCAGCGCGAGATCGCGCATATTGCCGTAGTGCAGCACGGCGATGCCGCCGGCATTGGTGGAGAGATTGCCGCCGATGCGGCAACTTCCTTCAGCCGTCAAGCTGAGGGGGAATAGCCGGTCCACTTCCTCGGCCGCCTGCTGGACATGCTGCAGGATGCAGCCTGCCTCTACCGTGATGGTGTAGTTCGCGGGATCGATGGCGCGAATCCGGTTCATGCGCTCCAGCGAGAGCACCAGGCTTCGGCCCTCGGCCAGCGGGATGCCGCCGCCGACCAATCCGGTGTTGCCCGCTTGCGGGACGGTCGCCACGCCCGCCGATGCCGCCAATCGCAGGACGGCGGCAACCTCGGCCGTATCGCGGGGCCGGGCAATGCCTATTGCGCGCCCGGCATAAAGCTTGCGCCAATCGATGAGATAGGGGGCCATGGTGTCGGGCTCGACGATGAAACCGCCAGGGCCGAGCAGAATCCCCAGGTCGCGAAGCAGATTCATGCCGTCAGTTTAAGGCCAGGAGCCGCCTGTTCGCTATCGCCAGAAAATCGGGCTCCGGCTGTCCCTCAATCAGATCGCGTTGCGCGGTGCGGCAGCCCGGCGCAGACGATCGTTGATCCCGCGTCCCAGGCCCTGTTCGGGAATTGCCATGACGGCGATGGCCCGCGCTCCGCCGGCATCGAGCCGGCGCAGATAGGCAAAGAGATTCGCCGCCGCCTCGGTCAAATCGCCCGCGGCGCTGAGGTTGAGACTGGCCCTGGCGCCCGTCAGCGGGCGGCCTCCAAACGCGAGCAAGGCATCGGTGGGGCCCACCTCGGTTGCGTTCAGGCGCAGCGGAAGATCAGGGGCGTAGTGGCTCGCCAGCATGCCGGGCGCGCGCGGGCCTTCGGTGTCGTCAGGCGCGCCCAGGTGTCCGATCAGCTCCTCGATCTCTTCCACCGGCAGCCCGCCCGAGCGCAACAATTGGGCCTGGGGTCGGCTGAGATCGACGATGGTCGATTCCAACCCGATGGTGGCGGGGCCCCCGTCGAGGATCGCGGCCAGCTTGTCGCCCAGGGATTCGCCGACATGGGCCGCGGTGGTGGGGCTGAGGCGACCCGATGGATTGGCGCTGGGCGCCGCAATGGGCTTGCCGAAGGACTGCAGCAAGGCAGCGGCCACGGGGTGGCGCGGCAGGCGCAACGCCAAATTATCGAGCCCGGCGGTGGCAAGCAGCGAGACCGGGCAATCCGGCTGGCGCGCCAGCACGATGGTCAGGGGACCCGGCCAGTGACGCTCCGCCAGATGGCGCGCCCGATCGTCGAAGCGCCCGAGCCTCTCGGCCATCGCCCGATCGGCGACATGGATGATCAGCGGGTTGATCGCGGGCCTGTTCTTGGCGGCGAAAATGCCGGCGACCGCGCGATCGTCGGTGGCATCGGCGCCCAGGCCATAGACCGTCTCGGTCGGAAATGCCACCAGGCGGCCCTCCTTCAACGCGGCCACCGCGGTTGCGATATTGGCCGGCACCGGCGCCAGGATGGGGGCGGTCATTGCCAGCGGCCGCGGGCGATGAAATCCGGGTTTTCGAAACCGGGTTTACCGTAGATCAGGGGTTGGCCGTCATGGGTGACGACGCTGCCCCCCGCCGCCACGAGCACCGCATGACCGGCGGCCGTATCCCATTCCATGGTGCGGCCGAAGCGGGGGTAGAGATCGGCTAGCCCTTCGGCGATCCGGCAGAATTTCAGCGAGCTGCCGGCGGCGATGCGCGCCGCCACGTGGTGGTCTTCCAGGTAGCGGTCGAGAGCGTCGCCTTCGTTGTGAGAGCGGCTGGCCAGCACGATCACGCCATCGGCGGGCTTGGCACGCGCCGTGATCGATTGCCGCGCCTCGCCGGCGACGGCCAAAACGGCGCCCGCCGGCCCGCCGACATATGTCGTCCCCAATACGGGCAAATGGACGACGCCGTGGGTCGGCTGGCCCCCCTCGATGAGCGCGATGTTGACCGTGAACTCGCCGTTGCCGGCGAGAAACTCGCGCGTGCCGTCCAAGGGATCGATCAGAAGGAAACGGCCGGATCGCTCGATGCTCGGAAGGCCGCTCTGGGCGCAGGCCTCCTCGGCCACGCAAGGCACGCCGGGAAGAACCTCGGCCAAGGCGGGCAGGATGACCGCCTCGGCGGCTTCGTCCGCCTCGGTAACGGGGGTGCGGTCGCTCTTCAGCCGCGCCGTCGTGCCGGCATGATAGTGGCGCAGGATTTCCTTGCCCGCCGATTCGGCGATGCGCGCGAAGGCGGCAAGAAGGTCGCCGCTCATGCCGCTCGGCCGTGGATCGCGCGCCAGATGCTCTCCGGCGTCGCCGGCATGTCGATATGGGAAATACCCCATTCGCCCAACGCATCCACGAGCGCGTTGACGATGGCCGGCGGTGCACCGATGGCGCCCGCCTCGCCGGCGCCCTTGATGCCCAGCGGATTGGTCTTGCAGGGCACGTTGCGAAAGGCGACCGCGTAGTTGGGCAGATCGACCGCGCGGGGCACCCGATAATCCATCAGCGAACCGGTCAGAAGTTGGCCGGTCGCATCGTACACCGTGCGTTCGTGCAGGGCCTGACCGATGCCTTGGGCCACGCCGCCATGGATCTGGCCCAGCAACAGCATCGGGTTGATGGTGGCGCCGAAATCGTCGACCACGGTGAAGCGCACGATCTCGACCCAGCCCGTGTCGGGATCGATCTCGACCTCCACGATGTGGCAGCCGTTGGGGTACGTCGATGCCTTGGGCAGATATGCCGCGGTTTCCGCCAGGCCGAAATCCGCCGCGCCATCGGGTCGGCGCGCGCCATAGGCGGCTTTCGCCACCTCGGGAAAGCCCAGCGATTTGTCGGTGCCCACGATGGTGAAGCGACCTTCGGCGAATTCGACATCGCCTTCGGCTGCTTCCAGGACATGGGCGGCGATGCGCTTGGCCTTGGCCAATACCTTGTCGGAAGCGGCCAGCACCGCATTGCCGCCCACGGGAAGCGAACGCGATCCGCCGGTGCCCTTGCCGAAGGGCACCTGGTCGGTATCGCCCTGGTGCAGGCGGATGCGCTCGATGGGCACCCCCAGGCGTTCGGCAACGATCTGGGCATAGGCCGTGGGGTGCCCTTGGCCGCCACCCTGACTGCCCGCGAAGATGGTGACATTGCCGGCGGGATCGACGCGAACCTCGGCCATGTCCTCGCCGCCGCCCCCGCAGCCCTCCATATATGTTGCCATGCCGATGCCGCGGCGCTTGCCTCGGGCCCTGGCCTCCGCCTTGCGCGCGGCGGCGCCGGACCAATCTGCGGACTCCATGGCCTGTCGCATCAAATTCTCGAATTCGCCGCTGTCGTAATTGGCGCCGACGGGCGTGGCAAAGGGCATCGCGTCGGGTGGAATGAAATTGCGCCGGCGCAGTTCATCGGGCGCGATGCCCAACTCGCGGGACGCGGCATCGACGATTCGCTCCAACACATAGGCGGCTTCCGGTCGGCCGGCGCCACGATAGGCGTCGACCGGGACCGTGTGGGTGAAGACGCATTTCACATGAGCATAGATGGCCGGGGTCCGGTAGAGACCGCCCAGCATCACATTGCCCGCCACCGTCACGATGAAGGGCGCATAACTGGAAACATAGGCGCCATAATTCGCCACCGTTTCGACTTTCAGCCCCAGGAAACGCCCCTCGGCGTCCAGTGCCAGCGAAACATCGGAAACATTGTCGCGCCCATGGGTGTCGGTCAGGAAGGCATCGCCGCGCTCGGCGATCCACTTGACCGGCCGGCCGCTTTTGCGCGCCGCCCAGGCAACCGCCACATGTTCGGGATAGAGAAAGCCCTTCATGCCGAAACCGCCGCCGACGTCCGGCGTGATCACCCGGACGCGGTCGGCCGGCAGATGGAAAATGTCGGTCGCCAGCCATTCGCGCAAGGCATGGGAGCCCTGGGTCGAACTCCAGACGGTGAACCGCTCAGATCCTGCATCATAGGCGGCGCTGACACCGCGCGCCTCCATGGAATTGACGATCAGGCGATTGTTGATCAGACGCAGTTTCGTGACATGGGCCGCCTGGGCGAAGGCCGCCTCGACCGCCGCGCGGTTGCCCACTTCCCAATCGATGCCCGTATTGCCCGGCGCCTCGGGCCAGACTTGCGGGGCGTCGCCGGCGAGTGCGCCCATGAGGTCGATCGCCGCCGGCAAGGGCTCATAGTCGATTTCGATCAATTCGGCGGCGTCGCGGGCCTGGGCCAGGGTTTCCGCCAGCACCAGGGCTACGCTGTCGCCGACATGGCGGACGCGGTCGGTGGCAATGGCCGGCCGCTTGGGTTTGGCGATCGGCGTGCCATCGCGATTCTTGAGAGGAACATGGCAGGGCAGCGTTCCGATGCCCTCGGCAACGAGATCGCCGCCCAGCGCCACCAGCGCCACGCCGGGCGCGCTTGCCGCCGCCGTCGTGTCGATCTTGCGAATCATGGCATGGGGATGGGGCGAGCGCAGAAAATAGGCGTGCAACTGGCGCGGCAGATCGATGTCGGCCATATATTGGCCGCTGCCGGTCAGGAAGCGACGATCCTCGACGCGCCGCACCGCTTGCCCGATGCCGAACTGTCCCATGAGTGATCCATGTGCGATGAGAGGAAGATGAGAGCGGATCATAGGTGGGCGCTGGCGGTTGGGCCAACAAGCATTTTCGCAAACCAGCCTCCCGTGATCGCCGGCTTGCGCCTTGGCGGCGGGCCGGTTATGCCTGCCCGCGCTTTGCCGGCCGCGGAATTGACGTCGCGAGCCCGGCTTGTCGAAGAATGGCCTTCTTGGGGAACTGCCACATGTGGTCGACACCGCTTTCCGAATATGGGCGCATCCGGCGCCTGGCCTTGCGTCGGCCCGCGGAATCCTTCGTCGACCAGGCCCGCCTCGATAGCGAATGGAAGCGCCTGAACTACATGGCGCGGCCCGATTACGCCGGCGCCCAGTCGCAGTACGACCGGCTGGTGAACCTCTTGCGCGGGCAGGGCAGCGAGATCGATTTCCTGCCGGCCGATCCCTCGCTCACCATCGACAGCATCTATGTGCGCGACGCGGCCATCGTTGCCCCGCAGGGCATCATCCTCTGCAACATGGGCAAAGCCGATCGACGCGGGGAGCCGGCGGTCGCCGGCGCTGCCTTTCGCAAGCTCGGCCTGCCGGTGGCGGGCGCCATCGAAGGCGAGGGCATGCTGGAAGGCGGCGATCTGGTCTGGTTCGACGAGCGCACGCTTGCCGTCGGTCATACCTATCGCACCAACGACGAGGGCATCCGCCAGCTCGGCGCGCTCGTCGGGCCGAATGTCGAGATCGTGGTCGCCGACATGCCTCATTTTCGCGGGCGCGCCGATGTTTTCCATCTGATGTCGGTGCTCTCGCCCATCGATCGCGATCTGGCGCTGGTCTATTCGCCGCTGATGCCCATCCGCTTTCGCGACTGGCTGATCGGCCGCGGCATCCGCCTGGTCGAGGTACCCGAGGCCGAGTTCGACAGCATGGGCTGCAATGTGCTGGCGATTGCGCCCCGGCGCTGCGTCATGCTGCAGGGCAATCCCGCAACCCGCGAGGCGCTGCGCGCGGCTGGGGCCGAGGTGATCGAGATTGCCGGCGACGATATATCGGAAAAAGGCCAGGGTGGCCCGACCTGCCTCACCCGGCCGATTCTGCGGGCCTGAGGCGACAAAGGACAGACGCTCTGCCCGGCACTACGATGAGTGTCGCCGAGCGCGACCAAGCCATTACGCGAGGAACACCATGAAGACCGTCTATTCCGACGAGCACCGCCACCAGGACGGCAAGGCCGAGTTGATCGATGGCAAATTGCTACCCTGCTTCGAGATGCCAAGGCGTGCCGACATGATCCTTGCGCGAGTCAACGAGGTGAAGCTGGGCGAGGTCGTCCAACCGCGCGATTTCGGCCTCGACCCGGTCAAGCGCGTGCACAAGCCGAACTTTGTCGAGTTCCTGCGCGGCGCCTGGGACCTCTGGGTGAAGCATCACGGCGCCTATGACGCACTGCCGCTTAACTGGGCGGCGCGCGGCATGCGCGCCATCGAACCCGAGGCGATCGACGGCAAGCTCAGCTACTACTCCTTCGACGCCGGCACGCCAATTACCGCCGGCACCTGGCGCGCGATCACCGCATCGGCCAATGTGGCTTTGACCGGCCAGGCGATGGTGTCGGCGGGCGAGAATGTGGCGTTTTCGCTCTGCCGTCCGCCGGGACATCATGCCGGCAGCGATTTCTATGGCGGCTACTGCTTCTTCAACAACGCGGCCGTCGCCGCGCAGGCCTTCGTCGATGGCGGTGCCAGCCGCGTCGCCGTGCTCGACGTCGACTATCATCACGGCAACGGCACGCAGGAGATCTTCTACGAGCGCGACGACGTGCTGACCATCTCCATTCATGCCGACCCGAAACAGGAATACCCATATTTCCTGGGTCACGCCGACGAGACCGGCGCGGGCCGGGGTCAGGGCTTCCATATGAATCTGCCGCTGCGTTGGGGCAGCGCTTGGGACAAGTACCAGGCGGCGCTCGAGACGGCGATGAAAAGGCTGACCGACTATGGTCCGGAGGCTGTGGTTGTGTCGCTTGGCGTCGATACCTTCGAGCATGATCCGATCTCGAAGTTCAAGCTGCGCCACGAAGACTATCTTCGGATCGGCCAGGCGATAGCCAAGGCCGCCAAGCCCACGCTCTTCGTCATGGAGGGCGGCTACGCGGTGGAGGCGCTCGGCGTGAATGCGGTCAATGTCCTGACGGGCTACGAGCAGGAGGCTCGCCTTTAGACAATGCGCGCGCGACCGGGGCGCTCACGCCGGTATGGCGGCAGCCGGGAGAAGTCGGCTTTTCTCCCGACGAATTCGTGAAAATTTTGGTGGGGGCGAAGGGAAGCTTGCAACTCGGGGCCTCCCTCGACAGACTGCGTGCCGATTGAAAACCGGGCGGGGCCCGGTATTTTTTAAAGGAGGAATACGAGAGTGACACTGGGCAAGTTGAGCGCGATCTTACTGACTGCGGCGATGACGGTCGGGTTCGCCTGTTTGAGCATGGCCGCGGACCCTGCGGCGAAGACGCAAGTGTTCAAGCAATGGACGCTCAATTGCGCGACGCCGGCGGCAGCGGGCAGCACGACCAAGCCGCAGCCCTTCTGCCTCATCCATCATGAGGTCCACCCGGAGACCGATAAGACCAAGACGGTGATGATCGCCACGACGCGCTACATCGGCAAGGATCGCACCTTGGCGATGATCCTGCGCCTGCCGCCCGTGACCAATCTGCAGAAGGGCGTCATCTTCAATATCGACAAGAACCCCGGCTACAAGGCGAAGATCGCCTCCTGCACGCCGGAGCTTTGCACCTCGCTGTTTCAGATCAACGACGACGTCTTGAAGCAGTTGAAGAGCGGCACCCAGATGGTGATCGCCTTCGCCCTTACCAATGGCCAGCCGCCCATGAAGCTGATCCTGCCCCTGGACGGATACGGGCCGGCGTTCGATGCGCTTAAGAAGTCGGGCCTGTAGAATCGATGCGCGCTGCCGCCGCGGGTGTCTTGTTCGGGTTGGCGCTTGCCGGCCTGCCGATGGTCGTGCGAAGCCAAAGCGCCCCGGCGCCGGCCGGCACGGTTGCGACCCAGACATTCAAATCGTGGGCGCTGGATTGTCTTGTGCCGAAAACCGGCGAAGGAGCGGGCAAGCAGGTTTGCTTCATCCATCATGAGGCGCGCAGCAAGACCGACGCCACGGCGATTGCCGCGCGAATCGTCATCCGGCGTACCGGCGCGGATCGCAAACTGGCCCTCATCGTCCAATTGCCGCCGAATTCCGTTCAAGCCAACGCGATCAGTGTCGCCATCGACGCCGGTAAGGCCCACCCCATGGCGATCCAGGCCTGCTTGCCGAAATTCTGTTACGGCGCCATCGAAATGACTATTGATCTGCAGGGCGAAGCAAAGGCGGGCCAGCAGATGAATCTTACGTTCACCGCTAAAGACAAAGGCCCGCAGCAGGTGTCCGTCCCGTTGACCGGCATCACGGCGGCACTCGGCGCACTGGCAAAGTCGGGACCCTGAAAATCTGTCATCGCCGCGCTTTGCATTTCGCCATCGGACCGCGCGGCGCCTTGGCGCTGTGCGACTTGCGCCGCTGCCGACCCCACTTATACTCCGGCGCATGATATCGATCGTTCCCGATCTTCTCGACTCACCGGCTCTGGCGCGGCTGCGCGAACTCGTGGCCGCGGCATCCTTCATCGACGGCAAGGCGACGGCGGGCCCACGGGCCCGGCGGGTCAAGAACAATGAGATGATGGAGGCCGAAACACCCGCGGCTCTCGAAGCCCGCGGCCTGATCATGACGGCGCTCAACGCAAGCAAGCTGTTCAACCGGGTTGCCTTTCCGAAGCGAGCCCAGCCCCCGATGATCAACCGCTATGGTCCGCAAATGGAATACGGCGCCCATGTCGACAACGCGTTGATGGGAAAACAGCCGGCCCTGCGCTCCGACATCGCGCTGACCATTTTCATCAGCGATCCCGA
>WNFP01006496.1_pt1 | contig 19497 bp, 18 predicted proteins | sample 5400201 | NCBI WGS metagenome assembly WNFP01 (sample SAMN13153355, study PRJNA577476) | soil metagenome | isolation source: 115 cm saprolite under Madrone tree | place: USA:California | collected 2016-06-14 | reverse complement strand
AGCTGGGATCAAGATTGCCGACCTCGATGTGCTTCTTGATCATGAGTCGCCTAGGCTGGGGCTGGCGTCACGCGGCGGCTCCAATGGTCAGACGCTTGCGGGCGCTTTTTCGACCGGCACGCACGGGGGTGAATTCGGCCTCAAGCCTCTCGCAGACTACGTTCAGGCTATCCATCTAATCGGTCCCGGAGCCGTGGAGTACTGGATCGAGAGGAGCCATAACGGCCAGAACCTTCCTATCACGACGCCAGCTCAAGTGGCTGCGGCGTACCCATGCATCGATCCCTCGCACGTTATCTACGACAGCGAGGTCTTTAACGCCGTACTCGTCTCGATGGGATGTATGGGAGTGATCTACTCCGTCATTCTCGAGGCAATTCCGCAGTTCGGGATTCACCAAGTCGTCAGGAACTTTGTTGCTTGGAGCGACATGGTGGCCGATGTCGGCAAGGAGCAGGACGGCAGAGTCAACGCGGCGGCCTTCGGCGGGAAATTAATGGATGGCTCATGGTGTTGGCCTAAAGAGCAGCACCAAAACACGTTTGTTGGGCTTACCGTCACTCCGTATCCGTACAACGATGGTAACTTCGAGTGTTGGTTGGCGAACCGCGAGCGAGTCGCGGTGCCGATTCCTCTTAAGGACCAGGGGCCCGACTTGGGCGGTCTGCTCGGCGGAATTACAAAAGAGGTCTCGAGAGAGACGCCTGGAGAATGGTGGGACAAACTGGGCGCGTTAATAAACCTCATTATCGGATTTGTCGTGGATCTGGTCGGCTCCGTCGGTGGACCAGGACCATTGGATCTAGGGAAGGTGATGCGCAAGCTCGTCAAGTTTGCGCACGATAAGGGGTACAGTTGGCTGCTTCGGGCTCTGACTCGTGCGATCTTCAACTGGGCACTGCCAGCCGACAAGACAGACGTCAGCTATACCTTCAGCAGTGCGGGTTTTTTGAGCGTACCTATCGCCGGCGTTTCCATCGAAATGGCATTCCCACTCATTGACGGTATCCATTTCCTTGAGGACGTTGTTTTGAGAACGATGAAAAAGGCCATTTTGGAGAATAAACAATATGTCCTCGGTTGGATCTCGCTACGCATCTGCGGGCAGAGCGACGCGTTACTCGGTATGCAGCAGCACTCGCCTACCTGCTTCATTGAGGTCAGCCTTCTGGCGTCCCCCGACGCGGCGTCAATTGTGTCGCAGCTTCAGACGAAAGCGATAGATGCAGGCGGGATTCTGCACTGGGGCCAGGCGAACGACCAGCTTACTCCTCAGAGCGTCACCTCGATGTACGGCGCCCAAAGGCTCGCAGCCTGGCGTCACGTGCGGCACGACGTGTTGGGGCACAAACAGTATTCCACCTTCGATAACAACTTCACCGATCGATGTGGGCTTTTGGCGAGTCCGTCGCAACCGGCGGCGCCAACGCAGCCCGATCGCCTGTTGCCCAACCAGGGGCTGATGGTCGGGAAGTCGATCACGTCTGCTGATGGTCGCTTCCGCTTGATCCTGCAGGCCGACGGCAACCTTGTCCTCTACGCGAGCGCTGGGCAGGCGTTGTGGGCGTCGAACACCGCCGGACATCGTGTGTGGGACGTGGTGATGCAGGGCGACGGCAACCTCGTGATCTACAGCGTTAGCGGTCAGGCGTTGTGGGCATCCAACACGGAGGGAAATGCGGGCGCTTGGTTGATCGCGCAGAACGACGGCAACGTCGTGATCTACGATCCCGGCAACCACGCCCTCTGGGCGACCAACACCGCGCAATGACGAACTGAGGATCGGGATTAAGATCTGGTCGTGAGTATGGAGCCGACCGTAGGCGTGGCTCAAGATCAAGCCTCATGTTCGCGGATCGGCAGAAAAACGTAGCGAATGGGCCACCCAGTGCATGTGACTTTAGTTCCCTAGTTCCGCTGGCCGAGCTTCCCGGCAATCACCCGGTACTACCAGGCTGGGGCGTGGTCAATCCCCGGCCCCGGATGGCCAGCGGGCGGTATAGAAGCAATGGGAGTTGATTCCCATCATGAGCCGAGATTGTTGAATTGACCTTCTATACGTCCTCTCAGCTTTGACACTTGATCAACATAGAGCGGAGCAATGTTCTTGCCAAATTCTCTTGCGAAAATATACACGCCAGGCTTGCGAGGAAAATGCTCGATGCCCGGGCAGCAGTAAATCTGATTCAGCTTAAGCCCCGTCCTTCCAGCCGTATCGGTTTTTCCCACTTCAAAGAGATTTTCACACGATTTCCTCCCCGCTGTATTTGCGTGTATCTTAACTGCGAGTATGTGTGTCTTGGTCCGGTGCTATAATCCTTGTATGAACCCACAAAAACGATTGGCCCAGCTGAAGCTTGAATTTTTGAAAAGACTTCAAGACCTTCCCCACGATATTTCGGTTCCCAACTACGAGCGTTGGGACGGGCCGGGGCCGATTCCAATGGTTGACTACGTGGTTGAATATGAGGCGGATGCGGGGAGCATCCTCGGTCGTGTTCTGAGTGCTGATCAGGGTTTAGGTTTGCTGCAGCGCCGGTTAGATTTGCGCCTTGCGGAACAATCACACGTGCTGGTTGTTTCCTTGTCTGGGGTTGCAGAATTGTCGGCCTTTTAAGCCACTCCGGCAGTCACGCCAACAACTGCCTTGAACCGTCAAGACCCGCCGTTTCAATCAATTAAAGGAATTCAGAAGGGTCCCGTCACGTCGGCTCTCGCCACAATTTGCCAATCCAACTGCCACCAGAACTGCCACGAGATCTTTGCAGCACTAGCCCTCCTAAAACCCCGTTTCTGGACCGAACCACATCTCCCCATCGGCGACTTTGCGGTTGGTCGACGCCCGAAAAGTCGGAAACTGACCCAAGCGCCAGGTTAGGCTGGACCGCGCGAAGTCTGGTAATACGGGAACGAGAGAAAGAGTGCTCGGTAGTTTCAGCCTGTCGCTACTTGCTGCGCCAATGCCTTGATAGTTCGCATTGTGGTATACCGTTCGTACCAGACGTGTTTTTACTCAGCTGTCCGCCAAAGGCCGAGGCGACAATATGACCTCCTATACTAATCTGAGTCAGCTTTGGACCAATTCGATCGGAAGTATCAGCGGCGAAGCTACTGACAGGCTTCGGTCAGGATTTACTAGTTTTCGAGACCGCGCGGAGATCGTGGCCGCCGAGATTGCGAGAGACTTTCCCGATTTCACAGTTCATGACATCAGCCATCTGGATGCCCTTTGGGAAATGGCGGATCTTATCGTCGGAAGTGATTTCACACTCACTCCCACGGAAGCGTTCGTCTTAGGGGGCGCTTTCTTAGTGCACGACCTAGGAATGGCAGTGTCGTCACTTTCTGACGGCGTAGATGCCATTCGCAAAGACCCTTTGTGGGGCGACATCCTTGCTGGTAAGCGCGGGATCAAGTTTGGCGAGGAGCCCTCCATTCTTGAGAACGTCGAGCACGAGGAAGAAATACAAGTCGAAGTTCTCGCGGAGTATCTCCGTATTCGACACGCGGAACGTGCGGCACGCATTCCTTTGGCGGAATACCGTCACAACAATTCGCGAGAATACTTCTACATGATCGAAGATCCTGAACTCCGGCAGACATTTGGTGAGACCATCGGTCTGATTGCTCAGAGTCATTGGTTTTCGCTCGAAAATGTCAGAAGGCTCTTTGCGGACTTGCCCCCTCTTGGCGCACCCGCGTTCTTACGGTGTTCACCTGCTTGGACAGTTGATCGACTTAAACTCGCGTGTCTGTTGCGTGCTGCGGATGCAGCACACCTTGACGCCCGACGAGCACCCGGATTCCTCCGAGCGCTGCGCAGACCACACGGCTACTCTGACTTGCATTGGAAATTCCAAGGTGCAATTAACCTGGCCCAGTGTGTAGGAGACAGGCTCGTTTTTACATCGGGACGACCCTTTCCTATCGAAGACCACGAGGCGTGGTGGGTGGGTTTTGACCTCCTTCGGAATTGCGACTCTGAGTTGAGGCAAATAGATGCTCTTATTCAGGACTTGGAACGGCCGTACAGGTTCGCAGCACGGTCGGTGGCCGGTGCGGAAGAGCCTGCACGCATGCGGCGATATGTGCCGACGCGGGGATGGGAACCGGTCAATGCGACGGTTCAGGTCACGAATGTAGCCGCACTGGTCGTTAAGCTTGGCGGAAAGCAATTGTATGGGAATGATTTGACTATTCCAGTGAGAGAGCTGATCCAAAATGCAGCGGATGCGATCAGGGCAAGGAGAATTCTTGAAAACCGGGCCTCAGATTGGGGAGAACTGAATCTCGCAATCGGCCACGATTCCCACGGAGAGTTTATTGAAGTGGCGGATAGCGGCGTAGGCATGTCGCAAGCCGTCCTAACGGGTCCCTTCCTCGATTTTGGCCGGACGCTCTGGGGCACCCCGATGATGCGCGAGGAATTTCCAGGACTCGCCTCTAGAGGCTTTGTTGCGGAAGGGAAGTTTGGTATCGGGTTCTTTTCCGTGTTCATGCTTGGAGATCGTATTAAGGTCACGACCCGTAGGTTTGACGCGTCGACGCGTGAAACTAGGGTTTTGGAATTCGAGGCCGGACTCGAACATAGACCTGTGTTCCGGGAGGCTTCGACCGACGAGTACCTCAAGGACGGGGGAACAACGGTCCGCGTTTGGGGTAGAAGCCGACCAGGTACTCCTAATCTCTTGTCCACTCTTGGTGGCTGGACATCGTTGTCAGAACTCTGCCGATGGCTCTGCCCGACAATCGATGTGAATATCACTGTCGAATGTCGAGGAAGGAAAGAGAGAGTAATTTCGGCTTCGGACTGGCGAGAGCTTGAAAGCGGTGCCCTTCTCAAGAGGCTTTGGGTCGGCGACGGTTACAAATACACGGCCGAGACGGAACTTTTCATTTCGGGCTATGCCGATCGACTGAGGTATCTGAAGAATCTGTCGGGAGACATAGTGGGCCGAGCGGGCATTATGTTGGATAGTCCAGATGAGACTAGACAGATTAGATTCTTTGGTGAGAGATGGTGGAAATCAGAAGCAGTTGTCACTGTAGGCGGGCTCCGATCATCTGAGGCAACGGGACACACGTTTGGTGTGTTTCTCGGTGTGGCGGTGACCGCGAGCAGATCTCATGCCAGGCCTCTCGCAGATGACGAAGCATTCGCGGAATGGTCTTCAGAGCAAGCTGACCTGCTCTCGGGTCTGGGAAGGCTGCCGAAGCAACTTGAATCTGCCGCTGCGTACATCAGAATGTGCGGCGGCAATACTGGAGCGATTCCAATAGCAACCTGTCGACGTGGCTGGATTTCTGCCAGCGAAATTGTGGATTGGAAGGAATGCCCGGACGAGATTCTGCTCGTTGAATCCGGAGGAGAGAGGGATTACAACGATGTAAATCTAGATGGACATGTACTTGTAGTCTCGTCTCTGAGGACTTTTTCGTTCCCGGCGAACATGGACTACTTCTCTGACCACGAGCGCTCGGAATCCCTGCGCAGAACTAGCGAGCAAGAGGAAGCATTGGGATGGTGGTATTTTAATGAGGCCACACTAGCCGGTGGCGTGATGCAAGCGTTGGCAAAGAAATGGGAGACGACTGTTGAGGAAATTCAAAGGGCATCTGAAATGCCAGTTGAATGGCCACTCTCCGAACGCAGAATAGGACAGCGCGGATCACTGGAGGTGGTCGCACATGTGCGGATCGTACGCCGACCGCGTAGAGCTTGAGAGCCTTCCCTGTGCTCAATCGCCAAATCTGGTTGTTTGGGGCGCAGTCCGAAGAAGTGAATCCTCTAAATAGGTCCGCTTCGAGGACCTCGCTTGAACTAACGTCATGGAATGGTCCGCCGCTGCTTTTAGCCGGGACTTAGCAAAAACGCGAGGGGGCAAAAGGGGGCAGATAAGCCCGATGATCCGGTTCGTGCGTGAATTCTCAGCGGCACGAGTGACAGCCGGATTCCTTGGGACGTGGGTGTCTCCATCCCACAGCCCTCAGCAAGAATCTATCTGCGCTCACAAGACTTAGGAATTTCGCGAGGCGGCAAAACGCGGCAATACAACAAAGAGCCTCACGGGTGACACCAAAATGGCTCGAATTTCCGGGTCTCCCTAAAGGGAATTCATGAGAAAAAAGTGGATGCGCCTGGAGGCGCAAACGGCGTGGTTAGGGGGTTCGTTCGGAGCGAGCAACTTAGCCATCGGTCTTCGGCAGTTGAAGAAGCAGGTGCAGAATTCGCTCACATGTCTCAAAAGATCGTGCGGACATCAATCCTGTCTGATATTTTGATTTAGGAATGCGTGACCTAGAGATTCGACACTATCTGAGGCGCCGCTTAGAACTTGAATTTGGAAGCGACCCGACCACGCTAATTCTCGATGAATTGGGTGTGTGTTGTGGCCGAGTTCGAGCAGACATGGCAGTTGTCAACGGTGAACTCAAAGGGTTCGAAATTAAGAGCGATCAGGATACCCTGCTTCGGTTAGGCTCTCAAGCATCCGCCTATTGTAAGGTGTTCGATACAATCTCGATCGTCGTTGCAGAGAAACACCTGAAAAAAGTTACAAAAACCGTGCCCTCCTGGTGGGGGGTTTTAGTTGCTGACAAAGGAACAAATGCTGACGTGAACTTCAGAACCTATCGCGAGGAAAAGATCAATCCGAGGCCCGACCCGTTGGCGGTTGCTCAATTGATTTGGCGAGACGAAGCGTTTGAACTGCTGAAAGCTCATAATCTGCATTCGGGTATGCGCAGCAAACCACGTCGGTTCCTCTGGGCGGCCTTGGCGGAGAACTTCAAGGTAGCTGATCTTCAGACACTCGTTCGGTCTCAGCTCAAGGCGAGGCGTGACTGGCGATCTGCTGGGTTACGTATGCAATGTGATGAGAAGTCCCCACTTGTCTCCAGGTCGTCAAGTTCCCACAGCTAACGTGGCCCCTCGCACAATCGCTGATGTACTTATCACCCCAGCTAAATTGTGGCCCGGAATACGCGGTATTGTTCAACAAGCTCTTCGAGACGTCGTGAAACTGATTGTATCCGTGATTCTTCAAGTTCCTGCCTTTCAGAATTAGCCAAACATCGTCCGACGTGTATCGGATGCTGGCTGAGGGCCGCATCAATCTTGGGTCGACCTCGGGCGGTTGTGGATGGGCGATCGCATAATCACCGAAGGTCGGAGTTCGGACAAGCCGGCGGTTAGCGGTTAGGCTGCGCCACAGAGTCCACTCAGATCGCCAGACCTCTGAAATTTCAGAGGGCGGCATCCCCATAAGGTCTACTGGAAATCCCGTGGCCGCGAGAACGAATGAGCGCCATTTCTTGAGAGAAGGAATGGATTGAATTAGCGAGGCCACATCAAGCGACGGCTCTTCGCCGCCTTCAGTGTGGAGTGACCCTACGTCTAAAAGGAGGTCGGTCTCTGCCACGGAAACCTGCAGCGATCCTAGAATCTTTGTGATTAGATTCTCAAGGTTTCCCGATTCTTCGAAATCGTCTTTTTGTAAGCGAAGACATGCCCCGCGGTTGTCCTTATCGATGACCTCGCGGCAAGCGGCCTGATAGCAGTCGGCTCGAATCAGACCCGTTACCGGGACAGCCCATAACGCACTTAGTCTTGCTCTGCTGAATAGGTGGGCAAGCGGATGCGTCCCATCAGCCATTTGTTCGCGCTCGCCAATCCACATAAGGTCAACAAAGAAAGGTCGATTCGAGCCCCACGATTTTTCGAACTTGCTATCTACCTTTGACAAATGCTGGTCAATGGTCTTCGCTGGACCGTCGTTTTTGTGATCCCAGGGTATTGGCGGAATTTCGATCAAAGGGGTTATTAGGTCCTTCTCCGCAGGTTCCATTGAGACCAATGCCCCATATTCACCGTTCTTGCCCTTCAAAATTGGTACGTAGTGTTTAGAATAAGGCATGGCCAATAGCACTCCTACTTTTCCGGCTCGCTCCATCCGACGCGCTTCTTCAGATGATTGCAGTTAGTGCGAGCCAGTAGCGCATCGTGCTGAAGTCTGCCGACAACGATGCCAGGGGCGATTCCAAGCTCGTAAGCGAAGCGACTGATTGCGGCACAACTTCGAGTATCCAGTCGTCTAAATTTTCTGTACTCGGGCTCAGGAATCAACCATTCCCGTGCAAAGGCATCTGCTTCTAGCTCCCTATCGTCCTTAGCTCGATCTTCAGTCTCAACGATCACGGTCCGCTTCCCATGTAAAAGGATATGGGCAGCCTCGTGGAAGAAGGTAAACCATAGATGGTCGTCAGTCTTGTAACGCAGACTTAGTTGAATCAACGCACTCGATTGAGACAACCATCTCGTCGCTCCCCAAGTGCATGTTTTTGGCAACTCAGGAACAAATACAACGCGAACTCCGGCCTTGCCGCATTCTGCTACGACGATCGATGCAAAATTATTGGGCAAGTTCCTCGTAAGACGACGGATGCGTCCTAAAGCTTCTTTGAAGCGGTTCGAGTTAAATTCACCGACCGGCACGCCAAGCGCATCAATTTCGCCCTTTCTGAGCCAGGCGGCCACCGCGCCGCGATCACTCTTGAGCGTCGGCGACTGCTTGAATGAAGCCTGCGCGGTTGCCCATAAGTCGTTCCAACTGCTTGGAGAGGCGACTCCAAAAAACATAAGGGCGTGCTGGATCACTTGAAGCTTATTTTGTGTCTCTGGTATCCAACCCATCTGCATCATGGACTTGTACGGAATCTTGTCGAGCCAAGCGAGCTGCGTCGCCAAAGCCTCCGTTTCTTTTTTCCTGGCAAGAGCTTCTCGGTACTGCTGTTCTCGGTTATTCCAGAATGTGGCTGGAATGCCCAAGACAAGCTCGAATTGAAGTGCCGTCTCGGGTGTGATGGCTGCTTTCCCTTTGACGATTTCGTTGATCGTCTTTGCTGGCCGTCCGGTTCGTCCGGCCAATTCGGCTTGTGACATCCCACGAGTGCTTAGTACCTCGGTGAGAGTTTCTCCTGGCGGCGATACGCTGTCGGGCGCGTACTGATTTTTAAAAATGTCACTCATGTGTGTTCCTCACCTCTTTGATTATGACTGCCGTCACCTTTTTCCAATCCATTCCACCGTCTGGCTTCAACGGCACTGGATTGTGAGCGGAGTAGAGGATCAAACGGTACGGCCCATCCAGATCGAGCGAAAGCTGTTGAGCACGGTCTCCTTTCAATTCGTGGCATCGTCCCGGCAAGTTGCGCATTGTTTCGAGATCCGGAGCTGCTCGCAAATCGTCCAGACGTCGCCGGATCAGCTTTGCCCGCTGCAGGTTATGTGAACGAACGAGCAGGCGCATCTCGGTGTACTTCTCTGCCGCTGCAGCGCTGTCGAACAATATGTCCACGTCGAGCTACCTGTGAGTTATATTAACCCCTGGGGTTAATATTATGCAAGGACCTTATTTTCGTTCCATGTGCTTAGGGGACATGTAGCGGGAAGGACTTGAACTCGAATCGGCGGGCAGGTGGCTTACGGTGGTGACCCAATGTGAAACCGAACCGTGCGTGTCGCGGGTGTATAATTCTGCTGAGCAGCCCATGACGCAGCGTCGCTCTCGGTCGAGTAACAAGAAAAGGCAAGAACTGAATACGCCTGTCTCGGGCGCCGTTGGGGGACCCGCTACCGGACACGGTATTCGGTATCAGGTCGACTATGCGGTTCTACAGGCGCTTGAGCTAATATCAAAGGCCCTCTCGATGCCTCATATTCCGTGGGCGATTTGGATGGAGCCCAGAGAGCTCGACCATCAAATCACGAAGTGGGACTTAGGAACTGAACCACCCCCGGTATTCACCGAGGTGAAGCTGAATCCAAGTCGGCAAGAAATTGTGACTTGGCTCCAGCAGGTCCGTCACAAAGCCAGCTTCAGCGCGACCGCGGAGTTTCAGCTGGTTTATGACCGTGGCGGAGGCCAGGCCCTTCTTTCTCTGCAGCAACTGGTCCGCAATGCGATTGAGTCGTGCGGAGACGAAGGGCGATTTAACTTACAAATCAAGTCGGAGGGATTTGCAGCCAACGACGAGCTGCTGGCAGTGCTGGGGCCAACCGCACAGTCAACTTTGGCGCGAGTCAAGGTGTTGAACATACCCGAGAGCGTTCTTTCATCCAGGATTTAATTACTGACATTACTGGCCAGGGACTACAACTACACGCATGTCCAGACGTGTCTTGCGAAGATCTTGATCCACGCGTTCTTGCGGCTCTGGTAGTCCTCCAAGCGAGTCCCGCCGGAATGCCCCTCGAAGTCTTGGCCGAGGCTATTTCGACACCACAATCCGAGCTTATACATGCCCTGGCGCCGGTCCTCGGCAAGACCGTTTCGAGCGAGAACGATCTCCTTTCGATTCGACCCCTATTGGCTTCCTTCACTTGTGCCGACCGCACTGAATTGCTGGGCAGGACGCTTCACTCCCTGATTGCATTCATCGATGGCCGCAAGCACGAGGCGGTCGGAAAGTTCCAGGTGCGAAATGCCATTGGGTTGGCGGAAGCGTGCGCGACTCGGAAGCCGCAGCTCACGGCGACGGTTTTCAGGTCTCTCGACAAACTTCTTAAGGACATCGGCGACAAACACTTAGTACTCAGAATAGCCGAACTGTCTATCCGCGCGGCTAGGGAATCCCGCCCCAGGACGTCAGAAGTGGCACAAGGGGAAGCGCACGCATTAATATGCGGTCGCTCGTGGGTATATCAAAGAATTGATCGGTTGGCGGATGCGCGCACCGCCGCCGAGGAGAGTCTCGAATGCGGAGAAGATATCCGTTGGGATCGCAACACCGCATATTGCATGAAGTGTATTGGACGGTTATGTCGCCTTGAAGCAGAACGGGCATCCGACTCGCACAAAAAGAAACGCCTTCTCGGAGAGAGCGCATCGCTTATCCGTGAAGCCATCGCGCGATTTTCTGTACTGGGCGAATTTGGAGTGAACCACCCGGAAGTGGGCGACTGTTACAGCCTGCTCGGACGGACCTTGCTGTTGGACGGCCAGCTGTCGCAGGCGGAAGGGGCCATTCGTAAGGCAAGTGAGCTAATTGCGGATACAAGAAGCAAGGATTTTCTTGACCTGCTCTTGCTGGACGGGGATTTCCAAGTTGCCCGAGGAGATCGACAGGCAGCGGAGGGTTGCTACGGCGAAGCGCTAAGGCTGGATTGTCATCCGAATCCTGAGGTTTCCGAGATGCGCGCCAGGGCATACTTCAAGCGCGGCCTCAACTTTGCGGCCATGGGGGAGACGACGTTTGCAAAGCAAGCTCTGCGGAAAGCGGCTGAATTATGGCAAGGACTCGGCGAGATCGAAACTGCCGCCGAGGCAGAGTGGAACGAGGTTCTCCTCCTCAATGAGGTGAGCATCCAATTGAAGCGGCTCCTCCAAGGTGAACCGTTCTGGGTACGCGTGAGAGTCATCCGGAGTCATGAGAAGCGGGTAAATGCGAGTCGGAAAGTAAGGTGGGCTCGTCGGGAAGAACCTGGAACAGGCTATTGGGAACACCTGATCGAGGAAGCCAAAGAAAAGTTCCGAATCGAGGTTCCGTCTTGGTGAGTATGCAAAAGAGACGAACGAAACAAAACGGGCGCAGCGCCGCCGCGCGTCGGCTCTTAGAGATGGCCGGAGATCCCCAGAGCCTTGAGGAGGCTATTCGGGTCGTTGCAAACAGGTTTCTGGAAGGAGTGAGCGTTCCTCCGACGGATCTTGATCTGATACGTCAGCGGCTCAACATTTACGCAATTGATACGGAGGACCTGCCGTTTTCAGGCGAGCTCCGAAGAGACAGGAGCGGCTTTCGGATAGTCTGTTCAAAACACCTCTCCCTCACAAGGAGAAGATTCACGATTGCGCACGAGATGGCTCATGCGATCTTGGAAACAACCGGGCCACGTTGCCCTCGCGTCGGCAATGAATTGGAGCGGATTTGCGATCGACTGGCAAGCGAGCTTCTGATGCCTAAGCAGGTGTTTGTTGACTCGGTTGGTTCGGGCCTCTCGATAGAGAAGATTTTCAAGCTCGCCCACGTATTTGGCACTTCGATATCCGCCACAGCGATACGGTGCGCAGAACTATTGGGAGTCTCTGCTTTTGGAACCGAAGGCAAGATCGTTAGCTGGGCATACGGTGTCGTCAAGAGAGGATCAACTCTAACGACAGACGAGGAATTGAGGAAGGCAATCGACCGGGCGTGCGACGGACAAGCTGGCCAAGAAGTAGTTTATCTACGTTCACGAATTTGGACTGGTGAATGGAGAATGGAATGGGCGCCCACGGGACGAAACGGAAAAGCGGTGTTCCTACTGCAACCATGCCAATCGGCCAGAAAGGCCGCTGCCATTTGATACAGTGTCTAGGCTTGTGCCATCCCCCTCGGCGGACACCGCGCACCTCCGGTTTGAGCAAGCGTGGATTGAAAAGTTTAGCTACGCTTCCTGATGCTTAGTGTACGGTTCATCGAGTGTGGCGGGTCTTGCGGTTCATCCGCCGCATGCACGAAGGCCGAAAGCCGACGAGATAGTCTCTTGTACTGCAATTCCAGTTCACGTCCATAGGACCAGATTTCCTTGTAAACAATCCTTCTGACCCCCGCCGCAAGGGTCAAGTTCAGACAAGCCAAACAGGGGCGAAGATTCACGTAGAGCGTGCCTCCTCTGACAGATTTGCCCTCACGCGCCGCCTTCGCTAGCGCCATTTGCTCAGCGTGCAAGCAAATGCACGAATCATAACCGGTCCCTACGTCTCCGCCCCGTTTGCATCTAGGGCATCCCGCAACCAAACAACTGCGGTACTTCCGTGAAACACCATTACACGCAGCGGCGATTATTTGACCGTCTCTAACCAGCAACGCCCCGACACTTCTTCGCGAGCAATTTGATTTCGCTGCGACCCTGTCGGCGAGCGCGATATATTTCGAATCAGACTTACGCTGCGCTGTGTTTGGCATATCCCCGGGGGTTCGCAGTTGGTGCGCCGGCTAGATTGGACAGAAATATGCGATACGGAGAATGCAGCGGGATTTTGTCCGATGCTTTTTCGTACTCGCCCGCTTCCTTGGAATGACGAAACCATTCAAGGACAGTCAACAAATCTTGCCAATACGGATGCAAGGCATTTTTGTCTTTTGAGATGACACCGGCGCCGGTTCGCAAGCGAGATTCCAAATCCAAAAACATTCGCAGTTGTCCATGTTGTTCCATCGCTGGCATCTCGGCAGCTGGAACAACCGGCACTCCAACAATCCGCTCAGCCAGATCGAAATGTCTTTCGTATAGGTGCAGAGATCCAACGGTGTGTGTGTAGGTCCCAAGTGGCAATCCAAGCTCGGATGCAAGCAATTCCTGAAACATTGTGAAGAGGAATACATCGTATGGCAGGCCCCAGATAGCGTCATTACTCCGCATGCAGGTAATGGCGTGAAGTCTGGAATCCCGAATCAAGAATTGCATCGTGCTAGCGCAAGGAATGTCCTTCTCGTTGACGAGATCCTCTGGTTGCTCCTGGAAATTGAGAACGGCGCGCCGTGAAGCGGGGTCTTTTTGAAGAAGCTCAACGATCTGTTCCCATTGACTCCGACTCTCGTGGGTTTGGGTGAATATCCGATGGCCATAGCAGCTTCCACGAATTGTCGAGCCATCCTCAGCGAATTCTCTCCAGCGCTTGGCGTAGTACTCAATGAACTGCAGCTCGTTCGAGCCCGAGACGTGCCAGCAGAACTCACCTATAGCCAGAGGCAGATTCCAGCGCCTTTCTGGATTCGCGACGCACCTGCGCCTTGGCCTGGTAAGCGTGAAGGTAGCAGGAAAAAGCTCAAGAGTTTGGAATCCGCGTGGTTTTGCCTGCTGACCCTCAGTAAGGAGAGACGCAAGAACCCACGACTGGAGTTCATCCAGTGATTCTGCGCTTTTCGTGTTCATCGTCAACATTGTATCCCTACACGACCTGAACTTCACGGTGTCGGACTTCCAGTGGATGGAGGTTGCTGACTTGGAGGCTTCTTTCCCCGCTGTGCGGAAGGCTTAGACGCTGGCTGCGGAGAAGGACTCGCAGCCTGTTCCACCTTGGTAAGTCGGTCACCGGTTTTCGCAAGAAGGTCATCGATTTTGGCAAGTCGCTCGTCAATGTTTTTTAGAGTTCTGGCCTGAATCTCCCCAGCCAACTCCGCCTTTAATTGTTCCTTGGACGGGACCTCTCGCCCAGTGTACGTTACGCCCAAAGTCACGCCCCACGTGATGGCTGTCACACAGAGGGCTATTAGTCCGACATAGATAGGAAGACGTGTCTTCCATTGAGTGATTACCTCGTCGGCGACTTTCCTTACGTTTGTTGCTAAGTCCAGGAACGTTTCGGGCATCGACTTCACTACTTCCTTTCTTCTGTCATTGACGTAGTCGACGTCTGATCGGGACGGGGCCTTGGGCGCGCCCGCCCACGTCGTGAACTCATGAAATGCAAGCCTCAGAAACGGTTGCTCCGCGTTAAGGGCAAAATCGGTCTTGCCAAAATTGATTAAATAGCTGGAAGCCAGGCCATCATATTCCGGGTCGATGATTCCTATGTTCGTTGCCAGAACGCCATCATGGCACAGCGAAGTTTTGACCGTGGCATACCCAGCGACGGTTTTCGGCAGCTTTACCCTCTCTTTTGAAATTACCAGAACAGTGCCTTGTGGTTTTAGGACAAAGCTCGTTTTTTCCTCTCCAGAAGTGGTGAGAATCTTTCCAACACGGAGGTCGTAACTCGCGGCTCTATAACTGTCGGTTGAGTCGTTTTGAATCAGGTTTCTTTTCTTGATCTCATCTCCGCTGAGTAACATTTCGCATCTCCCTCGGCCCTTCTCGAAGTGCTTCTCACCCATTCAGACTTGCGATCACCCTACTGAGCCTAGAAAGGACAAGCTTGCGTCCCTTTTCGTCTCGAAGGGTATGCTCCCAGAATCTCAGGACTTTCCAGCCTTTTGCTCGCAACCTTCGCGCGTTGCGTCGGTCCCTGAGGCGGTTGGACATCACTTTCTTTCGCCAATACGGCCTGTTATCTTCGGGGAGCCGGTAGCAACGCGGACATCCGTGCCAGAAGCAACCATCAACGAATATCGCCAAGCGTTTCTTATTGAATATGAAGTCCGGCTTGCCAGGAAGATTCATGTGCCTGCGCCATCCGGGTATTCGGGAGGCACGCAACAAGGTAGCGAAGCGAGCTTCGGTCGTTCTATTTCCCTTGGAACGGATACTAGCCATGTTGCGGGAACGCTGCTCCCGCGTTAACCAGTCCGTCATGGCCGACGCCTCCCGCCGCTACTTTTTCGGCCTGACTTTTGCGTACTTCCCCTCAAGCCACTCTAGCAAGTGCAACTGATCGTCAATTGTCGCTCGGCGAACCTGCTTCAGAAGTTCAATACGGTCAGGTTTTGGCGGCGACACGTTCTGGAGTCCTTCATTGCAATTGGTGCACACAGCGCGCAAGTTTCCTGGCGTGTCCTTTCCACCCTTGGATTTGTCGATGATGTGACCCATCGTGAGACGAGTCTTCAAGCCGGGATGAAACGGGTCGGGGTCGCCAGCGGCCAGCCCGCACATCTGGCACGTATATCCGTTCCTTTCGAGAACAAAGGCTCGCGTTTCTTTGGAAATTGAACGCGGGAGAACGGGCAGCCTAGCATCAGTTTCAAGGAGATACTGACCGGGCTTCAGTTCCCGCCTGTCCTTGTTCGTTAGGATTGGGTAGCCGAACTCGTCGCGGAGTTCTCTTAGGCGTCTTGCCCACTCCGATGTTCCCGCAGCGTGCCGAATCTCATCGCTACTTACAACGCGCCCGATGTTCGAGAGAAGAAAGCGAAGGACACTCGCTCGGGAGCCACTGCCGACTTCTTTAGGAATCTTGGGCATCAGCGGGCCATCACAAAGAGCGGCATTTGCATTCGCCGTGATCGTGTCGCCTTTCCGAGTAGGACGGCCAAAATAGCATCACCCACGACCCGTGCAACAGGGGGCGGGAAAGCGTTTCCCACTTGACGGTAGGCCGCTGTCTTCCCGCCTGAGAACGTCCAAGAATCCGAAAAGCCTTGTATCCGCGCTGCCATTCGCACAGTGAGACGCGGCGTAAAGTGGACGGGCTGCTCAGGGCCCGGCGGTTCATCTGCAAGCCCCAGTCCGTCGACTCCAATCGTTGCCCATTGCTTCCTTGCCCGTGTCGGCCCAAGGTCTGGCCCTCCGTGTTTCTTCGACCCGCCCACTAGCGTCGGCCCAATCCCGCAAGCCTTGCGTCGCCATTTCTCTGCACCCCTCCAATCGCGTGACGACATCAGGTCTATGAGGGTGTCTCCCACAGTCAGAGGCGTACAGCCATTAGGCTCCGGCCATTCAAATGAATCTGGAAACGAGTCCCGAAAAGCCGCGAGCACAAACCGCGGGCGAAGCTGCGGAACTCCGAACCAATCAGCGTTCAGAACGCGCCACTCTGCTTCGTAGCCCAAGCGACCAAATTTTCTGAGGAGGTTTTGCCGGTATGCGGAGAATCGCTCAGATGCAAAGCCCGGCACGTTTTCGAGAAGCACGGCTGTCGGTCTGGCTTCCCGAATGAGGCGAAGCGCCTCAGGAAAAAGGTCGCGTTCATCTTCTTGCCCGAGTTGTTTTCCAGCAATCGAGAATGGCGGACAAGGAACGCCACCGGCCAGAAGGTCAACGCCTCGAAAATCAGCGCCATCGACTTCGTTGACAGATGCTTCGATAATCTTCCAATGCGGGCGATTCTTGCGGAGGGTGTTACAAGCATGATGGTCAATCTCGATGGCCGCGGCGAGGTCAAAGCCAGCCGCTTCGAGTCCTGTGGCCTGTCCTCCTCCTCCCGCACAAATCTCCAGAACTGTTAGTGTCATATCCCCCCAAATTCATCCGCGTGAGCAAGAGTCTAATCGAGCTGCGAAACGGTTTCCACCGAGGCGCAAATTCCTGAGCTCTTGTAGATCGGTTCCTTCGGTACCCTCGCGCCTTCCTTGATTCTATCTGTTCGCTTTTCATTCGCCAAGGGATATGTTCGGGGTTAAAACCTAGGCATGCTTGGGGTCGCGCGATCAGGACGAACGAAAGAGCACTGTTCGACGTGATGGCGCAATGTCCTTAGCGTGAATCAGCATAAATGTATGGTAGTTGTTACTGAAGCATTCAACCGCGCAGGATCTACAAAAACCACTCAGGTCCGTTATACCAATCTCTCCGGTGCGGCCATTGTTAAGAATGTGACCGAGTTCGTGGTCCGGGTTAATGAACAACTGCTGGAATGGGTCGCCGAACTTCAAAGTAAAAGTGGTACTGGGGATCGAGTAAGAAACGAAGAAGGACGTACGGCCGTCGGCATTTTCGCGACTTGTCGGTTTCAGGATCAATAGCAAGCAGGGACGGTGATTTCTTTCTACGAATCGCCGAAGAGATGAATGGCGAGACGCCTCATACTTCTGGGAAAGGTAGAGGGCGCTCGCTATTGAAATTCCATAGTCGCGTGCCTCAGTTTCGAAACGGTCGCATTGGAATAGAATTTCGGCAGCACCATAATTTGCTTCGGATTCAAAAAGTGTGCTGCAATCCAGGCTTAGAGTTAAATCGTCGTCTTCCGTCCTGGATATGTGCTGCCAAGGCGTTATGCGATGGATTACTTCATGATACGTAACGAACGTTTTTCGCGAATCATGCAAATGGGGATCAACGTAAATCTGCTCAGTTCGCCTGTCCAAAAAACCGAGGACTTTCCCCATGGCCTTGTGGAAAAATCCGAAGGCTTTTTCGGATAGAGACTCCTCGTATTCAGCTAAGTCCAATTCGCCCGTCTCCACCAAGCGGGCGCAGGCGAGAACTTGGGATTTCGGCGTCGGGATTTGACCCTTAACACCTGCCGCTCGAAGGAGCCTCCTGACTTCGGCAGTGACCGCCCCTGCTGAGGCAGGTACGGCGAGTTGTGGCGGCGTTCTCATCGCTCAGCGGTTTTTTTCTTCCTTCTCATGAATTCCACGAAGTCCATCACTTCCTCTTTCTCTTTGTGGCTAAGATCTAGTGCGTCGAACGCTACTGAGGAATTCGTTTGAGAAGCATTCGGGCTGGAGGAAGGAACTACGAACCCTGCCAATTTCATGAGTTCAGGATACGAGGCACCGTAAACCACAGCGAGTTCATACAGAATGTTTGGCGACGGCTCCTTGACGTTGTCGTTCTCGAGTTGATAGAGATAGCTGTTTGAAATCTTTTTCTTCGTCTTCTCCTCGACTTCTCGCAGCGTCCAGCTCTTGAGCGACCTCAGTCTGAATAATTCCTGACCAAGAGTCGGCATATCAGCCCCCCCTTTGGGCTTTTCTAATCAATAGGTTAGCCGATTAGCTTCGATTAATCAACTAAGTGTACGCTTCAAAGCAAAAATGCTGCTTGACATACAAAGCACACTTGTGGAAAATAAACATGGCCCGCGGAGGGGCCTATTATGAATGTACCGGAAGAAGTCCAAGGAATTGCCAGTGGGTCAGGCGATACCCATGCGCACCAGCACCGCAAGGAAGAAGTAACCGTGACAGTTGACGGTAAACCCCACGTGGTGTTGGAAGGGACCTACGTGGTCGCGGAGTTCAAGAAGCTGGTGGGAGTCGACGCCTCGAAGGAACTCGACGAAGTCGTACGCGGCGAGCTGAAACCACTCGACGATAACCAGCACATCCACATTAAGGGAGGAGAAGTCTTCATTAGTCACGCACGCCAGGGAGGCTCCTCTTAGATGCCGATTCCAGAAGACGCTTTGCAGGAGCTCAGGCAAGTTTGTCCTGGCGCGCAGGAGATGGCAGAGGGCGGGATCACTTACGTTTTCCTGCCCAGCATGAAGCATCCCTGCGCGCAGGGAACTCTCGACGGGCTGCTGTGCCCACAGCAGCACGGCGGGTATACGACCCGCCTATTTCTGTCCGCGGCGATTCCCCGAAAGGGCAGTAACTGGTCGGCCCACACGATCCTTAGCAGAACTTGGCATACGTGGTCATGGAACAATGTGCCGGCAAATCAGCGTCCCGCTGAAATATTGGCGCAGCATCTGAGGGCGCTGAGATGAGGGCAGGCTTCAAGATCACCCGTGGACTATTGTCTCGTGTTCGCGATGACTTGAACAGACCGCACCCGTTTGCTGCTGAGCGTGTCGGATTCCTGTCCTGCAGAATAGGAGCATTCAAGCCGGTGGGTTGGGTCGTCCTTGCTGACAGTTTTCATCCGGTGGCCGATGGCGACTACGTCCGAGACCCTAGCGTGGGAGCGATGATGGGAGCAGCGGCCATCAGAAAGGCACTGCAGATTACCCTGACTAATGAGGTTGGAATGTTTCACGTGCACCTTCATGAGCATCACGGTGCGCCAAGGTTCAGTCAAGTGGACCTTCGCGAAACGGCCAAATTCGTCCCGGACTTCTGGCATGTCCGCCCGCAGGCCGTTCATGGCGCAATTGTGTTGAGCGTGGATTCGATTGCGGGGCTGTGTTG
>WNFP01001294.1_pt1 | contig 19503 bp, 18 predicted proteins | sample 5400201 | NCBI WGS metagenome assembly WNFP01 (sample SAMN13153355, study PRJNA577476) | soil metagenome | isolation source: 115 cm saprolite under Madrone tree | place: USA:California | collected 2016-06-14 | reverse complement strand
TCTCCGAGCGCGAGAATTTCCGCCCCCGGGACTTCGTGTTATTCGTGATACTCCGGTGATTCGCGGCGAGCGGGCCGTAACCCGAGGACGTCTGCTCAAACTGCTCGCGCTTGGCAGCGGTATCGCTTCTGTCGGACTGGGTCTTCTATTCTGGCGGCTTGCGTCGTTGTTTGGTAGCCACGCGGACTGACGGGAGGAATGATTCGGTGAAGACTCACGAGTGTCTGCGGCAGCCCGGTGCTGGCGTGGCAGCGAGTATGGTGGTCACCCTGCTTATCCTTGCGGCCGCCGGCTCCGCTTCCGCGCAATGCAGACCGGTTGCGGAGCGAACCCGGGAGGTTGGATGCTGGATCGTCGCGCAGACGCCGCTGGACGACTCTCGGAGCCGGCAATCTTCTGGCATCTCGACAGCTATCCGACTCGTGCCGAAGTGGAAGCGGGCAAGGGGCCCCGGGGGTCATCCACGAGAGCTCGCAGCCTTGGAGGCTTCCGTCATCAGATTGGACGCCCGCGGGACTGTGCAGGTAGCGAGATGCTCCTGAGGGGATCACGTCATCCAGTGAGGTCAAAGGGGGACGCATGGCTGACCTGTTTGGAAATGCCCTCGCCTACGAGGAGTTGATGGGGCGGTGGAGCGTACGCTTGGCTCCCCTGTTCGCGAACTTTGCGAGGATTACCGACGGGGGCAGAGTGCTCGACGTGGGATGCGGTACGGGATCTCTGGTCAGAACTGTGGCCGGCATGGCGCGTCAATCAGCAATCGTCGGCATAGATCCAGCCCAGCCATTCATCGAGTACGCCCGTACGCGTTGTGCCGATTCACGTATCACGTTCGACCGTGGCAATGCCTTGGACCTGCCCTATCCGGCAGCTTCGTTCGGGCACACTCTTTCGCTCCTCGTGCTCATGTTTGTCCCACAACCTGAAAAAGCGGCGCAGGAGATGCGTCGGGCGACGCGGCCCGGGGGAACCGTCGCCGCGTGCACCTGGGACCGTGACGGCATGGAAATGAGCGCCGTCTTCTGGGAGGAAGCTGTCAGATCGGATCCTGACGCCGAGGCGGGTTCGGAGAGGCCTCAGCGTCTAAATCAAGCGGGACAGCTCGCCGCCTTGTGGCACGCGACAGGCCTGCAGCAAGTCGAAGAGACGGTGCTCGAAATTGGCATGGACTTCACGTCCTTTGACGATTACTGGCAGCCGCATCTGAAGGGCGTTGGCCCGACAGGCGCCTACGTCGACAGGTTGCCACCCGAGCAGCGAGAAACACTACGGCGCGCGCTTCAGAAACGGCTCCAAGCCGACAGGCCGGCCGGACCATTTTCGTTGCGTGCGAAAGCCTTGGCCGTGCGCGGCGTCGTGCCGAAGACGCCTTGACAGCGTCCCTCCAACCAGAGGAGCACACGATGAGCAGTGAAGAGAAGACCCTTTACGAGCGCCTCGGTGGTTATGATGCGATCACGGCGGTGGCGAACGATCTGCTGCCCCGCCTTCAGACCGATCTGCAGCTCGGCCGGTTCTGGGCGCATCGCGGGGATGATGGTGTCGCGCGAGAGAAGCAGCTCCTGATTGACTTTCTCTGCGCGAGCGCGGGCGGACCGGTGTACTACCGGGGCAGGGATATGGCGCTTTGCCATCGGGGGATGCGCATCAGCGAGAGCGACTGGAGCGTGTTCCTCGGTCACGCAGCCGCGACCTTGGCGAAGTTCCGGGTGCCGGAGGCCGAACAGCGCGAGGTGGTCTCCTTTGTCCAGAGTCTCAAGAGGGATATCGTCGAATAGCCTCGCCCGCCGCGGCCGCTCGCCGCGAGTCCTAAGATAGCCAGGAGGATCTTGCATGTGCCGAAGCATTAAAACACTGCACAATTTCAAACCGCCGGCCACGGACGAGGAGATACGCGCATCTTCTCTACAGTTCGTCCGAAAATTGAGCGGCTTCTCAAGGCCGTCCAAAGCTAACGAAGCCGCGTTCAACCGGGGGGTGGACGAGGTAGCGCGGGCGGCACGGGCCCTCCTCCATGCTCTCGTTACGAACGCTCCGCCTCGCGATCGCGAAGTAGAAGCGTCGAAAGCCCGCGCGAAGGCGGTGGACCGTTTTCGCCCTCGCGATGCTAGACCAGCCACCTAGCGATCGGACGCCGGCCGCTCGAGGCTATCGCTGGGCTGCATGGGGACGCACATGACGACCTACAACATTGGACGGACACACGGAGGCCTCGCACGAAGCGAGAGATCTGAGGAGCCCGCCAGGCCGTTAGGCCGGCAGGGTCGGAGGTAACGATGCAGAAGCTTCTTGTGGTGATTCGTACGCGCGGCCCGGCCTGGCAGGATTCCCTGCCCCTGGAGAGCCAGGCTGACTGGACCCTCCATGCGTCGTTCATGAACTCCCTGGCGAAAGAGGGGCTCGTGATCCTCGGCGGTCCGCTGGAAGGTACCTCCGACGTGCTGCTTGTCGTAAGGGCCACCTCTCCCGACGAAGCTCGTTCACGTCTGGCAGAGGATCCATGGGCGGGAAACGGTCTGCTCCGTATCACCCGGATCGCGCCGTGGACGCTGCGGCTGGGATCTCTCGAATAAGCGATCAATCGTTTTTGCGCCGCGACGACGAGAGAACCGTGGACCGAAGGACTCTCCTGATTCAGGCGGCCGCGGCAGCGTTGCTGCCGGTAATAGGTTCATCGTGCGCTCGGTCGACGCCGCCCGTCAGCACCTCGGGGTGTACGGGATTTCAGCGCGTCCGCCCGTCGGATCGGGCATGGCCAGATTCGGCGAGTTGGAAGCGGCTGGATCAACAGGTCGGCGGACAGTTGATCAAGGTGGGGTCGCCCCTCGAGGAGTGCGTCAAAGCGCCTGACGGCCCGGTCTGCGCAGAGTTCATCCGGCACGCGAAGAATCCCTACTACCTCGGCGATGAAGTGGGATTGACGCAGAACCTCGGTTGGGTGGACGCCTGGACGTCTCGGCCGAGTGTCTACGCGGTGGCCGCGCGGACGACCGCGGATATCGTAGCCGCCGTCAATTTCGCCGGGGAGAACCGCTTGCGCCTGGTCGTCAAAGGCGGCGGGCACAGCTATCTCGGCACGTCGAACGCACCGGACTCTTTGCTGATCTGGACACGCAAGATGAGGGCGATCACCGTGCACGACGCGTTCGTAGCGAAGGGCTGTGCGGATCGCGAAGCGCAGCAGCCCGCCGTAACCGTCGAGGCCGGCGCGATCTGGATGCATGCCTACGATGAGGTGACGACGAAGGGCGGACGGTACGTTCAAGGCGGCGGATGCACGACGGTGGGCGTCGCCGGCCTGGTTCAAAGCGGCGGGTTCGGGAGCTTTTCCAAGCGATATGGACTTGCGGCCGCCGGGCTGCTCGAGGCCGAGATCGTTACCGCCGACGGTGTGGTGCGCATTGCCAATCACTGCACGAATCCCGACCTGTTCTGGGGCCTCAAAGGCGGGGGTGGCGGGAGCCTTGGCGTGGTGACCCGACTGACGCTCAGGACTCGCGAGCTTCCGGAATTCTTCGGAGCTGTCACCGCGACCGTCAAGGCCACCTCGGACGCGGCGTATCGTCAGCTTATCGGACAGGTGATCGCATTCTATGCCGAGAGTCTCCTCAATCCGCATTGGGGCGAGCAGATCGCTTTCCGGCGCGACAACACGGTGGCGATCCGAATGGTGTTTCAGGGGCTGAGCCGGCAGGAGGCGGAAGACGCGTGGCGTCCTTTTTTCGACCGCATCAGCGGCGCACCGCGGGATTTTGTCGTCGAGTCCGCGCCGCGCATCGTCGCCGTGCCGGCCCGGCGATTCTGGGACGCCGCCCTTCTCAAGCGCCTCCCGGGCGTAGCGACAGCCGACGATCGGCCGGGCGCCCCGGAAGGCAATGTGACCTGGGCGGGCGATGCCGGTCAGGCCGCACAATTCCTCCAAGCTTATCAATCCTGCTGGCTGCCCGCCGCGCTGCTTCGGCCGGCAGATCGGGAGCGGCTGTGCGATGCCTTCTTCGCGGCGACGAGACATTGGGGATTTGAGCTGCATTTCAACAAGGGGCTTGCCGGCGCCCCCGCTGCCGAACTTGCAGCAGCCAGAGACACGGCGACGAATCCGACGGTCCTCGATGCCTTCGCGCTGATGATCTGCGGCGCCGGGGGCCCGCCGGCGTATCCGGGCGTTGCGGGCCACGAGCCCGATGTGCCGGCGGCCCGGAGAAATGCCGCTGCCGTCGATCGTGCCATGAGGGAACTGCGGCAGCTGGTGCCCGCCGCCGGCTCCTACGTGTCGGAGAGCAATTTCTTCGGGGAGGACTGGGAGCGCTCCTACTGGGGATCGAACTATCCGAGGCTGCTCGCGATAAAGAACACCTACGACCCGGACGGCCTGTTCGTCGTCCACCATGGTGTCGGCAGCGAGCGATGGAGCGCGGATGGCTTTACGCGGCTGAGGTAAGGCTTCGCGTTGTGCTCAGCCGCCGCAGGTCGCCATCGGCCTTGGGCCCGACAAAGTGACGGAGCGAGCGAGTAGAGAGGAGACGCGGGAATGGTGACGGCCCCTTTCTTCGTAAAGGCCACTGCGGCCGGCATGCTGATCGCGCTGGCCTCGCCGATCGGGCAGACCTCGGCACAGACAACGCAGGGCGGTGTCGGCACACCGCCAGTCGTATCCATTGCTGACGCGCCACCCGGAACGGAAACACTTGCGGTGCAGTGGGTGAAAGTCACGGTTCCCGGGATGGGCGTCATGCTGGCGGCTGTGGCGCGGCCGGGCGGTGCGGGTCCGTTCCCAACCGTTGTTCTCTTGCATGGCAGTCACGGCTTCGCCCAGGAGTATGTGCGCTTGGCTCAGGATCTAGCGGGTGGTGGTGTGCTGGCCGTGGCCGCGTGCTGGTTTCGGGGTAGCGCCGGGAGCGGTGTCCGCTTCGTCACTCCGATCGGCTGTCCAGAGGCGCCTCCCCTGACGAATGCGTCGAGCCCTGAAGCCATGCAGACGTTGGATACGCTGGTGCGGGCGGCGCGGACTCTGCCAGGCGCACGCCCCGATCGGATCGGACTGTTCGGGCACTCGCGTGGTGGCGGACTCATCTTGAACTACGTTCTTCGAGCCGGGAACGCGCAGGCCGCCGTACTCAACTCCGCTGGCTATCCAGATAGCCTGTCTACTCAGGTCACGGCGCCGATCCTGATATTGCACGGCACGGCAGACAGTCCCGCTGACGGCGGAGTCGCGGTCACGAACGTCCAGATGGCACGCGACTTCGAGGCGAAGCTGCGATCGGCTGGTAAGCCGGTGGAAGCCACATACTACGAGGGAGGCCGGCACAATGACATCTTCAGTAGCTCGACGCAGTACCGCGACGAGGTACAGCGGATGTTGGCGTTCCTGTTGCGCAATCTTCGCGACTGACTCTTAACACCGCCAGCTGAAGCATCGCCTGCCCAAGCTGGTGTCGACCCGCGGCCTTCGCCGGACTCTTGGCAATAAAGACTTGACGCCGCTTCCAGCATGATGGACAGTGTGTCCATCATGGAAGATACAGTGTCGGACCTGAATCAGCGCATCGCCGAGCGCGTGAGCGAGCTGCGCTCCGCGCAAGGCCTCTCGCTCGACGCACTCGCCAGCAAGAGCGGCGTGAGCCGATCGATGATCTCGCTCATCGAGCGTGGTGAAAGCAGCCCCACCGCGGTGGTGCTGGAGAAGCTCGCCGCAGGTCTAGGGGTGATGCTCGCCTCGCTGTTCGATACGCCGGCCGCCGCGGCCCAAGCGCTCAGCGGCCCGGTGGCGCGGCGGGATGACCAGCCGCAGTGGCAAGATCCGGCCTCGGGCTACCTCCGGCGCAACGTCTCGCCGCCGGGCGTGCCGCAGCCGATGCAGATCGTCGAGGTGCACTTCCCGCCCCATGGGCGCGTGGCGTTCGAGACCGGAGCGCGTGACGCGCGCGTGCACCAGCAGGTGTGGGTGCTCGAAGGCGCGATCGATATCACGCTGGGCACGGAGCGCCACAAATTGCGCGAAGGCGATTGCCTGGCCATGCAGCTCGACCGCCCGACCATGTTCTACAATCCAACGCGAAGACCCGCGCGCTATGCCGTGGTGATCGCGACCGAGACCCCTTCGAGACGATGATCGCGCCCACCTGGTCCGTGCGACGCGTGCATGCGCTCGATGACGCGCAGGTCGACCAGCTCGCCGGCGTGTTGATCGACTGCGTCGAAGGCGGCGCCTCGGTGAGCTTCATGCACCCGCTGTCCCGCGAGCGAGCGGTGGCCTTCTGGCGCCGCGTAGCCCAAGGCGTGGCCGCGGGCGAGCGCGCGCTGCTCGTCGCCGAGGATGCGGGGGGCCTGTGCGGGACCGTGCAGTTGGTGCTCGATCAGCCCGAGAACCAGCCGCACCGCGCCGAGCTGTCGAAGATGCTGGTGCATCGCCGGGCCCGCCGGCAAGGACTGGGGGCGGCGCTGATGCGAGCCGTGGAAGCCACCGCGCGCGAATGCGGGAAGACACTGCTCGTGCTCGACACGGCCAACGACGAGGCCGAGCGCCTGTACGAGCGTCTGGGCTGGACGCGGGTGGGGGTGATCCCCGACTATGCCTTGCTGCCCCACGGCGAGCTCTGCGGCACGACGGTGTACTACCGCAACCTCCGCGGTTAGCTCGAGCGCAATGCCACATAGGGTGCGGGTTCCTCGGGAGGAGTTCCGGAAGCTCGACCTTGTAGTCCACGGCATCTTGAGGGATGTTCCCCTCCACGACGTCTCGGCTATCGATCTGCCGGGAGGGGGCGCCGGTCGCACGCTGTCGGACGTACGATCGCTCATGGCGGACGCGAACCTGAGAGCGGCCAACCCCGCTGTGCGAGTCCTTGTCGCGCTCCGTGTCCGAGCCGGCCGGTTGTTTGGCTGGGACTCCCACATTCACACCATTCACAAGCATCAAGAGGCGTCGTATATTCATCGACTCAGCGACGACGTGAGGCAGCGATCGGCTCTGGCCCCCGGTTCGCCGGACGGCCGGCTCCAGCTTCTGTACCTCCTCGAGAGGGAATCGCTTGGCGAGTTTCGCAACGCTACCGTGCACGCCTTGTTCGCCATCGCGCTCACCGAGGCTCCCGGCGGATACCGCCTGTACTGGGCCGTCTACGTGCACCGCGTGTCGCGATTCACCCCGCTGTACATGGCGCTGATCGATCCGTTCCGCCGGTTCATCGTCTATCCGGCGGTGCTGCGCAGGATCCGGAGAGCCTGGGAGGAGCGTTATCCACGCCCTCCCGATCCTCGCGAGTCGGCAGCCGTCTAACTGCGGCATGCGCTCGCCGGGGCGGTCAGCCGAAGTAGCGACCGGTAACACGCGACCGCTGCTCGAAATCGCTCGATTTCAGCCCCGCCACGTTCTTGGCCTTGAGCCTGTCAGGAGATCGCGCTATCTTCCCACCGTGACGACAGGGCGAACGGACGCAGCGGTCCATACCTGCCACTATGACCTCCATCGACATCCTCAGACTGGCGGTTGAACCCCACTCGCCGTCGGGAGAAACAGCGCCCTATGCTCGACCAAACTCGGCCCGGTCTTCGGTCGCTCATCGTCTGGCTCGCGTTCATTGCCTCGATAGCGCTCGGTATGCTCGTCGCTCCCTTCCCGGTCGCCTCCCAACTAGCCTCAAAGGTGTTTCGCGTCGGCCACCTGGCGGCGGGCGGACGGACGCCCGACGGTGGGCCGCCCCGTCCGCTCCGCGAGGGATTGAAGGCCTTCGGCTACGTCGAGGGCCAGAATATCGTGTACGAGGTTCGCTTTGCCGAGGGCAGGATGGAGCGGCTTCCCAGCTCGGTGGCGGAGCTCGTGCGTCTCAAGGTCGACGTGCTCGTGGCGCAAGGAGGGCTGGCGGCGGTGGCGGCAAAGGAGGCAACGTCGACCATTCCGATCGTCCTCGCGCCCGCCGCGGGAGACGCGGTGGCGGCCGGGCTGATCGCGAGCCTCGCGCGCCCCGGGGGAAACGTGACCGGGTTGACGGATGAGTCCGTCCAGCTCAGCGCCAAGCGCATGGAGCTTCTGAAAGAAGCGGTGCCCAAGGCGGCGCGGATCGCTGTCCTCTGGAACACGAGTGATCAGGGGATGACGTTACGGTACCGCGAGATCGAGAAGGCGGCGCGGATCCTCCACGTGGAGGTGCAGGCGCTCGGGGTGCGGGAGCCCGACGATTTCGAAGTCGCGTTCTCCACGATGGCGCGCCACCGGCCGGACGCCATGTTCCTGGTGGCGGACCCGCTCACCATCATGAATCGCAAGCGCTTCATCGACTTCGCGGCGACCCAGCGCATTCCCGCCATGTACGAATTCGACTTCATCGTCCACGACGGCGGGCTGATGTCGTACGGGCCCAGCCAGGAGGAGAGCTTTCGTCAGGCCGCGCTCTACATCGATCGTATCCTCAAGGGCGCGAAGCCGGCCGACCTGCCCGCGCAGCAGCCGACGAGGTACAACCTCGCCGTTAACCTCAAGACGGCGGCCACGCTGGGACTGACGATCCCGCCCTCGCTGCTGCTGCGGACGGACGACGTGGTCCAGTAGGGGAGAGGAACCGGGCAGGATTGGCCGTCGCGGTGGTGGCGGGGGCCTACCAGAAGATGAGACCAATCGATAGGGCGAGCAGGATGCCCATCGTGATGTTGAACGCCCGCAGTCGCCGGGTCGTCTGAAGAAGGCGCTGGGCGGTGGCTCCGAACGCGAGCCACACGAAGCAGCTCGGCAACGCGACGAGGAAGAACAGGCCCCCGAGGAAGGCAGACTGCAAAATGGGGCTGCCGGCCCCCGCATGAAGAAAGGCGCCCGCGGCGCTGGCCGTCACCAGCCACGATTTCGGGTTGACCCACTGAAAGGCGGCCGCGCCGATGAAACCGACCGGGTTGCTTTCCGGCATCGAGTCGGTGCTCCGGGAGGTGGCGATCTTCCACGAGAGCCAGAGGAGAAAAGCGGCGCCGGCCCAGTTGAGCGCTTTGAGCACGAGCGGATTCTTGAGGATCAGACTCCCCAGCCCGAACGGCACCACGAACATCATGAGGCCCATGCCGATGGCGACGCCCAAGAGGCATGGCAATCCTTTCACGACGCCCCCATTCGCTCCCGCTGCGGTCAGCATGACGTTGCTGGGACCCGGCGTGATCGCGGCCACCACCGCGAAGAGAAGAAAGGCCACGGTTTGCTCGGTGCTCATCGGTCACCCCCATCGAATGGGAAGGATGTAAGGCATGGGGCTCAAGGAAACCAGATCGGGCGGTCGAGGTCTTGAACGATCGTGCAGGCCGATGGCCGCCGACTGGATCGCGAGCGCAGGACCAGTCGGCGGCGTGGAGCTGTTCCGCGCGTGGTTCGCCGGCGAGGCGTACGCGAAGCATCGCCACGACACCTATGCCATCGGACTGACCGACTGCGGCGTGCAGGTGTTCGACTACGGAGGCTCGGTCTGGACCAGCACGCCGGGGCGGGTGGTCGTGCTCTATCCGGATGAGGTCCACGACGGGCGCGCGGGCACCGCCGCCGGCTTCGGCTATCGGATCATCTACGTGGAGCCGGCTCATCTGTCCGATGCTCTGCAGGCGCTTTGCGGACGATCATACCCGCTGCCCTTTCTTCGCGAGCCTGTATCGACGAATCCCAGATTGTCTCGAGCCGTTCAGGGAGCCTTTCGATTCCCGTTGGAGCCCATGGCCGTCGACAGCCTCGCGCTCGACCTGGCGGAAGGGCTGATGGCCGGAGAGCGTGGCGGCGGGCGACCATTGGCCTCTCCCCGCGTCGACACTCCGGTCGTCGAGCGCGCCCGGCAGTTTCTCGACGCGGAGCGAACCCGTGTCGTGCACTCGACAGAGCTGGAATCGATCACGGGCCTGACGCGCTATGACCTCGCCCGCCAGTTCAAGCTCATGTTCGGGACGAGTCCATACCGTTACCTGCTCATGCGCCGTCTGGAGCTCGCGCGGCAGTGGATTCACCTCGGGCGCCCGCTGGCCGACGTGGCCGGCGAGACGGGCTTCGCCGATCAGGCGCACTTCACTCGCGCGTTCAAAGCGGCATTCGGCCTCACGCCCGCGCGCTACCGTGCCTTGAGGGCGCACCCGGGAGCATCGCTCCGCGGCGAGCGTGCGCGCACGGCTCCGCCGCGCTCTTGAGCCCGTCACAGGATGGCGCTATCCTCCCGTCGTGACGCCCCGCCTTCTGCCCCTCCTCGTCTCAGGACTTCTCCTCCTCGGCCTGAGCGCCGCCGCGAGCGCCCAGGGCCGCGTGGACCGCAACGTGGTGTACGGGATGTACTCGGGCACGCCGCTCCTGCTGGACGTCCACTATCCGGTGAAGCCGAACGGCTTCGGCATCATCTTCATCCCGGCAGCGGCTGGTCCGCCCCGCTGGGCAGCGCCGCCGCTCAAGGAGTCAGACCAGGTAGTGGCGCGGGCCTAGGCGGGCCGCTTGGGCTCGACGACCTCGAACATCAGGGAGAAGTCGTCGAGCAGGCCGAGGAGCTCGCCCACCTTGTTGGCGTCGCCCTCGACGCGGACGGCGCCTGACTGTATCGCGTCGGCAAGCGGCAGCTCGCGCAGGATCAGGCGATCCAGCGTGGCGCGGTCGAGCGTCACCGTGACGTCGGCGCCTTCCTTCCGGCGGTCGGCCAGGTAGGTCAGGGCGCAGTTCTCGAGATTCAGCACGTAAGGCTTCGGCAAGTCCGGGAACACCCAGTTGATGACGATGCGCCGGCCCTCGGCCTTCTCGCCGTTGAGTCGCACGCCCAAAAGATCGAAGATCTGCTCGACGCTCATGGCGCGGACGACGTCGGGGCTGACCGGAGTCCGCGCGGCCGTATTGGGCAGACCCTGTCGGAGCTCGAAGGCGCCGAGGAGATAGGCGTTGCGCCACGTCGCCGACTCCGCCGCATAGCCCAACTGTTCGAGCGCGTCGGCCCCGAGCCGCCGCGCGTCCGTGTTCGACGGATCCGCGAAGACCACATGGCTCATGGCCTCGGCCACGAAGCGGTACTCGCCCCGCGCGAAGTCCGCCCGCGCCCGCCCGATGGCCGCCTCCGCGCCGCCCATGTACTCCACGTACTTGCGCCCCCGCTCCGCCGGCGGCAGGGGGTTGAGATTGGCGGGATTCGCGTCGTACCAGCCGAGATAGCGCTGATAGACGGCCTTGGAATTGTGGCTCATCGTGCCGTAGTACCCACGCACGTGCCACGTCTGCGAGAGACTTTTCGGCAGGGTGAGGCGCTCGGCGATCTCGGCTGCCTTCCAGCCGTGGTTCATGAGCCGCACCGTCTGGTCGTGCAGGTACTTGTAGAGGTCGCGCTGCTTGGTGAGGAAGTCGAGCACGCGCGGGTTGTCCCACACCGGCCAGTGATGCTGGGCGAAGACCACGTCGGCGTGGGGGCCGAAGCGATCCAGCGCTTCGTTCAGATAGCGGGCCCACGCGTTCGCGTCGCGCACCTGCGCGCCCCGGATGGGATAGGTGTTGTGCAGGTTGTGCGTCGCGTTTTCGGCCAGATTCAAGGCGCGGAGCGCGGGATAGAACATGTGCATCTCGGCCGGCGCCTCCGTCTCCGGAGCGAGCTGAAAGACGATCTCCACGCCGTCGATCCGGTGCGTCTCGATGGGGGCCGCGATGACGCGCGTGGGCGGGATGAGGGTGACGGTGCCTCGCGAGGTGACCTTGCCGAGGCCCGCGTCCACCTGGCCGCGCGGCCCCTTGGGCAGGGTGGCCCCGAATTGGAACTGCGCGCGCCGGATCATGGGCGTACCCGCGAGCACGTTCTCCGAGACGATCTCCTCCATGAAGCCCGCCGGCGCGATGATGTCGACGGCGCCCGACTTCACGTCCGCCTCGTCCACCACGCCCCGGACGCCGCCGTGGTGATCGGTGTGGCTGTGAGTGTAGATGACCGCCGTCACGGGGCGCCGTCCGCGGTGCGCGATGTAGAGATCGAGGCCGGCCCGGGCCACTTCCGTCGAGATCAGCGGGTCGATGACGATGAGGCCGCGCTCGCCCTCGATGATGGTCATGTTCGAGATGTCGAAGCCGCGGATTTGGTAGATGCGGTCGGTCACCTGGAAGAGACCGTGATGCATGTTGAGCCGGGCCTGGCGCCAGAGGCTTGGATTCACGGTGGGCGGCGGCTGCTCGTCGGCGAGGAAGGCGTACTCGTTGAGGCTCCACACGACGCGTCCCTTGTCGTTCTTGATCTCCACGTCGGGAAGTGAGCCGAGAAAACCGCGCCGCGCGTCCTCGAAGTCCTGAGTGTCGCCGAAGGGGAGGACATCCAGCACGGCGCGGTTCCGCGCCTGCGTGGCGGGCGTGGCGTCTTTCGGATTCTCGGCGGGGCCGGCCATCGCGGCGAGACTGCCAGATCAGCGCGACTTGGTCAAACCGCCCCCGATCCCTCTCCCCCATCGGGGGAGAGGGTAGGGTGAGGGGGCACTGGGCGGCCTTCTCAGTTTCGAGGCTGGTCTAATCCCACCCTGGCGAGGAAGCTCTGCACGGCCGTCTGCCAGACGGTCACCGCGCCCGGCAGCAGGATATGCCCGTCGTAGCCGATGGGAGGATAGAGCTGCAGCTCCGCCGTTCCGCCAAGACGAGCACCGCCATGGAGAGGAGGACCCCCAACCACGGGTGCCTCACTGCTTCTTGAGCCGCATGTCTTCGTAGGGCGCGGCGAAGTAGAGCTGAGAGTTCAGGCCGATGGCGGCCTCCTCGACGCGGGGTCCGACGCCATGCAGCGTGGCGGGTTCGAAGATGGGACCGAACATGACGCGCTCGTGCATCCATCGCTGAATCTGGTGCAGCAGCGCCTCGCGCTTCTTGCGGTCGCGCTCCTGCGCCTGCTGGCGGAACAGCTCGTCGATGTCGGGGTAGCCGCCCGCGGCGTACGGCGCGCTGCTGATCACGAAGGATTCGAGGCGGACGGCGGTGCTGCCGGGCGCCGCCGAGACCGTCACGATGACGCCGCCGAGCTTCTTCGACCGCCACGCCTCCATGAAGGTGGCCCGCTCCATGCTGCGCTGCCGCGTGCGAATGCCCACCGCGGCCAGCTGGGTCGCCACCGCCTCACCCATGGTGGTGAAGGGCGGGAGCGGCGTCAGGTCGCCGGCGTCGAAGCCGCCGGGGAAGCCGGCCTCGGCCAGGAGACGCTTGGCGTGCGTCGGATCATAGGGATACGGATCGAGGCGGAGCGCGAATTCCATGCCGCTCGGAATCATGGATCCCGTCAGGCGCGAGTATCCCAGTCGCTCCGCCTCGTTGATGGCCTGCTTGTCGATGGCCAGATTGGCCGCGAGCCGGACGCGGCGATCGTTCCACGGTGACTTGGGATTCCACTGCTCGGGGAATTCCAGCCACCAGGTCGCGGGCGCGATGACCCGGGCGAGACGCAGCTTCGGATCCGCCTTGATGGTCGCCGCCTCGAGGCCGACCATCAGGTAGCCGATGTCGGCCTCCCCGGTCTTGAGCATGGCCAAGCGCGTCGTGCGGTCGGGGACGCCTTTGATGACCACGCGCTTGATCACAGGCTTCTTCCGCCAGTACTGCTCGTTTGCCTCAAGGACGATCTCCACGCCGGGAAGCATGCGCACGAATCGGTAGGGTCCGAGCCCCACGGGCTGGCGTTTGAAGCCGTCCTCGCCGACCTTCTCGATGTACTTCTTGGGCACGACCCACGCCGCCCCCGTGGCCGGGGTGGCGTAGAAGACCAAGAAGTCCGGCCACGGCGTATGCAGGACGAAGCGGATGCGGTACGGGTCGACGATGTCCACGGCCTTTACGCGCTCGTGCAAGAGCTTGGCGGAGGCCCCGCGGTAGCGGTGGAAGCTGAACTTCACGTCCTCGGCGGTGACGGGATCGCCGTTGTGGAAGCGGAGACCCTCACGCAGCTTGAACTCGTAGACGAGCCCGTCCGGGCTCTCCTTCCAGGACTCGGCCACGCAAGGCGCCATGTCATTGCCGGGCAGCGGCTTGATCAGCGCATCGTGCAGGGCGTAGAGGAAGACGAACGGCGTGCCGATCCCCGGGGTCTCGGCGGGGTCGAGGAAGGTGGGGGCGATCGAGGCGTCGAAGGCAATGGTCAGCTGGCCATCCGGCTGGCCCTGGGCGGCGGGCTCTCCACTCGACAAACCCAGCACGGCGATGGACACGAGAGCGATCGACGCAGTGAGCTTACCCATATCGAGCTTCCCCTCCTGCTCAGTGTGGGGCGCGTGCCATGGGGATGGTGCCCCGCCGGCCGGTCAGGGTCAAGGGACAGCTCAAGGCGCTCGGTGTCGAGTAAGATGGGCCCGCGAGCGAGTCAATCTGGCAAGGGAGGTCTCACGTCATGTCGGCAGTTCGACCGGTCCGTCCATGGGTGCCGCTGCTCTGCGCCGTCCTGCTCTTGATCGGCGCCTCCACCGCCGTGGCGGCGCCCGAGGGCACGCTCACCTTCGCCATGCACTTCAGTCCCGTCACGCGCTGGCTCGACCCCGCGGAAGGCGAGAGCACCATCACGCCCTATCTGCTGCTCTACGCGCTCCACGACGGCCTGCTCAAGCCCATGCCCGGGAGCGGATCGGCCCCCAGCCTGGCCGAGTCGTGGTCCATGGCCAAAGACGGCCTCAGCGCCGAGTTCACCCTGCGGCAGGCCAAGTTCCACAACGGCGACCCCGTCACCGCCGAGGACGTGAAGTTCTCCTTCGAACGCTACCGGGGCGGGGGCGCCAAGATCCTCAAGGACACGGTCAAGGAAATCCAGACGCCCGCGCCCAATCGCGTGCGCTTCGTCTTCAAGGAGCCGTGGCCGGACTTCCCCGCGTTCTACGGCACCTTCGTGGCCAGCGCCGGCTGGGTGGTGCCGCGGAAGTACGTCGAGCGCGTGGGCGAAGAGGGCTTTCGCAAGGCGCCCATCGGCGCCGGCCCGTACAAGTTCGTGAGCTTCAACCCGGGAGTGGAGCTGGTGCTCGAAGCCTTCGAGGGCTACTGGCGCAAGACGCCGTCGATCAAGCGGCTCGTGTTCCGGAGCATGCCCGACGAGACCACACGCGCGGCCGCGCTCAAGAGCGGGGAAGTCGACATCGCCTTTCTTCTGAGCGGGCCCACCGCCGAGGAGATCCGGCGCACACCGGGCCTGCGCCTGGTGGCGCCGCTCCTCGGCATTTTCTGGCTCGACTTCCCGGATCAATGGGATCCCAAGTCGCCGTGGGCCGACAAGCGCGTGCGGCTGGCCGCCAGCCTCGCCATCGACCGCCAGGCGCTCAACCAAGCCGAGACGCTGGGCCTGTCGCGGCCCACGGGCAGCATCGTGCCGCGCGACTTCGACTTCGCCCTGGCCATCGACGCGCCGCCCTATGATCCCAAGCGCGCCAAGCAGCTCCTCGCCGAGGCCGGCCACGCCAATGGCTTCGACGGCGGCGAGCTCACGCCCTTCCCGCCCTATAACTCCATGGGCGAGACCATCGCGGGATGGCTCCAGGCGGTGGGCATCCGCACGCGCATGCGCACGACGGAGCGCGGGACCTTCATGACCGCGTGGCGGGAGAAGAAGCTGCACGGTGTCGTGTTGACGATCAGCGGCGTCTCGGGCAATGCGGCCACGCGGCTCGAATCGTTCGTGACCAAGAACGGCGCCTTCGCCTTCGGCTCGCTGCCCGAGGTGGACGATCTCTTCCGCCGCCAGGGCAAGGAACTGGACCGGAAGAAGCGCGAGGCGCTCCTGTTCCAGATGCAGCGCATCCTCCAGGAGCAGGCGACCCAAGCGCCCATCTACCACCTGGGCTTTCCCACCGGGCTCGGGCCGCGCGTCGAGGATATCCTGGCCACGCCGATCCCCGGCTTCTACATGTCGCCATACGAAGATCTAAAGCTCAAGCGCCCCTGACGGGGTCAGGTCTTGCATTCACGCATCTCGGGTCCCCGGGCTGCTGGGTTTCCCAGGGGGATGCTCCATTGCAAGACCTGACCCCGTCTCCTAGCCGCAGGGGAATGCTCGATTGCAAGACCTGACCCCGTCTCCTAGCCGATGATGCGGCCGCCCATGACGCGGATCTCGTCGCCGGTGATGTAGCTGGAGGCGTCGGAGGCGAGGAAGACGCAGGCGTCGGCGATCTCCTCCGGGCGGCCGAGGCGGCCGAGCGGGATCTGCTTGAGCTGTTCCGGCGCCCCCGGCGGCGCCTGGCGAAACTCCGGATACCACTCGGCGTAGCGCCGCTCGGTGTCCATGGTCCCGGGAATCACCATGTTGGCGCGAATGCCGAAGGGGCCGAGCTCGGCAGCGAGCGTGCGCACGAGGCCGAGGAGTCCCGTCTTGGCCGCCGTCACCGACGCCGTGTTGGCCCGCCCCGTCAGGCTCGACTGGCCGCCGAGGGCGATGATGCTGCCCCGCCGCTGCTCCTTCATGGCGGGCACGACCGCGCGCGCGAGGTAGAAGGCGGAGTGGAGATTGACCCCCATCACGCGATGCCAGTCCTCAAGCGACGTCTCGGTGAGGGCCGTGTGCGGCCGGATGGCCGCGTTGCACACGAGCACGTCGATGGTGCCCAGCTCGGCGATGCCTTGCTTCACCATGGTCTCGACGACGGCGGCGTCTGCAATGTCCCCGAGCACGGGAACCGCCCGCACGCCGGCCTTGCGACACTCCGCGGCCACCGCCTCGAGCTCCTCGCGATTGGCACGCGTATTCAACACCAGGTCCGCGCCTTCGGCGGCGAAGGCCAGCGCGATGGCGCGCCCGATATTGCGGCTGGCCCCCGTGATGAACGCCCTCTTGCCCGCGAGCCTCATGCTCTCTACTCGCGGTAGTCGAGGCCGGCGGCGGCGAGCTTTGGCTTGAACGACGGCCGCGCCAGGTAGGCCACGAAGGCCCGGGCCACCTCCGGCGTGGTGGCTCGGGTCGCCACCGCCGCGGAATACGTGGTGAGCTTCTGAAGCTCCTTGGGCAACGGCCCCACCAGCGTGACGCCCTTCACGGGCAGGATTTCGCTGATCTGGTGCACGCAGATCTCAGCCTGACCGGTCACGAGCGCCTCCGCGGCATAGCCCCCGGGCCACAGCACCGTCTTGCTCTTCACCGCGTCGGCGATACCCAGGCGCTGGAGGACGGCGGCGAAGTGCATTCCGCTCGTGGCCCCGCGCGACGGGTCCACGTAGACGAGCGACTTTGCCGCGAGAATGCTCTGCTTGAAGGCCTCGGTGGTCGAGATGTCGGGCAGCGGAGCGCCCTGTCGCACGGCGACTCCGATGGCGGTGCGAGCGATATCGGCCCGGGTGTCTGCGATGACCAGCCCCGGAGTTGCGAGCTGTTCGAGTACCGTGTCCGTCGCGATGACGACGTCGGCCGCCTCTCCCGATACCACCTTTTGCCGGATCTCTCCCGCCGTCCCGGCGGCGATGGTGACCGTGTGCCCCGTCTCCTGCCGGAACGACTCCGCGAGCTCCGTGACGATGCTCTTCATGGCCCCGGCGCTCAGCACCTTGACCTCGGCCGCTTCGGTTGGCGCGGCCGACACCCACACAAGAAGCGTCAACAGGACGATCGGCCATCGCTTCATCTCATCCTCTCCTGGGCACGACATAGCCATAGCGGAGATTGCTCCGGAAGGCCCCGTCCTCCTCGTAGGTCTTCTTCATGGCGGCGAGGCGATCGGTGGCGAGCGCCGTACGCTTCTCGTACTTGTAGAGCCGAGCGTTGGTCTCGCCGAAGATGGCGTTCTTGACCGGCCCGTCGGCGGGGCCGAGCGGCTTGAAGCCGTACTTCTTCTGCATGTCCTCCGGGATCTCGAGCCGACGCAGCCCCTCGATCTGCCACTGGGCGAGCCGGTCCACACGGCGTCGGCGCCCCAGACCACGTGGTCGGCGCCCAGCCCGCGGACGAGCTGGCCCATCATGGCCGCGCTCACGCGCGGGTCGGCCACGGTGCTCTGGGCGAAGATCTGACCGAGGTCGCCGTAGACGTTCATGACACCGTACTTGGCCGGGATCTCCGCGAGGTCCGTCACCCACTCGATCCGCCCCGTCTTCTCCAACTGCGCCCAGGCGTCCTCCACCTTGCCGCCGCCGGCGAAGCGGTAGGCCGAGTGGTAGATGATGAAGTTGAGCTGCGGCCAGTCCTTGGCCGCCTTGCCCACGTCTCGCACGTCCGAGTAGGCGAGCAGGTGAGGGAACTGCTGCTCGACGGACGGCGGGAAGAGCCCCTTGTGGATGCAGACATTGACGAGGCCGGCCTTGGCGAATTTCTCGTAGGCCTTGTAGGCGACCTTCTCGTCGTCCAAGCGCCACGGGTATTGGCTGATCTTCTTGTTGGTGTTGTCGCCGATGGTGTAGCCCTTGAACGAATCCGGCTTGAGGTCGTTGATGGCGCGGTCGATGGCCTCCAGCCACCCGGGCTGCCCGGGGGTGAAGATGGCGTGGCTCAGCATGCGGCGCGAGCCGGCGTCGCGGTTCACCTTCGCACGTGCCTCCGCCTTCATCTCGTTGGTGAGAAACCAGTTCTGCACGATGTCCGACGGCGCCCCGGAGATGAGCGCCACCTTGGTATCGCTGTCGAGGAAGACCTCCTTGTAGTAGTTGGCGAACTTGAGATCCTCGAGCGTCTGCTCCTTGCCCGCCAGGGCCGGATTCCACCCGGCCTTCCCCACCGCCTCGCGCTGGCGCACGAAGCCGATGAGCCGCGTGTCGTCGCGGAGGAAGTGCGTGTGACAGTCCATGATGAACTGATCCTGGAGCGACTTCGCACGGTCGGCCGCCATCTGGCGGTCGGCCGCCTCGGCGGGGGAGACGCCGTAGAGCGGGCCGTACACCTCGTTCATCGCCACGAACGCGGCCGCCATGCCCGACGCGGTCGCCAGGAATTGCCGGCGGCTCAGGCCTTGCTTCCTGGCCAGCGCGTTGCCCATCTCCTTGATCCGCGCCTCGACGCGCCGCTGCTTCTGCGTTTGCAGCGCCGGCATGAACTCGTCGCTGGAGACGCTCTGGGTGGGAATCGGGCCGGGGAACGCCGCGGTTTCGGCCGGGCGAACAGACTTGAGCTCGTCGTCGCTGAGTAGTCTCATGAGGCCTCCCCCCCATCGTGTGAGTTTGGGCGAATGATATGGCAGGTGGAGTCCTGCCTGCTGGGGAAAACGGCCGGCGCTCTTCCCGAATGGCGGTCTTGTCGACTATTGCCCCGGCGATTGCTGGGCCTGGGACGTGGACGGCGCGGCGAGGATGCCGACCGCGAGGGCGGCTGCGAGCGCAGCGCCGATGAAGTGCTCCAGTGAGGCCGTCTTGACATAGCGGAGGCCTGTTGTTATCGATGCCGCCATGAAAACCCTCATCGAAGGCGGCTGGGTAGTGGCGTTCAACGGCAAGAGCCATGAAGTGCACGAGCAGGGGACCATCGTCTTCGAGGACGATCGCATCGTGCACGCCGGAGGCTCGTACACGGGCGCGGTCGACACCCGCCTCTCGGCTCGCGGAAAGCTCGTGTCCCCGGGGTTCATCAATACCCATGTCCACACCAGCGGCAATGGTGGCGACTACCTTCT
>WNFP01001292.1_pt1 | contig 19514 bp, 17 predicted proteins | sample 5400201 | NCBI WGS metagenome assembly WNFP01 (sample SAMN13153355, study PRJNA577476) | soil metagenome | isolation source: 115 cm saprolite under Madrone tree | place: USA:California | collected 2016-06-14 | reverse complement strand
ATCCCAAAGGCAAGCTCGAAGACCTCGGCAAGATCAACAACCGCCGCGGCACCAAGATCCGCTTCAGCCCGGACGCCGAGATTTTCGGCGCCAAGGCCGCCTTCAAGCCGCAGCGCCTGTTCAAGATGGCCCGTTCCAAGGCCTATTTGTTCGGTGGGGTGGAGATCCGCTGGCGCTGCGACCCCACTTTGCTGAAGGGCGTCGACGATGTGCCGGCCGAGGACACGTTTCATTTCGTAGGCGGCCTGAAGGACTACCTCGGCGCCGCTGTTCATGCCGACACGCTGGTGCATCCGGACATCTTCTCCGGCAAATCCGGACGCGTCGGTGCCCACGGCACTTGCGAATGGGCCGTGGCATGGACCGCCGACGCCGATGGTTTTCTGTCCTCCTATTGCAACACCATACCGACGCAGGATGGCGGGACTCATGAGTCCGGCATGCGCAGCGCGCTGCTGCGCGGCTTGAAGGATCACGCCGAGCGGGTGGGACAGGGCAAGCGCGCCGCCGTCATCACCTCCGAAGATGTCATGGTAGGCGCCGCGGTGATGCTGTCGGTGTTCGTGCGCGAGCCGGAATTCCAGGGCCAGACCAAGGACCGCCTTGCTACCGCCGAAGCACAACGCATCGTCGAGCAGGCGATCAAGGACCCATTCGACCACTGGCTCTCCGGCAATCCACTTCAGGCCAACAGGCTGCTGGATTTCGTCATCGAGCGCGCCGACGAGCGGCTGCGCCGCCGCGCCGAAAAGGAAATCTCGCGCAAGACTGCGGTGAAGAAACTGCGCCTGCCCGGCAAGCTCGCCGACTGCACCGACACGGCAGCCGAAGGCTCCGAGCTGTTCATCGTCGAGGGCGACAGCGCCGGCGGCAGCGCCAAGCAGGCGCGCGACCGCAAGACGCAAGCCATTCTCCCGTTGCGCGGAAAGATCCTCAATGTCGCGTCCGCGGGCAAGGACAAGTTGACGGCCAATGCGCAGCTCGCCGACCTGATGCAGGCGATCGGCTGCGGCACCGGAGCGCAATACCGCGAAGAGGATTTGCGCTACTCGCGCATCATCATCATGACCGACGCCGACGTCGACGGCGCGCATATCGCATCGCTCTTGATCACGTTCTTCTACCGGCAGATGCCGCGGCTGATCGATGAGGGCCACCTTTATCTAGCGGTGCCGCCGCTCTATCGCCTCACCCACGGCAGCAAGACCGTCTACGCCCGCGACGACGCCCACAAGGACGCGCTGCTGAAGAGCGAATTCAACGCCAACGCCAAGGTCGATGTCGGCCGCTTCAAGGGTCTTGGCGAAATGATGCCGGCGCAGCTGAAGGAAACCACGATGGACCCGGCCAAGCGCAGCTTGCTGCGCGTGGTGCTGCTCGCCGACGACCGCGAAGGCACCGCCGATTCCGTCGAGCGGCTGATGGGCACCAGGGCCGAGGCCCGGTTTGCGTTCATTTCCGACAAGGCCGAGTTCGCCAGCGAGGATTTGCTGGACGTGTGAGCCCCCGCCGCTTCGGGCGCGGGGGGCACGGGCAATTCCCCCGCCTGGGCCTTGTTTGCGGCCCTCTTCAGCCATTTCCCGCCCTTCTATCCACGCAATTCCGCAGTGCATTTTCCGGCGGGTGTACCCCCCCGGCAACAGCATTTCGAGCAGGACTGGCTATAGTCACCCTAGGGAATGGGGAATCGGTGCATCTGCACCCCTGTCACGCGGTCGGGTCCGAGCGCTGCATTTACCGAGGATTTGAAAATGAAAAAGTTAGCAATTGCGTTGACTGCTATCGCGGCTTTCACCGCACCGGCGGTCGCGGCCGACATGCCCGTCAGGGCGCCGGTGTATCAGCCGCCTGCACCGGTTTATAATTGGACTGGCTTCTACATCTTCGGCGGTGGCGGCGGCGGGTTGTGGAACGCCGACAGCAACGTGGTGGCCTTTCCCACCGGGGTTGCGCTCACCCGTGATCAGCGGCTAGGCGGCAGTGGCTGGTTCGGAACAGTCGGTGCCGGATACGACTGGCAGTTCAGCAATTGGGTATTTGGTGTATTCGGCGATGGTCAATTCGGAGAGATCCGCGGCTCGCTATCGGATCCAGTTAATGTCATTGAGGGCCGCGAAAAGCTTCGCGATACCTGGGCGGCTGGCGTGCGACTGGGTTACCTCGTCGCGCCGAATGTCAATTCCTACGTCAACGCCGGTTATACTGGTTCGGAGTGGTCGGGTACCACTTTGACCAGCCTCGTCGGAGCACCCACTGTTGCTACCACGGCGTCATTCCATCGTGATGGCTGGTTCATCGGCGGCGGTTTTGAAAACAGCCTCAACTTCTTCGGCATTTCCGCTCCTGGGTGGTTTATGAAGACGGAGTACCGCTCGGCTTTCTTTGACCGCATCACCCTTCCGGAGACCTTTGTCGCCGGGCCGCTTACCGCTTCATCGGTTACTTTCAAGCCTTGGGTGCAGACCATTAGCACGTCGCTGGTCTACCGCTTTAACTGGGGTGGCGCGAGGTACTGATCCTCGTCTAAGGTTAGCGGTACAAAAGCCCCGGCATCGTCCGGGGCTTTTTTGTTGCCGCGGCGCGCTCAGCCAAGTCGCCTTGGAGCAGCCCCATACCGTTTAGGGGGCGGGTGTGCCTAACCGGCAACAGTCTTTTGCATGGAACCGACTATACTTCTCGCACTGGGGTTGGGAATCAGCGCATTTGCGGCCTGCCACACGCGGGGACCGAGCGCTGGATGCTGAGGAATTTCAAATGAAAAAGCTGGCAATCGCATTGACGGCTATCGTGGCCCTCACCGCACCGGCATTTGCAGCCGACATGGCCGCCAGGGCGCCTTTGCCGGCCGCTCCGGACGCATATGCGCCGTCCTGGACCGGATGCTACATTGGCGGCGGCGGCGGCTATGGCCTCTGGAACCAGGAAAATACCGGCTTTATCGATGGTCCGCCGCGCGTTCCGTTCACCGCCACAACAACGGCGGGCGGTCGTGGTTATCTCGGGACCGTGGGCGGCGGCTGCGACTATCAGTTTCCGGTTGCGGGCTGGAACTTCGTAGTCGGCGCGTTCGCCGATTACGACTGGGGCAGCCTCAAGGGCAAGCTGAATCCTCCCGCTGCGATCGGCTTGGTCGGCGACGAGAAGATGAGTTCGGCTTGGGCGGTGGGCGGCCGTGTCGGTTGGCTGGCCTTCCCCAGCCTTCTGAGCTATTTCACCGGTGGTTATACCCAGGCAACCTTCGACCGTACCAACCTCACAGTTGCCTTCGGAGGAATTCCTATTGTTTTGCCCCCGAATATTCCGACGACCGCCTTTATCGACAAGAGAACCTATAAGGGCTGGTTCCTCGGCGCCGGTGACGAATATGCGATTAACTTCCTGCCTGGCCTGTTCTGGAAGACCGAATACCGTTTCTCGGAGTTCGACGTAGAGAACAATCCCGTTCGGTTTAGCACGGGCGCGCCATCCGGTGTGTCAGACGACTCCAAGAAGTTTGTCCACACGATCCGCAGCGAGTTGGTCTATCGCTTCAACTGGGGTGGTCCGGTCGCCCCGAGGTACTGACTTCGTCAGAGGTTCAGGAATGCAAAGAGCCCCGGCATCGACCGGGGCTTTTTTTGTACCTCGGCTAGCCTGACATTGCTGACCTCGGAGGTGTCGTCCTTTGCTCTTGCCCTAGATAAGCGAGAGCGTCACTTTGGCCGCCGGTGCACGACAGCTGCGCCAACGTTCGCGAGAAAAGACCATGCGCAAATTGCTTTTGATCCTTGGCTTCCTCGCGCTCGCCTTAGGCCTGCTCTGGATCGGTCAGGGCACCGGTGTGGTGGCCTGGCCGAAGACGAGCTTCATGATCAATGAGATTCAGTGGGCCCTCTATGGCGCGGCGCTCGCCGCCATCGGCCTGATCTTCATCTGGCAAAGCCAACGCTGAAATCTGGAAAGTACAGCAATGAAATCGGAATTGTTCGGTCTGAAAGGCAAGGTCGCCATCGTCACCGGCGGCAATGGCGGCATCGGGCTAGGCATGGCGCGTGGGCTGGCCGACGCCGGCGCCGACGTCGCGGTCGTAGGCCGCAATGAGGAGAAATCGAAAGCGGCGGCCGCCGACCTCACGGCACGCGGCGTCAAGGCGATCGCGGTAGCGACCGACGTCACCGACAAGCAGGCGGTTGCCCGCATGGCCGATCAGGTCAAAGGCGAACTCGGCCGGATCGACATTCTCGTCAACAATGCGGGCATCAACATCCGGAAATCCCCGCACGCGCTCGATCTCGATGAATGGGATAGCGTCATCAGGACCAATCTCACCAGCGCATTCCTGTGCTCGCAGGCGGTCTACGCGGCCATGAAGGAAGCGGGCGGCGGCAAGATCGTCAACATCGGCTCGATGATGTCGATCTTCGGCGCCAGCTTTGCGCCGGCTTACGCCGCGAGCAAAGGCGGCATCGTGCAGTTCACGCGCTCCTGCGCGGTCGCCTGGGCCGCCGACAACATCCAGGTCAACGCGGTGCTGCCGGGCTGGATCGACACCGATCTCACCCGGCGGGCGCGGCAGGAGATCGATGGACTCCATGAAAAGGTTCTGGCAGGCACCCCGGCGGCGCGATGGGGCGCGATCGCCGATTTTGCCGGCATCGCGGTGTTTCTCTCATCTTCCGCCTCGGACTTCGTCACCGGCACCGCGATTCCCATCGATGGCGGATTTTCGATCATGGGCTAGGCGCCACTTATCGCCTAAAACTCTTGATTTCGGAGATGCTGCCGTCGCGATAGGTCAATTCCACCGAGACGAACTGGGTCGAGGGCGCAAGCTTGAGATAGGGCTGCGCCTCGTGCGGAATGACGCTGGGATCCCTGGGATCGCAGGGTGGCATTTTCAAAACCTTGTCGGGCACCGCGGTGTCGATGCCGATACGCGCCTCGCGGATCGCACAGCGATACGACATCAGGTGGCTGTAGTAGACCAGCAGCCCGTTGAACTCGCGAAAGGCCAGCCAGCTTGTTGCGGTCATGTCGAGGATTTTTCGCTGATCGCGGATCAACGCCGCTTCCGGATCGAATTTGATCGGAAACGGCCCCTGCAATTCGCCTGAAGCGTCGACATAGCGAACCTGAATGGTAGCCGCCGACGCGTCGGCCGCAAGTTCGATCGAAGGATTGGGCATCCGTTTGCGCGTTCGCGGATCGAGCGTGTCGATGAATCCGGTCTCGCGGAATTCGCCGGCATCGCCGATCCGCCACGAAATCCCGAGGGTCGGATCGGCGATCGAGAACACCACGGTCCAGCCGCCATTGTGGCGGGAGAACATTGCGATCGGCGCGTTGACCGAATCGTTCGAAGGCGCCATGCGCGGGACCGACACCGGCGGCAGCGCCGCAACCTTTTGCGACACCTCGGCGGGTTTTGCAGTCGCCACCGCGCCATTCAAAAACACGTCGTCGACCATCTGGTCGAAATAAACCGGAATCTGCTTGTGACTCACGGTTTCCGCCATTTCCGCTACCACCCGGCGCGTGTGCTGCGCGACCTGAACAAGGTTGACTCCGGGCTGCGTGAGCTCCTTCACAAAGGTTCGCGTGAACACCGAATTAGGATTGTCGTCATTGTTCGACAGACGATCGAGCGCGGCCTGCCGGGGGCCTGCGGAGAAGATCGAGAACACGCCCTCCGGCAATTGCGTCATCGGCGCGAGGCCGCCGCCGCCGGCAACGGCGCGGGTGCCACTTCGCTCGAACGGATTGTTGCGGCAAGCATCGAACACAAGAATGGAGGTGCGCGCCTTCTTGTTCTGCAGCCGCTCGATAATGCGATCCGCCAGGATCGATGCGTCGCGCACCAGTTCTTCCTGGCCTTCGGTAGCGGCGGGCACGTCCGTCGGCAGCAGGAAATTCTGCCCCGCAATCTCGAAGCCATGGCCGGCATAGAAGAAGAACGCGGTGTCGCCGGGCTCAACGGCGTTGTCGAATGCCAGCAGGGTCTGACTGAATGCCTGGCGCGTCTGATTCTCCGCAACCATGACGGAAAAACCGAGTTGCTTGAGCGTATCGCCCATGGTCCGGGCGTCGTTCACCGCCTTTTGCAGCTTGGGAACATTCTTGTACTCATTGTTGCCGATCACCAGCGCGACGCGCTTTTCCGCATGCGCCGGCTGCACGAGCGCCAGTAAAGACGACGCCAGCAAGCTCCACGCCAAAGCGGCCCTCAACGACAGCCAAATCTTCATCGGTATTTCCTGCCCCTGCACGACCTGTCCACGGCTTGCGCGAACCGCCATATCCCGTAGTCGGCAGAGTTGTACCGCCGGTTCATCCGCTTCCGCCGGGGACGCCTGATCCGCGACGCAATGATTCGGAACTCCTGCATTTCTGCAAAACATTAAGCTTTTTCAGTGCTTCCCGCGCCTGCTCCATTGACTTTAGCCAATTCACCCCTATGTTCCGCCTCGACGCGGCCCGGTATCGAAACGCGATATCTTGATTAAGCCGCCTGTCTGCGTATCCGAAAATCCCGTGCAAATTTGCGTGCCGTTCCGGGATTGGCGCGACAGTTGTTTCCGGGATTCCAAGCGGCGGTTTCTACCAGAGGCTCAATGTCTTTTTCCCATCTCGGCTTGTCCGACAAGGTGCTCGCCGCCGTCGCGGCCACCGGTTACACCACCCCTACCCCCATTCAGGAACAGGCGATTCCCCATGTTCTGGCCCGCCGGGACGTTCTCGGCATCGCCCAGACCGGCACCGGCAAGACCGCTGCCTTCGTCCTTCCGATGCTCACCATGCTGGAGAAGGGCCGCGCCCGGGCCCGAATGCCCCGCACCCTCATCCTCGAGCCGACCCGCGAACTCGCCGCCCAGGTGAAGGAGAGTTTCGACAAATACGGCGCCGGCCAGAAACTCAATGTCGCGCTGCTGATCGGCGGGGTTTCATTCGGCGACCAGGACTCCAAATTAACGCGCGGCGTCGACGTCTTGATCGCAACCCCCGGCCGGCTGCTCGATCATACCGAGCGCGGCGGGCTCCTGCTGACCGGGGTCGAACTGCTGGTCATCGACGAAGCCGACCGCATGCTCGACATGGGCTTCATTCCGGACATCGAGCGCATCTGCAAGCTGGTTCCGTTTACGCGGCAGACGCTGTTCTTCACCGCGACCATGCCGCCCGAGATCCGGCGCATCACCGAAACCTTCCTGCACAATCCCGAAAAGATCGAAGTCTCGAGACCCGCGACCACGGCCGTAGGCGTGGCCCAGTTCCAGGTCAGCGTCGGCCGCGAGCCGCAGGAAAAGCGGGAAACGCTGCGCCGCCTGCTTCGCGACGCCAAGGACCTCCAGAACGCGATCATCTTCTGCAACCGCAAGCGCGAAGTGGCGCTATTGTACAAATCGCTGCAGAAGCATGGCTTCAGCGTCGGCGCCCTGCACGGCGACATGGATCAATCGGCACGCACCGCGGCGCTCGATCAATTCCGCAAGGGCGAAATTCCGCTGCTGGTCGCTTCCGACGTCGCGGCCCGCGGGCTCGACATTCCTGCGACCAGCCACGTCTTCAATTTCGATGTCCCCCATCATGCCGACGACTACGTCCATCGCATCGGCCGCACCGGACGCGCGGGACGCGCCGGCACCGCAATCTCCATCGTTACCCCGCTCGACCAGAAATCCATCGTCGCGATTGAAAAGCTGATCGGTCAAACCATTCCCCGCGCCGAGGGCGGCGGCAGCACCCAATCGGGCGAAACTCCAGCAGCGCCCTCCGGCAACGAAGCGGGACGAACGCGCGAGACCCGTGCACGAGAAGGGACTAAGCGAGAAGGGGCCAAGGAAGGTTCGCGCGAAGGCTCGCGCGGCGGCCGCAAGCCCCGCAGGGAACGCGAACCCCGACGTTCTCGGGGAGACCGCGGTTCAGGCCCGCAGCCGCAGCCACCCGTGGCTGCGTTCACCGCGCCGCCCTCCGCTCCGCCGGCCTCACGCGCGCCGTCGATCGGCCGGGCAGTCGCACCGCAAACCTCGCCCGAACCATCGTCGGAGCCCGCCGATCACTCGCATCTTCCGGCGTTCCTGTTGCGACCCGTTCGCGCCCGCGTCTGAGGTCCTGCGAACGCCCGAACGCGCCGATGCCTGCCTCTACGCCGCCAAGCGCAACGGCCCAAACCGCGTGATCTGTGAAGCCGACCCGGAATACGCTGCCGCGATCCAGTGCCAGATGGCTTGAGCCAATCGCCGAAGCGTCATCCTGAGGTGCGAGCCTCTTCGGCGAGCCTCGAAGGATGACATGGGACGGTGCGCGCGGCCATCCTTCGAGACGCGCGCAGAGCGCGCTCCTCAGGATGACGTCCGCTTTTTCTTTGCTGTCTTTTTCTTTGCTACCTTTTTCTTTTTAGGCACTTGCTTGCTCGTGGCAGCCTTTTTCGCCGCTACCTTCGCTCGCTTGCGCGCTTTCGGACGCCTCTTCATGGCCGCGCGCTGGGCCGCCGCCAGTGCCGCTCGGGCCCAACCGGTCAATCCCTCCGGATCGTCAAAAAGCCGCGCCGGCAATTGCCAATAGGAGTTGACCGTGACGCTCTTGGCCCGGGTCTGGTACTGAAACGGCTTCGATCCCTCGGCTTCGAATTGTGGAACGGTCTGATCATCGGCACGGAAATAGAGACCGGCCCGCAGCGCCATGGCGAAGTTGATCCCGTCGGCTGAAATGCCGAAGCCCGAGAACATCGGCCGGATCGTGACGGGACCGAAGTCGGAAAACAAATCGATCAGGAAATCGCGGTCCATCGACGTTGCTCAACAGCGGGTACAGCCCGAGCTGATACCACACACGTCATTGCGAGCGAAGCGAAGCAATCCACAGACAGCAAAAAGACTGGATTGCTTCGTCGCTTGCGCTCCTCGCAATGGCGGCCATGTGGCTAGGAACGTCTAGACCTTCGCGGCCGTCAGCTGCACGGATTCGCCGCAACCGCAGGCCCCGGTCTGGTTCGGGTTGTTGAAGATGAACTGCGCCGACATCCTGTCGACCTTGTAGTCCATTTCGGTGCCCAGCAGGAACAGCACGGCCTTGGGATCGACCAGGATCTTCACGCCCTTGTCCTCGACGACCTCGTCGGTCGGACGAATCTCGTGGGCGTATTCGACCGTATAGGATTGCCCCGCGCAGCCGCCGTTCTTGATGCCGACCCGCAAGCCCACGATCTCGGAATCGGCGCGTTTGGTCAGCTCGGTAATGCGCTGCGCCGCCGCGTCGGTCAGTTTCATGACCTGCGGGCGGGGCCGCGGCTTGGGCTTGGATGCGGGCGTTGGTGTAGCGGGTGTCATCTCAGTCATGTGGTCAATCCAAAGGGCAAATCAATGCCGGCCATTTTCCAGTGAAACGCTTCACCACATATTAAGGACGAGGCGCGCCTCGTCGCTCATCCGGTCAGGCGACCAGGCCGGCTCCCAGACCAGGTTGACGTTGACCACGCCGACGCCGGGAACGCTGGCGACCGCGTTCTCCACCATCTGCGGCAATTCCCCGGCCGCCGGACAGTTCGGGGTGGTCAGCGTCATCACGACGTCCACGCTGCGGTCGTCCTTGATGTCGACCTTGTAGATCAGGCCGAGTTCATAGATATCGGCCGGAATTTCCGGATCGAACACGGTCTTCAGCGCGGCCACGATTTCGCCGCCCAGCCGCTCGGTCTCCTCCGGCGGCAGCGCCGAATGCGTTTCCATGTTGCTGGTTTTGATTTCGGCCGTATCGGTCATGCAAACAAGTCCCGTGCCTTGATCAGTGCCTGTGCCAGATGGTCGACTTCCTCACGGGTATTATACATCCCGAACGACGCCCGGCACGTCGCCGTCACATTGAACCGCTCTAAAAGCGGCATCACGCAATGGGTGCCGGCGCGCACGGCGATGCCTTGCCGGTCGATCACGGTGGCGACATCGTGGGGATGGGCGCCCTTCATCTCGAACGAGATCACCGGTCCCTTGCCGCGCGCGGTGCCGATCAGGCGCAGCGAATTGATTTCGCGCAGGCGATCCTGCGCGTACGTCAACAAACCATGCTCGTGCGCGGCAATGCGGTCCTTGCCGATCGAATTGACGTAATCGATCGCGGCACCGAGGCCAATGGCCTCCACGATCGCCGGAGTCCCCGCCTCGAATTTGTGCGGCGGATCGCCATAGGTGACCCAGTCCCGCGCAACCTCGCGGATCATCTCGCCGCCGCCGTTATAGGGCCGCATCGCCACCAGATGCTCGTGCTTGGCGTAGAGCACGCCGATGCCGGTCGGGCCGTAGAGCTTGTGACCGGTAAAGACGTAAAAGTCGCAGTCGATATCCCTTACATCGACGCTCAGGTGAACGGCGCCCTGGCTGCCGTCGATCAGCACCGGAATGCCGCTGTTATGGGCCAGTTTTACGACCTCCTTCACGGGCACGATGGTGCCGAGCGCATTCGACATCTGGGTGATCGCGACCAGTTTTGTCCGCGGGGTCAAAAGCTTTTCGAATTCGTCGATCAGGAAGTTGCCTTCGTCATCGACCGGCGCCCATTTGATCACGGCGCCATGACGCTCCCTGAGGAAATGCCAGGGCACGATGTTGGAATGATGCTCCATGATCGAGAGCAAGATCTCGTCGCCCTCTCCAATGTTCGGTTCGCCCCATGACGAGGCCACGAGGTTAATCGCTTCGGTAGCGTTGCGGGTGAAGACGATCTCTTCATTGCGCGCGGCGTTGAGAAATTTTGCCACCTTGGCGCGGCCGCCCTCGTAGGCTTCGGTTGCGGTATTGGCGAGATAATGCAGCCCGCGATGCACGTTGGCGTATTCGGACTTGTAAGCTTCCGTCATGCGATCGAGCACCGCGTTGGGCTTCTGCGCGGAGGCTGCGTTGTCGAGGTAGACCAGCGGCTTGCCGTAGACCTTGAGCGAGAGCGCGGCAAAATCTTCCCGCACCCGGGTTACGTCATAGGCACCGTTTGAGACCGCCGGATGCATGGTCAACCCCGTACCGCCAGCCAGCGCTCGGCCGCAGAGATCGCAAGCTCGCGCAAGCCGTCATTGGCGATAGACTCGATTGCTTCACCGACGAAGGCCTGGATCAGCAGCGCCTGCGCCTCCTTCTCGGAAAGGCCGCGCGCCCGCAGATAAAACAACAGGCTCTCGTCCAGCGCGCCGGCGGTCGCGCCATGGCCGCAGGTGACGTCGTCGGCGAAGATTTCCAGTTCCGGCTTGTTGTCGGCCTCGGCCTCATCCGACAATAGCAGCGCCCGGGTCATCATCTTGGCGTCGGTTTTCTGGGCTTGGGGCCGAACGATAATGCGGCCCTGGAATACCGAATGTCCGCGGTCATCGATCACAGCGCGAAAGATTTCCCGGCTGGCGCAATTCGGTACCGCGTGGTCGAGAAGCAGCGTGGTGTCGGCATGCTGGCGACCATTGAGCAGATTGACGCCGTTGGCTTCGACGCGGGAGCCCTCGCCCGCAAAGGTGATGACGGGCTGGTAGCGGCTCAGATTCGAACCGCTGGTCAAGCCGAAGGTGCTGAAATGCGCTTTCTCGCCTAGCGCCACCATCGCAGACGAAATGTTGAAAGCGTCGCGGTCGTCCTCGACCAAACGCACATGGTCGAGCCGCGCGCCGTCACCGATCGATACGACAAGGGAGTCATGGACCTGATAGGCTTTGGCGCCATTGGCCGCGACATAGCTTTCCACCAGCGTCGCGCTTGCGGCCCTGCCGATTTTCAACAGCGAGCGCGTGAACATCGCGAAAGGCGTTGCACCGCTGGCGATGTGGACGATATGTAGGGGCTTTGTCAGTACGGCGTTGTCGGCGACCTCGATCACGACGCCATCGGTCATCATGGCGCTGTTCAGCGCCACCATGGCATCGGAATTGTCGGGCGTCAGCAATTGCGCCTGATGCGCACTATCGCCGGCTTCCAACACGTCGCGCAGCGTGCGAATGCCGAGGCCTTGTTCCAGATCAGCCGTCTCGGACAGCTTTGGCGCGAACACCCCATCCACCAGCACGAGCCGGCGCACACCGGCGATGGCGTGCAGTTTTAACGCTGCGGCCGCGCGCTTCAGCACCGCAGCGTCAGGCTCGGGTGCGAGCGGCAACACCTCGCGCATTAGCACGCGCAGATCGGTGTATTTCCATTCCTCGATCCGCCGGTGCGGCAGGCCGGCGCGCTCGTAGGCCTCGAACGCCTGCCGCCGCGCCTCGGCGATCCTGCCCGCGCCCGGCAGCCGGTCCCGCGCGACGGCGAAGATATCGCTCGGCGCGCGTTCAGTCCCGGTTTTTGCCAGTGCAACGTTCATGATGAAATCCGCATTGCGCCGTCAGGCCGCGTCCTCGAACTGGGTGTAGCCGGAAGCCTCGAGTTCCAGCGCCAGTTCCTTGTCGCCGCTCTTCACCACGCGGCCTCTGGACATCACGTGGACGAAATCGGGCACGATATAATTCAATAGCCGCTGATAGTGCGTGATGACCACCATGGCGCGGTCCGGCGAACGCAGCGCGTTGACGCCATCGGCGGCGATCCGCAGCGCGTCGATGTCGAGACCGGAATCCATCTCGTCCAGGATGCACAGGCTCGGCTCGAACAGCGCCATCTGCAAAATCTCGTTGCGTTTCTTCTCGCCGCCGGAGAACCCGACATTGACGCCGCGGCGTAGCATCTCCTGTGGAATGTTCAGCGATTTCGCCACCTCGCGCACTTTCTTCAAGAAGTCCGGCGTGGAGAATTCGCTCTCGCCGCGAGCCTTGCGTTGCGCGTTCAATGCAGTACGCAGGAACGTCATGGTCGCGACGCCCGGAATTTCCACCGGATACTGGAACGCGAGGAATACGCCCCTGGCGGAACGTTCATCGGGCGACATTGCAAGCAGGTCTTCGCCCTGGAACAGGATCTCGCCGCTGGTGACCTCGTAGCCAGGCTTGCCGGCGATGACATGGCTCAGCGTCGATTTGCCGGACCCGTTCGGCCCCATGATGGCGTGCACTTCGCCCTTGTTCACGATGAGCGAAAGCCCGTGAAGGATTTCACGGTCATCGACGCTAACCTGCAGATTTTTGACTTCGAGTAGTGGCATTCTTTCTTTCCTAACTCGTCATCCTGAGGTGCGAGCCGTCTTCGGCGAGTCTCGAAGGATGATCTCTTATTGTTTCAGTCATCCTTCGAGACTTGCTGCGCAAGCACCTCTGGATGACGACCGTTATCCAACCGACCCTTCCAGCGAGATCGAGATCAGCTTCTGCGCTTCCACCGCGAATTCCATCGGCAACTGCTGCAGCACGTCCTTGACAAAGCCATTGACCACGAGACCGACGGCTTCCTCCTGCGACAGCCCGCGCTGCACGCAATAGAACAGTACGTCCTCGGAGATCTTCGAGGTGGTCGCCTCATGCTCGAACAGGGCGGAGGAATTCTTCGCCTCGATATAGGGCACGGTGTGCGCACCGCATTTGTCGCCAATCAATAGCGAGTCGCAGGCGGTGAAATTCCGCGCGCCGGTGGCTTTGCGATGCGCGGTGACGAGACCGCGATAGGTATTTTGAGAAACGCCGGCCGCGATGCCCTTGGAGATGATGCGGCTGGTGGTGTTCTTGCCCAGATGCAGCATCTTGGTACCGGAATCGACCTGCTGGTGACCGTTGGAAATCGCGATCGAGTAAAACTCGCCGCGTGAGTTATCGCCGCGCAGAATGCAGCTCGGATATTTCCAGGTGATCGCCGAGCCGGTCTCGACCTGGGTCCAGGAGATCTTCGAATTGTTGCCGCGGCAGTCGCCACGCTTGGTGACGAAATTGTAGATGCCGCCCTTGCCTTCGGAATTGCCGGGATACCAGTTCTGCACCGTCGAATATTTGATCTCGGCGTCGTCAAGCGCCACCAGTTCGACCACGGCGGCGTGCAGCTGGTTTTCGTCGCGTTGCGGCGCGGTGCAGCCCTCGAGGTAACTGACGTAGGCGCCCTTGTCGGCGATGATCAGCGTGCGCTCGAACTGTCCGGTGTTGCGCTCGTTGATGCGGAAATAGGTCGACAGCTCCATCGGGCAGCGGACGCCCGGCGGCACGTAGACGAACGAACCGTCGGAGAACACCGCCGAGTTCAAGGTGGCGAAGAAATTGTCGGACGTCGGCACTACGGTGCCGAGATATTTTTTCACGAGATCGGGATGCTCGCGGATTGCTTCCGAGATCGGCATGAAGATCACGCCGGCCTGCTTCAATTCTTTCTGGAACGTGGTCGCAACCGACACCGAGTCGAACACGGCATCGACCGCGATGCGCCGTTCGCCCGAGCCGTTGCCGCCGTCCGGACGCACAACGCCTTCCAGCATCTCGACTTCGCGGAGCGGAATGCCGAGTTTCTCGTAAGTCTTCAGGATTTCCGGATCGACCTCGTCCAGCGAGGCCAGCGCCTTCTTTTTTGGCGCCGAGTAATAATAGAGATCCTGATAGTCGATCTTTGGATAATGGACGCGCGCCCATTTCGGCTCGGTCATGGTCAGCCAGCGGCGAAAGGCCTCCAGCCGCCACTCCAGCATCCAGGCCGGTTCGTTCTTTTTCTCGGAAATGAAGCGGACGGTATCTTCCGATAGCCCCTTCGGGGCCTTGTCGGACTCGATAAGCGTCTCAAATCCATATCGATATTGATCGACGTCGATCCGGCGCACCCGGTCAACGGTCTCTTGTACGGCCGCCATTTCATCCTCCGCTCGCGGTTTCAAGGACCGCGGTGGATCAGTTCCGAAGGTCTATTACGATGTTTCCTAGCGGAAATCACCTGCTTAGAACCGTTCAAGCAGTGTTTCGTCGCCCCCTTTAAGTAGGGTCCCAACGAGCGTTCGCCAAGCCTCCAGACAGCGATCAATGTCCGCTTCTGACGTGGACCAGCCCAGACTGAGCCGCACCGCTCCCTGCGCGAGTTTGGGGGGAAATCCCATGGCTTCCAGCACGTGGGATGGCTGCACCTTGCCCGAGGAACAGGCGGAACCCGAGGATACCGCGATACCGGCGAGGTCGAAGCCGATTACCGCGGTCTCGGCCCTGAGACCGGGAACCGTGAAAAGCGTGGTATTCGGCAGGCGCGCCACATCGTCGGAGAACACAATCACATCAGGGGTCTGCCGCAAGCCTTTCTCAAGATGGTTTCGCAGGCCTTTGAGCCGAATGGTTTCGCGGTCGACCGCGCTGAGGGCAGGGCTCACGGCTGCGCCAAATCCCGCAATTCCGGCGACGTTCTCGGTGCCCGCCCGGTGGCCCCGTTCCTGACCGCCGCCGCGCAATAACGGCTGCGGTCCAAGCAATCCCTCGGCTAGGACCAGGGCGCCAGTGGCCTTGGGTCCGCCGATCTTGTGCGCCGAAAGCGTCACCATATCGGCATTTAGAGCATTGATATCGAAAGGTATTTTTCCAAAGGCCTGAATCGCGTCAACATGCAGCAATCCGCCGGCGGAATGGACGATGTCGCCGGCCTCCGCGACCGGCTGCACCGCGCCGGTTTCGTTGTTGGCCAGCATGATCGACACCAGCGCCGGAGGCATCCCTTCGAGCGTCACGCGCAAGCGGTCCAGATTCAAAAGGCCGGAGCGCGTTACGCTGGCGGGGGTGATCGATTCAGTGGGAAACCGGCCGCCCGCGAGCACCGAAGCGTGCTCGATCGCCGAGACGACTAATTTTTGGACCGGTGGTCCCGAAGTCCTGCGAAGCCCCGGTGTCAGCGCCAGCGCATTGGCCTCGGTTCCCCCTGAGGTGAAAATGACGTTACGCGGGAGCGCGCCGACCGCGCCGGCGATTGCGACCCTCGCGTCCTCGACCAGCCTTCGGGCCTGGCGGCCTTCGGCATGGACCGATGAGGGATTGCCACTCAAATCCATAGCCGCCGCCATCGCTTCCCTGGCTTCCCGGCGAAGCGGAGCGGTTGCATTCCAGTCGAGATAGATGCGGTCAGCCATTGAGTACTATTATACCTTAATGCGCCGCCTTTGAGGACGCCCCCGCGCCCTTCGCAAAGAGGCGCGCGCAAACAATCTTATCCCAATTGGCGATCATGGCGGCTGCTGGCAATCGGAACGCTAACGCCTTGAATGTATTGCCGGATGTTGAAAACCCTTGCTTTTTGCCCCTCGCCTCATGCTAGAACGCGGCCTCCAATTCACCGAGCGTCGTTCGCTTAAGCCCAACGACGCCCCGATCACCCCTTTCTTTGCGAGGTTTTCGTCTGCGGAGAGCCAGGCGAAACCGGCACAAAGTCGGTTGATTTTGCCAAGGGATCCATAATGCCTGAAGTCATTTTCACCGGCCCGGCGGGCCGTCTCGAAGGCCGTTATCATCCGGCGAAGCAGAAGAACGCGCCGATTGCGATGGTGCTGCACCCGCATCCGCAGTTTCACGGCACGATGAATCACCAGATCATCTACCAGTGCTACTACGCGTTCGCGCATCGCGGATTTTCGGTATTGCGTTTCAATTTCCGTGGCGTCGGCCGCAGCCAGGGATCGTTCGATCACGGCACCGGTGAACTGTCGGATGCGGCGTCCGCGCTCGATTGGGCGCAGACCATCAATCCGGAGGCCCGCGCCTGCTGGGTCGCGGGCTTCTCATTCGGTGCGTGGATCGGCATGCAGCTGCTGATGCGCCGGCCGGAGGTCGAAGGTTTTATTTCGATCGCGCCGCCCGCCAATCTCTACGACTTCTCGTTCCTGGCGCCCTGCCCGTCGTCAGGCTTGATCGTGCATGGCGAAAAGGATGCCGTGGTGCCGCCGAAGGACGTCAATACGCTGGTCGAGAAACTCAAGACCCAGAAGGGCATCGTGATCGACCAGCAGATCATCCCCGGCGCCAACCACTTTTTCGACGGCAAGCTGGAGCCGCTGATGCAGACCGTGACCGGCTATCTCGACATGCGGCTCGCCAACGTGCGCTGAGCTCGCGGGTTGGCCTCACGCGGCGGCGCGCGGCTGGAGGCCTGACAGCCAGGAATTCCGACGGTCAAGGAAATCGCGAAGCAGCGATGGATAGTCCGCACTCACAGCCGCCTGCACCGATGACCGCGCCGCGAGAGCCTTGCGCCAGCGTTGAAGTTTTGGCTTGCCGGCCAGAATTCCGAAATCGCCGATCCCGTCAAACACATCGAAATAGCGGAACACCGGGCCGAAGACGGCGTCGACCAGCGAAAAACTTTCGCCGTCAAACCATGGCGAGGCGGCGACGCGCGTCTCGAGCCGCGCAAATCGCTGTTCGAGTCGGACTGTCTTGGCTTTAAATGTCGCTTCGTCCGCCGCGGCGTAAAAACCAGCGATGTCGTTGAGGACAGCCGACCCGAATTCGATCCAGCCGCGATGCTCGGCGCGCCTCAGGGGATCGGCCGGATGCACCTGATGCGGCTGGGTCTCCTCGAGATATTCCAGGATGACCGCGGATTCGAAAATCGCGACATCGCCGACCTGCAGCACCGGCGTCTTGCCCAGCGGTGAGATTGCAAGGAACCAATCCGGCTTGTTGGCGAGGTCGATATCGATCCGCTCGAAGGCGACGCCCTTTTCGCTCAGCGCAATCACCGCGCGCTGCACATAGGGACAGAGCTTGTGGCTGATCAATCTTAGGCGCGCGGCCATAACAAATCTCACAGATTAATACATTTGCATATAACTACATGCAATTGCATGAAGCTGTCAAGTCACGGCCTTGCGATCACTCCGCCGGTCATCGGCATTGGAACACCGGTAGTAGTGGGATAGCTGAGCGGCAGGCCTTTTAAGCCCCGCGCTGCCAGGAAGCCAAAAGCCTGGGCCTCAATGGAGTCTGTCGACCAGCCCAGCGCGTCGCCGGCCTCGACCGTTGCCGGCGCCACTCGCTCGCGCAACATTCGGACCATGGTGAGATTGCGCGCTCCGCCGCCGACCACGATCCAGCTCAACGGCAGCTTCGGCAGCAACGGAGCGATGCGGGCGATCGCTGCGGCCGTGAATGCCGTCAGTGTCGCCGCCCCGTCGGCGGGACGCATCTCGGGTAGCGCCAGCAAAGCAAAATCGTTGCGGTCCAGCGATTTGGGAGGCGGCAGGGCAAAGAACGGATGCTCCAGTGCGCGGGCGACCCATGCCTCGTCGGCGACGCCCTGGGCTGCCATGCGTCCTTCGCAATCGAGCGCCTGGCTCATGGTGCGATACATGTAATCGTCGAGCAGTGCGTTGCCGGGCCCGGTGTCGCAGGCGATCAGGGTTTCGGCGCCATCGATGTAGGTGATGTTAGAGACGCCGCCGATATTAACCACGACCATCGGGCCTTGCCGCTCAAGCGACTGGGCGAGCGCGCGGTGATAAACCGGTACGAAGGGCGCGCCCTGCCCGCCGGCGGCGACATCGGCGGCGCGGAAATCATGCATGACCGGGATATGGATGGCCCTGGCGAGTGCGGTGGCATCGCCGATCTGCACGGTCATTTTTTGCGCCGGCCGATGCAGCACGGTCTGGCCGTGAAAGCCGACGATATCGACGTCCTCGCGCGAGAGGCGGTTTTGCGCGGTAAAGGCTGCCACCGCTTCGGCATGCGCGACGGTGACCGCGTGCTCGGCCTCGCGCAGGATGCCCGGCCGGGCATCGCGTTGCGGCAGGTTCACGGCTTCCGTCAGGGCCTGGCGCAACAGCCCACGTTCGTCTTGGGTGTAAGGCCGGTATCCGGTTGGTCCGAACGCCTTCACCCGCCTGCCGTCGGTTTCGATCAAGGCGACGTCGACACCATCGAGCGAGGTGCCGCTCATCAGACCGATCGCCGTTAACATCAAAGTCATGGTGCTTCCGCGAGACGCCCCTGCCCTGAACGCCCGGCTTGTGTCAAACAAGCACATCTTATAATGCCACAGCGCGCCGGCCGGCGGCAGCCTATTTCGCCATGGTTTCGCAACTGCTTGAGAATAACGTGAAAAAATAAGAATGATCAGAGTCGCACCGAAATGACTGCTTTTAAATCTGATTTTCTCAATGTGCTGCAGAACCGCGGCTTTATTCACCAGATTTCGGACCCGGACTCGCTGGATGGGCTCGCGGCCAGGGGCGATCTTGTCGGCTATATCGGCTTCGACTGCACCGCACCTTCGCTTCACGTCGGCTCCATGGTGCAGATCATGTGCCTCTACTGGCTGCAGCAGACCGGCAACAAGCCGATCGCGCTGATGGGCGGCGGCACCACCCGCGTCGGCGACCCCTCCGGCAAGGATGAAACGCGGAAAATCCTTTCGATCGAGGAGATCGAGCGCAACAAGGACGGCATCAAGCAGGTGTTCTCGCGCTTCCTGAAGTTCGGGGAGAGCAAGCATGACGCGATCATGCCCGACAATGCCGAGTGGCTGACAAAACTCAACTGGATCGAGATGCTGCGTGATATCGGCCGGCATTTCTCGGTTAACCGCATGCTGGCGATGGATTCAGTGAAGCTCAGGCTCGAGCGCGACCAGGAGATGAGCTTTATCGAGTTCAACTACATGATCCTGCAAGCCTACGATTATGTCGTGCTCAACCAGCGCTAC
>WNFP01002854.1_pt1 | contig 19516 bp, 19 predicted proteins | sample 5400201 | NCBI WGS metagenome assembly WNFP01 (sample SAMN13153355, study PRJNA577476) | soil metagenome | isolation source: 115 cm saprolite under Madrone tree | place: USA:California | collected 2016-06-14 | reverse complement strand
CGAGCCCGGCCTCGCGCCGCAGCCGCTCTACCGAGCTCTGGTCGGTGGCGAGCTTGGGCGAGAGCACCTTGATCGCCACGTCGTGCCTGGTCGACACCTCGCGCGCGAGGTAGACGTACGACATGCCCCCTTCGCCCAGTTTCTTTTGGACCTCGTAGCGCGAGTCGAGCACCTCTCCCAAGAGGGAGGAGGCGCGGTCGAGACCCGGCTTCGCTTGCGGGGGCGTGCGAACGGCGGTGCCGCCGGCGGAGGGAGACCCGGAGGGGGGCCGGGGTGTCGCGGGCTTCGCCTGCACCTCCACCAGCATGTTGCCGTCGCGGGGGCAGAATCGGGCGCTGTCGGCATACACGGTCCCGCATTTGGGACAGCGGCGTTCGCTCATTGACGCACCAAGTTGCGCCCTTCGTTCTTCGCGCGATAGAGGGCTTGGTCCGCGAGGGCCACGAAACTGTCGGCGCTGGTGACGCGGTCGTCGGGGAAGGACGCCAACCCGATCGAGATCGTCAGGTTGAGCGGATCCTCGCCCGGGTCGGCGAAGTCGTGGTGCATCACGCGCCGCCGCAGCCGCTCGGCGAAGATGGCGGAGCCGTGGAGCGCCGTCTCCGGCATGACCACGACGAACTCCTCCCCTCCGTAGCGGGCCACCAGGTCCACCGATCGCGCCTCCCGGCGCAGGATCTCGCCCACCTGGCGCAGCACCGAATCGCCGGCAATATGGCCGCGCGTGTCGTTCACCAGCTTGAACCGGTCGATGTCCGCCAGCAGGATGGTGAGCGCGAGATTGTAGCGCCGCGCGCGGTCGAGCTCCGCTTCGAGTTCCTCCGACAGGGCGCGGCGGTTCAAGCAGCCGGTGAGCGCGTCCGTCGCCGCCAGCTTTTCGAGCCGCTTCTTGTCCGACACCGCGGTTTCGAAATCGTACGCCTTCTCGATGGCCGCGACGGCCGTACGGATCACCGTCTCGGCGAACCCGGCGTCGGCGCGGGTGAGCGGCGGATCCTCGCCCGTAGTCCGCAAGAAGAACACGCCGAGCTGCTGGTCCTTCATCGAAAACGGCAGCGCGACCGCGGAGCGGGTGGGCACGGTGATCTGCTCGCGCTGCCAGCGCACGCGCTCTTCGTGGTACAGCGGATCCGTGGTCACGTCTTCGACCAGCACCGAGCGACTCGTGGTCAACGCCCGCTGGATCTCGGGATAGCGGACGAGCTCGATCTGAAGGTTACGCAGCATCGGGTTTTCGTACGCCGCCACGACTACGCCCATCTGGTCGCCGGGCTTGGCGAGCACCATCGAGCACTTCGAGATCTGGAGCACGCGCGCCACGCGCCGCACCAGGATGTGATAGATCTCGTCGGGTTTGAGGGAGTCGGTTACCTCGTGCAGGATGTCGACGATCGCGGCCCGGCTCTGCGCCTCGTCGCGCGCCCGCGCCAGCTCCTGCGCCGAGCGGATGTGGGCTTTGACCCGCGCCAGCAGCTCGCGCACGCGGAACGGCTTGGAGATGAAGTCGGCCGCGCCAAGGCCGAGCGCCTTGACGGTCGCCTCTTCGGGCGGCATCGACGAGATCATCAGGACGGGCACGTCCCGGAACCGATCGTCGGCCTTCATTCTCGCGAGCAGCTGCAAGCCGTCCACCTTCGGCATCATGATGTCGAGGAGCAGCAGGTTGGGCCGCTCCTCCTCGAGCTTGCCCATGAGCCCCTCGCCGCCGGGCGCGATGATCACCTCGTACCCGTTCTCCTTCAGGATCCAGGTCAGGGTGCGCACCAGCGACTGATCGTCGTCGGCGACCAGGATCTTGGCGGCGGGCTCGGGCATCGAGTGTTCAGTCCTCGAGCATCGAGGGATCGACGTTGCCGCCGCTCACCACGAGCACCGTGGGGGGGACGGGATGGACGGCGCCGGAGCGCAGCGCGGCCGTGGTTGCGGCACCCGACGGCTCCACCGCCAGATGGCAGTGCTGCCAGAGAAAATGTACCGCCTCGCGCAGCGGCTCGTCTTCTACCAGCGCCACCCCGGCCACGTGGTCGCGGTGCGCCGCGAGGTGCGCGAACGGGATCTCGCCCACACTGAGTGTGATGAGGCCGTCGGCAATGCTGGCGGTGCGCTCGAGCCGCACCGGGCGCCCGGCCTCGAGTGAGCGCTTGAGCTTCGGGGCCCCTACGGGCTCCACGCCCCACACCGTGGCGCGACTCCCCGCCGCCGCCAGCCCGGTCACCACGCCCGCGATGAGCCCGCCGCCGCCCACCGGCACCAGCACCGTCCGGACATCGGGCAGCTGCTCCGCGATCTCGAGCCCCACCGTCGCCTGCCCGGCCACGATGTCCGGATGGTCGAACGGGGGCACCATGGCGAGCCCATCCCGTGCGGCGATCTCCTCGGCCGCACGCTGCCGGTCGTCCGACGTGCGGCCCGCGAACACGACCTCACCACCCCACTTCTTCACGCCCGCGACTTTCACGGCCGGCGCCGTCTCGGGCATCACGACCACGGCGTGGAGGCCCACGAGCTGCGCGGCATACGCGACGGCCTGACCGTGGTTGCCGCTCGAGTAGGTGATGACCCCCTTGCGGCTTGCGGCGTGCGGCAGGCGTCTGATCGCGTTGTACGCCCCCCGCAGCTTGAACGCGCCGATGGGCTGGAGGCTCTCCAGCTTCAGGTAGGCGTTGAGCGGCTCTACGAAGCGCAGGGGCGTGCGAACCGCCACCCCGGCGAGTCCCGAAGCCGCGTCCCGAACGTCCTGGGCGCTGACCACGCTACTTTTTCTGCTTCGTCGGCTTCGCCTTTGCCTTTGGCGGGACCTTCTTGGCCTTGGCGGAAGACCGCGGGGCGTCGTCGTCATCCGCGTCACCCTCGCCGTCATCCGCCTCGTCCTCCTTCACCACCCGGGCCACGTCTACCACCAGATCCCCCGGGGCCAGATTCATGACCTTCACTCCCTGGGTGTTGCGACCAGAGATGCGGATGCCTTCCACCGGCACGCGGATCATGATCCCCTTCTTGGTGATCATCATCAGCTCGTCGTCGGGGAGCACTTCCTTCAGGGCAACGATGTTGCCGGTCTTGTCGGCGCGCTTCAGGGTGATGATGCCGCGGCCGCCCCGGTGCTGTACGCGATACTCGTCGAGCTCCGAGCGCTTGCCCATGCCCTTCTCGGTGACCGTGAGCAGCGTGGACTTGCGGCGCACCACGACCATGTCGATCACCTGGTCCTTCTTGTCGAGCGCGATCCCTTTGACTCCAGTGGCCGTGCGTCCCATGTCGCGCACGTCCTTCTCGTGGAACCGGATGCTCATGCCGTGATGGGTGGCGAGCACGATGTCGTTCCGGCCGTCCGTGACCTGCACGTCGATCAGCTCGTCGCCTTTCTCGATATTGATCGCGCGAATGCCGACGGAGCGCGGGTTGCCGAACTCCGACAGCCGCGTCTTCTTCACCACACCATGTTTGGTGGCGAACAGAAGGAACTGGTCCTCGGAGAACTCTCGCACGGGCACCAGGGAGGCGAGCCGCTCGTCGGGCTTCATGGCGATGCACGAGATGATCGGTTTGCCGCGCGCGGCTCGGGCCGCCTGCGGAATCTCGTGCACCTTGAGCCAGTAGCACTGCCCCTGCTGGGTGAAGAACATCACGTAGTCGTGAGTCGACGCGATGAACAGGTGCTCGACCCAGTCGTCTTCTTTGGTATGGGCGGAGATCACCCCCCGGCCGCCGCGCCGCTGGCGACGGTAGGCGGACACCGGCAGTCGTTTGATATAGCCCGCGTGGGACACGGTGATCACCATGTCCTCTTCCGCGATCAGATCCTCGATCGAGAACTCGCCCTGGTCGGCGACGATTTCGGTGCGCCGCTCGTCGCCGAAGCCGTGCGCCAGCTCCGAGAGCTCCTCTTTGAGGATCTTCAGGCGCCGCGGCTTCGACCCAAGGATCTCCTTACACTCCTTGATGAACTTGCGGACTTCCTTGAGCTCGTCCTCGAGCTTGGTGATCTCGAGGGCGGTGAGCCGGGCGAGCCGCATGTTGAGGATTTCCGCCGACTGCTTCTCCGACAGCTTGAAGCGCTTGCGCAAGCTGGCGTCCGCGCTCGGCGTGTCCTTCGACTTGCGGATGATCTTCACGACCTCGTCGATGTTGTCGACGGCGATCTTCAGGCCTTCGAGGATGTGCTCGCGGTCCTGCGCGCGCTTCAGCTCGAACTCGGTACGGCGGACGATGACGGTGTGGCGGTGCTCGATGAAATGCTCGAGCAGCTCCTTCAGGTTCATCTCCTTCGGCGCCCCGTCGACCAGCGCCAGCATGATCGCGCCGAAGGTGGTCTGCATCTGCGTGTGCGCGTACAGCCCGTTCAGCACCACCAGCGGGACCGCGTCCCGCTTCAGCTCGATCACGACCCGGATGCCTTCCTTGTCGGATTCGTTCCGGAGATCGCTGACCCCTTCGAGCTTCTTCGCCACCACCAGGTCGCGGATCTGCTCGATCACGCGGTCGGGAGAGACCTGATAGGGGAACTCGGTGACGACGATCTGCTGCTTCCCGGTCGACTCCCGCTCCTCGACCGTCGCCCGCGCCCGGATCGCGATCCGGCCGCGCCCCTTCTCGTAGCATTCCTTGATACCTTCGCGGCCGTAGATGATCGCGCCGGTCGGGAAGTCCGGGCCCTTGATGAATTTCCGGAGATCCTTGATCGAGGCGTCCGGATGATCCACCAGGTGATTGATCGCCTCGACTGCCTCACCCAGGTTGTGCGGCGGGATGTTGGTGGCCATGCCGACGGCGATACCGGACGTGCCGTTGACGATGAGGTTGGGCAGCCGCGCCGGGAGGACCGTGGGCTCCCGCAGCCGGTCGTCGAAGTTGGGAACGAAATCGACGGTGTTCTTGTCGATATCGTCGAGCATCGTCATCGCGATGCGCGTCAGGCGCGCTTCGGTATAGCGGTAGGCGGCCGGGGGATCGCCGTCCACCGAGCCGAAGTTCCCCTGACCGTCCACCAACGGGTAGCGCAGCGAGAAGGACTGCACCATGCGCACCAGCGAGTCGTACAGCGCAACGTCGCCGTGCGGGTGATACTTGCCGAGCACGTCGCCGACGACGGTGGCGCTCTTCTTGTAGGGGCGGCCGGGGACGAGCCCCAGCTCGTTCATGGCGTACAGGATGCGGCGGTGCACGGGCTTGAGCCACGTCGGGCAGCGCGCGCTGTACGATCACGCTCATCGAATAGTCGAGGAACGACTCCTTGAGCTCGTCTTCGATGAGGCGCGGGACGATCCGTTCGCGGGCGTTGGGTCCGGTCATGAAACCAGTGTCAGGTGTTAGCTGTCGGGTGTCAGCAAGGCTCGGCGAGACTGCCTAAGTTGCTAAAAAATAATCACTTAGGCCGTGAAAGGCAATGCGAAAAGTGGCGCTAACTGGGGATGGGCGCAGCACTTACAGGCGGTAGACTTCCGCGCTCGCCCTCGTCAGCTGCCGCTACCGCTAACCGCTCGTCCAACCAACCAGAGCAAAAGCGCGAGACTCCCAAAGAGCGCCAACGCCACCCCGCCGGTCACCCGTTCTCCCCGGCTCTGCCATTGCTCCAGCCGCACGACGTCGGCGAGGGCAACACCGCGGGGCGCACCGCCTCCTGTCTCCACCAGGCTGTCGTCGCGGACGATTGCGTCGCGCAACGTCACCACGGAATCGTTCTGGAGCACGACACGGAAATCCCGGGGATACTCGTCCCGATCTTCCCCAGCTGCTCGCCCCGCTCCAGTCGCTCGAATGCGGCCCGTGCTTCCGTAAAGGGGAAGACCCGGTCTACGATCGGGCGCAGCTCGCCCGTGCCGAGCAGGCGTACGATCTCGCGATATTCGGCGTCGTTTCCCATGGTGGAGCCCATGATGCTCCATTGATACCAGAACAATCGGCGCATGTCGAACCCGACCTTGGGTCCGGTCGTCGCGCCGCAGCTCACCAACCGCCCGCCGCGCCCGAGAGAGCGCAACGATTCATCCCATGTGGCCTCGCCCACGTTCTCGATCACCACGTCGGCGCCGCGCTTGCTCGTGAGGGCGCGCACCTCCTGGGAGATCTTCTGGGTCGCGTGATTCAGCGTCACGTCCGCACCGAGCTGCCGCGCTGCCTGCAACTTGGCGTCGCTCGAGCTGGTGACGATCACTCTGGCGCCTTTGAGCTTGGCGATTCGCAGGGCGGCGAGAGACACGCCGCCGCCGATGCCCCAGACCAGCACGGTTTCCCCGGGCCGCACCTGGGCCCGCGTGACGACCATCCGCCAGGCGGTCAGGGTCACGAGCGAGAAGGCCGCCGCCTCGGCCCACGTGAGTGGCTTCGGCAGGTCCGGAATGAGGGCGACATTCTGCTCCGGCACGATGATCGCTTGGGCTAGCGTACCCGGTCTATGCTCGCCCAGAATGCCGTAGTTGAGACACAGGGAGTGCTCGCCGGCGCGGCAGTAGGCGCAGCTGTAGTCGGCGATCCCCGGGTTGATCATCACCCGGTCGCCGGGTCGCACCGAGCTCACATCGGGGCCCACCGCCTCCACGACGCCCGCTCCGTCGGCACCGAGGACCTGGGGGTAGTGGTAGTCGTGAGGCAGCCCGCGCACGACGAAGATATCGAGGCGGTTGAGCGCGGCCGCGCGCGGCGCGATGCGAACCTGCCGGGCCTCGAGCGGGCCCGCAGGGTCAGGGACGTCGGCGATTTCCAGCCGGTCGAGGTCGCCGGTAGCGCGGATCACCCAGGCGCGCATGGGGTGGGCGCCCCGGGCTACGGCATGAAGGCGGGAGACACCATCTGCTCGGCGCCGGTGGTCGGGATCGGCACGGGCGCGCCGCTCCCGGCCGTACCCACCGGCTGGACGTACACCCTGAACACGTTCTTCTGCACCGCGACCACCAGCCCAAGGAGATCTCCAGCGGGTGAGACCGTAAAATCCGTCACCACGAGGTCCACGCCTGAGAGCGGGGTCACCTTCCCGGTGGGGAGATCGACCTTGACGACCTGCGTGACCGTACGGCCGCTCTCCTTTTGCTCCACCAGATAGGCGAGCGAGCCGTCGCGCAGGAAGCGGGGCGCCGACTCCTTGCTCTGCTGGCCCCGGGTGACGGGGCGCTGGCTCGAGCCGTCTTTCGACATCAACCAGATATGGTTGTTGCCTTCGCGATTCGATACGAAGGCGATCGTCTCCCCGTCCGGCGACATGGTCGGCTGTGAGTTGTCGGCGGGCTCCTGGGTGAGCTGGACGGCGTCAGAGCTGGTGATGGGCTGCTGGAAGATCTGGCGGTGCCCGGTGCGCTGCGAGTGGAATACCACGGCCTGACCGTCGGCCGTGAACGACGCGTCGCCATCCATGCCCGGTGAGTTGGTGAGCCGCCCCGCGCTCGTACCGTCCGCATCCATGACATAGATCTCGGGGTTTCCATCGCGCGTCGATGTGAACGCGATCCGGGATCCGTCCGGGGAAAACGCCGGCTCGGTCGCGACCGCCGTGTCGTCCATGACCTTGCGGAGCTGCGCCAGGTTGGCGCGCTCCGCCGCGTAGAGCTGGAACCGGCCGGTGCGCGAGCTCGCGACCACGATCTCACCCTGCACGAAAACCTCGGCAGCGGCGCGCCTGCCGCCCGGCGCCGTCGCCGTGATGCGCGCGTGGCCGTACGACGCCGTCGAAACGTTGCCATCCTCGACGACGCTCACCACCGATGGGTTGTCGGAAGTCCAGGTGACGCCGGTGGCCGGCCCGATCGCGACGCCCGCTTCGTCGGCGAAGCTCGCCTTCAGCGGATATCGCCGGTTGAGCGGCAGGCCGAGTCGCGCGGTCGAGAGCTTCAAGCCGGCCGCGATCACCCGGATCTGCCACGTAACCGTCAGTCCCGGGCCCGGGCCCTTCACCACCAGTGTCGTCCTCCCGGCGCGCTTCCCGGTGAGCGTGCCCGACGCCGGGTCGAAGGTCGCAAGCGTCGTGTCCGCGACCGTCCAACGGAACGGGGCTTCAGGCACCGGGGTCCTGTCGGCGGCGAGCGCCTGGGCCTGGAACTTCGCGGTGCCCTGGATCGGGAGCGGCACGTCCACTTTGTACGTGGGACTCACCGCCAATTGCTCCACCGTCCGATGCACGACGACGTCGACGGTTTTCGTTTGCAGCAGCCCGACGACGTTGAGCGTCGTCCGGCCTGGAGTCACCGCGATGACCACCCCGGTGAGGCTCACCCGCGCGACGCTCGGGTCCGCGGCGGACCACTGCAAAGCGAGTGGGCTGACCAGTCGGCTGCCTTGCGATGGCACCACCACGCGCAGTGTGTCGACATCCCCCGGCGACATGACGAGAGGAACCGGCTCCTGGATGGCGATGTCGCTCTGCTGCACGACGACCGGCGCCGTCGCGGTGAGGCCACCGGAACTCGTGACCTGCACCGTTCCCTGGCCGGTAGCGAGCGCGACGATCACGCCGTTCTGGTCCACGCTCGCAATGTCGGGCCGCAGGGTTTTCCAGGTCACAGCTACCGGGGCCGCGGGAGAGCCGTCCTCCCGAAGTGCCCGTGGCAATACGCGCGTATTCTCGGACGGCAGCAGGTATATAGTGGGCGGCTCGATCCGGAGCACCGCCGCGGGTCCGGAGCCCACGACTTGACCGGCAAAGGCGTCCCCGCTCGGCGGCGCCTGAGTCTGCCCACCCGCCGGCGGGCTGGCTGCGCCGCCGGTGGGCGCCGGGGCCGCGCCGACCACTTGGACGGCGGCCTGTCCCTTGCGTGTGCCCGCTCGGGCCTCGACGATCGCCACGCCTCCGGCGACACCGGTCACTGTCCCGTTGTTGTCCACTCGCGCCACCGCCACATTGTTCGACGACCAGATGATCCGCACCGTGGGGATCACATTCCCGGCGCGATCGAACGCGGTGGCGAGCAGCCCGCTGCGTTCACCGACCTTGATCGTGACCGACGGGGGGGCCACCTGGACTTCAGCGATATTCTGTGCCGAGACCGCGCCGGGAGAGGCGAGGGCGATGAGCAGGAAGCTGCGCCGAGCCGACATAGCGGCGCGAAGGTAACGGCGCGTAAGTGCCGTTGTCAAGCTAACTTGTCACCAAGCACGCGAACCCGCTCCCGACGCGACGATCTCACCCGCGCGCACTTGCGTGGGAGCATTCCCGGGGTAAGCTATAGGCCACGCCTACCGACACCCAGCGGAGGAGAGATCATCCGATGCTCGCGTCAACCGATTTTTCGGAGAGCAGCTGGACTGGCTCGGGGATGATGGAGCCGATGTACCCGCCGGCACCCTCAATGCCGCCGGCCCCCGCGCCGATGCGGGATGAGCCGATGTCGGCGCCCCGGCCGAAGCCCGCGAAGAAACGGAAGAAGCCGTCGAGACCCAAGGCCAAAAAGAAGGCGGGCAAGAAGCGGCCCAAGGCCCGGGCGAAGCGCGGCAAGGCCAAGCGCAAAAAGACGACAAAGAAGCGTCGCCGCTAGAGATCCTTCAGCGTCCGTGCGCGGGAGCGCCTCTTGGATGGCTCGACCATCTCCTCGAGGCGCTCCCGCGGCACGTTTGGCATCCCTCGAGCGAACCGGTGACGCCATGAACCTGCGAGTCTCGTGTTGGACGGCTGGCGTGGGGGCAGCGCTGTCGCTCGCCTGCTCCGCTCCGAAGGTCGTCCCCGGAAACCCACAGGCCGAGATTGCGGCGATGCTCGAGCGGAGCGCCGCGGATTGGAACCGCGGCGATCTTGCGGGCTTCATGGGCGACTACGCCAAGGACTCGGTGACGAGCTATGTCTCGGCCGGTCACGTGCAGTACGGCTGGCAGAGACTGTACGACCGGTACCAAACCACGTATTTCGGGCCGGGCAAGTTCCGCGACTCGCTCACGTTCGGCGCGGTGCGCGTGCGCCCCCTCGCGGCCGATGTCGCGCTCTGCACGGCGCGCTTCCAGCTGCGGCGGGGTGATTCGGTGACCGCGAGCGGTCCCTTTACGTTAGTGCTGCAGAAGCGAGGGGACCGCTGGCTCATTCTCCACGATCATACGTCGGCCGACCCGAAGTGACGCATCGCGGATCCCGCGTCGCGTGGGGCCTCCTGCTGCTCCTCGCGCTCGGCGGCTGCAGCTCCGCCGGCGACGGCATGATCGCTCTCGAAGGTGCGACGCTCATCGACGGATCGGGGGGCGAGCCGATCAAGGACGCGCTGGTGCTCGTCCAGGGGGGACACATTCAGGCGGTGGCGCGGGTGAACGAGATCCCGGTGCCGCGCGGCGCGCGGGTCGTGAACCTCATCGGCAAGACGATCATCCCGGGGCTGATCGATTCGCACGCGCACGTCGAGCGCTGGGCGGCGGAGCGTTACGTCGCCTGGGGCGTCACCACGGTCCGCGATCTCGGCGCGTCGAGCACCGACACCGCCGTCGCGATCAAGAACGATTTCGATCTCGGCTCGGTGTTGGGCCCGCGGATGCTCACCTCGGGCGCGATGATCGACGGCCCCTCTCCGACCTACCCGACGGCGACCGCGGTGCGAACGGCCGCCGAGGTGCGCCGGGCGGTGGACCTGCGCGCCGTAGCGGGCGCGGACCACGTCAAGATCTACACGAAGTTCACGGCCGACCTGCTGAAGCCACTGCTGGACGAGGCGACCACACTGCGCCTCCCCGTAGCCGCTCACCTCGGCAAGATCGATGCGCTCACCGCCGGCCGCGCCGGAGTGGCGTCGCTCGAGCACATGTCGGGCGTCGTCGCCGCAGCAAGCCGGGACCCCGGACCGTACTTCCGGGCGCACGACCAGTTCCTGCGAGGCTGGACGACGGAGGAGATGGGCTGGGCTGCGCTCGATTCCGCGTCGTTGGCGCGCACGGCGCGTGCCCTCGCGGCCACGCGCGTCGCCATCGTGCCCACGCTCGTGGTCCACGAGATGCTGTCACGACTGGACAACCCGACGCTCCTGTCGCGCCCGGGCATGGAGGACGTCCCGGCGAGCGCCGCCAGCGTGCGCGATGTCGCCGGGCTGCTGCGCCGCACGGGGTGGCGCACCTCCGAGCTCCAGGCGTTCCGGCGCTCGCGCGCCCGTCAAAACCAGTTCGTCCGGGAGTTCAAGCGCGCCGGCGGTCTCATTGCGGCCGGCTCCGACGCCGCGAACCAGCTGCTCGTGCCGGGCCTCTCGCTGCACGAAGAGCTCAGCCTGCTCGTCGCCGCCGGCCTGACGCCGGTCGAAGCGCTCACCGCCGCGACTAGGAAAGGCGCGGAGCTGCTGCGCGCCGACTCGCTCGGTCGCATCTCCGCGGGTAAGGTTGCGGACCTCATCGTGCTCGACGCCAACCCGGCGGCGAACATCGCGGCCACGCGCCGCATCGCCTGGGTCATGCTTCGGGGACGGATCCTGTATCCCGATTCGCTGAGGAGAACATGGCCAAAGTGAGACTGGCTTTAGCCGCCATCGTGCTGCTGGGCGGCTGCGAAAAACGGGAAGCTGGAGGCGGGAACGGCCCCTACGACCTCGTCCTCAAGAACGGCTGGATCGCGGACGGCAGCGGCAATCCCCGCTACCAGGGCGACGTCGCCATCCGGGGCGACCGGATCGCGGCCGTCGGATTCCTGAACAGCGCGACGGCGCGGGAGACGCTGCAGGTGCGCGGGTTGGTGGTGGCTCCCGGCTTCATCGACATGATGGGCCAGTCGGAGATCAACGCGCTGATCGACAACCGCGTGTTCTCGAAAATCACCCAAGGGATCACGACCGAAGTCACCGGTGAGGGCGGCTCGGTGGCTCCCTTGACCGACCGCCTGGTCGTGGACGACTCGGATGCCATGAAAAAATGGCACTATCGCGAAGACTGGCGCGACCTGGACGGCTACTTCGCGCAGCTCGCGAAGCAGGGGTCGGCCCTGAACATCGCGACGTTCGTAGGCGCCACGCAGGTGCGCCTGGCGGTGGTGGGCAAGGAGAACCGGCAGCCGACCGACGCCGAGCTCGCCCATATGGTGGCGATCGTCGATACCCTGATGGAGCAGGGCGCCCTCGGCGTCTGGACCGCGCTCGAATACGCTCCGGCGAGCTACTCCAAGACCGAGGAGATCATCGCGCTCGCCAAGGCGGCCCGACGGCACGGCGGCATCTACGCGTCGCACATGCGGAACGAGGGAATCCGCATCGACGATGCCCTGGAGGAAGTGTTCCGCATCGCGCGCGAAGCGGACATCCCTGCCGAGATTTCACACTTGAAGCTCGCGGGGCGCGCCAGCTGGGGCCGCATGCCCCGGGTGCTCGCCCGGATCGATTCGGCTCGGGCGGCTGGGCTCGACGTAACGGCCGACCAGTACCCCTACATCGCGGGGGCGACTTCACTCGATGCCTCGATTCCGACGTGGGCCGAGAGCGGCGGCTGGGACTCGCTGCTGGTGCGGTTGCGCGATCCAGCGACGCGGGCGCGCATCCAGGCGGAGATGCTCCGCCCCACCGACGGGACGGAGGGCTTCTACAACGAGGCCGGCGGGGGCAGCGGCATCCTGATCACCGGCGTGTTCCAGGACTCGCTCCGCTACATACAGGGCAAACGGATCAGCGAGATCGCCGCGGCGCGCCACCGCGACCCCATCGAGACGATCTTCGACATCGTGGTGGCGGAGGGCGGCCATCGCACCGACGCAGTCTACTTCTTGATGAGCGAGCCGGACGTGCAAACCGCCATGAAAACGTGGTGGGTGGCCGTGAATACCGATTTCGGCGGCGTGGCGCCGGACGGGCCGCTCGGCACGCAGTCCGCCCACCCGCGCGCCTATGGCACCTTCGCCCGGATCCTGGGCCGCTACGCGCGCGACCAGAAACTCTTCCCGCTCGAGTTCGCCCTGCGCAAGATGACCGCGTTGGCCGCGCAGCGCGTCGGTCTGTCCGACCGCGGGCTGCTCAGGTCCGGGATGGCGGCCGACATCACCGTATTCGATCCCGCCACCGTGGCCGACCAGGCCACGTTCGAGCAGCCGCACCAGGCGTCGGTCGGGTTTGCGTACGTGTTCGTGAACGGGCAGAAGGTCCTGGACCACGGGAAGCTCACGGCGGCGCGCCCCGGCCGCGGCCTGCGCGGGCCGGGATATGTGCCGCCGGAGCAGCGCGGCAGGAAGTGACGCTCGGGCGGCTGGTGCTCGCGTGGCTACCCGTCGCCGTCTGGTTCGTGCTCGCGACGTACGCGATCCCGTTGCTCGTCGCCGCGGTATCGACGCCGCCCGGCGAACCCGGCCGGTGGGGGGCCGTCGAGGTGTCGCTCCTCAAGTGGCGGCTCGTCGAGGCCGCGTTGTTGACGCTGTTCGCGTCGCTGTGGTTCGATTCGCTGGGCAGCGGCGGCTGGTGGCTGTTGTTCGCGCTGGTCGGAGCGCTGGCGACCATCCCGAAGTGGCTCCCGGGACCCGAGCGATCCGTCCCGAACCGAGGGTTGCTCGTCGGCGCCTGCGCCGACCTGGCGCGCTACGAGATCGCCGGTGCGATACTCGCGTGGAGGCTTGGCTAGCCTCGTTCCGGTCGGCATCTTCCGTGGTCCATGAGCACGCAACCCATGACCGCCATCCGGCTGACGCGCTACTCGCACGGCGCGGGCTGAGCCTGCAAACTCGGGTCATCCGAGTTGGCGCAGGTCTTGCGCCACGTGCCGGTCGCAACGGATCCCCGGATCCTTGTCGACGCCTCGAGCCGCGATGACGCCGCCGTCTTCCAGATGGCTCCGGATCGCGCGATCGTGGCGACGGTGGACTTTTTCACGCCCATCGTAGACGATCCGTACGACTTCGGGCGCATCGCCGCGACCAACGCGTTCTCGGATCTGTACGCGATGGGCGCGACACCCCTGTTTGCGCTCAATCTCGTGGGCTGGCCGCGCGACAAGCTGCCGTTCGATCTGCTGGGCGAGGTGTTGCGCGGTGGCGCCGACGTGGCGCGCGCAGCCGGCGCGTTCGTGCTGGGCGGACACTCGGTGGACGACCCCGAGCCGAAATACGGCATGGCGGCGATCGGCGAAGCCCATCCCGACCGAATCGTGACGAACGCCGGCGCCCGGCCGGGCGACGCGCTGGTGCTGACCAAGCCGCTCGGGACGGGCGTGTTGACCACGGCGCTCAAGCGCGACTTGCTGAGTGAAGCCGATGTGGCGCCCGCCGTCACGGCGATGACCACGCTCAACGCCGGCGCGGCGCGCGCCATGCTCGACGTAGGCGTGCACGCCGCGACCGATGTGACCGGATTCGGCTTGCTGGGCCACCTGCGGACGCTGCTCGAGGCGAGCGGAGCGGCGGCGGAGCTGCGCGCGGCGGCCGTTCCGCTCTTGCCACGCGCGCGTGAGGCCGCCGAGCGCGGAGCGGTCCCCGGTGGCACGGAGCGGAACATGGCTAGCGGGGCCGACGCCGTGCACTTCGCGGCCGGCGTGGACCAAACGACGCGTCTGCTGCTCGCCGATGCTCAGACATCGGGCGGGCTTGTGATCGCCGTGGCGGCCGAGCGGGCGGACGCGCTCGTGGCGGCTCTGGTCCGCGAACGGACCCCCGCGGCGGCGGTGATCGGTCGCGTGGTGAGCGGGACGCCCGGCGCGATCGCCGTCGTGTGAGCGAGCCGTGAAGAGCACGATTCGCGAGTTCCGAAGCATCACTCCCGACGCGCTCGACGCGCTCGAGCGGGCCGTGCGCGAGCGGCGGCGGGTGGCGTTGCGGCGCCGCGGGACCGAGTATGTGGTCGTCGCCGAGGGGCTGAACACGCTGGAGCGCGACGAGGCGCTGGAGGGGAGGGTGCCGATGACGGGGGAGGTGCTGGCGTTCCCGCTGCGCGAGCTCGAGTCGTTCGCAGTGCTGCCGTAGTCGTGTTCACACGTCTGATGGTGGGACTCGACGGCAGCCCGCGCGCCGACGCGGCGTTCGAGCAGGGGGTGCTGCTGGGAACGCGCTTCGGGAGCACGATCATCGTGGCTCACGTGCGCGAGCCGCACGGGCACGAGGCGGACGGCCCCGCCATGCTCGACCGGGCGCGCGAGCGGGTGTTGGCGGCGGGCCTGCACGTCGAGGCGGCCGAGCTGACGGGTGATGCCGACGTCGAGCTCGCGGAGCTCGCCAAGACCGCGGATGCGGTGCTCGTGGGGCGCCGGGGGATGACCACCAAGGGCGGCGCACTGGGCCCGACCGTGATCTCGCTCATCCGCATCGCCGAGCGGTGCGTGATCGTGTGCGGCGGGCTGCCCTCGCCGATGCAGTCCATCGCGGTCGCCTTCGACGGACGTGAGACGAGCCGCCGGGCCCTCGGCGTCGCGATCCAGTTCGCGAGCGTAGCCGGGAGCACGGTCCACCTCATTCATGCGAGCGACGACCACGACGCGGGGCTCAAGGTGGTGGGTGTGGCGGAGGCGACGCTGTCGATGCAGCGCGTGGCGTTCGTCACGCACGTCGAAGCGGGAACGCCGGGGGAAGTCGTGGCCCGGGTCATCAAGCGGATCCGCTGCGACGCGCTGTTCGCGGGCGCGCACATGAGTCACGTCGAGGGCCGGCCCAGCGCCGTGGTCGTATCGCACGCGGAGGAGATCCTGCGGCACACCGACATTCCGGTTGTCATCCAGCCCTGACATGGCCGGCGCGCCCAAGGGAGGGCCCCGGGTCCTGGTCCACGCCGACGAGAGCTGCCTGGGCAACGACAGCGCCAAGCCGAGCCCCGGCGGTAACGCGGCGCTGATCGAGGCGCCCGCCGGTGACAGCGTGGCGCGGTGGGACTTCTACGAATCCTCCCCGCAGACGACCAACAACAAGATGGCCCTAGCCGGGGCGATCGCTACTTTGGAATGGATCCGCCGCCAGTGGAAGCACGCCCGCGTCGTGTACGTTTCCGACTCGCAGTACCTCGTGAAGGGGATGCGTGAATGGGTGGCGGGCTGGGAGGCACGCGGCTGGAAGCGCAAGGGCGGAGTGCTCGAGAATCAGGAGCTCTGGCAAAAGCTCGTCCAGGCAGTGGCGGCGCACCAAGTCGAATGGCGCTGGATCGAAGGACATGCGGGGCACGCCAAGAACGAATACGCCGACTTCCTCGCCACCCGCGCGGCGCAGCGTCAGGAGCGCTCCAACGGGCTGGTTCCGTCGGGGTTCGACACCTGGCTCGCCCAAGAGCGCGCCCGGGGGCGCTACACCGACTACGATCCCGATCAGGAGCTGCATGAGCGTCTATCATGAGCGTTTATAAGGATGGGGTGGCGGGGAACACGCACTTCCTCAACGTGTTGCCCGACAGTGCCGCCGTCCCCGCCGTGGACCGCATTCCGTTGTACGAGGTGTACATGCGCATGGCCGAGGAGCTGGCCAAGCGCTCCACGTGCGCGCGGCTGCAGGTGGGGACCGTCGTGACGGACCAGGTGCTCGAGAACGTGCTCGCGATCGGCTACAACGGGAACGCACGCGGCTTGCCCAACAAGTGCGATTCGGCGGTACCGGGGAGCTGCGGCTGCATTCACTCGGAGATGAACGCGCTCGTCAAAGCCCCGGGCAGCGTGCGCGACAAGGTCCTGTTCGTGAGCGCCTCCCCCTGCGTGATGTGCGCGAAGTTGATCATCAACTCGGGCGTGACGCACGCCTTCTACCGGAAGGCCTACCGCGACCCGTCGGGCATCGAGGTGCTGCAGCAGGGAGGCGTCGTTCCGGTTCTGTACGACAAGTGGGTTCGCGACTGGCGATGAATCGAGTGCGGAATTGAGGTGAAAGGTCGTTCCCATACAGGGAGGTCCGTCATGACGCGTGTTTCGTTCGCTCTGCTCGCGCTCGCGGCTGCCGCGCCGCTGCGGGCGCAATCGCTCTTGTACCGCCCCCCGAACCTCGGCGGCACCTGGGTGCCCGACGGCGGCGTGGTGCAATTCAACTTCGTGCATCGTTTCTACGTGACCCCGGGGCCCTCGCACGCGGTGGTCAACTTTCCTACCTTCACCCTCGCGGCCGGCTTGGGGCATCAAGCGACCTTCGGCGCGCACTTCGCGACCAAGTCGATCGTTGGGCTGGGCAACGGCGCGCTGTCGACCAATGAGACCGAGGTGTTCGGCCGCTGGCGCGTACGCGGCGCCGAAGGCCGGCCCGGCCTCGCTGTCGCGGTGACACCAGCTTACAACCTCCTGGCAAAGAGTGTGGACGGGGAGGTCGGAGTCGATTGGACGCAAGGCCCGCTTACGTTGCACGGAGCCGCTCGTGCCGTATCGCGCCGCCTTGGGGAGTCGGGAGACGGGGCGGCGGCGTTCGCCGGCGGGTTCAACGCACGCCTGAATCCGTACGTCGGGCTCAGCGCGGACGTGGGCTCGTTCGTGAGCCCCACCGTGCGCGCGGCTTGGAGCGCCGCGATCAACGTCTTGATTCCGGGGTCCCCGCACACGTTTTCGTTTCATGTCAGCAACGCGACCAGCGCCTCGATCCAGGGCGCGTCTCAGGGCATCGCGTCTCCGAAGAACGTCCTCTACGGCTTCGAGTTCACGATCCCGCTGCACCTGAAACGCTTCGCTCCCTGGTTCCACGGCTCCCCTAAACCCGTCGCGCTCGGCGCATCCGGCGCCGCGATCGCCGCAGAAGTAGCCATGGCCGCCGTGAAGTTCGCGGGCGAGACCGTCACGATCTCCACCGGGCAGGCGGTGCGGTGGACCAACCGCGACCCGCTGGAGCACACCGTCACGTTCGACGGCGCCGAGCCGGGATCGCCGCCGATCCCGCCGAATGGCTCGTACGTTCATCGCTTCGACAAGCCGGGCACCTATACGTACCACTGCACGCCGCATCCCTTCATGAAGGGTGTGGTCGTCGTGAAATGAGCGACGATCTCGACCGCCTGTTCGAGCGATTGGTCAGCGTCCTCGCCGAGGACGCGCCGGGGCGGCTGGCTGTGCCGTTCCCCGCGGCCGAAGTGTACGAGCGGCTGGTGCCCTATCGCTCTAACCGGTCGATCCTCAGGGTGGCGACGCATCAGGACTACGAGATGGCGGTGCTACGGCTGCTCTCGGGCGAGCGGGGCTACACCTCGCTTGAGCCAGCAGAGGTGCGGGACGCGCTGCAGCGGGAGGCGGGCGAGTCGAATCCCGACACGGCGCTGTTCCGCCAGTTCCCCGACGCGATCCTGAGCCTCAACCGGCTCGCCGCCGAACGGTTCCTGCGAGGCGACCGGGCCTACGCGCCGCCGCCCCCGCCCCCGCTGGCGCCACCGCCCGAGTCGGCGGAGGCCGCCGATGGAGCGGAAGACGAGGGCGAAAAGCCGCCGCTCGCCGGTGCGGCGTTCGAGCTCGCCGAGCAGAGCGAGACGCCGCGGCAGTGCCCTTACTGCGGTGAGACGCTCCCCGGAAGCCGCAAAGTGAACTTCTGTCCACAGTGCGGGCAGCCGCCTTCGGGAGAGCTGCGCTGCCCGGCCTGCGGAGTCGAAATGGATGTGGGCTGGCGCTACTGTGTGAGCTGCGGCCGCGCCACGGGCTTTGAGTGAAACACGATCATCGCATCGCTGTGATCCCGGGAGACGGGATCGGCCCCGAGGTGATCGCGGCGGCGCTCGGGCCGATCGAGCAGGCGGCCGCCAAGCACGGATTCAGGCTGGATCTCGAGCGCCTCCCCTACGGCGCCGATCATTATCTCGCGACGCGCGAGACGCTCCCGGAAGCGGCGTTCCACCACCTGCGCGACGACGTGGACGCGATCTTCCTCGGGGCAATCGGCGACCCCAGAGTCCCCGGGAACGAGCACGCCCGCGACATTCTGCTCGGCTTGCGCTTCAAGCTCGACCTGTACATCAATTTCCGCCCAGTGCGGCTGCTCCACTCCGATCTCACACCGCTGCGCGGCAACGACCGTCGCATCGACTTCGTCATCTTCCGCGAGAACACGGAGGGCGTATACCTCGGCCGCGGCCGCATCGCGGGGAACGACTACGTGGCCGAGGAGGTCAATACCGCGGCGGGGGTCGAGCGCATCATCCGGGCCGCGTTCGAGTGGGCCAAGGCGCACGGGAAAACCCGCGTCACCATGAGCGACAAGGCCAATGCCGTGCCGGCGCACCGGATCTGGCAGGAGACGTTCCGGTGGGTCGCCGCCGAGTTCGCGGGGATTGAGCCGGAGCACCGCTACGTGGACGCGTTAGCGATGGAGTTGGTGCGTGAGCCGGAGCGGTTCCAGGTGATCGTCACCAACAATCTGTACGGGGACATTCTGTCGGACTTGGGCGCCGGGCTCGTCGGCGGACTCGGCCTCGCGGCGAGCGCCAACCTCCACCCGGGTCGGGCCGGCCTGTTCGAGCCCGTGCACGGCTCCGCGCCCCCGCTCGCGGGAAAGGGGATCGCGAACCCGATGGCCGCAGTGCTCACGGGCGCGTTGATGTTCGAGCAGCTGGCGCATCCCGAGGCGGCCCGCGACCTGGAGCGGGCGGTACAGGCGACGCTCGCGGCGGGCGTGCGGACGCCCGACATCGGTGGGACGGCCGGAACTCGCGACGTCGCGGCGGCCATCGCCGCGCACCTCTGACGATGTCCGCGCCGGCGGCCCCGCGGGAGCTCGCCCGCGTCCTCACGCTGC
>WNFP01001290.1_pt1 | contig 19518 bp, 19 predicted proteins | sample 5400201 | NCBI WGS metagenome assembly WNFP01 (sample SAMN13153355, study PRJNA577476) | soil metagenome | isolation source: 115 cm saprolite under Madrone tree | place: USA:California | collected 2016-06-14 | reverse complement strand
CGCGGATCAGGCCCTTCTCCGTCGCGAAGCCCGCGCCTGGAACCGCCGCGTCAATCGCGACCGCGTTACCATTCAGTGGAATTTTACTCGCAGGCTCGCTCGCAAAAAGTTCGCCTACTCAATTACACGGTCACAGTACCAGGTGAAGTGTATCCCTAACTCCTTAGTTGTTCCCTGCCGGACCGGATCTGGACCATCATCGTAGCCGCCAGCACGGTCAGCACGCCGGCAATCTGGAGTGCGCGCAGAGTTTCATGCACAAAGATGCCCGCCAGCAGGATGGCAAATACCGGCTCCAGACAACTGGTAACCACCGCACGCGTGGGATCGAGATATTTCAGGCCCATGAAGTAGAACGCAAATGGAACCAGCATGGAGCCACAGGCAAACAGAAAGAGGATTCCCCACTCTTCCGCGCTCAAATGCTGCTGGACCAGCCGCCATGGCGGATTGATCAGCAGCCACACGAGCATCGAACCAAGCAACGCACAGGTCATCACTGTGAAGGGACGATTGCGAGTAATGAGTTCCCGTGCTCCGATGTTGTAAAAAGAAAATCCGAAAGACGCAATGATGGCCGAGGCGACGCCCCATGTGTTCAGGCGAATATCGCCGTAAAAGAGTCCGATGGTCATCGCCACACCCAGCAGCGCCAGGCACACCGCAGCAATGCGCGAACCCGTGGCTTTCTCTTTTCCGCGCAGCGTCATCCACGTCAGCACCCATACCGGCGCGGTGTACTGCACGGTAATGGCAACGCCCACCGTGGTCTTTTGGATGGCCACGTAATAAAAGAAAGCCGAAACTCCCAGCCCCAGAGCGCCGACCGCCATGCAGGCGAGAAGATCACGGCGGCTGATGCTGAAAGCACTTCGCCCGTCACGCAGCAGCAGGAACAGAGCCAGCAAAACAAAGGAAAAGGTAACCCTGGTTTGCGTGAGCACCAAAGGAGAGATGGCGGGCTGGCCTGCCAGCAGTTGACCGTTGAAAACCAGCTTGCCGAACGTAGCCGCGGCGCCCCAGCCCAGCGTGGCAATGGCCACGAAAAGATAGCCCCGCCACGGATGCGTTTGAGCCACGACGGGGCCGGAGATTTCACTTTCGCAAAGCTTAATCGGCAAGCATCTGATCCAGTCGCTCAGGGTCAAAGCCAATCATGACCTCGTCGCCGACAACAATGGTCGGAGTCGAACGGCTGTTATATGTCTCTACCAGCTCAAAAACCGCCTGCTCGTCGCAACTCAAGTCTTTTACTTCAAAATCAATCCCTCTCTCCGAGAGGTAGGCTTTCGCCGTAGTGCAGGGTGGTCACCCCGGCTGGCTAAAAACCACGACCTTTTTTTGCTGCTCCATGGAATCTCCTCAAAGCTGTATTCAAAACCCCACAAAATTTGATTCTATCGTGCGCGATTTGTTTCACTTTTTTACAGCTTTTGCGCGGTATTTACCAGAAGTATTTCTGTGGTGATCCGCACCGTGCCTTTAAGCATGGCGGAAACCGAGCAGTATTTCTCTTCGGAAAGCCGGACGGCGTCTTCCACGGCCTTGCGCGAAACCATGCCGGAAACCGTATAAATCAGCCGGATGGAAGTATAAACGGTGGGAGGCGTTTCGGCGCGTTCCGCCTCGGCCCGGACTTCAATCGCGGTAAATGGCTCGCGCTTTTTCCGGAGAATGCTGGTTACGTCCGTGGCGGTGCAGGCGCACAGAGCGGTCAGCACCATCTCCATGGGGCCGGGCGCGGTATTGCGTTTCCGGTCGGAATCGATCACCCACGCATGTCCGCTGCTGGCGCTGCCAACAAAACGCTCGCCATCTATCCAGTTGACTCTGGCTTCCACCATTGAACTCTCCTCCAGACTTTACGATACCAGGCCTACGCAAACAGCGCACGCTGCTGTTTTTCTTTTTTTCAGAAAACCTCGTCTATACTCAGTGGCGTGCAAAGTGAAGCCATTCTCACCCAGACGCCACCGCCGCCCGACTTCCGCGTGACTTACGGAGCTGATCCCAATCAATTTGCTGATGTGCGTATTCCCACGGAAATGAGGGCCCACCCGGTGGTCTTCTTTATCCATGGCGGATACTGGCGCGCTAAATACGATCTGACATATGCAGGACATATTTGCCATGCCCTGAAGAAAGCTGGCATAGCCTCCTGGAACGTGGAATACCGCAGAGTGGGCAATGCGGGAGGCGGCTGGCCGGGCACATTTGAAGACATACGAGCGGCGTACCGGACCCTGCTCGAACGCGGACGGCAACGAGATTCCCAGCTTGATGTGACGCGATTGTGTGTTGCCGGGCACTCTGCCGGGGGACACCTGGCGATTTCTCTGGCTGCATTTGAGAAGTCAGTGACGCGAGTTCTCTCCCTGGCCGGTGTACTGGATTTGCACCGCGCATGGGAGCTGCACCTGAGCAATGATGCTGCCGCTGAGTTTCTGGGTGGAACGCCTTCCGATGTGCCGGAGCACTATCGTGAAGCCTCGCCCGCCGAACGCGCTATTTCCCAGGCCCGGCAGGTACTCATCCACGGAACAGCAGACAATGCCGTGCCTTATGAAATCAGTCAGCGGTATGCAGAGAAAAAATTGAAAGCTGGGGAGAAGGTCGAACTAATCACTCTGCCCCGGACCGGCCACTTTGAAATTGTGGACCCCGGCTCCAGCGTCTGGAGCAAAGTTATGGCTGCTGTGGTTTCCCTGACCGCTTAAACTCGGCGACGGCTAGGCTGCCGCCGGAACTGCTTTCTTTCTGCCGATTATCACATCAATTATGGACAACAAAGTAATCAGCGAAATAATGGCGAGAGAGGACACGCAGTAAATGCACCAAACCTGCAGAATATGGGCTTCAATATGCGTAAGATACAGCGAAAAACCAAGTGCGCCCACAGCTGCCACCGTCAATATCACGCGCGAGCGCGCCAGCGCCAAAATGCCCAAAAGAAAATAACCAGCAATGCCGATCACGGCAACGGGGACCCCGGCAACAACGGCAAATGGACTTTTGTTGACGGCGCCACAATCCCATTTGCTGTTGATGGCGCAGGGCGAGGCCTCAGTCCGATAGTGCTCACGCAAAGCCAGTGAAGCGGCAACAATTCCCAGTACAGCCAAAATTGCAATGAACCAGCGCACCAGAGTTCTCCTTGAATTTATTTTAATTGCTGCTTCGCGCTCATTGAAGCCCCAGCGCCTTTGAATCGAACGCTAAAGATTCTTCCAGATGCTGTACCACAAACTGCCAGTCATGCCGCCCAGGGTAGATATGACTCTCATGCGGCACGTGCCGGGTGTCGAGCAGCTTGTCCATCTCACGCGTACCGGCGTCAAAGCCGTAATCGTCCTGATCGCCACAATCCATGTAGATTCTCAATCCATGCAGGCCGGCCGCGCGGGCAAACACAAAAGGCGTATTCGCCTTCCAGAAAGACTCGTCAGCCGGACGCCCGAACGCTGGCCCGAAAAATGCTGTGAGTCCGGCATTGCCTGCTCCATGCGGTAGTTGCTCGAGCAGGGCCGGCATCTGTGCGCTGACAGCGGTGAACATTTGCGGATACTTGAAGGCAAAGCGCAGGGCCCCATATCCGCCCATGGAGATTCCAGCAATGGCCGGCCGGAGCGAGTGCTCAGCAGACGAAAATGCTTTTCCATCCGGGGAACAAAATCGCGAATGAAAAAGTCTTCGTAGCGCGTGCTCCCGTTTTTGGCGTTGATGTAGAAAGTTGAATCGGCGTCGGGGGTGATGACCACGATTTCGCCAATTCGTTTCCGCTCTTCGAGACCTTCAATCAGACTCCAGCCGCCGGTGGCGACGAGAAAGGTATGATCTCCACCCAACCCATGCAGAAAATAAATAACGGGAAATTTCTTTGCCGACTGCGCATCGTAACTCGGCGGCAGCAGCGCGCAATATCCCACCGGCGCTGGCATGTACTGGCTCCTGATGCTGCTGCACTCCACCCGTCCGGCTGCCCAGGCTGGCAAAGAAGCAAGAAGGATCCACAGGAAACAAACCGGTCTAGTCATGCCGCAGAGCCTGTACGGGGTCAAGTTTGGCCGCGCGTGAGGCTGGATACAGACCTGCCGCCATGCTCACAATCACCGAAAACAGAAGTCCCCCAACCACCAGCCACCACGGCACATACCAAAAATCCTGGGGTGTGAGGTCGCGCTTGGTCATATAAATGGACGTGCCAAAGTTGATGACGCGCCCGATCATCCATCCCATCAGGACTCCAAGCGCTCCGCCCAGCATCCCCATGGAGCCTGCTTCCACAAAAAATATCTTTTTCACATCGCCATCGCTGGCGCCGATGGCCTTCATGATGCCGATTTCGCGGCGCCTCTCCAGAATCGCCATGACCAGCGTATTTACAATGCCGAGTGAAGCCACGGCAAGGGCCAGACTGCCGAAGATTCCCAGAAACAGGTCCAGCACGGTAAAAGCAATGGTGAGGCCGCGGGATGCGTCCAGAATGGAGAAGGCGTTGAACCCGGCCCGCTTAATTTGATCTTCAATTCCGGAAACGTCTTTGCTTTTGCTGGCGCGAACCACCAGCGCCTGATAGATCTTCCCTTCCCCCGAGCGCATAACGTTGCGCAGATCACCTGGTTGAATCATGTTCAGCGACTCGGCAAAGGCAATGGGCATAAAAACTGAGGTACGGGCATTGCGCAGGCCGCGATTGGGCTCTGCGGTTACAACAGCAATAATTTTGAGGGGCTGCTCTTTGCGGATCACATTGAAGGACGAAGTGTCCGGAGACGAAGAGGCATTGCTGAGCTGCGAATTCTGTGAGGACTGCTTTTCCGCGTAACGCAGAACCAGGCTTTTTCCCAAAAGACGGCCAGACTGCTCCGGCGTCAATTTCACTTCGGCGTCGTGGCGCTCTTCGGGCAAATTCAAAAGTTCACGCCCAAAATCAGCCGTGATGATGGCTTCGGGAGCATCGGGCCGTGAAAAAAAACTTCCCTGGAAATCGTCAAAAGCCTCGCTGTTGCGCGCTGAAAAAGGCAGTCCGGTCAGTACGCCAAAATGGGGATCATCCTGCGCACCATTCTCCAAATGAAACTCACCTACCGCGCCCACGTTGGGATACACCTCGGCCACTCCGGAAATCTTTTCAAAGCTTGTGCGCGCCGCATCATCCAGCGGCTTGCGCACAATGGTGGGGGCGCTCGTCGCCCGCGGTCCGCGAAAGTCCTGGCGCGAACTCACGTAGATGGAATCGAATAGGCCGGAGCGGCCAAGCTGTTTGGCAAAAAGTCGCTGCAGGCCGATGCCCAGCGAAAGCATGGCCACCAGAGAGGCCACACCCACGCCAATACCCAGAGTCGTGAGCGAATTGCGCAGCAGCGCCTCGCGGAGATTGCGCCCGGAGAGTTCCAGCAGATCGTATGCTTTCACTGAACGCTCCCCGGTGTATTCACAGATTCGCTGATCAATTTGCCATCGCCGAGAAAAATCAGCCGGCTGGCATAACGCTCGGCCAGAGGACGCTCGTGCGTCACCATGATTACCGTCATTTCCAAAGTGCGATTCAGTTCCCGGATCAGGTCCATGATCTCGGTGCCGGTCCTGCTGTCGAGGTTGCCGGTGGGTTCGTCCGCCAGCAGGACTTTGGGGCGATTGACCAGGGCCCGCGCCAGCGCCGCCCGCTGCTGCTCCCCCCCGGACATCTCGCTGGGCCGGTGCTCCAGCCGTCCTGTAAGCCCAACCCGCCGTAGCGCTTCCTGTGCTCGCGACCTCCGCTCTGTGCGCTCCACTTCAGCAAAGCGCATGGGGAGTTCAACGTTTTCCGTAAGAGTCATGGTGGGAACAAGATTGAAGGACTGAAATACCATGCCGATGGTGTGCCGGCGATGAATCGCCAGTTCCTGCGGGCCCATCTGCGACAAGTCCTGGCCTTCAACCACAACCGAACCGGATGTCGCGTGGTCCAGTCCCGCGATCAGATTCATCAAAGTGGATTTGCCGGAGCCGGATGTGCCCAGCAAAGCGGCGAAATCGCCCTTTTTTACGCTGAGCGTGACGCCATCCACCGCCCGTATCGTGGATTGCCCCAGCCGGTAATGGCGGACAAGAGCTTCTGTGTGGACTGCCTCAGTACTGTTAGGAGCCAATGGCTTTCTACCCTCGGGTGCTGATTTGATGTTACTACGCAGGCGCGCGAAACAAAAAACCCTAAATCTTTAGACGAGCAAAAGAGGGAGAATATTAACAGACTTCAGAACATCTCTGAACCGGCCTTCGGCTGCACAGGAACTCTATTTATCCGGCAATTGCTTTGGATCAACTCTCCACAAATCGCCCTTTCCCTTTGAGTGATCGGAAATCCACACAGAGCCAAACCCGTAGCGAATGGCATCCGCATCCTTGTAATTGCCGAACTGTTCGAGCACCTTGTTGCTGACTGGATTGATGCGACTCATGGGAGTACCCGCGGCTGCCACCCAGATGTAGCCCTCACCGTAAGCGATATCTCCGCCGGTTCCGGGGACTTTGGCTGCAATGGTTGCCGTCACCTGATTGGTCCTGGGATCAATGCGGGAAACGCTGCCATCCGACTGACTCAGCACCCACACCGAATCCTGGCCGATGGTCGTGAACCGGGGCGTGGCCGGAACTTTGATGGTTGCCGTGATTTTGTGCGAATGGGGATCCACGCGTTGGACCACTGCATCACCCGAACTGGTCACCCATATTGAATTGAAACCAGTAGTGACGACGGCAGAATCGGCTCCCACGGTTATTTCACTCAGCGTACGTCCATGGTCATCTGCATGCACCAGAGTGCGGGAATGCCCGTCTTTGTTGCTGACATACCACACCGAATCTCCGGTCACCGCGATGCTTCCCTCGCCGTGCATGGCGATGCTGGCGGGAACAGTAATATCCACCTGGTTTTCCCGGGGATTAATACGAGTGAGCGTCTGGCTTTTGCAGTTCAATACCCAAACGTAGTTTGTGCCGATGCCAATGCCGTAACCGGGCTCTTCCCCCACGGGAATCCGGGCCTGCACGGTATTGTCTTCAGGATTGATGCGGACAATCTCGCTGTTCCTGGGGATTGAAACCCAGACAGAACCGAAGCCCACGGCCAGCCAGTCGGGATTACCGCCAAGATGGATTTTGGCTTTCACGGGAAGCGCCGCGATATCCAATTTGGAAAACTCAGTGACGGATGACTGCTGTGCCGTACTGGTGTTGATGAAAGAAAGCAGTACGGGAACAACAATGACGACCAGGGCAGGCAAAAAACGAAAGGTGACATGCATAGATTTATTTTCGCTCAAAAAGCAGGACGCGCGGTTTTCGCCGCGCGTCTGTGTACATGGTACGTCGTACGTCCAGAATTTACGTTTTCGGCGGTGCTACCGATTGAAGTACTTTGCATTGATGTCCGAATAGGACTTCCACTTTTCCGGCAGATCATCAATGGCAAAGATAGCGGACACGGGACAAACGGGCACGCAGGCACCGCAGTCAATGCACTCCACCGGATCAATAAATAACTGGGTTGCACCTTCAAACTGCGCTTCGTCCTTTTTCGGGTGGATGCAGTCCACCGGGCACGCGTCCACGCATGCGGCGTCCTTGGTTCCAATACAGGGCTCTGCGATTACATACGCCATAAGGGTCTTATTCTCCGTGAGGTGTTGAATTCTCGTTTAACAGATGATTTTAGAGGAAGGCCTGGGCAATTAGCAACGGGCGTTCCTCTGGTAAATAATGCTTACGCTACCACCAGTTTGTGCGCTTCACTGGGTTCGTATTCCACAATGTAGCCCGCAACGGCGCTGGCGGCAACGGTGTATGGGCTGGCCAAATACATCTGCCCAGGGCCGCTGCGTCCGGGGAAATTGCGGTTTTGCGCGCTGATCACGATCTGGTCCGGACGCGTGGAAACACCTGGCCCGGCATTGATGCAGGCGCCGCAGCTCGGCTCAATTACGATGGCGCCGGCTTTTTTGAAAATTTCCAGATATCCTTTGCGCACGCAGTACTCGCGTGTTTCCTGCGAACCAAACTGTATGTAGAACTTGCAGGAATCGGCCACGCGCATGCCCTGCTTCAACGCGGCAGAGAGGACCTGGGCATACATGTCCATGTCGGCATTTTTGCCGGCGGTACAGGTTCCGCCATAGGCAATCTCGACCGGCACCGGAGTATTCAGCTCGCGGATGTACTTGCCGTTGCCAGGATCGCCCGGGGTGGCGACCATCGGCGTAATTTCAGCGGCGTCGAGTTCAATCACGTGAGCGTACTGCGCTCCGGAATCGCTGCCAAGTCCTTCGCAAAAGCGTTCAGCTTCGGCGCGCGGCATTTTTCGACGGTCCATTAAAAACTCTACTGTCTTCTGGTCCGGCGCTACGATTCCTGTAAACCCGCCAATCTCGGCCGCCATGTTGGTCATGGTGGCGCGCTCGTCCACGCTCAGCTCTTCGATGGCTTCGCCGCTGTACTCCATTACTTTGGCGAGCGCCTTGCCGCTGCGAATGTAATCCATGCTCAGCAGAAGCAGAATGAAATCCTTGGCTGTGACATTGGGTTTTCGCTTTCCGCGAACCACAACCTTGACTGACTCGGGGACTTTTACGCGAATATCTTTTGTGATCCAGGAGTTAAATACGTCCGTGGTGCCGATGCCAAAAGCCACGCAGCCCACGGCGCCGACATGCGGCGTATGCGAATCAGACCCCACGTTCAGTTGGCCAGGAAGCGCATAGGTTTCGGCAATCACCGAGTGGCAGATACCTTCCGAGCCTTTGCGGTCCGTAAGCTCGCCGTGCAGCCTGATTCCCTGCTTTGCGGAGAAAGCTTCCTGCTTGAATTTGAGCTGGCCTGCAAGGTCCAGCAGCCCCATCTTTTTCTTTTCTTCGGAGATAACTTCATCCAGAAACGTGAGATGGTCGCGGAAAAATATGATGCTGGCCGGATCGTTGACCCTGGCGTCTTTCCCGACAAAATGCTCAAAGAAAATCGCGGCCATGGGCGTTACGTACTCATGGCTAAAGCGCAGATCGGTGCGCGCGAAGCCAGTATCGCTTGGCTTTACATAAGCGACTCCCGGCTCGTTTTTCTCGTTCAGCATGTGGCGGGCAAAGATTTTTTCGGCAATCGTCATGGGCCGGCTGCCGGTGGAAATCGGCGGCAGAAAGACCTTCTTCTGCATTCGGGCCACGTTGAAGGGGAATAGCCCGCCGTATTCAATCACCTGCCGGGTAATCTCGTCTTCACCTTTGGTGAATTCACTCAGCGGAACCTCTTCACCAGCGCGCACTTTATCAATCAGGCTGAAATCAGTTGAGGTAAGCACGCCCAGATTCTGGCAGTTCTGCTTGTAGATGCGCTCAATGTTCTCTGCAATCACCAGCTTGATCCCGGCGCAAAGCTCGGCGTAGGGAGACTGCTCGCGGCTGGAGCCCTTGCCCCGGCGCTTGCCGCTCACGGCGGCGACAAAGCCACCCTTCTTAACGTCACCTCGCCCGATGGGCACTTCATTGCCGCACTTTAAACCAGTGTAAGGGAATTCGCCCAGCGTTTCGTCAAAGAAGAAGCAGATGTGCGCAGGCGTGATCTCATCGGTCGAAATGTCATCGCGCAATTTGGGATTATTTTGCGGATTCAGTGTGTCCCAGGGCAGGTCCTCTCCGGCAAGCTGCCGCCGGATCAGCTCGGGATCTTCGGTCAGAAAAAGAATGCGTCCCTGCAGTTTCACCTTGTCGGGGCGCTTGTCGATTTTTCGGCTCAGTAGGGAGGTTTCCACATTAAAATTTTAGCAAGAATATGGTTCTGTTTGCATGATTTAAGACAAGGCGCATCAGGCCAGTCGAAAGAACGCGGAATTTCCCATACTTTGTTATCCTTTCTCAAATGCCTCAATGCCTGAAATGTGGAACCGAGCTGGCCGTCAATGAAGAAGGAATTGCGCCGGTACTCTGCGACAACTGCGCCGGACGGGCCACCAGCCGTGCACGGCGCTCGCTGCATACCGGGACGATGCGCGATTATCCGGTAACAGCAGGGCTGATCGCATTGAATGTAGCGGTTCTGGCCGGAATGCTGGTAACAGGCGGCTTTGGCGGACCCAACCTGATTCGATGGGGCGCTAACTATGGCCCTTTGACGGTGAGCGGAGAATATTGGCGGCTCCTCACTGCTGCATTTGTACACGGCGGACTTCTTCATATCGCATTCAATATGTGGTGCCTGTGGAGTATTGGCACGCTCTGTGAACGTCTTTTTGGCCGCTGGCAAACACTGGTAATTTATCTGCTCACAGGGGTTGGCGGCAGCCTGTTGTCTATTGCGTGGGCGTCTGAAAGACTTTCTGTAGGCGCTTCGGGAGCGATCTTTGGCATTGTTGGCGCTTTGCTTGCCGGACTTAAGTTTGGCAATCTTGGTCTTTCAGGCGCGCAGAGAGCCCAGATGATCAGCAGTATGATCTCGTTTTCCGCGATTAACTTCGCATTGGGTTTTGGGTTTCTTGGGTTCGGAGCCAACACCGATAACATGGCTCACTTAGGCGGCTTCGTTACCGGCCTGCTCATTGGGCTCCCGCTGGGGGCCTTTGCCCGCGAGCACAAAATGCTGCAGGCCGGAACGGTTCTGGCAACCATTCTGATTTTGTGTGCCGGGGGATACGAACTCGTACAAAAGCGCGGCCAAAACGGACTTGAAACCCGCTTACAGGTTGCACTTGAACTCAGAGACTACCCCAAAGCCATCAGCCTTTTGGAAAAGTACACGACAGAACACCCGGACGATGATACTGCCCTGGTTCAGCTGGGAATAGTATACGAACGCGCGCGGGAGCACGACAAAGCAATTGCAACCGTTGAAAAAGCCTTGAAGGTCAATCCCAACTCTGCTGATGCCAAAGAAGTTTTAGAGCAGCTGCGAACTCGTGCTGCTTCTGATAATCAATAACATTACCTGACGATCAGATACCTGTCTGTTGCTACTCTGGCGGTCAAGCTTCAGCCCTGTTTCAAATACTCCGCGGGTAAAGGCAGGCCTTCGACTCGTCCGGCGATGATCTGCTGGAACTCCCCGAGCATCTCCTCATGTAGCAGGCCATTGGTAGCGATCAGGTCACGATCTTCTACTGCGGCGGGGTTGCCGAAGAAGTCCGTCACTTTTCCGCCAGCTTCGGTAACCAGCAGAACACCGGCGGCTGTGTCCCAGGAATTGAGATTAAATTCCCAGAAGGCATCGTAGCGTCCGCTGGCGACGCAGCAGAGATCGAGCGCGGCGGAGCCTGCACGACGCACGCCGTGGGAGCGCAGCGTGATCTGATGATAGAAGTGAATATTCGGATTCTTGTGGCGCTTGTGGCTGGGGAAGCCAGTGGCTACAAGGCTTTCCGCCAGACGCGCCGTGTGCGAAACACGAATCCTGCGACCGTTCAGACTTGCGCCGCTTCCCTTCTCCGCGGCGAATATTTCGTCGCGTGTGGGATCGTAAATCACGCCGGCAATACGCTCGCCTTTATATTCCAGCCCCAGGGAAACGCAAAACACAGGAAAGCCATGGGCAAAATTGGTAGTGCCGTCCAGGGGATCGATATGCCAGCGGAAATCGCTGCCGGTTTCATTCCGGCTGCCTTCTTCCCCAATAAGGTCATGGCCGGGCCATTGTTTACGGATACGGTCGACGATCAACTCTTCGCAGCTTCTGTCCGCCTGGGTAACCAGATCGGCGTCCCCTTTATACTCAATGGCCACCTTGCCGAAAAATGAGAGCAGCAGCGCACCGGCTTCGCGCGCGAGTTCCTGCATGGAGGTAAGATAATCCTGGCGCGAAGTCATGAACGGGGACGGCGTCCGTTGTCTTCCGCTATGAACATGATTTCGTGTTTGAAGATAAAAAGATTGGGCCCATTGTCACGCGTAAGGCGAATCATGGCCAAATCGTAATATTCGATCCAGCCGCGAAAAGTTTCGCCGGAAAGCAGCTTCACCGTTACCGGAGCTTGTCTTTCTCCCAGCGATTTTAGGTACATGGATTCCATGCCCGTCTCATCCGGAGGCGGCGTTTTGGCAGGCTTTCTGGAAGCTGCAGGGGCTGTGGCGCGGAAAGGCATGCGGTTATTTTATCCTCAAACGGCGGATTCCCAAAATGCAGCGTGTCGTTTGGGCAAGCCCTGATCTCCCCAAAAAAACTTCCGTGAATGCGCAGGCACTCACGGAAGAAAACCGGATTCGATATTCAGATCGGTTGTCAGCCAAAATAAGCCGTCACGCTTATTAATTAGTGGGCGCCTGTGCTGCCTGCTGGGGTGTGATTGGCTGCTCCGAACGGCCGAACACGATGCCTGTTTCCACTTCCATACGTTGTCCATTACGCTCGTACGGACGGAACCTCCATTGCTTCAGCGCATCGGTGATCAGCTTTGACTGTTCGGGAAAAGCACTCAGAAAGTGAATATGCTTTACCTTGCCTTCCTTATCGATGATGATGCGGACCGGAATGGAATTGAAGCGGCGTTCGGTAAGCACTGGATCCACTTTTTCAATCACATTGTCTTTGGCGTAGTCCTTAATGCAAACAGGAACCGTGCCTCCGCCCGTGCCTGAGGTAAGACCAGCCTCGGCCGGTAACTTCATTTTATTCATATCCAGGAAGAGGCTTTCCAGCATTTTGGTATCGCGGCTGCTCATCACGAACTGAACAGCATGGCAGCGAATTTGCGTGGTCACAACATACCAGTGCAGTTCCGCCACCGGGGACCAGTAAGCGTAAAAGACAAAAGGCCGTCCGGCAATCGTGGTCTCGGTGGGCTTTATTTCCATCTGGTAGTCAGATGACAAATGGTCCTTATAGAAATTGACCAGTTGCAGCGCATTGGCCGCCGGCACTGGCGTAAAGAACATGTCCTGGGCCGTAATCAGCATCACGCCTTTGGATTTTTCCTTTATTTCCTTATTGTCCTTAGAGACTACGGGCGCCAGAGAGGCAGGCGAGGGCACGAGTTGCCCAAGTACGTAAAGGCCGGAAGCAGACGGCGGCGGAGGCGTGTGTTTCTGTATCCAATCTTTGGGCATAGAATACGTGAACCCAAAATAGGGATCGTCCATCACGTTGCCGGTTACAACAGCGCCTTCGGGTACCGGGGTGGTGGAATCGCTGGCGCTCGACCATGCGCCTTTCACAAGGATGACCCCTTCCGGGACCTTTTTTATATCTTTGGCATCCGGTGGAACCGCGGAAAAGTCGCCTCCGCTTTGGGCAGAAGCGCTTTGGGCCGCAGGATATGCAAACGAAAAAAATAAGGCCAGAGCAATGAGGAAACGAAAAAATATAGATGGCATAACTTATGTCTCCCTGGAGTGTAACCGATTGAGAGCTGAATACGGAAGATTTAAAAAAGTGGCGAGACACTTTCGTGTCTCGCCACGAAGAAAACAGTTTATACACCCAAAATCTTACAGCGAACGCAGGAAGTTCAGAACATCCTGTTTTTGGCTGGTGCTCAGATTGTCAAAGTTAGCTTCGACGGTAGTAGCTTCGCCGCCGTTGCTGTCGTGGGCTTCGATCGCGCACAGCAGGTCGCTGCAGCGGCCATCGTGCAGGAAGAACACGCGCTGTCCCAGGCCCCACAGAGGCGCCGTCCGGAACTGGTCTCCGCCGGCGTTGCCCATGATAACGTTGTCATTCAGCACCGTACCCATGTGATGGAACTCAAGATCGGTAAACGAGTTCACCACCGCGCCACCCAGGTCCGCCGTCACGTTCGAGGCCTGCGTGTTGCCCTGTGAAGCATTGTGGCACGTCGCGCAACCCACGGAGCTGAACAGTGAACGACCGTTGGCAATCGAGGCCGCGGTCACTGCTACGCCCTTTAGGACCACTCCGCCCGGCTGCGGCGGCGCCAGCATGCGCATGAAGTTGGCAAAAGCCGATGCGTCATCCAGTACCGCTGACGCATCCGCGGCCGTGTTGCCAGGCTGCGGATTGTTGCTGTCCTCAGGATAACCACCCCCTGCCAGGTTCAGGCAGGTGGACGGAAGTCCTGTTCCCCCGGTTCCGCCGTTGCCGTCTTCACCCGGCAGCGCCCGTTCATTCGGCATTATCAGGTTGCTGATGCCCATCTCCACGTTGTAGGCCTCTCCCGCGAAGATGTGCAGCGATTTGTTCTGGGCCTTCCAGCCAAAACGGCTGATCGTATTGTCATTGCCGCTGCGGTTGAAGTCTCCGGCTATGCCCAGGTTGTTGACCAGGTTATGGCTCCGGTTGATCAGCAGGGTTGAGTCGTCCAGGTTTTCCAGCAGCCCCGTGCCAAACAGCGGCGTGGGAATGCGGAAGACCAGGTTGTTAGCGGCAGCAGCAGCAGCAAAGCTGGGCTGCTGCAGGCTGCAGCCTGTCCCGCCGTCCGGACGGCCGCTCACCGTGAACAGTGATTCCACTCCACCGTTCAGGTTGGCCGTGTTCACCGTGCCATTCGCGTTGAAGAAGAACGGAAAACGGGCTTCACGCGTCGGGCCATTGAGTGTGATGAAAGAGGGTGTGGTGTTGGTGGTGCTGCAGGCAATGGCTTTTACACCCTGGTCGGCAGGATTCTGGGACACGCCATTGGCGCAGTTCCCCACTGCCTTGGCTTCCAGATTGATGGCTCCGCCCGTGCCGCCAATCGCCGGCTGCGAGTGACATACCGAACACTGGTTCATGTTAAACCGCGGTCCCAGACCGTTTGCCGGGCCGTTGGCTACCGACTCCACGTCCTGAAAACGGGACAGGCCGTCGTTGAAGAAAGCGATGACACCACCCGTGGTGTCGTTCTGTACAGAAGCCACAGCGGTTCCCGTGCAAACTTGAGGATTTGCGGTGCTGCAGCGGGTGCCACCCTGGACTCCAGGATCGGTTTGCGCAAACGCAGTCGCGGCCAACATCATCGCCGCTGCGATTGCTATGAGGGGCAAATTCTTACGTGTCATTCGAGAGTTTCCTCCAGGCAATTTTGATTTCCGAGCTGATTTCCTGACCCAACCTCACCGTGGTCAGGCAAGTTTGTCTCTGCCTGACAAAAAAACACGGCAAAACAAGAGCTCAAACAGCGATCGAACTTTTAACCCTAGAGAGAGTTGGAGGAGCTACATTTACCGACCAGAACCAGGCAGTCGAAAAACAATAAGGAAACTTTCACGCACATATTTTTCGTCGCTTAAAAATATGAAAGAAAGTGCAAACTTCCTGCCTGCATTCGAGCACCGGGTCTTTTCGGTAGTGGGGAGTTTAAGAATTTTAAGGTTTAATGGGAAGACTATAATGTGTATAACTGAAATAGAGAGGCTCTATTAATTACACGTCGACCTAAAGATTCGCAGAATCCAGATTGGTTACACCGAGCAGCAAAAAAAATTTTACTTATTTCGCAAAGACAGAAAGCGAAAATCATGCACGGAACATCATAGCCGGCCGTCTTTCGTGCCCTTCCTTCGCTTAAAACTGATCTCCCGTGAATTTATTCCAGGCAACGGCCTAAAAAGTCTGGTTCCATACATTCCATTAAAAAAGGCGAGACGCCGAAGCGTCCCGCCCATTAAGAGTTTCAGTAAAGAATTACAGCGAGCGCAGGAAATTCAGAACATCCTGCTGCTGGCTGGTGGTCAGGTTGTCAAAGTTTGTTTCGACAGTGTTGGCCTCACTACCGCTGGCATCGTGGGCTTCAATCGCGCACTGCAGGGTGGTGCAGCGGCCATCGTGCAGGAAGAACACCCGCTGTCCCAGTCCCCACAATGGCGCCGTCCGGAACTGGTCTCCGCCGGCATTGCCCTGTGAGATGTTGTCATTCAATGCCGTGCCCATGTGGTGGAACTCCAGATCGGTGAACGAACTCACCACAGCGCCACCAAGGTCCGCCGTCACGTTCGACGCCTGCGTATTGCCCTGTGAAGCATTGTGGCATGTCGCGCAACCCACGGAGCTGAACAGCGAACGACCGTTGGCAATCGAGGCTGCGGTCACCGCTACTCCGTTCAGAATCACTCCGCCAGGCTGCGGCGGCGCCAGCATGCGCATGAAGTTGGCAAAGGCCGATGCATCATCCAGCACCGATGCCGCATCCGTGGTCGTGTTGCCAGGCTGCGGATTGTTGCTGTCCTCAGGATAACCACCCCCTGCCAGGTTCAGGCAGGTGGACGGAAGTCCTGTTCCCCCGGTTCCGCCCGCGCCGTCTTCACCCGGCAGCGCACGTTCATTCGGCATTACCAGGTTGCTGATGCCCATCTCCACGTTGTAAGCCTCTCCCGAGAAGATGTGCAGCGATTTGTTCTGGGCCTTCCAGCCAAAACGGCTGATCGTATTGTCATTGCCGCTGCGGTTGAAGTCTCCGGCAATACCCAGGTTGTTGGCGAGGTTATTGTTCCGGTTGACCAGCAGGGTTGAGTCGTCCAGGTTTTCCAGCAACCCCGTGCCAAACAGCGGCGTGGGAATGCGGAAGACCAGGTTGTTAGCGGCAGCAGCAGCAGCAAAGCTGGGCTGCTGCAGGCTGCAGCCTGTCCCGCCGTCCGTACGGCCGCTCACCGTGAACAGTGATTCCACTCCACCGTTCGGGTTGGCCGTGTTCACCGTGCCGTTCGCGTTGAAGAAGAACGGGAAACGGGCTTCACGCGTCGGGCCATTGACAGTGATGAAAGAGGGTGTGGTGTTGGTCGTGCTGCAGGCGATGGCTTTTACACCCTGGTCCGCAGGCACCTGGGCCACGCCATTGGTGCAGTTCCCCACTGCCTTGGCTTCCAGATTAACGGCTCCGCCCGTGCCGCCAATCGTCGGCTGCGAGTGACATACCGAACACTGGTTCATGTTAAACCGCGGTCCCAGACCATTATTGCCGGTCGGGCTGTTGTTCACCGACTCCACGTCCTGAAAACGCGACAGGCCGTCATTGAAGAAAGCGATGACACCACCAGTCGTGTCGTTCTGTACAGAAGCCACAGCGGTTCCCGTGCAAACTTTAGGATTTGCGGTGCTGCAGCGGGTGCCACCCTGGACTCCAGGATCGGTTTGCGCAAACGCTGTAGCGGCCAACATCATCGCCGCCGCGATTGCTATGAGGGGTAGTTTTCGAGATATCATTTTCGAGATTTTCCTCCAAATGTCTGTATTGGAATTTTTTCGGCAGATCGCTTTTGCTGCGCCGTACTCAGACCAGTGCAAAATGTCTGCGAAAAAAATACGGGGAATGAAGTGAGAAACTTGCAGGTTCATGTCGTCCTTTGCGTGAACACTTGCAGGGAATTAAAAACTTACAATATTAAGCTCGATTAATGTTTACAGGGGTTTCGTCGTTTAATCCCTGCTCTCATAAATTTTCAGACAACTGTATTTTTTCTGCACGCGAACAATAAACTTATTAAAACTTTCTTGCGACTACCGAAAGTACACGACCGAACGAATCAACATTTGTCCGCCGAATTAGCCAAAGTTCATGCATCTTGTTGCAAATATCTGTTACCATGATCCGGCAGCGTGGAAGTGTAGGTGCTTACACGCATATCAGGAAGCCCCCACCTGAAATTAGTGAAATAGAAAAATCCTATAAGTTAATTTTTAATTATTTCCAGAGAGCCTGATTGTGCTAAGGTTCCGTTAACCAATGGGGGACTTGAAAATGGAAGTACATCAGTTGCGTTATTTTTGCGCCGTGGTCAGGGCCGGCAGCTTCACACGCGCAGCGGAGCAACTGGGCATCGCCCAGCCTTCGCTTTCCCAACAGATTCGGGCACTTGAAAAACAAATTGGAACGCCATTATTTGAACGCCTGGGCCGGTCGGTCAGGCTCACTCCTCACGGCGAGGCCCTGCGGCAACCGGCAATGGAGATCCTGCAGCAGATTGCCGCGGTGAAATCCTCGCTCGCCAACATGCATGAAGGCATACGCGGCAAACTGCGCATTGGCGTAGTGCCGACCATCATGCCCTATCTTATTGCTCCCCGTATTGGTGAATTCATCAAGCATTTTCCCGAAGTGGACCTGCAGTTCGTGGAAGAGCTGACGCCCGGACTGCTGGAAGGACTGCAGGTGGGCGACATTGATGTGGCGGTCACGGGACTGCCCGTACGCAACCCGGATGTGGTTTGCTGTGAACTTCTGCGCGAACCCCTGTTCCTGCTGGTTTCGCAAAACCACGATCTGGCCCGCAAATCCTCGGTGGCGCTGAGCGATTTAAAAAACGAGCGCTTTCTTCTGCTCAAAGAAGGCCATTGCCTGCGGAATGATGTACTGGTGGCCTGCACACGCGCGCGCGCCGAACTGAACGCGGTGTTCGAGACCAACCATCTGGAAAGTATTTTTCAGCTGGTACGGGCCTCGTTCGGGCTGACGCTGGTGCCCGCCATGGCGGCATCACTGGCGCACGGCTGTACGTTGGTTCCGCTGAGCGAACCAAACAGCCGCAGAATTGGCTATCTCCGCGCCCGGAGACATGCCGTGAGCAGGCCCATGCGCGAATTCATCACGTGGCTGCGCACGCTCACCGTGAACGAAAGCAGCAAGAGCACGCCAGCCTGCGCTTAAACCGGCATCATAAGCTGAACGCCATAAAAACAAGCCCGTGGCACAAGCGTGTCACGGGCTTATTTTTCATTGCGAGGGTCATCGTACGGGCCGTGCGAATGCACGGTTCGGTTTAAAATAAAAACGTGGCCCTGTAGCTCAGATGGATAGAGCGACGGTTTCCTAAACCGCAGGTCGCAGGTTCGACTCCTGCCAGGGTCACCATTCAGGCATGACGTGAAACCCATAGGGGGTTTCACCAGTGCACAACACAACATCTTGTGATCCACACCCAGCGACCCACGGTCAGAAAACCGTAGGTTGCTCCGCGAACTACGGTCAGAAAACCGTTGGTTCTTCCGGTCTCATCTCCGGCGACACTACACTTCACAACTCCATACTGCTGAACCTTGAGCTTTGCTTCCCAGCTTTTCTTACGCAGGAAGACATCTGGATTAAGCTGGGCAGAATCGAGCTGGCCACAGAGGTTTCGATCGCTTTGCTCGAACTCGAGACGGTTGGTCTGATTGATTGGAGCAACCGACGCACTGACTCTTCTCTGCAGACCGTTTACACCATCACAAATGCAGGCAAACTCCATTTGGCCAGCTTACTTTCCCACGGTATGGCCTCTGATTCCGGTGAAGACCTCGGCGATGTCAGCGATCATCTGATTCACAAAGTTCCCTCTCCCTTTTCCATGGCAGCACGCTTGGACCGCGACTCGTAACCCGAGCCGCGGTCCGTTTTTTGATCCAGAAGAATTTCAAGGAGGTTCGAATGGAAGACGGTACCCAGCCTGTCCCTACTATCCCCACCCGCGCGGAGTCGATTCGCACCAAGGCCGATGCGCAGCAACAAGTGTTTATGTCGCAAATCCAGAAACCGATCTCAACTGGCAGTTTCGAATTAGCCCAAATCGTGGGCCTTCGCCTGTGCGAGCTGCTCTCGTACCTGCCGGTGATCGCCGCCGAGCTGGCGGAACGCAACGAGCATGACACCGCCGCCGA
>WNFP01001287.1_pt1 | contig 19545 bp, 22 predicted proteins | sample 5400201 | NCBI WGS metagenome assembly WNFP01 (sample SAMN13153355, study PRJNA577476) | soil metagenome | isolation source: 115 cm saprolite under Madrone tree | place: USA:California | collected 2016-06-14 | reverse complement strand
AAGTGCGCCATCCTTTACGTGGATGACGAGGAAAAATCGCTCAAATATTTTACCCGAGCTTTCGGTGATAAGTTTAAGATTTTAAGCGCCGCCAACGCCTCAGATGGCTACCGCCTCCTGGAACAACATCGAGACGAAATCGCGCTTCTGATAACTGATCAAAGAATGCCCGGTGAAAAAGGAGTTGAATTTCTACAGCGAGCCCAACGATTGCATCCGAAAGCCATTCGTATCCTGACTACGGCGTACTCCGATTTCGAGGTGGCTATCGACGCGGTCAACTCGGCTGCCATTTCCAAATACGTGACCAAGCCCTGGGATATTCCTCAGCTTGAGATCATCCTTCAAGAAGCTTGTGAATTCTTTACGGTGCAGCGGGAGCGAGATCTTCTTGTTGAAGCTAAATCTTCAGAGGAGCAGGAGGAAGTGATGATTCCCGAACAGGGCCCTGAATTCGGGGATCTACAGACTCCGGAGCAAGTAGCCCGTTACTTGAACGTCAACAAGTTTACTGTTTATCGCCTGGCGACACAGAAGAAAATTCCGGCCTTTAAAGTTGGCAATCAATGGCGCTTTAAGCAAGCGATGATAGATGCGTGGCTAGTGGCCAAATCAAACGTCCGGAAGAAGAAATCAATTTAACGTGTCGCTCTTTGCCAGGATCATTGAGGCTTGCAAACGACACTCCCGCCACGCGGAATACGACGACCAGTGACCACAAGAGAGGCTCTTGGTTTGCCACGGGTCACCGGTTTCTTGAGCAATAGAAAGTCCTGTAGAGGCACTTCGGAATCTATTAAATGCGGTTAGGTCTTAGCATGAGGTCATGCCGGCCGAAAGCTACGACCCCGATCGTTTGCGTACCTCGATGCCGGCGGCTTCCTCTTGGAGGCGAAAGAGAGACGCAGTGCTTTGGTCGGACCACCCCCGGCTGATAGCCTGGACCATGATTTGCTCCACCAAAGCGGCGATCGGCATTGGCACATTGTGCTGGCGGCCCAGCTCCGTCGCCAGGCCAACGTCCTTTCGTGATAGGGCAATGTCGAAGCTGGCTGGAGCCTCGTAGTTTCCTCTGAAGACCGTCTCTGAAAAGGTTTTTGCTAACTGATGGAGTTGGACCTCCAGGCCCCAGTGCATGCAGTCCCACAGGAGTTGGGGCTCCACCCCGGCCTTGGCCGCCAAAACGATCCCTTCGCCGATAGCCAGGCCGATGCCACGACGAACCAGATTGTGCGCCAACTTGATGACGGTTCCTGTCCCCAGCTCTCCCGTATATACAACTGTGTCGCCGAACGTATCGAGGAGAGGCCTAACCTCCTCGTAGGCTTCGGAAGCTCCTGATGCCAACACCTCTAGGCTTCTGTTCGCAACTCCATCTTTGCCAACGATAAGAGGCGCATCCATGACTCGCGCACCGCGCAAGCGGAACTCGCCCTCGATACGCCGTATGAGGTTCGGGCTGCTGCTGGAAAGATCAATATAGATACTGCCGTCGTGAACTCCCTGCAAAAGGCCGTCGGGCCCAAGGGTCACTTGCTCCACTTCCCTTGGACCAGGAAGGGAGGTGAACACCACCTGGCAATGCCGGGCGACCTCGGCGGCCGATGCCGCTGCCCGAGCTCCTCCAGCTACAAGTGGTTGAACTGCCTCCCGAAGGATGTCGTGGACCATCAGGAGGTAGCCGGCTTTCTGAATATTCTGGGCGATGGCCCCGCCTATGGTACCCAAACCAACAAAACCTATCATTTTCATTACGCACCTCGTGCATCGGATAATAAAAAGCGCCGCTGCGGTCCGCCGATCTGCCACCGGCAACACTCCGCGCGATGCCTGTCCTTCAACCCCTCTTGACACCCTTCGTTCCGGGACTCGCAGTCAGAGTTGCAATTTGTTCAGCCTCAGCGCGTTCGTGATTACGGAAACCGAGCTGAAGGTCATGACGACCAGCTTGGGATTGGTTTCTTCCTGCAAGGTCACGGTCCTGGGTTCGAGCGTCATGCCGCAAATCGGCAGGAGCCGGGCTCCGGGCGCACGATCTCGGGATGCATAGGGCAAACGTATTCGGTCTTGACCGAAGGAGTGGCAGGGGCCGCCGGCTCCAGCGCCATACCGCACTTGGGGCACAGTCCCGGTTGCACCGAACGGACCTCAGGGTCCATTGGACAAACAAAAATCCCGTGCTCGGTCTTATCTTCGGCAATCTGTGGACTACGTGTGCGTGTTCGTGGGCAGGCGCGGCGTGTTCATTTGCCCGGCCCTTGAGAAATTTTTCTGGGTCTTCTTTGAATTTCGTCAAGCAGCGATGGCTGCAGAAGTGATAGGTTTGCCCATTGTAAGTGTAACTTTCCGCAGCGTTGCGGGGATCCACTTCCATGCCGCAAATAGGATCAATCATGTTCGGTGGTCAAATAAAATATGCCTTTAGAACATACTGAAGGACCATTCGTTGCGTATTGAAGAACGAGCCATTGATAGCTATGGAATGCAGCGTGACATCAATGAAGCGGGTGCGATCGCTGTAAAACATTGGGATGACCGCGTCCTCTAACTTCTCGTAGAGAGAGGAAGCATCTTTCGATGGATCGCCACTGCCGCGGGTGAGCCGGATGTTCTCTCCCACGCACCACCCTGTTGTTCCTTCAATACACCCTTCAATCCACCAACCATCCATAACGCTCAAGCTCGGAACTCCATTGAGGGCCGCCTTCATTCCACTTGTGCCGGACGCCTCCAGCGGGGGCTGCGGCGTATTCAGCCACACGTCAACGCCGGAGGTCATCATCTTTCCGAGCTCCATGTCATAGTTCTCAAGGTAAGCGACTTTGATACTGCCCTTGAGAAATTCCTTGGCGTGAAAAATTCGTTTGATGACCTCTTTCCCTTCCAGGTCACGCGGGTGGGCCTTGCCGGCATAGATGATTTGAAGCTCGCCAACTTTCGACCCAATACTTTTGAGCCGCTCGAGGTCTGCAAACAATAAATCTCCCCGTTTGTAGGGCGCGGCGCGCCGCGCAAAGCCGAGCGTTAAAACATTCACGTCCATCCCGGGACCACGCTCGCCCACATGCTGAAAGAGCCGGCGCTTCGCCTCAAGATGAGCTTCCCAAACTTCTTTCCCCGGAATACTCAGAGCATAGCGCAGGCTGAAGTTATCTTGTCTCCAACCTGGTATATAGCGGTCGTAGAGTTCTTGAAAAGGCTTTGCGGTCCACGCGGCTGCATGGACTCCGTTCGTGATTGCGTCGATTGAATAGCCGGCAAATATCTGCTGGGAGATTTCCCCGTGTCTTTTGGCGACGCCATTGACGTAGTGGCTTAGATTCAAAGCCAAATAGGTCAAGTTGAGATTGTCCCCGCAGCAGAAGACATCTTTCATATGATAAATTTCCAGCCGGCCCAAAACACGCATCACTAGATCCACAGGAAATTCATCGTGCCCGGCAGCAACGGGCGTATGAGTAGTGAATACACATTTCCTTCTCACCCGTTCGACGTCGTCATAGGTCACGTCTGCCCTGCCTGCTTCCCGCGCTGATTCATCCAGGAGCTCCAGGGTGAGAAGACTCGAATGCCCCTCGTTCATATGAAAACGTTCAATACTCCTGTAACCGAAAGCCCTGAGCAGTCTCACCCCGCCGATACCGAGGACAACTTCCTGACAAAGCCGATAATACTGATCTCCGCCGTAGAGAAAGTGCGTGATGGTTTTGTCCCAATCGGAATTATCCGGCAGATCGGTATCCAGAAAATAGACCAGCACCTTATATCCTCCGGATCCGGCCGCTTCGTACTTCCAGGCCCGCAGCTGCACGGTCCGCCCTTCGACGACAACCGCCGCTCTCTGGGGCATTTCCGTCAAAAAGTTCTCAACCACCCAATCCACCTGCACTTCACTCTGCCAACCACTCGAATCGATCCTTTGGTAAAAATAACCCTTGCGATAAAGGAGAGTCACCGCAACCATCGGCACTTTCAGATCAGCGGCAGCGCGAACCATATCGCCGGCGAGAACGCCCAGACCTCCGCTGTAGGTTGGCATTCCCGCTTCCAGCGCCATCTCCATCGAGAAATAAGCAACCTTGGGCTCATCCGCCATCATTAGGACTCGATTCAACAACAAAACTGCGGTGTCAAAGAGTCAGTTATGCAAACGCTACCTGTATGGCCATCAGCAAATAGCACAATAAGAAAGAATATAGTGGCTCGCTCCCGGTGCGAGGAAGCCAAAAGCGTTGTTGCCGCTTCTTCCAATACACCCGCCCTGCCAGACGGAGATCTGGGATGACTTTCTCTCAGTAAAATGCGGTGAATTGGTCCAAAAAAGATTCACGCGGTTGAAACTTTGGTATGATGTGATGCTATAACCAGTTGCCACAAGCCAACAACGATCATTAACACGCCAAACCACTGCGCTTCGGTCAAGCCCAGGGCAAGAACCGGATTTAACCGCCAGAATTCGACGATCAGGCGAGCTAACCCAGATAGCGCCAGGTACAGCCAAAACAACGTGCCGGGCGCGTAGTCCTTTTTTCGGAGTGCCCAAAGGATACCGAAGATTACCGCCGACTCGAGGAATTCATAGATCGGGGTCGGATGGACCCGCACTCCAGGCGGATATGGGATCCCGGTGGAGGGATCAACCCATCCGATGATCGCCTTGGTATAAGCCACGCCCCAAGGCACAGTAGTCACGGTTCCCCAATCGCCGTCGCCCGCTACGTGGCAACCTATTCGGCCAACGCCATATCCAACGGCGAGTGCCGGCGCAGCGATATCGGCAGCCTTCAGCCACGGGATATGGTTTTTCCGCACGACCCATGTCACTCCCAGCACGCCGCCCAGAAACCCTCCATACCAGGTGAAGCCGGCACCGGTGAAAACAAAATCCCAGGGTGAACGAAGAAAATTGCTCCAGTCTTCGATAATGAAAAGAATTCTGGCCCCAACCAATCCACCTACAGCGGCGGCAAACACCATCGTGGAAGCTAATTCCGGATTATAGCCTTTGCGTTTGAGCTCCAAATGAACCACCCATGCAGCTAAGAGCGCGGCGATCGCCATGCATGCCCCGAAACTATAGATCGTCAGAGGGCCAAATTGAAAAAGAATTGGCAGCATTAAATTCCTCTAATCTTCGTCGTTAGATATTGCAATCAAGATTAACAAAAGCTACGCGTAAAATCACATCATGGCCGAACTTCGATTCTATTCACAGTTTACATTGACGGCCAATAGCTTTGCCGGCAACTCTGGACGGCCTAAGCACCGCACTGACCGATTATGCCAATGGTGCAGGAGCCTTAGGCTTGATTGTAAAAAGCGATTTTCTTTGGTACGCCTATATTCTGTCATCGCGATGAAGGGTAAGGTCGTCTACCCCTTTACGGCTCCCTATCCTGGCCAGATCCAGTTGGGACGCGAACTGGAAAAGCGCCACGGTCTCTAATTCTAATCTTCCGTGAGAGCCGTTATCCAAAGAGTGTCGCGAGCCGAGGTCAGCGTTGCCGGCCAATCGGTCGGTGAAATCGGCCATGGGCTCTGCGTTTTTTTAGCAATCGGCAAGGAAGATGGCGAAAGCAACGCCGATCGTCTTGCGGAGAAGATCAAAAATCTAAGAATTTTTGACGACGAGAATGACAAGATGAACCGGTCTCTGGTGGAAGTACGCGAGGGGGTCTTGGTTGTATCGCAATTCACTCTGTATGCAGACTGCAAGAAAGGCAATCGCCCTTCCTTTAGCGAGGCTGCGCTGTCCGATGAGGCGGAAAAACTTTACGAATATTTCGTCCGGCGACTGCGCGACTCCGGCCTTGCGGTGGCGACGGGAAAATTTGCAGCCCGGATGCGGGTTACCTTGACGAACGACGGGCCTGCCACTTTCATCCTGGAAACTTAGAAAAATGCACGTCGTATTGCTCGAACCGGAGATCCCGCCGAACACGGGAAGCATTGCCCGCCTGTGTGCGGCGACTTTGACTCCGCTTCATCTCGTCGAACCGCTCGGTTTCAAGATCGATGACAAGCACTTGAAGCGGGCCGGTCTCGACTACTGGAAACATGTCGATCTCCGCCTCCATAAGTCGTGGGACAACTTCCTGGCGAAAACAAAAGGGCACAACCTTCTGTACTTTTCTAAACGCGCGGAAAGATCGTACGCGACGGCGCGCTTTCAGGACGACGACTATCTGGTCTTCGGACCGGAGACGCGCGGACTGCCGCAGGAGCTGTTGGATGCCAACCCGGAGCGCTTTTACCGTATTCCCATGATGGGCGCAGGCGTGCGCAGCTTGAATCTATCCAACGCGGTTTCCATTGTTCTATACGAAGGTCTGAGACAGTTGAGGAAAGTCTAACAAATTAAGAAGGTCTTGACGACATGAATGATTGTGTTATCTATCTGCTAAAAAAATTTCTGCCTGAGGGGGTCTCTATGAGGATTGGGGCCGAACGCTTTCGCCCGCGGATGTCATGCGCTATTTTTGCATGTTGTTTTTTCTTCTCGGTTGCTACCGGTTCCTTGGCATTTGCGGCTGAAAAGACCGAACAGAGCGCCGCTGCTCAGTCCAAAGAAACCTTCAACTTAATTCTTCCGTTTAAGGATCTCACCGTCGGACAGGGGCAAGAAGTCACGATGGACGCAGAGGTCGTGAACCGGACCAAAGACCCGGTGGAAGTCAGCCTGTCACTCGATGGCGTGCCGAAAGGCTGGGACGTGAATTTCAATTCGCGGTATCCCAGCTATCCGATTCGTTCGGTTACCGTGGCAGGTGCCGGGGGCGACCAATCCGGAACGAAGTCCACCACGGTTGAGTTCAAAGCCAAAGTCCCTGACAACACTAAGGCCGGGAACTACCAAGTCAAAGTGACCGCCAAAGATACGGCGGGAACCACACAATACGCCGAGAACATTACTTTTCGCGTCACCTCGAAGAAAGTGGAAACCGGCGGATTGAAGCTTACGAGCCAATATCCCGTGCTCAGCACGGCGTCGGGTCAAACGCTCAAGTTCACGGTGGATCTTAAAAACGAGACCCCTAAGCCTCTGACCGTTTCGCTGGTGGCGCAGCCGCCCCCGGGGTGGACGGTGCGTTTCAAGCCGCAGTTCGGTGATACCCAAATTTCCTCTATCCAGCTCAAGGAAAACGCTTCCGAGACCTTGAGCGTCGAAATAGACACTCCGGCCCGAGCCGAAGCGGCGGAGAGTCCGGTGACGATCCGCGCGCGCGCCGGAGCTTTCGAAGCGGCCGCCACTTTGAAGGTCAGCCTCAAAGGCACCCAAGACCTCAAGATGGGCTCGGCTGCCGGCACTCTTAATACATCCCTGACCGCCGGCAAGAAAACGCCGGTAGATTTTCTCGTCGGGAACGCCGGCACCGCACCCATTCGCAACCTATCCTTTCTAAGCAAAAAGCCCAATGATAAATGGACGGTCGAGTTTAGACCGGACAAGATCGACGCACTCAACTCCGGCGAGGTGAAGGAGATCAAGATGGAAATTCTCGCGCCGGACCGAACCATCGCGGGGGATTATCTTTTGACCTTGACCGCCAACGCACCCGAAGTCAACAAGTCTGTGGAGTTCAGGGTCACGGTTTCGACGCCCACCGTATGGGGCTGGATCGGATTCGGCATCGTTGCTTTGGTGGTTTTGGGACTGGCTGTGGTATTTTTCCGCCTAGGACGCCGATGAGCGCCGTTGTCGAGACCCAAAACCTTACGAAGCGCTACCACGACAAGCTCGCCGTCAACGCGCTCAATCTAACTGTCCAAGAGGGCGAGATATTCGGTTTCCTTGGTCCCAACGGCGCCGGGAAGACAACCACGATCCTGATGCTCCTTGGACTAACCGAGGCCACAGCTGGGCGCGCCTCGGTTTGCGGCTTTGATCCGATGCACGAACCTCTCGAGGTAAAACGTCGCGTGGGCTATCTGCCGGAAAACCCTGGATTCTATGAAGACATCAGCGCCAGAGAAAACCTGCTTTACATGGCGCGTTTAAATCGCATTCCGGAAGACGAAGCCCGCCGAAGGACTGCGGAGGTTCTAGAACAGGTGGGCCTAGGCGACGATGGCCGCCGGCTCGTTCGGGAATTCTCCCGCGGTATGAAGCAGCGCTTAGGCATTGCCGAAGTTCTGGTGAAAAATCCCCAGGCCGTCATACTCGATGAGCCGACCCTCGGCATAGATCCGGACGGGGCGATCCGAATCCTGGAGTTGATCAAGGGTCTTAATCGGGAGCGAAACCTGACGGTGATGCTCTCCTCCCACCAGCTCCAGCAAGTACAAGAGATTTGTAGCCGCGTCGGCATCATTGTCAAAGGACGACTCATTGTCCAAGGACAAATGGACGAGCTGGGGCGAGCGATACTTAAGGAACGCCAGTGGAACTTCTTACTCGAGGTTAGCGGAGACGCGAACGGCCTCGAAAAGGACCTGCGTTCTATTAACGGAGTTGATGAAATTGAGAAACGCGCTCACGGATTGTTTCTTCGTTGCACAAGGGACGTTCGTTCCGACCTGATGTCGCTGCTCGCGCGCAAGAACCTTCCTCTCTTACAACTTCGATCCGAAGATCCGACCCTCGAGGAAATCTACCTCAAATACTTCAGAGAGGCATAAAGATGGGTGTAGTTTTCTGGAAAGAATTGGCCGATCACTTCAGCAGCCGCCGTTTCATGATACTTCTAGCCCTCATCATCTTGATCGGTCTGTGGGCCACCTATGCTTCAGGGCAAGCAATCCGCCAAGACACCGAAAACAGCCCGACGCAATATGTTTTTTTATTCTTGCTGACATCGGGCACCGGCACGGTGTTTTCTTTGGCGACTTTTTTAGGCTTCTTCGGCCCTCTAGTCGGCATAACGCTGGGTTTTGATTCCATAAGTGGCGAATATGCGAGCGGAACTTTGAGTCGGGTGCTCTCGCAGCCAATTTATCGAGACAGTTTGATTAACGGCAAATTTTTTGCCGGCTTGGCGACTGTCGGGATTCTCTGGGGCTCAATTCTCTTATTGGTGATCGGCTTAGGGATCACGCTGCTTGGATTTCCGCCCAACGCCGAGGAACTGTGGCGCATGCTCATTTTCACCGCTGTCGGGGTTTTCTACGTCGGTTTTTGGCTCGCGCTCGCCATGCTCTTCTCTTTGCTCTTTCAAAAAACTGTGACCGCGGCACTTGCTTCGATAGCAGTGTGGCTTTTTATGACGCTCTTCGTCGTCATCGTAAGTCAGGCCATCGCCGGTATAATCGTTCCCGACCCATCGACGCCGGAACAGCTGGCTTACCGGACCGATGTCGAGAATATCGTCAGCAGAATTTCTCCGAGTACGCTCTTTTCTGAAAGCGTCAGCATCCTCCTCAATCCAGCAGCCAGGGTCTTTGGGTTAGCTTTGCAAAGCCAGGCCGAGGGCATCCTGCCAACTCCGCTGGCGCTTGGCCAGAGCCTCAACCTAATTTGGCCCCACATCACAACCCTCTTCGGCTTGGTGGCGATCTGCTTTGGCATCTCCTATATCATCTTCATGCGCGCTGAAATTCGCGCCTAGTAGTTCGCACGCCTCCATTTCACTCCTTAACCGTCCGTTTAGTTTCCGGGTAATGTAAACCGGTCGCGTTCGAGCTTCTCGGTCCAATGGCGTTATTGCTCGGGCGAACACGCATAACGAGATAATTTCAATGGTGATTATTGATATATAAACGATTTGTGACTAATATACGGAAAACTTCTCTTCCCCTTTAGGAGGATTCATGGCTTATCGCGATCTACGAGAATATGTCGCTACTCTTGAGAAACATGGAAAACTCAAGCGCGTAACCAAGGAAGTCGACAAGGACTGGGAAATCGCCGCAGTCTGCCGTCAGCTATTCAAAAAGATTCCACCGTCAAAACGACCTGCAGTGATGTTTGAAAACGTCAAGGGATTCAATATCCCTGTAGTCGCCGGCGTGCTCGGCGCTTCGCGGGAAATATATGCCCTTGGCCTGCAGACTGAAACGGTCGAAGGCATCAACCGCAAGTGGGACTATGCGTTAGGCAATCCAATTCCGCCGCGGTTGGTTAAACAAGCGCCTTGCAAGGAAAATACTCTGCACGGCAAAGACGTCGATATCACCAGACTCCCGGTCCCGACGTGGACGGTAGGCGAAGATCCAGCACCGTTTTTTACTTCGCCCTACCTCATTACCAAAGACCCTGAAACCGGCGTGCGCAACATTGGTACTTATCGGATGCAGGTAAAGGGCCCCAAGAAGACCGGGCTATTGATCGGCGTTCGCCAAGACGCAGCGCTGCACATTCGCAAGAACAACGCGCAAAACAAGCCCACGCCGGTCGCCGTGGTGATCGGCGCCGATCCGTCCATCGGCTATGTGTCCGTATCAAAGATGTCGGAGGTGCTGGACGAATTCGCCGTTGCCGGCGCGCTGCGCGGCGAGCCGGTCGATCTAGTGCCTTGCGAGACCGTACCGTTGGAAGTACCGGCAACTGCAGAAATCGTTCTCGAAGGGGAAATTCCACCCAACGCCGTCGAACCCGAAGGGCCGTTCGGCGAGTATACCGGCTATATGGGTCCGGCCGGCAATGAACCGTTCTTCAACATCAAGTGCATGACATTTCGCAACAAACCCCTCTATCAAGCATTCATCAGCCAGATGCCGCCGTCCGAATCGAGCTGCATTCGCGGCATCGGCCGGGAGTGGCCGCTGTTCAAACACCTGAAGGACACACTGCATATTCCGATCAAAGATCTGCGCCTGAAGGAAGCCGGCGGCAGCGGCGCGTTTCTAGTTATCTCTCTTAAAAAACAGTTCGTTGGGCAGGTACGCCAGCTCATGTACGGCGCGTGGTCGCTACGCACGGGTTTCGGCAAGATTACCGTCGTGGTCGATGACGATATCGATGTCTGGGATGACTTCGCGGTCGATTGGGCGATTAGCTGGCATGTACGGCCCGACAAAGATATCTATATTGAACACGATGTCCAAGCCGTGGGCCTTGATCCGTCCCAGGCGCCGGCCGGTGTGCTACAGCATGATCCGAGCCGCAACGTCGGGTCACGGATCGGCATCGACGCCACCAGAAAGCACCAATATCCTGCGGTATCGTTGCCGCCGCAGGAGCATTTGGATCTTGTCGCGAGCAGATGGAAAGAGTATGGGATCGAGGATTAATAGTCAGTGATCAGTGGCCAGCTCGCATCTTTTTCGCTGCGGCCATGATCGATTCAATAATCTTCTTGTAACCGGTGCAACGGCAGATATTGCCGTGCATAAAATGTTTCAATTCGTCTTCCGACGGATTCGGATTCTCGTCCAGCAACGCTTTGGCCGCGAGGATCATCCCAGGAGTGCAAAAACCGCACTGAAAGCCGCCATATTCTATGAAAGCTTCTTGCAAAGGATGGAGCTTCCCGCCGTCTGCCAATCCTTCGATCGTGATCACGGAACGGTCTCGAACTTCGAACGCCAAGGTTGTACAAGCACTTACCGGACGGCCGTCCACCAGCAACGTGCAGGCACCACAAACTTGAACATCACAAGAACGCTTCGCACCGGTCAAGCCCAAACGTTCCCGCACAACGTCAAGCAACAGTTCGTGCGGTTCAACCGTGAGCTCTTGCTGTCGCCCATTGACGGTAAAAGATATGGGAATCGTTTGCGCATCAGCATGTCTTAACATCGCTTTGGACATCAGCCCTCCCTAACCTTTTCCTTAACACTGGCTCAGAGCATTCTGAAACGCACGCTTGAGCAAAACTCCAACGATGTGTTCTTTATATTCCTGAGAGCCGTGCAGATCACTGATCGCCTCCGCGGCGTGGCCCGCGATTTCTCCGGCTTTCAAGATCTTCGCTCCAGCCTCATCGATACTGGTCCCTCTGATCAGTTCCTCGGCTTCCAGAACCCGTTTAGGCGCTGGGCCTGCGCAGCCCACCGCAATAGTTGCATCATGGATCGACTTTCCGCCCCCATTGAGACGCAACGCAATAGCAACTCCGACGCTGGGTCTTTCCAGGTAACCGAATTTAAGATACGCGACGCCCGATTTGCTGTCAGGGACCGGCACCCGGATCTCGGTGAGAACTTCATCCGCTTCTATGGATGTCTCATACGCATCGACGAAAAAGGCCTCCGCTGGAATTTCCCGCTTCGAGGTGGATTTCTCCGCGACCATTTTAGCCCCGAGGGCCATCAGCAATGTTCCCGGATCAGCATGAGGTTCGGCAAAACAAAGATTGCCTCCCAGTGTTCCAACCTGTCGAACCCGAACGTTAGCGACGTTTTGCTCCAGCTTTACCAAGGCGGGAAGATTCTCGTGCAGCAAGGGTGAGGTTTCCAACTGATGATGGGTACAAAGCGCCCCAATGTGTATGCTTCCGTTCTCTGAGGTCACTTCATTCAAGCCTCTGATATTTTTGACGTTGATTAGCCGCTCGTATTGAACCAAACCCTCCTTCATTGCCAAAAGAAGTTCCGTTCCTCCGGCATACACTTTTGCTGATTCTCCATATTGGCCGAGCAACTCGGAGACGTCCTTTACGCTTTCCGGCTCCTCCATGCGAAATCGTCGCAGCATCTTAGGACTCTCCTTCCAATCGCTGCTTCACTGCGTGAGCAAATTCATCCAAAACCTGTTCGGCTTTTCTCTTGATGATCCCATGTCCAAGCGCTGCTAGTTTCCCTAGAATGTCGACGCCCGCGATAAAACCGAGCACGGTCTTTTCACCGTCCTGCCGTAAATTCACATCGAGCGACAACTTCATGCGGCTACCGATCTTATTGTCCGCCCCGGAGGCCTGCGCCCTGATGCGAGTTAATTCATCGCGTTCAAGAACCTCGATGGTGGTTGGGAACTCCACACGAAAAGGCCCCACTTTCTCCACCATCGTTGCGGAATAGAGTTTACCCGCTTCTATAGTTTTCGCCTCTTTACACCCCGGAACACAGGCGATAAAGCGATCCACATCCCAAATGAAATTCCACACTTTTTCCCTAGAAGCCAGGATCTCCACCTCTTTTTCAAACTGCAATGAATTTCCTCCTCACAGTAATTATTTTTGCTATCAGAAGTCTGCAAAACTCGCAACCCAGAATGGCAGTTTTTCCCGGGTTACTCTGAACGCAAAGATCAGATCCTTCTCTAAGAGAACGTTCTGAAGGTACGGTGAATGAAAGCAGTGTCAGCGGCGTATGGGAAAATGAAGCCTAACCGGCTCCCGTGCTCGTACTTTTTATATCCTTTAGTTCTTTGCTCAGAAAAGTTTTCAGTTTTCTCTTGACGCGCTCTTCAATCTGTCGCACCCTTTCGCGGCTGATATCGTATTTCTCGCCAATCTCTCTCAGCGTCAAAGGCTCCTCGTTAAGAAGGCGTTCCCTGAATATGACCAACTCTTTATCTTTAAGCGCGCCCGCGAACTGCTCCATCTTCTGGCGTAGCAGCTGTTGATATTGAGTTTCGGCGAGCTGTTCTTCCGGCGAGTCTTTTTGGTCCGGTAGAAAATGGAGCAAGGTTGCTTCCTCATCATCGCCCATCGGCATATCCACCGATAAGTCTCGGCTGCCGAGCCGCTGTTCCATTTCGACAACTTCATCTTCTTTGACATTCAGCCGCTGCGCTAGGAGCTTTGGCCCGGGAGTTAGGCCTTCCGCCTCGAGCTTCTCCTTTTCCTTTTGCAGATTGAAGAAAAGCTTACGTTGTGCCTGGGTCGTTCCGATCTTGACCATACGCCAATCATTCATAATGTAACGGATCATATAGGCCCGTATCCACCATACCGCGTAGGAAGGGAAGCGCACACCTCGATAGGGATCAAAGTTCTTCACCGCTTCCATCAGCCCCATATTGCCTTCTTGAATTAAATCAAGCAGGTTTTTGAATGCCTTCTGGTACTCCCGGGCAATCATCACAACGAGACGAAGATTCGCGGTAACTAACTTATAAGCCGCTTCGATATTGCCATACTTCTTATAGTCAACCGCGAGGTGATGTTCTTCTTCACGGCTAAGGAGGGAGAAGCGGCGAATTTCGGCGAGATATCGTTGAAGAGGATCAAACGGGACAAGCGCCTTGTCTGGGGCGCTCGCCTCTTCACTATCGATGACTCCCGTTGAGAAATCGATATCTGGAAAAGGAATATCGCTGGGGATTGCTTTTTCGTCTTCAGACATGAGCGATGGCTAGACCTGACCAACCAACAATAGAAGTACAAGGTTGTAGGCAGGTTTTCAACCCATCACTTGAAAAACTGACAAGCAAAACAGTAGGTTGCGTGCTTTCTAGAAGAAAACGAGAGAGTCGGATAAAGACAACGACTTAGGCTTCGTGGGGTTTCTTTCTCACCTTCCCGGCGGCTATCTCCCGCAGAGCTACCACAACCTCACGATTATCAGACTCGACTAGCGGCTTGGCTCCCTTGAACAGCTGCCTTGCTCTTTTCGAGGCCAGCATCACAAGTTCGAAACGGCTTGAGACTTGATTAAGACAATCTTCAACAGTAATACGCGACATCTACATCTCCTGTAAAAAACTTTATCCCAATTCAACCAGATTCTCGCTATCCAGTCAACTTGCGCTCGATCAAATCGCCTTGACAACGCGCGCCCTTAACCCTATCTTCCGCTCAAAAAGAAGATCACAGTATGCTTCGATATTTACTCAAAAAGCTAGGAGAACTGCTACTACCCGAAAGAAGTTCTGGAGATGGTGCCCGATCTATGGAACCAGTCGATGTGTTTCTATTGGTGTATCAGCAGATTTCACGACTGGCACAACAAATTGAAACACATGCCGAACTCGCGCCCTACCCTCAAGTGGCTGAACAGCTGCGCCGCCTTGCCGCCGAGAAACGCGATATCAACAACCGCTTAAAAGAAATCATTGAGAACCTTCACGGATCGATCAGAGAACAATCGCAGCCCCTCGCTACAGGCAAGAATCATTGGCAGCGACTCATTCGCGATCTGGAAGACCAAGAAGCGCTGGACGACCTCTTGTCCCGATACGAGTTTACGCTCATTCGGCAGACCTCCGGCGTAGGCGAGTTTCTTCAGGATCTTAAAAGGATTCACGACAGGCACAGGAAGTCCCTCGTGCAATTAATTGCTGTGGCTGATCCACAGGCAAACCAAAGCTAACTCGCTTTGCAAACTCTAGTCGTCAAAAATTCAATGCCATGAAATGTAGAAATGGATCGAGGGGGGCGAGGATTTGGGGCACCGGGGGATTAGTGTTCAAACTGTTTCGTAGTTTTGGTTTTGGCAAAAGCCATATCCAAAGCAATCCCTGTGACGATCGCCTGCCAGGCTTCGTCTTCGGAAAGACCCTTGCCCTTTATAGAACGCCACAGGTAAATGATTTCCTCTTCGGTAACGCTTTCGAAAATGTCCTGCTCACGCTCTCGATCTAGTGCTGAAACTGGGTTAAATCGCATAGAAATTTATCCCATCCCTCATTGACGATAATGCGCAATATTTTACACGCAAACTGGATGCCAGGCGCTCAAATACCTTGAAAAGCCAGTGTTTAGCAATTTCTCATGGTTCAATACGCCCGGTTTTTGGGCGAATATTGTCACGATTGTCGAAGATTTATGACAGAATATGCCGGGAAAGGGCTACGGGCTCGGCTTCATGTATTACTACCTGACCTCAGCCAATTACGGCGATGCCTGAGATTTCGATCATACAGTCCGGATTGTAGAGGCTGCCCACCTGGACTAACGTAATCGCGGGGAAGTATTTGCCGAATACTTCGCGATAGGCCCAACCCAAAGATTTCTTATTGTTCAGATAGGCCTGAAGGTCAGTGATATAAATCGTTAGAACCGCATATTGGTCCGGATGCCCCCCTACAGCTTCCACCGCCGTTTTCAGATTCCGTATCACTTGAACGAACTGCGCGACGAAATCTCCCTTGCCTACGACTTGGCCATTCTCGTTAAAAGGCGCCTGACCAGCGACATAAACGATATTTCCGCCGGTTACCTTAGCCACGTGCGTGTAGCCTACCGGGCGTTCCAATCCCTCAGGGTTCAGCAGCTCGAAAGGCATCGCGTCAATCTCCTTGTGGCATCTGCACCGGTCCAGTCGTGGCAAAACTCCAACAACTGATGAAATGTTTCACTTCACCAACCACATCATCGGATGCGGGGACGTAGGGAATAATAATCCGGGTTGCTCCTGCTTCATAATAGGGTTTGATTTGTTCGACGATTTCTTCAGTTGAAGTGGCCGCGACCATAGGCAATCCGTCGAAAAGCCGATCGGTGATCAACCTCCGCGCTGCATGAAACCCACCCGATCTCCAAGCTGTTCGCATACTCTCGACTTCCTCGGCAAAACCCATGCGGGTCAAAAGATCTCTGTAGTAATCCGCGAGAGCATAATACGTAAGCGCATGACTCAACGCCTCTCGGGCCCTCTCGTAGCTGTCGGCGATGGAGCAGCGGATCTTACAAATGATCTCCACGGCTGAAGGATCTTTACCTGCCTCTTCGGCGCCGCGTCTCACCTCTTCGGCAATTCGCCGTATTTCGATCGGATTGGCCATGTTGATCAAAACCCCATCGGTGATTCTCCCAGCCAGGCGGGTCATTTTGGAGCCGAATGCCGCGAGATAGACCGGGATTTTTCGTCCCGACGGACGAAAAGCCATCTTGAAGTTTTGGGCAGTGAAGAACTTGCCATTAAAATTCAGCTTTTCACCCCGCATCGCGGCCTGAACAATTTCTACGTATTCTTCCACTCGGCCTAGTGGACGATCGAAGGTTTGCCCGTGCCACTTGGCTATGGTCGGGTTGGACGAGCCGATTCCCAACAGAAAACGTCCCGACGATAGTTCATCCAAGCCCACAGCCTGAAGCGCCAATGTAGCAGGTGTTCTTCCTAGAATGTGGTAAATCGCTGAACCTATGTTAAGGCGCGTTGTGACGGCAGCGATGGCCGAAAGCATGACCGTTGGATCTTTGTTATTCGCCTCGCCACCCCAAGCACAATGGAACCCATGATCTTCCGCCAGTCGAGCAAGCTCCGGGATAGCGTCCATCGGAAGCTGGGCGCCGGAATTGAATTCGATATCCATCTTCATGAACTGCAGTGAGCCAATCTAAGGCGGAGATCAGACATAACTCGCCGGCAGTTTGGTTTTGATAATTTCTATTTTCTCCGTTTTTTCCACATACCTGATAAAACGATACTTGTTCTCGACTTCGTCTATAGGATACGGCGGAACTTCTGTCCGCTCCGTGGTAACCTTGGCACCAATGAAATAAAGCTCATCCCCGTTCATCGCTTCAGTAACAAGCTCAGCAAACTCGTCGACGGAATTCGCCCATAGCGCCCGCCTGATCCCCGCGGCGCGTCCGATGCCAACGAGATCGGTGCCGGTTGCCGTCGCGGTTTTCTTACTGCCTGAGGCCTCATACACCTCATTGTCAAACACGATGTGAAGCAGGTTTTTTGGCTGCATGCGGGCGATTGTCGGTAACGAACACAAATTCATCAACAACGATCCATCGCCGTCGAGAGCAATCACTTGCCGCTGCGGCAAGCTGAGGGCCATACCGAGAGCAATGGAGGAGCAAAGGCCCAAGGTACGTACCCGAAAGTTACCGTCGCTGGGACGTAACGCGTTCCACTCCAATGTCATAGCGCCGGCCGAGGTTATGACCAACGCCTCTGCGGCCCTCGCCGCGACAACCTTTAAACAATCAAATCTCTTCACTTGTGGTTCACTCGCTCTCGTCATTCCGACGGGGCCAGCTCTCTATAGCGACTTGAGCGCAGCACGAAGCCCAAGACCCTCCTTCGTCAATAGAAGCGCTACCGGACGCCTGGAATCCTCAGCCAGAATCTGTGCTCGCTTGATGAGTTCTGGAGCGTCACGGGGTTCACGCATGACGTAATATCGAATCCCCAGCGCCAGCAATACGGGCTCCGTCATGCCACCGGAAGCACTGAAAGTGCGATCACCGATGTCACCCGCGTAGTAGATCAGCAGCAACAACGGGATCTGGTACTGCAGCAGCGTGGATACAATGGCATTACAGCTGTTGAAGAACCCGCCGTTCTGCATAATCGCGGCACATTTCTTTCCGACCAGATAAGCGCCCGCGCAGATACCTATCCCCTCTTCCTCGCGGCAGAGCGGAACGTGAATCACGTCGCGATCCTCTTCTACTTCACGAAGCAATTGGGCCAGATTGATATCCGGTAAGGTGGCGATCAGACCGATGCCGGCTTCTTTCAAACCGGTAAAAATAATTTTTGCCGCGTCTTTCTCATTCACCGCATTTTCCGATGCCAACGAGTAACTCGCTTAACATCAAACCAGTAACAGATCAAGCCGGATCCCGCCTTACGAAGTGCTTTTCCTTTTGTGCAAATCTTAGTATAAGGTTTTTCATCGTCAGCGCCGAATTCAGATATCGATTCAGAAAGGAGAAGTACAATGATCAAACTCTATGACTTTAAGTCTTCGCCCAATTGCCAGCGCGTGAAAGTCGTCCTGGCGGAAAAAAATCTGCCTTACGAGATTGTGCCCATCGACCTCAGAAAGCAGGAACAAAAAACGCCTGAATATCTCAAGCTCAATCCTTACGGAAAAGTTCCCGTTCTGGTTGATGACGGGACGGTTCTGTACGAATCCTGCATTATCAACGAATACCTGAATGAAAAATATCCCAATCCGCCCTTGATGCCGGCGGACCTTGGAAAACGCGCCAAGGCCCGTATCTTAACCGACTACGGACTGGCTCACCTCGACGGACCGTATCAAAAGCTGCGCATGGAAACGACGAAGGACCCGAAGGAACAAAACCCGCAAGTCATCGACGCGGCGAAAAGCGATCTTAGAAAACTCTTACAGCACCTTGAAAAGGAACTTGACGACCAACCGTATCTGGTAGGTGATTTCTCGCTGGTGGATGCCGCCCTCTTGCCCCGTTTCACACGCTTGGAGGGCTTTGGTGTTCTTCCTGACGCCTCCCTACCGAAACTGGGAAAGTACTTACAGAGAATGAAAGATCGACCCTCAGTGAAGGCGGTTCTTTAGAGCTCGGAAATAAAAACCTTCCTACTTCCAGTTTGTCCCTTCCCCAGCTCATGGAGATGCCGAAGAGCGGTTTTGTTCCAACCGTCTTTTCGGCTCTCCTTCGCCCCTTCATTCGTTTTCTCGATAAAGGCTCCCTACCAAGATATGCCGGCAGTCTCCGGCTAGCGGGACTCGTAGACAAAGTCAAAGTCTGTTGGGAAGCTCACGGCATCCCCCAGGTGTATGCAGCCAATGAGGAGGATCTGTTCCTCGCTCAAGGTTACCTGCACGCCCAGGAGCGCCTTTGGCAGATGGATACGAACCGCCGGTTCCTTTCGGGTCGCTTGGCGGAAGTATTCGGCGACTTCCCTGTGCCTTGGAAAGAGCTATCCAGCCAGTTCCGTGGCCAGAACAGTGTCGATTTCGATTACTTCATGCGGCTGATCAATATCCGGGATGCCGCCCGGGGGTCTCTTGATCTCTGCTCAGAACGTGAACACCGCTATCTTCAAGCCTAT
>WNFP01001286.1_pt1 | contig 19547 bp, 18 predicted proteins | sample 5400201 | NCBI WGS metagenome assembly WNFP01 (sample SAMN13153355, study PRJNA577476) | soil metagenome | isolation source: 115 cm saprolite under Madrone tree | place: USA:California | collected 2016-06-14 | reverse complement strand
GATCTCGTGGTCTGGGACCCCAAGGCCAGCCGGACCATTTCCGCCAAGACTCATCATCAGAGAGTCGATTTCAATATCTTCGAGGGCATGAAAGTAACGGGCCTGCCCAGCCATACCATCAGCCAGGGCAAGCTGGTCTGGTCCGACGGCAAGCTGAACGTCGAGCGCGGCGCCGGCCGCTATATCCCGCGGCCCACATATGCCGCGGTCTTCGAGGCGATCAAGCGCCAGAACGAGCAGCGCGCACCAAAACCGGTGGTGAGGAAAGCGGCGGAATAGCGCACCCGCCGCCAGTGAGCGTAGCGTGATGAACACCGGCCCAACCTGTCCCCGCTGCCCCTTTTGGGCCGTGCGAGACCGTTGGGCCGGAGAGATGGCTGATTAAGGACGTCGCCGCAGGCTTGATCCAGCACTGCAATATCGTCACCATGACCCCGGCTCGCACTCGCTGCGTTTGAGCGAACGTCCTTCGCTCGGGGATTGGGAAAAGCTTCATTGGAACAAGCCATAGGCGAAAAGATTGTGCAACGCGCCCTGGCGCCGCTGCCCGATCTCTCCAGCATCGTATTCTTCCGAAAGGCCAATCGCGCCTTCGTGACCGGCCGCGGGCCGTTCGCCGTCGAGGCGAGCATGGGCGTGCGGCGTTTCATGCGTTGGGGCATGTGGCTGTTTTTTGTTGTCGGGGTAGGAATATGCCTGGTGGTCGGCGCCATCGAGTTCCGCCTGCATCGGCAGCGCGCCGACCTCGAAGCCTCTCTCGTCACCGTCGACGCCAAGGTGGTCGGCTGCGACAGCTCGGCCACGTCGGTCCCCCACTTCGTCTATAAGGCAGAAGGCAAAACCTACGAGCATTTCTCGCACCAGACCCTCGCCGGCATGTGCGACAACAAGCCTTGGAAGATTACCTACGTCCCGGGCGATCCGGACAAGTTCGCCGTTGCGCCCGACAGCCCCCTGCCCGAAGCCGACGACAATCTGGATGCCGAATACATCGTCGGCGGCCCTGTTCTCGTGTTCCTGGCTGCGTTCTATTGGATGATCAACTGGTTCCAAAACCGCCGCGCCCGAAAGGAAAACAGCTTGGTATCGGAGGGTGGCCTGCTTCCGGCCGAGCTTATCAAGGCCAAGTATTATTCGGGAAGCGGCGACGGCAACATGCCCTCGCTGCGCATCGATTACCGCTTCAAGGCACCCGATGGGCAATTGGTCGACAAACGCCAGAGTCTGTCGCACTTCGACTTCTATGCGAAGACCGTGCCGCCGGCGGGTTCGACCATCCTCATTCTCTATGTCGACAAGGAATTGTTCGAGGCGTTGTAGCTTGCCCGCGCTCAGTCCCCTGCAGGCTCGAGCAGGCCTGGATTGTTTGTCACGGTCCAGCGCCCATCGACGGCGCCGCAAGTGACGGGAACATATGAGATGTTCGGCAGATAGAGCGGCCGGTTCCTGACGAGGGGACCGGTCGAGAATATGCGCGTCTGACGTCCGTTCTCTGCCTCGGAATAGGCAATCGCCACGCCGCCAAAGAGCGCCTCGTCGACCTTCCAATGGAGCTTCAGGACGACCACCGGGCGGTTTTGCTCGTCGATCGTCTCCCAGTGTTCGACCTCGGGAAGCTGGGGCTTGCCAACGCCCGCATAGGCACGGCCGTCGAGATCGACGCCGGTCTGGCGCGCCGCTGCCGGATCGACGCGGATCGTGTTGGCCATGTCGCCCAACGTCCAGATCTCCAGGTGATCGGCGTTGACCCAGGATTGAGGGGCGGAGCGATCCCGCCGGGGATCGTAGATCTGGATAACGATGTTGTGCAGATCCGCAGCGATGAAGCGCAGCGCGGCGATGCGTGCCGGATCCGCCTTGCCATAGATAAGATAGCCGTTCTTGCCATCGGCCGTCAGTGTCGCCGCGCAATTCCCAAGCGCAGTGCCATGGGGCGGCATGGATCCTGATTCCGCAGAGCCCGGATCGACGGTAGGGAAGGGAACGTCAAGGCCCCCGAGGAAGCCGTGCTCGACCGGCTTGCCGATGCGCTTCTTCAGCGCCGTGCAGGGATCGTCGTCGCCGGCAGTGGCATCGGCATTGGACTGGATCCCATCGTCGATGGCCAGCGACTGAGCCGCCATTTGCGGCACGTCGACCCAGCTATAGGCGCCATAAGTGGGATCGGTCGCGCGAAAACCGCAGTTTTCCGTGCGCAAGGTGCGTTGCGGCGACAGCGAAACCACATCGATATTCTCCCAGCGATCGTTGGATCCGCCGTCCTGACGATGTGTTAGTTTGTTTGGGCCAATTTCGACTTGGTCATAGCCCACGCCTGCCGCCCCGTAGCCGTCGTTGCAGAGTGACAGCAGAAGGCGCGGCGCCTTGCCATCCTCGATCAGCCAGTATTCCACCCCACCGTCATTGCTATCTTCCTCCGTCCGGCAGCCGTCCTCCGGCCCATCTTTCGGCTTGTCGGCCAGGCCGAAACGAAATTCCGCGACCATTAGCGAGGCACCCATGTCGGAGGTCCCCGCCGATTTGAGGCTGGTCATGCGGCAGGTCGCCCGATCCTTGCAGATCTCGGGTTTCAGCTTTCCCATATCAGCCGAATGCGCAGCCGGCAGCCCCCAGATCGCGAAGAGGAACACGACAGCAGACAGGCGAAGGAATTTCACGATTGCTCCCCGATGACGGTGATGGCGGCAGTATACGGGTTATCTGGCGAATTCGAGCGCTCCTCGGACAAAAGAAAGGAGGCCTGGCAGGCCCCCTTTCCTGTCGCATCATGCGCCGGCCTATTGGATCGCTGCGGCCTTATCAAACACATCGTGGGTCCAGGCGCCTTGCGGCACCTTGGTGATGACCGGGGCTGACTTGCCCGACATCAGGATCTTGACCGTGCGATCGTAGGCGGCCGGGTCGAGCCAGCCGGTGCCCTTCGGGTTGGTGCCGACGAGCTTGGCGATCTCGCCCATCATCTGCTTCTGATGATGCTCGGTCTGGGCGCCGGTCGTGTCGTTCTTCAGCACGATCATCGCCGCCTCATCCGGATTAGCAGCTGCCCAATCCCAGCCCTTCATCGAGGCCTTCACGAAGCGCGCCAGCTTGTCGACCATCGCCGGGTCCTTCAGGCTGCTCTCCAACGTGTAGATGCCGTCCTCTAGCGTCGCCACGCCTTGATCCTCGTATTTGAAGACCACGAGCTGGTCGGCAGGAAGGCCCGCGTCGATGACCTGCCAGTATTCGTTATAGGTCATGGTCGAGATGCAATCGGCCTGCTTCTGCAGCAGCGGATCGACGTTGAAGCCCTGCTTCAACACGGTCACGCCATCGGGTGCGCCAGTGGTGGCAATGCCCAGCGTGCTCATCCAGGAGAGGAACGGATATTCATTGCCCCCGAACCAGACGCCCAGGATATGGCCCTTGAAATCCGCCGGCTGGGCAATCCCGGTTTCCTTGCGGCAGGTCAGTTCCATGCCGGATCTTTGAAAGGGCTGCGCGATATTGACCAGCGGCACGCCCTTTTCACGAGTCGCAAGCGCCGAAGGCATCCAGTCTATAACCACATCGGCGCCGCCCCCGGCAATGACCTGGCTGGGGTTGATGTCGGGTCCGCCCGGCTTGATGTCGACCTCGAGCCCGACGTCCTTGTAAAAGCCCTTGTCCTTGGCGACGTAATAGCCGGCGAACTGAGCCTGGGTCACCCATTTCAGTTGCAGGGTCAGGTTGTCTGCAGCCTGTGCGCCCGCGGTCCAAGCGAGCAGTGCGGCGGCGACAGCAGCACCGCCGAACAGTTTCTTCATCGTGATCCTCCCATTTTGCTTGGTTGAACTCGTCATCGATATGAGGGGTGCCAGAATGTCAGCCCCCGCTCCAGCAATGCGATGAGCCAATAGAACAGAGAGCCGGCCAGCGCGGCAACACCGATCGTTGCCCAGACGACATCGACGTTCATGCGGGCGACCTCGACGCTGATGCGAAATCCCATCCCAGCGATGGGCGATCCGAAGAATTCCGCCACGATGGCGCCGATCATGGCCAAGGTCGAATTGATCTTGAGGGCGTTGAAAATGAAGGGCAAGGCACTGGGCAGGCGCAGTTTGAAAAAGGTCTGCCAGTATGAGGCCCCATAGGCCTGCATCATATCGCGGCCCATGGCATCCACCTGGGCAAATCCGGCGATGGTATTGATCAGCATCGGGAAAAACGTCATCACGACGATGACCGCCGCCTTGGAGGGCCAATCGAAGCCGAACCACATCACCATGATGGGCGCCACGCCCACCACCGGCACGGCGCTGACCAAATTGCCCAGCGGCAGCAGGCCGCGTTGCAGGAAGGGCACGCGGTCGATCAGGACGGCGACCAGGAATCCGAGGCCGCAGCCCGCCACCCACCCAGCCAGCACGGCCTTGAGGAAGGTCTGGTGAAAATCGCTCCACAGCAAACCGGCTTGGCTGAACAATTGATGGCCGATCTGGTGGGGTGCCGGCAGCAGGATCTGAGGCACGCCGAAACCTACCACGGCCACTTCCCAGACATAGAGGAGCCAAATTCCGAACAGCAAGGGTGCCGCCAGCGCCATTGGGGTGCGGCCCGTCGCCTGTCGTGCGAGAAACTCCATAGATCCCCAGGCGACAAGCGCAAGGCCAAGGAAGTATAGCCACAATCCCGGCAGGCCGAGGCCGATTCCCGGATGGTTGGCAACGACGAGCAGCGGCAAGGCCGCCCCTAGCACCAGGCTACCCAGCAAGGCGAGCGGCCCGCCCAGAAGACGGCCGATCCGCCCCGCCAGGACGACGAAGGCGCCGATGACACCGACCAGACGCGCGAAGGGTCCGCCAGGCGGCCGGTAGATCGGAGCGGCCGCGGCGAAGGCGGCGAGGACGGCAAGCCAGGCGCAACCCAGCGCCGACGGCGCGGAGAGCCAGTCAGTGGCAGCCCCCGTCGAGGCGGGGCTGGCGGGCAGCAAAAGCCCGATCGCCATAAACAGACCGCCGATGCCGGCGAGCCATCTCATCGCCGCATACCCATCCGGCCGAGCACGATTCTTTCGATCAAGGCCACGAGATAAACGAGCGAGGCGCCGAGGCCAGCCGCCATGACGAGGGCTGCCCAGATCTGCACCGTCTGTCCGTAATAGGAGCCGGTCAAAAGCCGCGCGCCGAGCCCGGCCTGCGCCCCCGTCGGCAATTCGCCCACGATGGCGCCCACCAGGCTGATGGCGATCGCGACCTTGAGGGAGGCGAAGAGGAACGGCACGGAGGCTGGCCAGCGCAGTTTCCAGAAAACCTGGTGGCGAACCGCGCTGTAACTGCGCATGAGATCCAGCTGCAGTGGGTCGGGCGAGCGCAAGCCCTTCACCATGCCGATGGCGATGGGGAAGAAGCAGAGATACATGGAGATGATCGATTTGGGCAACAGCCCGGTGAAGCCGATATTCCCCAATACCACGATGATCATCGGCGCGATGGCCAAAATGGGGATCGTCTGGGAAGCGATGATCCAAGGCATCAGGCTTCGATCCAGCGTGCGTATATGGACGATGCCGACGGCCAGCAGCACGCCCAGCAGCGATCCGAGGGCAAATCCCACCAGGGTCGAGGAGGCCGTGACAGAGGCGTGATAGACCAGGCTGCGTTTGCTGGCGACCGGCTCGACGAAGACAGTCTTGTAGAGCTCGGCGCCAATCTGCGTCGGCGTCGGCAGGACCGGGCGTTCCATCGACCATGTCGCCGCAATCAGATCGCCCGTTGTGCCCGACGCGCCGGAAAGTTTCCATTGATCCTGCACGCGCGGCGCATTGAGCGCGATCGCCGCCAGATACCAGACGAAGAGGATCAAAAGGACGACCGTCGCTACCGGCGCGGCATGGCCGGCCAACAGGCGCCGCCAAACAGTGGGCGCCCTCATCGCCCGCGCGGCGACGTCAGTCGTCATAGGTCAGTCGTCATAGGAATGGCCTGCGCGCAGGGCCTCGCGCACCCGCTGGGCCACAGCGAGGAAATCCGGCGTCTCACGGATGTCGAGGGTGCGCTTGGTCGGAAGATTGCTTTCGATGACTTCCATGATGCGGCCCGGGCGGGGGCTCATCACCACGATCTTGGTCGAAAGAAACACCGCCTCCGAAATCGAATGGGTGACGAAGACCACCGTCTTGCGCGTCTGCTCCCAGAGCCGGATCAAATGCTGGTTCAGATGGTCGCGGGTGATCTCGTCCAGGGCGCCGAAGGGCTCGTCCATCAAAAGCATCTGCGGCTCGAAGCTAAGGGCACGCGCGATCGATACGCGCTGCTGCATTCCGCCCGAAAGTTGCCAGGGGAATTTCCGTTCGAATCCGTTCAGCCCGACCATTTCGAGATATTTGGCGGCGCGGCGTAGGCGTTCCTCCCGCGCCATCCCCATGATCTCCAGCGGCAGAGTCACGTTGCGCAGCACGTTGCGCCAAGCAAACAACGCCGGCGCCTGGAAGACATAACCATAGGCCCGCGCCAGCCGCGCTTCCTGCGGTGACACACCGTTGACCGTGATGGCGCCTTCGGTCTGATGTTCGAGATCGGCAATGACCCGCATCAATGTAGTCTTGCCGCAACCCGAGGGCCCGATTAAGGAGACGAACTCGCCTCGCTTGATGCTGAGATCGATGTTGGAGAGCGCGATGATCGGCGCATCGGCTGTAGCGAAGATGAGGGAGAGATCGCAAATCTCGATGGCCGATTCGTCGGCGGTCCGCTCCTGACCGGAGACGACCTTGAGACTTGCTTTGCCCGCCATATTTCCCCGTTTTAACAGCCTACCTTATGGCCCTCATGCTTCGACAAGCTCGGCATGAGGTTCTTATACTATGTCAATTCGCCGGCGCATTGGCCCGTTCGATGATGGCGCGCAACAGCACGTCGCAGCCGGCTGCCAACTCGTCCGGCTTGGCATCCTCGATCTCGTTATGGCTGATGCCGTCCTTGCAGGGCACGAAGATCATGGCCGTGGGCGCGACCCGCGAGAGATAGACGGAGTCATGGCCGGCGCCGCTGACGATGTCCCGGTTGGAGAAGCCGAGATCCTCGGCCGCCTGCTTGACCGCGGCGACGCATTCGCTGGCGAATTTGACCGGCGGGGAATACCAGATCTCCTTGAAGTCGATCTCGAGCTTGAGCTCGGCGGCGACCTTCTCGGACTCTGCTTGCATCTCCCTGCCCATGCCGGCGAGAACCTCGGGATCGGGGTGGCGGAAATCGATGGTGAAGAAGACCTTGCCCGGAATCACGTTGCGCGAATTGGGCGAGACCTGAAGCATGCCCACGGTGGCGCAGGCATGGGGTGGGCGCGCCAGGCCGATCCGGTTGACGGCGCTCACCATGCGCGCCACCCCGACCAGCGCGTCCTTGCGCCGCGGCATGGGCGTCGGCCCGGCATGAGCCTCCTGACCCGTCACCGTCACCTCATACCAGCGAATTCCCTGGACGCCCTGCACCACGCCGATGGTCTTGTTCTCCGCCTCCAGAATCGGGCCCTGCTCGATATGGGCCTCGAAGAAGGCAGCGATGGGCCGGCCACCGCATTGGATCTCGCCCGCATAGCCGATGCGCTTCAACTCCTCGCCCATGGTCTTGCCGTCGACGTCTTTGCGGCTGAGACCGTAATCCAGATCGAAGACGCCGGCGAAGACGCCCGAGGCGGTCATGGCCGGGGCGAAGCGGGAACCTTCCTCGTTCGTCCAGACCACGACCTCGATGGGCCGCGCTGTTTCGTAGTTGAAATCGTTCAGGGTGCGGATGACCTCCAGCCCGGCCATGACGCCGTAGTTGCCGTCGAACTTGCCGCCACTGGGTTGGGTATCGATATGGCTGCCGGTCATGACCGGGGGCAGCGAATTATCCCTGCCCGGTCGGCGAGCGAAGATATTGCCCATCTTGTCGACACTCATGGTGCAGCCGGCCCGCGTGCACCATGTCTGGAACAGATCGCGCGCCTGGCGGTCGAGATCGGTCAAAGCCAGGCGGCAAACGCCGCCCTTCTCCGTGGCGCCGATCTTGGCCAGTTCCATCAGGCTGTCCCAGAGTCGGCTGCCGTCGATCCGGATATTGGTGGTCATCGATCCTCCCCATCGGTCCGCCAGCTGCGCCCCGCGTCATTCGGCGGCTTCGCGCATCGGATTGTTCGGATGTTGCGTCCAGTTCAAATAGGGCTTTCCCGTCTCCACCGGCACCATGGTGATGCAGTTGGGCACGGGGCAGACGTGCTGGCACAGATTACAGCCGACGCACTCCTCGTCAATGATCCGGTAGCGCCGTCGGCCATCGACCCGCTCGGCGGCGATCGACTGGTGGGAGGTGTCCTCGCAGGCGATGTGGCAAAGTCCGCAGGTGATGCAAAGATCCTGGTCGATATGAGCGATGGTCTTGAAATTCATGTTCAGGAACTGCCAGTCGGTGACGTTCGCCACCGCCTTACCGCGGAAGTCGTCGATTCGGGCATAGCCCTTCTCATCCATCCAGTTCGCCAACCCATCGATCATATCGTCGATGATCTTGAAGCCGTAATGCATGGCGGCGGTGCAGACCTGGACCGTTCCGGCGTTCAGCGCGATGAATTCCGCAGCATCGCGCCAAGTGGCGATGCCACCGATGGCCGAGATCGGCATGCCGCGGGTCGACGCGTCGCGGGCAATTTCCGCCACCATGTGTAGGGCGATGGGCTTTACTGCCGGGCCGCAATAGCCCCCATGGGTTCCCTTGCCGTCCACCGTGGGCGTCGGCGCCATGACGTCTAGATCGATCGAGGTGATGGAGTTGATGGTGTTGATGAGGGAGACGCCGTCGGCCCCGCCCGCCTTGGCCGCGCGCGCCGGGCCCATGATGCTCGTGACATTGGGCGTCAGTTTCACCAGCACCGGCATTCGGGTATGGGTCTTGCACCAGCGGGCCACCATCTCGACGTATTCGGGCACCTGACCCACGGCCGAGCCCATGCCCCGCTCCGACATGCCATGGGGACAGCCGAAGTTGAGTTCCACCCCGTCGGCGCCGGTCTCGTCGACCAGTTTGAGAATCTTGACCCAGGCATGTTCGTCGCAAGGCACCATGAGGGAGACGACGACGGCGCGATCGGGCCAGTCGCGCTTCACTTGTTTGATTTCCCGCAGGTTGATCTCCAGCGGCCGGTCGGTGATCAGTTCGATATTGTTGAAGCCGATCATCTTGTCGTCGTTGTAGTGCAGCGCGCCGTATCGGGAGGAGACATTGACGATGGGGGGGTCCTCCCCCAGCGTCTTCCAGACCACGCCGCCCCAGCCCGCCTTGAAGGCGCGCACGACGTTGAATTCCTTGTCGGTGGGCGGGGCCGAAGCCAGCCAGAATGGATTCGGTGATTTGATGCCGCAGAACTCGGTGCGCAGATCTGCCATGGCGCCCTCCTATAGAGCTTTCGCCTTCAGATATCGATCGATGGCCAGGGCGGCAACCTTGCCGTCCTCCACCGCCTGAACCGTCAATTCATGGCCCTTCGCGGCACAATCCCCGCCGGCATAGACGCCGGGCAGCGAGGTCGCGCGTTCGCCGTTCACGACGATGCGGCCGCCCTCCAATTGCAGCGGCTCCTGGGCACCCTTGACGACCGCGTCCGGCAGGAACGTCTGACCGATCGCCTTGAACACCATATCGGCCGCCAGGCTGAAACGGTCGCCGGTGCCGGCAAGCCGACCCTGGGAATCGAGCTGGGTGTATTCGAATTCGATCTCGTGCACCTGGCCCTTCGCGCCGCGGATACGCAACGGGCGGGCCCAATGCTTGATCTTGACGCCATTGACCTGGGCGAATTCCTGTTCGTGAGGGGTCGCGTTCATCTCCTTCGGTCCGCGGCGGTAGACGATGGTGACGTCTTCCGCCCCCAACCGTTTGGTCTGCACGGCGATATCGATTGCGGTGCTGCCCCCGCCGATGACCACCACCTTGCGGCCCACCGGCAGGCGGGACTTGTCCGTGGCCTGGCGCAGCCGGGCGATATAGGCGACCGCATCTTCCACGCCCTTCATTTCCTCGCCTTCGGCCTGCAGCGCGTTGACGCCCGGCAGACCGATGCCGAGGAACACCGCATCGAAATTCCGCCGCAGCTCTGTCAGGCTGATATCGCGGCCCAGGGCCTTGCCCGTACGCGCCTCGATCCCGCCGAGAGAGAGAATGAATTCAACCTCCCGCTGGGCGAAATCGTCCGGCACCTTGTAGGCAGCGACACCGTACTCGTTCAGCCCACCAAGCTTGTCGCGCGCCTCGAAGACCGTGGCCTCATGGCCGAGCGTGGCGAGGCGATGGGCGCAGGCAAGGCCCGCTGGCCCGCCGCCCACGATTGCGATGCGCCTGCCGCTGGCCGGCGACCGCCGGAAGGGCTGGACGCCCGCGGCGAACAGATGGTCGGTGGCGTAGCGCTGCAAGGCGCCGATGTTGACCGGCTTGTCCTCCGAAAGATTGCGCACGCAGGCCTGCTCGCAGAGAATTTCCGTCGGGCATACCCGGGCGCAAGCGCCGCCGAAAATATTCTCCTCCAGGATAGTGACGGCGGCGCCCTTCACATTGCCCGTCGCGATCTTGCGGATGAAATTGGGAATGTCGATGCCGGTGGGACAAGCTTCGATGCAAGGCGCGTCGTAGCAGAAATAGCAGCGGCTGGAATCGACGAGCGCGCGCTTGGGGTCCAACGGCGGCTCGATGTCGGCGAAATTGGCTTCGTAGTCTGCCGGGTGCAGCCTGCCGGCCGCGATATCGCCGGAACCCTCGTTCATCCAGCCACTCCTTGCTCGCCGCTCGGGCATTGCTTAGCCTCTGGACAGAAGCGAATCCTAGACCCAATCTGACCAAACGGTCAATTTCGGATTGAACCCGGCGCGGCGCCGATCGCCGCCGGCGGTCGAGAGGCACGGGCGAGACGATGAAGCGGCAAAAGACAAATGCGGGCGGCTCAAGGCCGACGCCTCGCCCGCTCGCCGGCCGGCGCGAGCGCCGGCGCCAGGACAGCGAGGCCCGCATTCTGACCGCCGCCGAGCAGGTCTTCGCCGAGACCGGCTTTTCCGGTGCCACCACCGCCGTAATCGCCGCCAAGGCGCGGCTGCCCAAAGCCAACGTCCACTATTATTTCGGCACCAAGGAGCGCCTCTATCGCCAAGTCCTGAAGCGCATCCTCGATGCCTGGCTCGCGAGCGGCGACAGCATCCATCCCGACGCCGACCCAGCCACCGCGTTCCGCGACTACATCGCAGCCAAGATCGAGGCTTCGCAACGCCAGCCTTTCGCCTCCAAGGTCTTCGCCAACGAGATTCTGCACGGCGCGCCACAGCTTTCGGATTATCTGGCGGACCATGTCCGCCGCTGGGTCGAGGGCAAGGCCAAGGTCATCGACCACTGGGCCGCCCGCGGCCTGATGCGCCCCGTGGATGCGCCCCATCTCTTCTTCGTCATCTGGTCAGCGACCCAGACCTATGCAGACTTCGATTGCCAGATCCGCGCCGTGCTGAAGCGCGAGCGCCTGAGGGCCGAGGATTTTACGGCGGGCGGCTCTCTCATCACCCGCATGGTGCTGGGCGCTTGCGGCATCGCGGACAACCCGGGAAAGCCTGCGGCGCGAGGCGCGCGACGAACTTGACCAGTTGGACAGTTCAATCCTAGTCTCGATGGGGAAAAAATTTTGCCAGGAGGCGCCACAGAACGCCCCGGCACTCGTCCAGATGCCGCGTCATCGTGAACCCGGGAGGAATACTGCATGTCGGACTCAAAACGCGTTCTGCCTTCGCTCACCCGCCGAAATCTCATTCGCCTGGGCGCCGCGGGCGCCGCGGCGATGGCCGCCCCCTGGGGCAGCGCGCTGGCCGCGACCGAGCTCAAGGTCACCGGCGTCTTCGGCACGCCGATCGAGGAGCCCTGGGTCAACCAGATTCACGTGGCACTGCTGAAAGCCAAGGCCGAAGTCAGCGTCGACTATCAATGGTCGGAAAGCGTCAAGGCATCGGACTTCGGCCGGGTGCTGCGCGAAGCGGCTGAGAAAGGCGCCGGCCTCGTCATGGGCGATGCCTTCACCGATGAGGACGCAGCGCGCCGGGTGGCCGCTGCATATCCCAAGGTCGCCTTTACCATGGGTTCGGGCGGCGGGCCGGCCGACCCCAATTTCAGCGTGTTCGACAACTGGATTCATGAGCCGGCTTACATCTCCGGCATGATCGCCGGCAAACTGACCAAGTCCAACACGATAGGCGTCGTCGCCGCCATGCCGATCCCGGAAGTCAACCGTCTGGTCAACGCCTTCTGCGCCGGCGCCAAGGAAGTGAACAAGAGCGTTAAATGCAAGTTCTCGTTCATCGATTCCTTCTTCGATCCGCCGAAGGCCAAGGAAGCGGCATTGGCCCAGATCGAAGCCGGCGTCGACGCCGTCTATGCCGAGCGCTTCGGAGTCATCGAGGCGGCCAAGGACAAGGGCATCGTCGCCTTTTCCAACATGTCCGATCAATCCTCCCTCGCTCCCGACACCGTCGTCACCGGGCCCGTCTGGGACATGTGGCCGACGGTCAGCCACGTGGTCAAACTGGTCAAGGCCAAGGTCTATACCGCCGAGGATTTCGGCAGTTTCTCCTACATGAGCAAGGGCGGCTCCTACCTTGCGCCGTTCCATGCCTGGGATGCCAAGCTGCCGGCGGACGTCAAGGAGATGGTCGCCAAGCGCAGCAAGGAGATCATCGCCGGTACTTTCCGCGTCGACGTGAACGAAGCAGCACCGGTGTCGGATTAGAAACATCGCCGACGACACCCCCCTCCTCAATCCTCCCCCACAAGGGGGGAGGAGGAAATTGTAGGACCCTAAGAATTCCCCCGCCCCCTTGATGGGGGCGGGTTGGGGTGGCGGGGTGAGAGACAGAGCGCTGGGGAGCGTTTGCCCAAAAAAATGGCCGAAGCCGCCGCCGAATTGCTCGCCATGCGTGGCATCTGCAAGAGCTTCGGGCCGGTGCGCGCCTGCGATCACGTCGATCTGACACTGAACGCGGGCGATGTGCTGGGATTGTTGGGCGAGAACGGCGCCGGCAAGACTACCTTGATGAACGTGTTGTTCGGCGGCTATGCGGCCGACGAGGGCCATATCGCGATTGCCGGCCGGCCGGTGCATATCCGCAGTTCCGCCGATGCGCTGGCGCTGGGCATCGGCATGGTGCATCAGCATTTCCATCTCGTGCCGCGCCACAGCGTCCTGGAGAACCTGATGGTGGGTCGGCCGGGTCGGCGATTTCGGCTCGATCGCGCCGCCTCATCCGCAAGGCTGGCCGAGATCGGCCGCCAGTTCCGCTTGAATCTCGACCCCGACACGCCGGTGGCCGATCTCACAATCGGCGAGCAGCAGCGTTTGGAAATCATCAAGGCGCTGATGCGCGGCGCGCGGATCTTGATTCTGGACGAGCCCACCGCCGCGCTGACCCCGCAGGAAACCGAGGGGCTGTTCGATGCCGTGCGCGCCATGGCGCAGCAAGGCATGGGCGTGATCCTGATCAGCCACAAGCTGCATGAAGTCCGCGCCGTCACCAACCGGATCATGGTCATGCGCCTTGGCCGCCGCGTGGCCGAGCGGGCCAATGACGCGACGGCGAGCGAAAAACTGCTGGCCGAGCTCATGTGCGGACGCGAGATCCTGCCCACGGTGAAGCCGCCGTCGGCCCGCGGCCGCGCCTTGATGCGCCTCACCGGCATCGAGACGACGGGCAGCGAACGCCGGCGTCTCAAGAACCTCTCGCTGGATATCCATGCCGGCGAGATCACCGGAATCGCCGGCGTGGCGGGCAATGGACAGCGCGAATTGGCCGATGTCATCGCCGGCGTTCTGACCCCGCTCAAAGGCGGGATCGAATTCGACGGCAGGGCGGTCGATCGCCTCGATCCGCGACGGGCGCAGGCCTTGGGTATCGGTCGAATCCCGGAAGATCGCATCGGCATGGGCCTGCTCATCCAATCGCCGCTGGCGGACAACATGGCCCTGCCGCGCATCCGTCAGGCGCCCTTCAGCCGCCATGGCCTGCTCGACCGGCGGGCCATCCGCGAATTTGCCGAGGCCGAGATCGAGAAATACGCCATCCGCGCCGCCGGACCCATGGTGCGCACCGGCACGCTCTCAGGCGGCAATCTGCAGAAGGCGCTTCTGGCGCGCGAACTCGCCTGGGATCCCCTGGTCGTGCTGGCGGCACAGCCGACCCGCGGGCTCGACGTGGGCGCCACGCAATTCGTCCATGGCAAGTTCCTCGAACTGCGCTCAACCGGCCGCGGCCTTGTCGTCATCAGCGAGGATCTGGAGGAACTCTATCAACTGGCCGATCGCATCGTCGTCATGTCGGCGGGCCGCATCGTCGGCGATTTCGCCATCGGGGAAGCCAGCGTGGAGAAAATCGGCCTGCTGATGACAGGTGGTTTCGGTAGAACGGCGGAGAGCGCGGCATGATCCGCCTGCGCCTGGAGCGCCGCAGCGAGACGCCGCATTGGCTGAATCTGGCGCTGCCGCTTGCCGCCATTCTGGCGACCTTGATTATCTGCAGCGGACTGGTGGCGCTAGCCGGTTCCAATGTGCTGGCTGCCTATGCCCAGCTATTCCTGACGCCCTTCAGCACGGGTTTCGATCTCGAGCAGACGGCGATTAAGTCGGCGCCGCTGGTGTTGACCGGTTTGGCGGTTGCCGTGGCCTTTCGTGCCCGCTTCTGGAACATCGGCGGCGAAGGCCAGCTCTATGCTGGGGCCATGGCGGCCGCCTTCGTGGGCACCCAGACTTGGCTTCCCGCGACAGCACTCTGGCCGTTGATGATCGTCTGCGGTGCCCTCGCCGGCGCGGCCTGGGCGCTGGTGCCCGCGATCCTGCGCACGCGATTCAAGGTGGACGACGTGGTAACCACTTTGCTCCTGAATTTCGTTCTGCTCTACGGCATGTCGGCGCTGCTGACCGGCCCCTGGAAGAACCCGCGCAGCGCCTATCCCACCTCGCCTTCGATCCGCCTCGATGCGCAGTTTCCCATCCTGCCCGGAAGCTCCCAGCTTCATCTGGGCGTGTTGATTGCGGTCCTTGCCGTGCCTGCCGTCTGGTTCGTCATGAACCGCACCACTTTCGGCTTCGCCATCAAGGCAGTCGGCGAGAACGCCAGGGCGGCCGCCTATGCCGGCATCCATACCGCCTGGATCATCCTCGCCACCGCCGGGCTGTCCGGCGCACTCGCTGGCCTTGCCGGCGTCGGCGAAGTAGGCGGCGTCCATTACCAGGTGATGACCGATCTGTCGCCCGGCTACGGCTATACCGGCATCGTCGTCGCCATGCTGGCCCGGCTCAATCCCATAGGCGTGTTGCCGGCCGCCGTGTTTTTTGCCGTGGTCATCACCGGCGCCGAGGGCATGTCGCGGGCGACTGGCGTGCCGGTCTTCCTCGCCGACGTCATCCAGGGCGTCTCGCTTCTATGCATGCTTACGGCTTTGCTGTTCACACAATACCGGCTGCGCCTGGCGAGATCCGGCCATGCATGACCTCCTGGCCCAATTGTTCCAGATCGGCTTCTTCGCCGCCCTCATCAGGATCGCCACCCCGCTGATCTTCGGAACTCTGGGGGAGCTCTTCGCCGAACGCTCGGGCGTGATCAACCTGGGCATCGAGGGGATCATGCTGTTTTCGGCCATGACGGGATTCACCGCCGCATATTACAGCGGCGATCTCTGGCTCGGCATCGCCGCCGCGGCGGCGACGGGCGCCCTCATGGGGCTGCTCATGGGGCTGATGACCGTAACGCTGGGCGTGTCTCAGCACGTTTCGGGCCTCGGCGTCACCATGCTGTGCAGCGGCTTCGCCTTCTATTTCTATCGGCTGATATTCGGCCAGCCGTCTCAGCCTCCGAACGTGACGCCGTTCCAATCCGTGCCCATCCCCATCCTTCACGATATTCCCGTGCTGGGGCCGATCCTATTCGACCAGTTCGCCCTCAGTTACCTGGCCTTCGCCGGCGTCGCGCTCGCTGCCTTCCTGCTGAAGCGCACACCCTGGGGTCTCAATCTGCGCACCGTGGGGGAAAACCCTCGCGCCGCCGATGCGGCGGGCGTCAATGTCGCCCTGATGCGCTATCAGGCCCTGGTGCTCTCGGGTGCCCTGATGGGTATCGGCGGGGCATATCTTTCGCTGGCCCAATACAATGCCTTTACCTTCGGCGTCATCTCGGGGCGTGGCTGGATTTGCATTGCGCTGGTGGTTTTCGGCCAATGGCGACCCTGGCGCAGCGCGCTCGGCGCCCTGCTCTTTGCCTTCATCGACGCCCTCCAGCTTCGCTTCCAGGCCAGCGGGCTAATCCACGTGCCCTATCAGGTGTTTCTCATGTTGCCCTTCCTGTTGACCATCGTCGCCATGGCCTTGGTCTCGCGCAACGCCCGAGCGCCCGCCGCGCTCTTGCATCCCTTCCGGAAGGAAGAACGCTAAGTCCGAACCACTAACCAATAAAAGCGATATTGCAAGTTAGAAGGCTTCATGCTCGAATCGCTCCATGAAACCCGTCCATCACGATTGGGAGAAGCGCGACCTCATCGGCGGCCACCCTGCGATCGATTTTGCCAACACCATCTCCGGATGGGGCGAGGGAGACGAGGACTGGCTCGTGGGCTATGCCAGGTTCACCCAATGGGCTTGCCTCGCCGGGTTCATCGACGAAGCAGAACGTAAGAAAACAACAGCGGCCGCGGCGCGCAATCCGTTCATGGCCGATCGTGTCTTTGCGGAAGCGAACGAACTGCGCTTCGCACTCTTGCGCCTGCTGCACGCCGTGAAGGCCGGAAGCAGCGCCAAGGCCGATGATTTGGCTATCGTCAATCAATGGGTCAAGCGGGCTGCCGAGGCTGTTCAATTGCGGCAGGTCGGCCAGACATTTCAGGAAGATTGGTCGGGCCAGGTATCGGTATTGGAGAAACCCCTGCTCGCCGCTGCGCGGGCCGTCGGGCAGTTTCTCGTGGCGGGAAGTTTCGACAGGCTGAAGATCTGTCCCGGCCATAACTGCGCTTGGTTCTTTGTCGATCTCTCGAAGAACCACAGCCGGCGCTGGTGCGACATGGCTGTCTGCGGCAACCTGGCCAAGGCGCGCCGGTTCCAGGGCCGTCGGCGCCGCGTCCCCGCGGCGCATTGACCTCACTCCCGTCGATACGACGCTTCCCCCTGTGGCCCCGGCATCGGGTTGCGTTCGTAGAGTTTTGTTTTCCAACTTGTAACCATCAAAATAGATTTGACAGGTTATACGACTTGAGCAAGAATGACCGTAGATGTTTTGGCGCCGGGCTTCCAAGGAGATTGCCAAGATGACCGTTCCATTGACCCTTTTCGGTGCTCCGACGAGCGCTGCATCCTATGCACCGGGGCAGGAGAAGGCGCCGCGCGCCTTGCGCGAGGCCGGGCTGGTCGAAGCGCTGGAACGGGCCGGATTGTCGGTGGTCGATCAGGGCGATTTGCCCGTTTGGCGCTGGCGACCGGACCGCGCCAATCGGTTCGCTCAAAACCTGGGCGCTGTCGTTGACTATGTGCGCCGAACCGAAACCGGCGTTCGCGACATTGTCGGCCGGGGCCAGATTCCCCTGGTTCTTGGTGGCAATTGCACACTCGAATTGGGGACCGTCGCTGGCGTCCTGTCGCACTACGGCAAGGTCGGCCTCATCTATCTCGACTTTCAGCCGGATCTTAATCTGCCGACGAGCACCCTGCATGGCGCGCTCGACTGGATGGGCATGTCCCACATGCTGGACGTCGAGGGCGCCCTTCCCGAGCTCAGCCGGTTCGGGCCGAGATGCCCCCTGCTCCACCCGGCGGACGTTTTCTTCTGCGGCCTCGACCGCAGCCAAGTGAGCGCTTGGGAGAACCAAACGCTGGACCGGTTGAACCTGCGATATGCCGCGAGCCAGGATTTGGCGAGCAACCCCGAAGGAGTCGCCGCGGATATTCTCGAGAAGTGGGCGTCGCCTTTCGAACGGATCCTCGTTCACTTCGACGTCGACGTCCTCGATTTTTTCGATGCGCCGCTGGCGGAGAATTACACGCGCAATCTTGGTCTGACGCTCGATCAGGCCATGCGGGCGCTCGGCGTGTTCGCCGCAGATGAGAGGTTCGGGGGCCTGACAATCACCGAGATCAACCCCGACCATGGCGAAGAAGGCGGCGCGACATTGAAACGGTTCGTCGAGGCATTGGCCAAGGCCCTGTCGCAATCGCCGGCGTTGACCGTCCGCCACTAGTGCGGAATCCGCTCACGCTGCACCGTATCCGTAAGCGGTGAAGTAGTTGGCGCAGTGCTGGGGTTTGACTGCGCGCAGTGCATCGGCGGTGGCCAGTATGAGGCCATCCGGGGTTCGTTTTGCGGCCTTGCGCAAGGCCGATGCGATCTATCTCGAGGAGGTCGCCCGCGCCGGACTCTATGATGCAATCTGGCAGGCCTTCGCCGTGCTGCTGCCGGTCAAGACCGTGGGCGTGATGGGCGACGGGCGCACCTATGACAACGTCTGCGCGTTGCGCGCCGTCACCTCGACCGACGGCATGACCGCCGACTACTACCCGTTCCCCCACGAGTTCCTCGGCCAGGGTGGCGACCCGCATCATCAACGAGGTGCGCGGCATCAACCGCGTGGTCTACGACGTGACCTCAAAGCCGCCGGGAACGATCGAGTGGGAGTAAGCGGGCTGGGCCGGGTACCGGTTCCAGCCCGTCCGAACCTCGATACCAGATCTTGGGGTGCCGCCTGCAAATGCAGGAGGTCTGCAGGCTATTGGATCTAGATCTAGGGGCAAGAGAACGCGGCGAAGGGCCCGGAATCCGCAAGCGTCTTCACCATGAGAAAGAACAAAACACGAACACTATACAGCGGCAATGCCGGGAAATGCAAGCCGCGAGTGAGTGTCCTGCGTTGGGATGCGGGACTATAGGGTGGGGGATTGCTCCACGTTATCCAACGTCTCATCGTCCTGCTCGGCGGCATGCGGCTTTTTTTTGAAGCTGATCTTCTCTCTGGCAAAGAACCGCCACACCCTCGCATGGCCCACGATGATCCGGCGCTGGGCCAGCCGGCCGCGGATCTCCGTTAGCGTCAGGTCCGGTTCGGCTCTCATCAGATCGAGCAGAAAGTCTCGATGTTCCAACGGCTGCGAATGGCGATCGCCGCCCATCGGCTTGGCTTTAACAGAACCGGTCTCTTCCTCAGCTTGGCCCACCGGATCGCGCTCGAGATGCTGACCCCAAAACGTGCCGCCGAGGCGTGACATGACATGCCCTCTCTCACCGCGCCGACCACGCGAACCCGCAAGTCCTCGTCCAACGGTTTCGTCATGCCCACTGGCCGCCTTCCCAGCAGACCGCTTGAATCACAATCGGCCCGAGTCGGGGAACCCTCCCGACTCTATCCGGCCGGACTCCGCACTAGGAGGACACCGCCGCCGGTTTTTGATCCGTTGCCGATGGGACGCTCGCGGCGGCCTGCTCCGCCTTCATCTGCCCGGCCTCGGCGACGATCCATTCGCGGAAGGCTTTCACCAGCGGGCGGGTTTCGCCAGGCGAG
>WNFP01003302.1_pt1 | contig 19549 bp, 17 predicted proteins | sample 5400201 | NCBI WGS metagenome assembly WNFP01 (sample SAMN13153355, study PRJNA577476) | soil metagenome | isolation source: 115 cm saprolite under Madrone tree | place: USA:California | collected 2016-06-14 | reverse complement strand
GTCCAGCATGGTCTGCTCGCCTTGTTCGATTCCCGCGCGCGTTACGCCGGCGGGCGCCGGTACGAACGCGTTCAAGCGGTCAAACACGCGCCCGCGGTCCGCACCGTTGGCGCGACTCAGCAAATGCCATAAGGTCAGCGCATCTTCCGTGCGCGCCTGAGCCAGCACAATGGCAAGCTGTGCGCTGCGCTCTTCATCGCTCAATTTTGCGAAATCAAATTGCCTCAGCGCCGCTCGAAGCTCCTCGGATGCGTCCTCGAAATACGGTGTCCCCGGCCCGATTCCCTTGCGCGTTTCCCCCACCGCGCCAGCGGGAATAAACGCATCGCGCCCATTCAGGCGGAAGCCCACCCATCCCATCGTCGTGCGCAATAACCCCGCGCCGGAATCGTCCACCTGCAACGTGTACGCACATCCCAAATCCACCGCCAGCGCCGACGGCGTATCCACCAGGAACTCCCCCGGCGGCGCCCAGATCATCGCGTGAATCGTTCCGCGCTCGAGTTCCAGCCGCGTTCGTGACGTCCGCGATTCCGCCAAGCGCAACCTCGTCTGCGGATCGATGTCCACTTGCCCTACCTCCGGTACCGTGATGCTCGCCCGCGACTCCCGATCCGTTTCCAAAGTCTGCCCAATCCGCAACGTGCTCTTTTCCCCTGGCCGCCCAATTGCTTTCGTTCCCACGCGCGGCGTTCCCGCCACCTGCTGCACGCCCCACCCAACTCCCGTCGCCACCGATTCGCTCGGCAGTCGCAGTCGCAGACCCGTCCATACCGAAAACACGATCAACGCACTGGCGGCCACAGCGGCAAACTGAAACCACAATCGCGCGCCTCCCCAAGCTTTCCTGGATTCGCGCTGCACTGCCAAATCTGCCGGCAGTTCCGGTGCCCGCCCCGCGTGCCGAAACTTCCCCAGCGCCCGCTCCAGCTTCACAACCGCAGCGTCCGGCTCGCCCGACCCGTCCCACAAATATTCGTTTTCCAGCAATTCGCCCTCTTTACTCATACGCTTCTTTCGTGCAATCGCAGTGCACTTCTCCGTGACCTCTGTGCTCTTCCCTCCGTGTCCTCTGTGTTAAAGCCGTTCTCTCCCCCTCTCTTCTCTGCGCTCCTCAGCGCCCTCCGCGTCTCTGCGTTATCTTTATTCCCCACCCCAGCTTCTCCCTTAGCATCTGCATTCCCCGATGCAAATTCACCCGCACCGACCCGGCCGTAAGCCCTGTCCGCTCCGCAATCTCCGGCCCCGTCAATCCCTCCACCAACCGCATCATCAGCGTCTCGCGATAAGCCTCCGGTAGCCCCCGTATCACCGCCAAAATCGCCACGCCGTCATCCCCCGCCCCGCTGCTTCTCGGCTTCTCCAGCGCCTGATTCGGCGCCTCCTCCGTAAACTCCACCAACTCCACCGACCTCCGGTGATAGTCATTCGCCCGATTCCTGGCGACAGTTGCCAGCCATCCTCCAAAGCAGTTCACATCCCGCAGCGTATGCAGCTGCCGCATCGCCCGCACAAACACGTCCTGCACCAAATCATCCACCTCCCCAACCGGCACCCGCCCAAGCAAAATCCCATGCACCATCCTGGCGTACCGCTGATACAAAGCCCCAAACGCCCCCCGATCCCCCTCCCGCGCCGCCACCACCAACGACACCAAATCGCCCTCGCCAGGAACGCGCCCCGCGCTCACCATCGCCTGTCCCATTCGAAACCCGAACTCAACCCGTGTCCCCAAGCGCATCCGTTCCTAATTCCGCACCATCTCTAAATACCAAGACGTACGACCACCCCCTGCTGTTAACAATGAGCAGGCGAGACTGCTCGAAGTCGGCTTCGTAGACATATTTTCTGACGTCAGCGGTGAAATTAATCATAACCGACCCCATCCCTGTTTTTCGGACTTGTAGAAAATAAAGGGGTTACGAGGCGGATTTCCTCGCATGCTCTTTCGCGGATCGGTAGCGGGGGAATTGTAGTGCGGGACATCCAAGGCACGCAGGGCTTTACCTTCTGCCCGGCAGCTACGAACGTGCCTGCAAAGGACGGCTAATTACAAGTAGGGCAAAAACCTCTCGGAAGGGCGCGGCCACGGATTACTTAGCTCTGCGTTCCTGGCTCTAGCCAGTCCATTGGACGAGGATTTTCTCCGGCGACCACCCTTGACGGAAGCGCGGGGCGGTCGGTGTTTCTCACGCATGGGCCTCGCGCGACTTGTGCGCTTTCCGTTTTTTTTCGTACATGGCCTTGTCCGCTTCCACCATCAGTTCGCCGAGCGAAATGCTATGCTTGGGATCGAACCGCGCCACTCCCACGGAGAGTGACAACTCGTAACGCGTTTCGCTTGCGCTCACCTTCTTGAGATTTCGCTGCAGGCGACGCAGCATCACTTCTTCGGTTTGATTCGAAGTCTCCGACGCCAGAATGACAAATTCATCGCCGCCGAGGCGAGAAAGAACGTCACAGCCGCGGAAGGATTTCTCCAGAGCGTCTGCTGTCCGAATCAGTGCCAGATCCCCTTCACGGTGACCGTAGGTGTCATTTATCGTCTTTAGGTTGTCGACGTCGCAAAACAGCAGCAGCTGCCTCTGCGCATTTCGTTGCGCCAACTTGAGTTGCTGAGTTGCTGCCGCAAAAAAACCGCGCCGGTTGTACAGGCAAGTCAGATCATCGGTGATGGCTAGATAGCGCAATCCTCTGTCCAGCAGGGCCTGTCTAACTGCGGACCACACTGCCGGGTGCGCCGCAACCCTCATCGCCTCGGCGTCCGGATGGTCGGACTTCAAAAGCTTGGAAATCTCGTCCACCTCTTGCAAGATCTGGCTAAATTCGCTGTCCGCAGCTTGCAGAGCGGCGGATAGATTCTCCGCAAGCCCGTTTTCTGCCAAACGGTTCTTTCGATCAATCGATAGAACCCGGCGCGGCAGTCTCTGTGCCACGAGATCAGCCTTGAACATGCCGATCTCTGTCCCCGTATGGACTAGCGATTTGTGCAACGGCATAGCCCCCCCTGCCAGTAAGCGTGAAATCCTTACCCGAAGGACCATGGTTCCATTACCCCGTGCGGCCCGCAAGCGGGTGAGGTCTGCATTCTCGGTGCAGGTGATTCCTCTAGTACTTCTAAACCTTGGATGAGTCGTGGTATCGCGTTCCGGATGCGGTTCGAGCTCGCGGCCGTCCTGCGCAGCGTAGGCGAAGTTAACCATAACCGACCCCATCCCCCTGTTTTCTCGGATCTGTGGCAGATAAAGGAGTTAGCGACAATCACCACGCCGGAGTCAGGATCAGTCCGATGCTGGCGGGTTTTGGCTCTTCTGCGGAAACTCAAGCCCACTTCTTCCGCCTGTAGCGAGTTGGATGATCTTAAACTTCGCTCGCGGTCTAATTTGCGGCGGCGAGGGTTTCGTTTTTGCGCGAAGCCTCCCACAGCTCGATGTAGGGGCGCAGGTCGAGCATCATGCGTTCGAACTGAACCAGATCGAGCGACTGGGCGCCGTCGCTGATGGCTTTTTCCGGCGCCGGATGCACCTCCACGATTAAGCCGTCGGCGCCGATGGCTACGCCGGCGCGGGCTACTGCGGGCACCAGGCTGCGCTTTCCGGTGGCGTGGCTGGGATCCAGAATAATCGGGAGGTGCGTCAATTCGTTTAGCGCGGGAATGGCCGCGATGTCGCAAGTATTTCGCGTGGCGGTTTCGAAGGTACGGATGCCGCGCTCGCACAAAATCACTTCGGGATTTCCGTGCGCAACCACGTATTCCGCGGACATCAGCAACTCTTTCATCGTGCTGCTCATTCCGCGCTTCAGCAAAACGGGACGCCCGCATTTTCCCAGCGCCTTCAGCAAAATGAAATTCTGCATGTTGCGCGCGCCCACCTGCATCACGTCCGCGTACTCCGCGATCAAATCGACGTCACGATCGCTCATTACTTCCGTGATGATGGCGAGGCCCGTCGCCTTCTTCGCTTTCCGTAAAAGCTTCAGCCCTTCCTCTTCCATGCCCTGAAAATCGTACGGCGAAGTTCGCGGCTTGAACGCGCCGCCGCGCAGCATCTTTGCGCCCGCTTTGGCCACGCCTTCCGCGGCTTGCATGATTTGCTTTTCCGATTCCACCGAGCACGGGCCGGCCATGACGATAAATTGCGCGCCGCCGATTTGCAGCCCGTTCACGCGAATCTGCGTGCGGCCGGCGCGGAATTCCTTGCTCACGAATTTGTAGGGCGCGGAGATGCGCACCACTTTTTCCACCTGCGGCATGGCTTCCACGGATTCCAGGCACGCAGTCACATCGCCTACTCCCACGACTCCGATCACGACACGCTCCTCTCCCTCGATGGAATGCACCTTGTATCCGAAATGCTCGACTTGCTTGCGCACTTCATCGATCTCCTGGCGTGTGGCGTGCAACTTCATCGAGATGATCATGGCTGTCCTCTTTTTTTTGGCTTCCTTTTCGTCCGCGGCGAACTTTTTGCGCCATTAAAGCTTTCTGCGATCGTTTCTTTGCGGCGAAAATCCATCGCGGGGCTTTTTTTCTACCGCAAAAGATTCCGAGAAACCGACGCGAAACTATTTTGCGGAAAACAAAAAACCCACTCGGTTGCGAGTGGGTCGGACTTTTTTCTTTACCGCTGTGATTACAAATTCGCCCCTCGCCCCTATTTAGGTGGAACCCAAAATCGAAACCAATACGCGTAGGCGGTGCGAACCATGGGGCGTAGTCTAGTAAATCCTCATTTCCGAATCAACCAAAAAATCTAGCCGCGCACGCGGACGGCGCTGAAGCTCAGGATCACGTGGCCGCCAGAGGTGGGGCGGCCAAAACTCATCATGGGGCGGAAGCGGGAGAACAGGAGCATCTGATCGAGCTGATGGCGGAGGTCGACGCTCCTGGGGCCAGAAAGAATTTGGTAGCCAACCATTTGGCCGTGCTGATCCACGGTGACATCAATGAGCAAGCCGTGCGGGAGAGAAAGCTCGAGGTCGTGCTGCTCGGGCGCCCAGGAGGATGGGTAATCGGAAAGGGTAATCAATGCCGCAGGGCGCAGGATATCGAGCGGCACATCATTGGGAACGGCGCGCACGGTGATTCCCGGGACGATCAGTTGCAAGACGATGACAAAGACGAGAATGGCGGAGAAGAATCCGCCGGTGGCCGGAAGGGTAAGCGGACGGAAAACATTGTCGAGCCAGAGTTCCGCGCGATCGCGGATTCTTTGCCAGCGGCCGGGAAGATCCTGCGTCGGAACAGATTGCGCTGCGGCGACGCGAATACGCACGGCCAAATTCGCGGGCGGCAAATTTCTGGGCACGCGCGAAAGTAGAACCGAGAGTTTGCGATAACGCTGCAGCTCTTCACGGCAAGAATCGCAGGCTTCCAGATGCTCGCGAATATGCGCGCGCTCTTGCACAAGAGCAGCGCCAGTCACCGCGTCGTCCAGGTAGCCAGCCAGCTTGTTGCGCACCGTGTTGCACTTCATGGAAGTTCCCCAGTTGCAGTTTGCTGCATCATTCCCGAACTTGGGCCTGGACCGGCGCGGCCGACCCGATGCTCCTGGGACGTTTCCGCGCGTGTAAGCGTTTCGCGCTGGCCGAGCAAAGGTTCCAAAAGTTCCTTCAGCGCGCGGCGTCCGCGCAGGATGCGGGACTTCACCGTACCGACGCTGCACTCCAGGACTTCGGCGATTTCCTCGTAGCTCAAACCTTCCAGGTCGCGGAGGATTACCGCGCCGCGAAACACCTGCGGAATTTCCTGAAGCGCCTGGTGCACGGCCTGCTGAATTTCGCGGGCAGCAAGCTGCTCAAAAGGCGTGGCGCCCAAATCCTCGATTTCAATCGCGCTGCGTCCTTCTTCGGCCTCCGCGTCGATGGAAATATTTTTCTGCAGGTGGCGCTTGAACCAGCGCTTGTGGTTCAGCGCTTCGCGGAGGGCGATGCGGTAGAGCCACGTTTTCAGCGAGCTGCCCTGGCGAAAACATCGGATTCCGCGAAAGGCCTTCAGGAAAACTTCCTGCGTGCCATCCGCGGCGTCCGAAGTGTCTCCCAGCATGCTCAAGATCAAGTTGAAGACCGGGCCGTGGTAGTGGGTGACCAGCCAGTCGAATGCGGTCTCGGAACCGGCTTGCAGCTCGGTCACCAGCTCCGATTCATCGCGACCCCAAGACAGGGCGCTGGCCCAGTCGGACACGGACGGCCTTTCCGGCTCGCCCCATCGCGGCGCTCGCGAAGCCTGCAAGGGCTGGCGAGTCAGCTCCGAGGGGTCGCTCGAGCCATCGCGGCTGAATTCTCCACCTAAACCCGGGTTGGGCATTTGTAGCTGCCTGCTGTCTTTGCAACCCGGTGTCGAGCTCTACTGTTTTAGACACCGGGAAGGGCGGTTGTGTTTCCGCCCTGGTGCCCATATTACACCCCCTTAGGGTGGGTGCAATGGCACTTGGGTCGTGGTACCAGATGCGGGCCAGCGTCCTTTGCGGGCGGGCCGGACTGAAGCCCAGCCCCTACGACGGACGTGCGTTGGCACCGTGGCACTGCGACTGTGCGTCATGAGGGTTTGGCGTCCTTCTCCGGCTCAGTTTGCGTGGTAGTCGCGTTGGGTTTATCGCGCTCGGGGCATGGGAAATCACTCCAGTCATATTGCACAGGCTGACTATCGATCTCGCGCTTGATGGCCACGAGAGAGTGGAGGAGCTGGTTGGTAATGTAGGTGAGGACAGCGGCGCGGCGTGCGGAGATGCGGTTTTGCACGACGAGGATGAGGAGTTTGGCGAGGAATTGATTGATTTGGTCGGCGGACTGGAGGTCGTCAAGCTGGATCAGGAAGTCGGCGGAGAGGTCGACGTCCACGGGTTGAGGAGATTGGAGTTGCAGGGCGGCATGGCGAAAGCAGAGGCCGGAGCGGAGGGCACGAAGACGACACTGACGACCGCGAGCGGTGAAATGATGGCACTTCTCGACTGCGGCGACGGGGGTTGTGCCGGTGGAGCTAGGGGTGGATGCTTGGGGATTCATTTTTAGTCCTTTTGGGGAGTACGGCTGCCGGACCGATGGAAAGCGTGGTCAGTACAGGGGGGTACACCCCCGTGGCGATAGAAAGAGTGTGGAAACTTCTGATTTGACAAGGTTTGCGGGCGCGCCGTTGCGCAAAAGAGTGTGCAAGTGAATGAGAGGAAAGGATTTACAGCGATGTGGTAGCAAGGAAAGAACTTATTGCGATGCATACCGTGAGAGACGGAAGGAGTTACGGGGTACCGCAAACCGGTGTGAAGTCGAAGTTTCACAAGTCATGGTAGAACAAAACGTTTAGTTTGTCAAGCACTTTATTAAGTTGGTATCGTTTCGAACGGACTTGCGCCCGGAAGTCGCTGAAAATAGGGCGAAAAGGGGCAGCGGTTGAACAGTTACGTACGTATTTCTACTCACGTAATTCTACGCAGGGGCGGCGCGACAGGCCCGACGCGAGACGTGGGCGGAACAGGGCTAGTTTCATTTTGGGGCAGTACGACATTGAGTCTGTACATCGACGCTACAACGTAGGAGTCTACGTTCCCCCCTTCTAGACATCATTCGTGCCATTCCGAAACACCCGCCTGGCGCAGCAAGGAAGCAGCCATGAACCGTTATCAAGCCGACCGGCGATTGTCCGATAGATACAAGATGAATACACCGCTGCGCGTGCGGCTATGGAAATCGGCGGTACCAGAGTGCACGGCGGAGTCCGTGAATCTTTCGCAGCGCGGAATTTACTTTGCGACGAATTCAGTGCTGCACAAAGGGGAGACGGTGGAAGTGTTCTTCAACATGCCGGAGGAGATTGTCGGGGAACCGCCGGTCGAGTGGCGGTGCACGGGTCACGTGGTACGGGTGGAGGAGATCAGCACGCCCGGTGGGAAACAGGGGGTGGGAGTGCAGTTTGATTGCTACGAGGTGTCGAGGTCGACGCCGGTGGATGTGGCGATAGGGGCGGCTATGCCGGTGAGAATGCTACGCGATGTAGCGCCTAACGGAAAGCGAATCCAACCATGGAAAAGCGAGCGATTATCGTGGACGATGAACTTGCCACATGCGAATTGATCGAGAAGGTGCTGACGTCGGCGGGGATCGAGTCATTGACGGTGACGAAGAGCAAGGAAGCGCCGGAAATCCTGCGACACGGAAGATTCGCGGTGGCGTTCCTGGACTACCACATGGATTTTCCGGACGGGCGAGCGCTGGCGCGGCAGATGCGGGCGTCGGGATCGAATCGCAGGGCGCCGATCGTGATGATCAGTGACGATCAAAGGCCGGCGGCAGTGTCCGAGGCATTCGAGGCGGGGGCGAGTTTCTTCCTGTACAAGCCGGTGGACAAGGAGCGACTACAGAGATTGGTGCGAGCGACGCAGGCGTCTATCGAGAACGGAATGCGGCGAACGCGGCGAGTGGAGCTGAAGGCGAAAGTGAATATCCGGTTCTGCGGGCAGGAAATCGAAGGCGAGACGATCAACGTGAGCTTAGAGGGGATGCTGATCCGCACGCCGCGAATGTTGCCGATTGGGTCGTCAGTGGACGTGAGTCTGCGGTTGAGCCATGCAATGGAGCCGGTGGTAGGGGTGGGATCGGTGGTGCGGCTGCGTGGACACGAGCAGATGGGGATTCACCTGGGACGGCTGACGCTGGAGGAGAGCCAGAGGTTGCAGGAGTGTTTGCTGCCGTTACTGCCTTGACCGTTGAAATGGGACTTTCGGATTTCGTCGCGGCATGTCCGAGGCCCCCACTTGCTATCGGGCGTTCGCGGCAGTAGACGACACGACAGGGCTCACCGCGGGTTTGAGCAAGAAACACAACGCCGCGCCCAGCACGGTAATTGCGCCCAAATAGGCAAAACCGGAAAGAAAGCTGCCGGTCGTTTTGTTGAGATGGCCGACGATGAGGGGGGCGAAGTATGCGCCGAGGTTGCCGATGGCGTTAACGAAGCCCATAACGGAGCCGACAGTTTTGGCGGGCAAGGTTTCCGTGGGAATGGCCCAGAACGGCGCCATGGGGCCGTAGGCGCCGACGCCGCTGAGAATGATGAAGGCGAAGGCAAGAAGCGGGGAATAGGGAATCACGGCCACAGCCAGAAGAATAAAGAGGCCCCCGAGCACCATGGCGGTGGCGGCGTGCTTGCGGCGCTCGCGAGTCTTGTCCGAGTGACGCGCGACGACAAGCAGAGCGATGGCGCCAACGATGAACGGAAATGTGAAGACGATGCCGGTGTGCAAACTGCTGAGCTTCTTGAAATTTTCGGTGGCGCTGGGCAGCCAGAAAAGCAAACCCATCTGGCCACTAACGAAACAAAAGTAGATGGCGGCGAGGACGAAAACCTGCGGGCGCATCAGCGCGCGTAAATAAGGCACGTTTTCGGAACGTTCAAGTTCCGCGGATTCGGCGCGCAGCGTGGCGACGAGGGATTCGCGCTCGGATTGCGGGAGCCAGCGCGCTTCAGCGGGATGATCCTGGATGAAGGCGATCCAGACGGCCAGCCAGACGAGCGGCAGAGCGCCTTCGGCCACGAGCATGGTGCGCCAGCCCCAGTGGTCCAGCATCCAGCCGGAAAAAGGCGAAGAGAGAATGACAGCGCCGGGGAGACAGAGGAGCCACATGGCGTTGGCACGAGCGCGTTCGGCGCGCGAGAACCAGTGGGAGAGAAGGATCAGCGTGGCGGGGAAGACGCCACTTTCGGCTACGCCAAGAAGCAGGCGGAGAACGAGCAGCTCGTGATAGGTGCGCGCTAGGCCGCAACCCACGGCGAACAGCGCCCAGGCCACGAGCAAGACGCTGATGAATTTCTTGGGGCTCCAATGCTTGGCGAGATGCCCGCCGGGAATCTGCAGGGCAAGATAGCCCCAGAAGAAAATACCGGCAACGGTACCGGCTTGCTGGGGGTCGAGATGGAGGTCGCGGCTAATGCGCGGAAGGGCGAGAGAGATGTTGGTGCGGTCGATGAAAGCGATGGTGTACATGACCAGCGCGACGGGGATGATACGCGTCCAGCGGGAAGGAGCGGCCTTGGCGGCGGGTGAGGCGGGCGCGAGTCTTGCGCGGGCTACGGTTTGGGAGGTGGGGTCCATCGGCTGAGTTTGCGCAGAATGCGCCATTGGGGCAGAGGCCGGATGGTATCACGATTCGAATGGGCGCAGATTTTGTGGGGCGCAAGGCCGGAATCGTTGCGAGGAAAAGATCGGAGACAATTAGTGTCACTTTGGGTGACATTTGGCGTCCGAACCGGGAAGTGGCGGCAGAGCGTAAGGTACTGATGATAAATGACTTACCATACAGGCAGGCAATGGACGGACACGTGCTCATACCTTCGGTGGACATATGTCCGCTGAGCGTATGTCCTGCGTTTGCAGTCAAGTCGGGAGCTTGCATTACAGGATCACCAAATGAGGCGCAAACAGAAAGGGTTCTCTTTAGTTGAGTTGCTGATCGTCGTGGCGATTATCTTAGTCATCGCCGCGGTGGCAATTCCGAACCTTCTGCGCTCGCGAATGAGCGCAAACGAAGCGTCGGCGGTCGCTTCCATGCGCACGATTGTGACTGCGGAGATTGTCTACTCGTCGAGTTACACCGTGGGATTCGCGGCGAACTTAGTGTCGCTGAGCGATGGCGGCACACCAGCGAACTGCGTTCCGCCCGCGGTGCCAGCGGCGACGTCGGCATGCCTGATTGACGCCACGCTGGCAAATGGCACAAAGAGCGGGTATCTCTTCACGTATTCGACGACTGGCAGCGGCGGTACGAACAACACCTATACGCTTAACGCCGATCCTGTCAGCAGCGGTGTAAGCGGGCAACGGCACTTCTTTACTGATGGCACCGACGTGTTGCGGGTGAATGTTTCGGCGGCGGCCTCCGCATCTGACCCGGCGCTGTAATTTGCGACCTTCAGTGAGGAAGAGCGCGGGGGACAGCCCCTGTTTCTGGCAACGGCTGATTAGCCGCACGATCCTCATTGCGGAAGCCGGCCCAAAAGAAAACCAGCACAACTGCTGACGCAATTGCGGGGACCATCCAAATCGAGCGCCAGTTGTGCAGGAGTGCGCCCGTGGGCGAGGAGGTCGCGTAGAGATCGACGATGCGGCCGCAGATCAACGAGCCGACGAACATGCCGATGCCGTAGGTGAGAAAGGTCATCAAACCTTGCGCGGCGGCGCGCAGGGCGGAGGGGGCTTTCTGGTCGACGTAGACCTGGCCCATGACGAAGAAGAAGTCGTAGCAGATGCCGTGCAGGATGATTCCGATATAGAGCATCCAGGCGAGCGCGCCCGCATTGCCATATCCGAACATGACGTAGCGAGCCACCCAAGCCAACATGCCGAGCATTAACGTGCGCTTGATGCCGAGGCGTTTGAAGAAGAAGGGCAGGGTGACCATGAAGAGGAGCTCTGACATCTGGCCCATGGTCATTTTGGCTGCGGCGTACTTCACCCCGATCTCGTTCAAAAAGGGATTCGTGAAGGCGTAGTAGAACTGCAGCGGGATGCATATGAGGAAGGAAGCCAGCGCGAAGATGGCGAAGTTGCGGTTCCTGAAGAGATTGAAGACGTCCGGAGGGAAGATATTGCTCAGTTTGAAGCCATGAGCCGTGCGGAGTGGCGGTGTGTGCGGCAGGGTCAAAGCATAAAGGCCAAAGAGGATTGAACCCACAGCAGCCATGCGAATTGGTGTGGCGGTGGCTTCAGCGTTGGGAACAAAAAAGCGGCTGATGGCGCTGATGGTCAGTCCGGCAACGATCCAGCCGGCAGTGCCAAGGACACGAATCGATCCGAAATCCTGGCTGGGGTCCTTCATCTGGCGGAAGGCGAGGGCGTTGGTGAGAGCCATGGTCGGCATGTAAAGAAGCGAATAGATGAGAAGGATGGCGTACATCGGCCCGAAATGAGTTTGGGTGGAGGCGAACCAGAGGAGGACGCCGCCGACGCAGTGGAGCGCGGCGAGCAGGTGTTGATTGGCAAAGAGTTCATCGGCCATCAGTCCGACGAGAAAGGGTGACACGATGGCACCAATCGTCGTGGTGCCGCTGAGGATGCCGATTTGATCGCCGGAGAAGTGCAGCGTCTGGCCGAGCCAGGTTCCGAGAGTGACGTACCAGGCGCCCCAAATGAAGTATTCGAGGAACATCATTACGGACAGACGAAATCGCATCTGCAGGATCACGCAATCACCTCTCGGGACACCAACTCACACCGATTCAAACAAAATACCGACCAAAACTTTGTCGCTCAGCGCGCAGCGGACTGACGGCGCGTGGGACCGTTGAGCCAAAGATCTATGGGCTTTTTCACGCCGAGGGGCGGCTGGTACGGCATGGAAATCTTTCTGCCTTCGCCGGCGGAGGCGTAACCCGCATACAGCGCGTGCATTACAACGAGGCCATCCTCTCCCGTGGCTTGCGGAGTTTCTTTGCCGCGCGCACACCGCGCGAAATGCGCCAACTCCTGCGGCGTGCCGTAGTTCCAGAGCTCTTCGAATACAGGATAGGTCCAGCCCTTGGTGGTGGGGGCTTTTTCGACGGCGTAGACGTAGCCGTTTTCGCTGTAGGTGGGCAGCGCGTTACCCATGTGCAAGTTCGCGTAGGTTACCCCGGCGCCACCGAAAACTTCGATGCGATCGTCCATGCCGCCGCGACGCGCCCATTTGATTGGCGAGCGGCCTAGAAAAAAATAGCAGAAGGCGATGCCGTGACAGCCGAGGTCCATGAACGCACCGCCGCCGGAACGATTGACGTCCCAAAACCAGGGGCTGTGCGGGCCGAAGTGCTTTTCGCTTTGCTTGACGAGATAAACTTTTCCGAACGCGCCGGCGTCGGCCATTTCCTTGGCTTTCAAATATTTGGGCGTGAAGAAAAGCTCTTCGCCGTACATGAGGAGGACGCCGTGTTGTTTCGCGGCGGCGAGCATCTCTTCGCCTTCGGCGATGGTCATGGCGAGCGGTTTTTCGCAAACGATGTGCTTGCCGGCGGCGGCGATGTCTTTGGTCATTTGCGCGTGAAGACTGTTGGGAGCGGCGATGGTGACCAGTTCGATGTCGCGCTCTTTGAGCATTTCGCGATAGTCGGTGAAGACGCGGGGGATACCGAAGCGCTTTGCCAGCGCCGCGGCGTTGCCCGGCGTCGGAGAGGCGACAGCAACGACTTCCGCTTCCTGGGGCATGATTTGGAACGAAGCGGCATGAATATCCGCCTGGAATTGGGAACCGATGATGCCGACCTTTACTCTGCCTTCTGCCATGGGCCACCAATGTCGCTGACTAATACCTAGGTGCGTAAACCTCAAAAGCGGCGGCTTCCAAATTAAGACGACGCGGGGCCTTGGTCGTCGCAGCCAACAAATTCCTGCAAGATTCTGTTGCCTTTGTACTCGAGTTCGTCGTGAATGCCGATTTTCGATGTGTAGTAACCGCGGACAGTCATGCGTTTTAGCTCGATGAAAAAGCGGACCTCGGGAAGATCGGTCATGCGATCGTTGTCGGAAAGAACGGCGAGGACGGCGACTCTTTCCTCCGGACCGGCGCCGACAAAGGATTTTCCGCTGTAGTGGCGGGTCATGAGATCGACCAAGTGAAGGCCTTCGCGCCACAACGCTTTCTGCTTGTCGTCGAGAGTTTCGCGCAGCACCTGATCGATGTAGTCGACGACCTTTGCCGCTTTCGCCCCGCCGGAGTGGCTATCGGCGGGAATGATGGTTTCGGACAATGCGTCGACGAGAGCGTGTTGCGCGGGAGTGAAGAAACGCGCAGCGGATTCGCTTTCAGCCACGGCCTTCGCTTGTGGTGCGGCTGGCGCAGCGTCGGCTTGCGATATTTCCGCCGCGACGGCCGGCAATGGCAGGAGCGTTGCGCCGAGAACGCTGGCGGAAGTTTTCAGCCATTGGCGGCGATCTTGCCTGAGATCGATCGGATTATTCTTGGACATCGCGTCTCCTACAGATTGCCCTTCTTGAATTCGTCGGCCAGATAGTCGCAGGAGCGCCAGCACAGCGACATGATGGTCCAAGTGGGATTCTGACAACTGGCGTTGACGAAGGCGCTGCCATCGACGACGAACAGATTCTTGACGTCGTGCGACTGCTGGAATTGGTTCAGAACGGAAGTTTTCGGATCGCTGCCCATGCGCGCGGTGCCAAGTTCATGGATGGACCAGCCTTCGGTGAGCACGCGGCTGCGGACATTGACGATTTCGAAACCGGCGGCCTCGAACATTTCCTGGGCGGTTTCCTTCATATCCTCGGCCATGCGGTGCTCGTTGTCGCCGAATTTGTAATGGAAGCGCAGTGCGGGGATGCCCCACTTGTCTTTCACGACGGGATCTAGGTCGACATAATTTTCGTAGCGAGCCAGAACCTCGCCGAAAGCGCCCATGCTGATGAAGGCACCCTGATTCTTGCGAACTTCTTCCTTAAAGGCGGCGCCGAAGCCGTGTGCGTCGGTGCCGTGCGGAAACATCGTGCTGCCGCTCCCGCCTTCGAATCCGTAGCCGCGGATGAATTTGGAATTCTTCTCGGCGAGATTGCGGAAGCGGGTCAGATAGAAGCCGCCGGGCCGGCCGTCATCGAGCGTCGGCGGCTTGCCCACGAGATTCTTCGCGCGGCCTGTGACGCCGGGTCCCATAATATGTTCGCAGAAATTGTGACCGACGTGACCGCTCGAGTTTGCCAAGCCGTTGGGATAGAGGCGCGACTTGGAGAGCAGGAGAAGTCGAGCGGACTCGAGCGTGGACGCCGCAAGGACGACGACTTTCGCGCGAACGGCGTAGTCCTTCATGGTTTGGTTGTCGATGAAGTGCACGCCGTTGGCTTTGCCGGTCTGCGGATCGACGGTGATTTCGCGGACGACAGCGTTGGTGCGTAGCGCGAGATTTCCGGTGTCCATCGCGGGGTAAATCAGGCCGGTGGGAGAGTCGAACGCGGCGTGGATGTCGCAACCGCCCTTGCGCTCGCAAGCCCCGCGGCCGTAACAGCGGCTGCGATATTTGTTGTGCTTGAGGCCGTCAGTGGTTACGCCGGCGCGATATTGGGTGAGGACACGGCCCATTTTTGCGAGGCTTTCTTTCAGCGTTACTTCGGCGCAATTCAGCTTGGTGGGACGCTGAAAGATGCTGTCGGGGAGGTAGGGGAGATTCTCTTTTACTCCGGTGATGCCGAGATAAAGATCCACTTTGTCGTAGTAGGGAGCGATGTCGCTGTAGCTGATGGGCCAATCCTCGCCGAAGCCGTCGCGGCTTTTGGCCTTGAAGTCGTAGTCGGAAAGGCGCAGAGCGAGGCGTCCCCAGATATTGGTTTTTCCGCCGAGGCAGCGGGCGCGGACCCACGCGTAGTTGGTGCCGGTGAAGGGATTCTCGCGCTCGTCGACCACGATATTTTTCACGTAGTCTGTGTTGCCGACATAGCTGCGCAGATGCTTGGATTTTTCGAAGCCGGGGCCATAGGGAGGATTGCGGATGGTGTATTCGTTGAAGGTGAGGGAGTGCTGGTCCGGCGGGAGCGAGCCGCGATAGGGATTGTCGTAAGGCCATTCCATCGAGCGCAGTTCCTTCTCGATGGGGAGTTTCTTCCCGGCCTCGAGCAGGAGCACTTGCAAGCCGTGGCTGGTAAGAACGTGTGCGGCCATGCCACCCGCTGCGCCGGATCCGATGACGACCGCATCATAAGTTTTGGTCAGGTTTACTTCGGACTCCACCATGAGAAACTTCTCCTTGCCCTAAACAGACTGAACCCCGTCACTTTGCTTTGCGGCTCCGCGGAACGTTGATTATGCCAAACGCCGGGCCGATAAGGCTCGCAAAAACCGCCCTACGCGACCGCATTCAACAATGGACCGCCGACTTTGTCCAGTGCAACGTCGTGTGTTAAGACTCCACTACGTTTAGTTACCGAATTCTTGATTTGAGTTGCGGGAAATGCAGGGATTTCGGGGAAGTCGAAAACGGCATTGTTCTTCTTGCGCGTCGGGTTTCTAGAGTATCGGTCAACAACATGGAACTGCGAAGGAAGGCTGCCGAGAAACAACAGGCGGGCTTAGCGGGGTTTCAAGAGTAACTAATCTGCTACGGTCAGCGCTCGAAAGACGAAACGGCGAGCAGTTCCTCTTCTTCTTGGTTGGCCGCCCCCGCTCCGCTTCCGGCCGGCTTCTTAGATCGGCCGAGAAAGTACAGGTAGGCAAGAACCATCGCTGGCGCAACCTGAAGTGAACTAAGCCACGCAGTCATTGTGGAGAACGAGCCACTCATCAGTCCGATTACGACAATTCCGAAAGCAAAATACGGGAACACCCATTCGTAACAATGTTGGCAGACCTGCCCGATGGGTTGTTGCTCCGTAAGGCCAACGACAATCGAAACGAGGACGGTGTTCATGGAAAGGTAGAAAGTGCCGGCGAGGAGCACGAGTGCAACCACGTGGCTGGCGTCAAAGGGACGAACAATGAGATGGGACGCTGCGAATGCGAAGGCGCTGCTCAAGACAAGCGCTGCCGCACTGAATAGGACCTGGACTATCCGGGGCGGGCTTTTGGGCCGCCAAAATGACTGCAGCAGAGCCGCGCCCAGTGCGGCCACAACCACTTGCGAGAAGCTGAAGAAAGCTATGGCGATCATGAGGAAGGCGAAATTGGGGGACATCGTACTGGTCATCCCAGGAATGCGCACTTTCAGCGTGGAGGCGAGAAGAGTGAAGCAGAGCAAAGCAGCGAACTGTGGGAGGCTTGCCGAGGACCACCATCTTGCCGCGAGGAACAAGATCACGGCTCCGGAAGCTAATACTAGAACGATGTACTGCTTTGCGACTCTTGACATAGAGGACCCTTCCGTCAAGGATTCTGCCGCCATCTTATTGATCCAAATCCCCGTCGTCGCCGTCGCTTAGGGTCTGTATCACGCTATTACCCCAAACCACGGAGTTGCCCCACACCACACTAAACGCGCTGCTCAGGGTGTTACCCCAAACCACGGAGTTGCCCCATACCACAGATTCGCCGGTAACTCGCATGCCCGACAACAGAATGCTATTTCCCCAAACCACCGAGTTACCCCACACGACTGAGTTGTTCCAAACGCTCGTGGGATCCGCAACGATGTAAATCTGGTGGGTGAGCGGATCTTGCAGAGCCACAGGCGACTTTGCGCTTCCGTTCGTTGCCGGAGCCAGATCGGTACCGGAAAGAGCGGCCGCGGCATCCAGGTAACCCGCGCCTACAGCAAAGACGTCGTGCTGCAGGCTGTAGGTCCGTCCGTGAGTATCGTTCGCGTTGTAATATTGCTGATACCCTTTCCAGGCTGTCTTCATCAGCCGCGCTTTGACCTGATCCGGAGTGAGCAGCGCATTCTGCTGCAATAGCAGCGCGGCCGCGCCGCTGACCGCCGGCGTCGCCATGCTCGTCCCGCTCAGACGGAAATACTTGGCGGGTCCGTACTGACTGCCACAGATCGTGTCCGAACTGTCGCAGGGATAGACATCATATAGGGGATAGGTGTTCGGCAGAGTCGTGTTCGCCGCGAGTAACGATACGACGCGGTTGCCCGGCGCCACTAGGTCGGGCTTAACGACATGGTCAAGCAGCGTCGGCCCCTTGGAGCTGTAGCTGGCCACCGTCTGCGCCGCCTGCAAGCCTGTGCCATGAAGGTCCGAGGCGCCGACCGTGATAACGTACGGGTCATTTGCCGGTGCACCGATCGTGGCATAGCCGTTCGTCCCCAGCGTAGTGTCGCGTCCGGAGTTGCCAGCGGCAACCACAACGACGATGCCGGCGTTCCAGGCGGCTTCCACGGCCTGGCAAAGGGGATCAACGGTGTAGCTTTCGTAGACCATACGGCCTAACGAGAGATTGATCACCCGGATGTTGTATGTGCTCTGCAGCGCAATGGCTTGCTGAATCGCCGCAATCACCGTGCTGTCGGTACCCGATCCGCTGCTGTCCAGCGCACGAAGGTTAATGATTTGCGCTTTCGGGGCAATGCCTCGATAAACACCTTTGTATCCGGTCGTCGAATCGTAAGCATTCCCAGCGATAATTCCCGCGACGTGCGTACCGTGACCGTAGCCATCCGCGGTGCTGGTATCGCCGACTACGAAGCTCTGGCTGTAGACCACACGCGACGGCTGCAAATTGCCATCGGAATTCAGGTCGTCCACGCTGCCCACGCCGCTATCAATCACCGCAATCCCGACGCCGGTGCCGTTCCATCCATTCGAGTACGCGATATCCGCGTTGATGGCGGTCACAACATGGTCCAGGGCGCCTTTCACTCCGCGATTCGGCGAGATGTACGCAACGTTGGCATGGGACGCCAGGCTGGAAAGATTCGCTCCTTTTACGCTTATCAGTTCCGCCTTTACCAGCGGCAGCTCCGCCTTCTTGTTTACGTCCTCGCCCATCAAGTCGGCCTCGGTAGGAGGCTGGCGGAATTGCACGATAACGTCGACCGAAGCTTCCGGCTTCACGCTCTTCAAGTCGGGAGAGATTTTCCGTGCCGCGAGAGCGGCCTTGGTTTCGTCAGACCCTTGGGCTCCAAAGTTTGGATTTTGGCTGGCGTCCTCAAGCTGAGAGGCCGGCTTCAAGGCGCTTGCGGCTGATAACGGTCCGCTAACCGGTGCTTGTGCCTGCGCGGAGAGCACCGCAACCTTGTTGGTTGCCGTCTTGGAGGCGCTAAATGGGTTGAGTCTAGAGGCCTGTTTCAGGGCGTCCGTAAAGAAAGATTCGTGCTTCGGAGCTGCTTGGCCTGGATTCGGCGAGGAATCCTCAACAGGACCATTAAGTGCGACGCTGGCTTGGCCATCCTCATTGTTATGAGCCAACGGAGTATAGCTAGAGACACCCCAAGCGACCGCTGCAAGCGAAAGGGCGATTAGCGCTCCCCATGTGGTCGTCTTGAGAAAGCCACCTTCGCCGACGTTGTGACCCTTTGAAGGACTCATATGGAACCGTCTCCTCTAACTGATCGCTGGCCCGGGGACGCTCATTAGGAAAATCTGATGTTTTCGTCTGGAACAGTTTTAGGTCAGGGCCAGGATCCGCGTCGATAGTACAGGCGTGGGGTCGCACTAGTACCAAAGTGCCGGCGGTTTAAATCAAGCGGTCGGATACGCCAGGACGCCCCGCCGATGCCTTCGGAAGGGGTTCCTCTTGGGACAAACCCTTCCGTGAGTACCATTTCCAAACAGCACCAGGAATTCCAAGCTGTTTAGTAATCTGCTGCTTTACCGGACGGCAGGCAGAGGTCGGGCCATCTCAACGGAAGACTGTTCCATTGGTTGTAGGAAGCGGCGATCTTCGCGCGGTTAGCCGTGGAGGGGTCCTGCCTCAACGACCAGGCAAGTACGGCAATGAAAAGATGGAAGACAATCTGGAGTATCCCTGGGAAAGACGGGGAGTTTCTCGGCTGGCCGGCCGTCGCCTTCATCATCGTGCAATTGGTGATCGGTGCCCCCCTTTTGCCTTACGCTCTTTTGCATTGGCAATCTGCTGACTCGCTGCGCTTCGCCTGCTTCATGGTGGTTGCTCTAGGAGCGTCTCTTTTCAAGGTTCGCCTGCCAGGAATCCA
>WNFP01004132.1_pt1 | contig 19553 bp, 13 predicted proteins | sample 5400201 | NCBI WGS metagenome assembly WNFP01 (sample SAMN13153355, study PRJNA577476) | soil metagenome | isolation source: 115 cm saprolite under Madrone tree | place: USA:California | collected 2016-06-14 | reverse complement strand
AGGTCGCGATTGTTATACCAGCGCTGAATGAAGAAGCAGCGCTCCGTCGGTTGCTCGCAGAACTCCACCGGCATTTTGCACAGTGGATTATCGTCGTTGACAATGGGAGTAGTGATGCTACCGCTGCTGTAGCGCGAGATGCGAGCGTGTTAGTCGCCAGCGAACCAGCACGAGGCTACGGTCTTGCTTGCTTGAAAGGCTTCAGAACGGCGTGCAGCCTGGGTGCTGAGCTTGTCATTTTTATGGATGGAGACGGGAGTGACGACCCCGCCGACCTGCCCATGATGCTGGCACCCGTGAGCGAAGGGCGCGCCGACCTGGTCATCGGTTCGCGTGTGAGCAAACGCGCCGAACGTGGCGCAGTCCCTCCTCAGGCCCGTTTGGGCAACTGGCTGGTGAGCCGGATGATCTCCATCTTGTATGGCGTGCAGCTTCATGACATAGGCTCGTTCCGCGTCATACGTTGCTCCATGTTGGATGCGCTTCAGATGGGCGAAAAGACCTTCGGCTGGCCTGTCGAAATGCTGGTTAAGGCGGCGCGAGCGCGGTATCGCATCCTTGAACTACCCATTCACTATCGCCATCGCAGTCACGGCCGCTCCAAGGTGGCCGGCACATTCGCTGGCAGCATCAAGGCAGCTTACTACATGGTACGCACAACCTTGCGCTATGTAGGAGCGAGGAGGACGTATGTCTGATACTGCCCTCGTCGTCATGGCTCGCTACCCGGAGGTTGGGAAGACAAAGACACGTTTAGCCCGTACTATCGGTCATGATGAGGCCGTTCGCCTCTACCGGGCTTTTCTCACCGACCTGGCTCAACGGTTTGCCGGGCAGCCGTGTGACCTGCACTGGGCTTATACGCCTGCCGGGGTGGACTATCATGCTTTTGTCGCGACGCTTGCACCAGTATTTGCGCAGCACATGCGCTGCTTTCCACAACAGGGCGCAGACCTTGGCGCTCGCCTGCTCAACGTCTTCGAATGGACACACGAACGACAGTTTGAGTGTACCATCGTCACAAGCTCAGATTCACCGCAGATAAGCCGGGAGATCGTAGCGTGCGCACGCGAAGCCCTTGATGAGGCCGATGTGGTGCTTGGGCCTGCTGAAGATGGTGGCTACTATTTGATTGCCATGCGTAAGCCCTATGATGTCTTTAGCAGCGTTCCGATGAGTACCGGCGCGGTGACGCGGAAGACAATCGAACTGGCAGAGCGCCAGGGCTTATCCGTACGTCTGCTGGAGCCACTTTTTGATATTGATGAACTGCCAGACCTGCTGCGTCTCGCACAATTGCTAGAAGCAGACCAGGCACTTGCTCCGGTTACCGCTGCCTACCTTGCTACCAGAAAGAATCTTTATGACAACCACATCCATACTCACGCTCCCACGTTCGATCTACATCGAGCCGACCAGCCGGTGTAACGAACTGTGCCAGCAGTGCCCACGCACACTCCTCTCGCGGGAAGATGATCGCGATTTGAGCTTTGATAACTTCCGTTTTATTGTCGATCAGTTTCCTGTGCTAGAGCGCGTCGTGTTACACGGCCTGGGCGAGCCTTTGCTCAACAAAGACCTGCCGCAGATGATTCGTTATCTCAAGGCACGGGGAACCTACGTGCTCTTTAACTCCAATGGGATCGCGCTGACCGCGAAGCGCGGCCAGGAGCTGATCGATGCCGGTCTGGATGAATACCGGCTCTCCATGGACGGCGCGACACGCCAGACGTATGCCCGTGTGCGCGGCGTCGATGCTTTCGACAAAATCTGGCGCAACATTCGTGCTTTCATTGCCATGCAGAAGGAGCAGAACGCCAGCAAACCAGCCGTCTCGCTCTGGTTCACGGCGATGCGTGAGAACCTCCACGAGCTTGCAGGCCTGATCGATTTGGCGTGCGCGCACGGCATCCGCGAGATCCACCTGCAGCGCCTCGTCTACTTCGAGCAAGGACTTGCCGACTCGAAACAGGCCCTGTTCCGCCGCTCCACACGCGAAGAACTCGAACTGGTGCGCCGTTGCGAACAGATGTGTCAAGAGCGTGGCATCAACTTTACTGCTGCTGGCGCAGCTACACCCCTGGAAAGCCTGGTACGCGATTTTGGTGATCGCCCGTGGTCGGGTTGCCGGCGTCCCTACACACTGACCTACATCACCTCAAGCGGGAATGTGCTTTCGTGTTGCTTTGCTCCCTTTGGACATAAAAGCGCCAGGGAGTACCAGGAGGAGCGCGTAATAGGCAATGTCTTCCAGGAACCAATAGAAGCCATTTGGCACGGTGAGCGGTACGAGGCATTTCGCCGCACCTTCGAGAGCGACCATCCCGCCAGGCACTGCTCGCAATGCGGCCTCAACTGGAGTTACTGAAAATGACGATTACCCCACAAGGAGAGGGAACCTATGCAAAACACTGATAAAACATCTTCCGTTGAAAATGTTCCATCTTCTTCTCTTCCGACTCGCCGCACACAAGTCGGCCATTTACTCATCGCTGCCCTTGCCGGGTTGGGAGCAGGTCTGGCGGCAAGCCTGGTGACCGTGGTCCTGATGGGCGTATTGCGGCTGGCGGCAGGCGTGCCAACACCGGTTGAGCTTTTTGGCGATCATGTGCTCAAACTGCTGCCGGTAGGGAAATTTGTAGATTTGCTGATTCTGTTCTTCCCTAACTCGAAAACTGGACCACTAGGCTTGACCTTGTTGGGCATGATCGGCGCGGGAACAGTGTTGGGGGTGCTCTACGCCGTTGTGGCACATGTGATGCTGCCTGCCTCGGGCTATCGGCCAAAACGACGTGAATGGCTCACGGTGGCAACCCTGGCAGTATTGATGACGCTGGTTGCTGTTGTACTGTTCTGGGGCGAGCTCGCGCAAAATTTCTTCGGTCTGCCTCTCGGTTGGGCTATGCTGGTCACCGCGCTCTCTTTGCTGGCGGATTTCAGCCTGTATGGCTTGATGCTCTGTCTGGCCTATCGCGCGCTGCTGCCCAAGGAGCCTGTAGTCAATGCTCCGGCCGGGGCACAGGGGCGGCGACAGCTACTGGCGCGTGCCGGCGTTGCCGTTTTGAGCGTAGGCGCTGGTGCCGGGACACTAGGGTTGGTTCATAGCTATTTGAACAACGACAACTTCGCCACCTATGACGGGACGGAGACAAGTGCGCACAACGGAGTGACTTCCCCTATCACGCCAAACAATGAACACTACATTGTGACACAGAATCCTATCGATCCCTCACCAAACCTTGGGGTGTGGCGGCTAGAGATCACAGGCCTCGTGAGCAATCCAGGGACATATACGTACGAGCAACTGAAAACTCTCCCCTCGACGTCGAGAGCCGTCACACTCGAATGTATTTCCGACGCTCCCGGTGGACGATTCATCAGTACAGCAATCTGGCAGGGCGTAACGCTGCGCACACTGTTGGAAAAACATGGAGGAGCATTGCCAAACGCACGCTACGTGGCGTTCTACAGCGTCGATGGTTACGTCGTCAGCCAGCCCCTGGATGAAGTGCTGGCGGTTGATGCATTGTTGGCATGGCAAATGAATGGGGTTGTGCTTCCCAACCGGCATGGTTTTCCCTTGCGCGTCCTCATCCCTGGACGGTATGGCGAAGAGAACCCCAAGTGGTTGACACGGGTCGAACTCACCGATCATTTTGTAGGGGGCCTCTATTCTGACCAGGGCTGGTACAATGGCCCTCTGCACACGATGAATCGCATCGACCGCCCACGTGGTCGCCTTGCTCTTGGCCATACGGTTGAGATCGGTGGCATCGCCTTTGCAGGGAATCGTGGCATTCAAAAAGTAGAGGTGAGTGTCGATAATGGTGTGACCTGGCACCAGGCAACGCTTAACCCGGCTCTCTCGCAGGACTCCTGGGTATTATGGTCCTGGAAATGGACCCCTTTGCTGCCCGGACAGTACACGCTTGTTGCGCGTGCCACTGACGGTACAGGAGAAGTCCAGACGAGCCGCAAACAGGGAACGGTGCCGAATGGCGCAACAGGGTACCATACAGTTGTGGTTCAAGTGGGGTAGTTGACAGGAAACACTTTCCCCCCCGAATCACTCCGTTGCTTTCCCCTTAAAGGATACTGCTGGCGAACTCTCTCCGTCTGCTCCCTCTCCACGCAGTGGAGAGGGCTGGGGTGAGGCCGCTGCCCTTTGGATTCGCCAGCAGTATCTTAAAACATGTAGACCCTCAATAATCAATGAGTGAGGATATCTGACAGCTCTTGCCTCATCTGACGGATACCCTGGCGCGTTTCCTCCTTCAGGTCGCGAGCAGGTTTTTCCGCGCTACTGAACCGCTCCAAGGTGTCCTGGGCATCCTGCCCTTTCCAGGCAGACAATGTCCCCTGGGGGTTGAGCAGGAGCGCCGCCCGCAATTCGGGCAATTCGACGAGCTGTGCAAGGCTCTGCTCAACCCGCTGCTGCATCTGTGGTGGCAAGACATCTGGAAGGGGGGGTGCAGCAATAGGCGCTCGTTTTTCGTCCGGCTCGGGTTCACGCAAATGCTGCAACGCCTGCGTGATCCTTTCCCAGATCGAGGGCCGCACTAGAATCCAGGCCGTCTCTCGTTGATCGGGCAGGCGAATGGCTATCATGGGCTGTTCGTCCCAGGTGATTTCGCGTGTGGGAAAGGTAGTAGCAACGTCGAGGGCGCGTAGTTCCGCAGCAGAAATATCGTCTTGTGTCCCGGTTAGACTTTCCAGCAGCAATGCCCACAGACGCTCCGAGAACTCCTCCGGTCTGCTGTACCTGTATGCTGCCATCGTGCGACGCATCGCTTCTTCCAACTGCAGACGTTCCTCCCGCCCCAGGTTCTGCATGTCTTTTCCTCTGTCCTCAAGCTCCTGCCGCGAGGAGGCGCTGACCTGGGTGGTGAGGTCGAGCTTTGCCGCGGTATCAAAGAGTGAGCGTATGATGGAAATTGGCGCATCCATACGTACCGCCAGTGCGAGGGCCTCGCTCAGACGCATGTCGAGCTCGTGTGTTTGCGTTCCCTGTCTCATCGTCAATGTTGCATACAGGGTCTGCCCGGCGATAGCATTGATCACCACGCGCTGGAGCTGCGCACCGAATGACTCAAGCAGACGCTGAGAAAGGTCTTGGGGAAAGGGTAGTTCGTTGGCTTCTCTCCGGGTGCGTAAAGCTACGATAAGGGCATCGGCCTCCGATGCCGTGAGACGGATGGGGAGGCCGCGCTCAGTTTGTGAGTCGCGCAGAATCACAAGGTGTTGCCGGGTTAAAAGCAAGGTGCGCAGCGAATCAATCTGTAGTTCAACCAGGTCATCAGTGGTCATTTTCTGTTCCTTTCTTTGCTTGCTGATAGGTTGGAGGAGCGTATCCGCGAGAGGCCGCAGGAGCGTTTTGAGTTGCTGGCGTCCTTGAAACAGTCTCCCTTTCACTGTACTGACTGGAACGCCAAGAAGCTGAGCGAGTTCCTCGTAGCTGTATCCTTGCAGATAGAAGCCAATCACCGCCTGGCGATTCACCTCAGAAAGGTCTCGTAGTGCCAGCAGAATGGTCTCGTGAATCTCTCTCAGCGTCTGGTACTCCTCCAGAGGTGGAGCATCTATCCAGAACATCTGTAGCGTGGCATCATCGCTCAGAGTATACAGAGAGCGTTCGCGACGACGACGCAATGCTGAGCGTGCCAGGTTCGCCGCAATAGCATGAAACCAGGCGGCGAAGCGTGCTGGTTCCTGCAAGCGTGATAGTCCGAGAAACGCCTGGAGCGAGGCTTCCTGAGCAATGTCCTGAGCCTCGAAGGTATTGCCAAGGAGTGTAGTACACAGGCGCAGCACACTGGACGAATAGCGCGCTAACAGGATGTCAAATGCTTCCCGTTCGCCTGCCAGGATAAAGGCGACCAGGGTTGCATCGTCTTGATTATCGTAGCGATCTCTGTATTGCTTCATACACTCTTATGTCGCTCGAGAGAGCGAAAAAGTTAAAAGAAGTAACGCTCAGGACATTGCTGCATAAAGCAGGCCAAACCTGTATAATGCCTGCTACTGCTCGTTATAAAGATAGTGGGCTTAATTATTGACCAGATACAAGGATATAAGCATGTCGAAAGAGTTGAGCGCAAGCGCGCGCAAAGTACAGGATACGCTGAAGATGCGCGGATTTTCAAGTCACGTCGTCGAGCTACCTGACTCGACACGTACTGCCAGGGAAGCCGCGCAGGCAGTTGGCTGCCGCGTAGAGCAGATAGTGAAATCACTGGTATTCAGAGGCCAGCATTCCAATAAACCCATTCTCGTAGTTGCCAGTGGCACAAACCGCGTGAATGAGCGCCGCCTGAGTGAGCTGGCCGGTGAGCCCGTTGAAAAAGCGGATGCCGATTTTGTGCGACAGCGGACCGGGTTTGTCGTCGGTGGTGTACCGCCGATTGGTCACGCCGAGCATATAGATACCTTCATTGATGAGGACCTGTTGCAGTATGAAAAGCTCTGGGCTGCCGCCGGAACTCCCCATGCAGTATTTGAGCTTACCCCGGCTGAGTTGAAAGCCATGACGGGCGGGCAAATCGTCTCGATCAAATGAGCGATTAGAGCTTCATGAATTTGAGAAAATCTTTTACCTTATCGCTATCGATCTGCGCCTTCTCCGTATAGGCCAGAACATCCTCTTTCTGCCGGGCATACATCTGCTTGAGCAGTTTACGCTTGGTCGGATCCAAACCCCTGGGCGAGGATTGGCTAATCTCATAGAGAAAGCTTATCATATCGAGGAGCTTGAGCTCCTCTCGAAGCGTCTCATCTTCCTCAATCGAAAAAGCGTTCAGAATATCCTTTTGAATAGCCTCGATGGCTTCTTTCACAGCAGGGGTTTTGAAAAAAGGCAGAATATCACCAATCACCGCCTCGTGCGCATCATGCACCAGGGCCAGTGTGACGAGCCGGTCCCGCTTTTCTTGTGGATAGTGGTTAAATGCAGACCAGTAGAGCCCTAAGAACGCGACCGCCACGGTATGCTGCCCGACATTCCAGGTGCCAAAACCGGAGACGCTGTACACCCTGGGAATATTGAAAATATTCATAAGGAAATCCAGGTTCGGGTGTTTCGAAACGTGACCCAGCATGCCCTGCGGAGTAAAGATATTCTCATAATCGATCTGTTGATCCATACGTACCTCAATATTCCAGGCGCTAAAACCAGCTGCCCGTCATGATCCTCCTTACGGACACATATGACACAAGTGACACAGGTGACACAAATGACACATATGACACAAATAGATAGAGCTTCTCTCCCGGCAAAACAAGGATTGAGCATGTGCGGTTGAGTGGCTTGTGAAAGGAAATGGAATTACCTTCCGCTTGTATCGACGGCAGCCGATTCAGGATTAAACCAGGTGTGGTTATTGTACCATATACGATTTTGCACCCATACAATCTGTACTTTAAAAGTGCCTAAGTCGCCAGGAACGCTATTTGCGTCTTAAAGCCATATATATCCTGGACAATCACATCGTACGTGTTGCCACTTGTCAGGTTTGCTGGTGCCGTCACCGTCGTTTGGAATGAGTACGCTGGCAAATGGATGGTGGTAAGCAGGGTCTGCGTATTCGTGCTGGGATCATACCAGTAAATGGACACGGTGTCCCCATACGAAAAACCATAGCCAGATACAGTGATGACGGTACCGGATGGACCTTTCTTCGGCGTCATTTTGACACTCGGCAATATGAAAAAGTCTGCGAATACACCCGTTTTGCCGCTACTACCAGCTGCACACAGGTTGCAAAAGTAATTGCCTGGCTGTGCAGAAGTCGGTACAACAAAGGTCGTGCTAAATCCGCCATTCGCATTGGCCGTTGCTGTCGCCACCTGGGTAATTTGCAGCCAGACTGTAACCGATAGTACTGTAGGGCGCGCTTGGCATAGTCGAGGTAAAGCTGAAGGTACCATCGGCGGCAGCCGTTGCCGTGCCCAAAGTCTTGGGATATTTCTGGGCAATACTTTGAGCTGAAATGGTCACAGTTTCCTGTGCCGCAAAACCCTGTCCGCTGAGTGTAAACGAATTGCCATAATAACAACAATACCCGGTTGAAAGAATCGAGGGCGTTGTATAGAAAAACTCTGCCTTTGCCTTGTCCGTAGTCGTTGTGCTGTCCGCGTACACATAGTACGTGGCATTCTTCTTATGGGCTACCGGCACGGCTAGAGCCACGCTGAAGCTCCCAGATCCATCAACAGTGACTGAAGTAACGCCGTTGCTTGTGCTCTGGAAGTAGACATTCACCGTCTCTCCTGGAGTATAGCCGCCGCCATTGACGGTAGTCGTTCCTCCCGGATTTTCTGTGTTGAGAGAGAGGAGAATGCCAGGACCGATGTTCAGGTTACTTGTCGCCTGCAGTTGGCTCGTGTTGCCCACAGCCAGCAGCGTATATGAACCTTTTGCAGTAAAAGGCGGGGCAAAATAAGTATCCAGTGCCCCCGTACCGTCCATAGTAAACGTTGTGATCGTCTGACCGCCGTTCGCATTCCAGCTGAGCACCACCTGTTCATTTGCCCCGAAACCCGACAGGTGTACATGCGCGGCTTGATTATTGCGCACACCTGCGCTCGAGATCATCTTCGGAGGGAGAATATTGAACATAATCGTAACTGTTGCAGGCGTTTGTTGTGAGCGCACTACCGTGATAGGATAGTTTCCAGTTGATGCTGTAACGGGGGCGTTGAAGGTAAAACTAAAACTACCGTCATAGGAGCTAGTCGTTGTGGTTCCTTCCAGGATATTCTTATTAAATCCCCAGTAGATGTTGATCGTCTCGCCAGGAGTAAATGCTCCTCCCTCGAGTTGGATGGCAGTCCCTGGTCCCCCACTGGTTAATCTTGGGCCATAGGGAACAAAGGTTGAGATTCCAGGCAGGAATGTCACGGGCAGTTGTGCCGACAGTCCGCTGCTGTCCGTGCCAATAACCTGGTGGATTCCCTGCGCTACATTGGTATTGGGTATAGTGGCTACGCCAGAGCAATTGCCGCTGCTATCACAAGAGAGAGAAACGAGGGGATAATTGTAGGGATTATCAATGGTGATCGAGACAGTGTCGCCAGGGTAAAAACCCTGGCCAGTGATTGTGACAGTATCGAACGGATGGACGATATCGGGCATGGAGATTGTAGGGTTGTTTCCCGCGGCATGGGCGGCTGAAGATTTGCCAGCATGCAATATTGTCACAGCAGGTACTAGAGCTGCCAGGGCAAATGCAGCGAGGACAATCAAAGTAGGCCAGCGTAAGAGCTTTTTCAACTTTTACTCTCCTTGTATCAAACAAGATAAAAAACACATAGGCTGCTTGTGAGCAGTCATCTACTGCACGACAACTGCTACACTGACAAAAATATTTGAAGTAGCGCTTGCTACCACGTAGTATGTCCCACTGGAAAGTCCTGACACCACGATGGTCGTAGTAAATGAGCCATTAGCGTCAGTATTCACAGAGCCATAGTAGGGATTGTTGGCCAAGGATAGATAGACACCCGAGTATGCGCTGAAATGCTTCCCGGTTACAGTGATCGTGTCCCCATCTTGGACAATGGTTGGGCTCACTGTTAGCACTGGCATGTACTGGAATGGTACGCTTGCTGAAGTATTTGTGGCAGTATCGGTCGCTGTCAGGGTAAGGTTGCCGGCGCCAGTGATTGTAGGAACCTTGAATGTGGTCGAGAATGTCCCATTGGGGTTACTTGTCGCTGTTCCTACAGCTTTGCCTTGCAGTGAAAGGTTTATCGTATCTCCTGCGCCAAAGCTTCCTCCATTGACGGAGATCGTTGCTCCTGCTTTGCCAATCGTAGGATTATCGTAGATACCAGCATCATTAAGCACGCTGGTTGTCAGGGTAATATGGCTCGTCTGTCCTATAGCTGCGATGATAACGCTACTCTGATTAGGTGTACTTGGTACGGTCTCATATAGCGTAAAGTTCCCATATTGAGCTTGTGTTGAGGCGATAGTGAACTGTCCCGACTGCTGGTAGTTCCATATGATGTTGACCACCTCACCTATCGCAAAGTTATTGCCTGTAAAGGTGATGGGCTGGCCATAAGCGACTTCACTACAGGAGAAGTCGCAGGCATAAAAAGCTGGCGGATAGAAGCTGAAAGGTGCTCGTGCATGGTCTGTTCCCGTGGTGCTGACAGCATACACATAGTAACGCGTAGACGGATTGTAGGCACTTGGAACTGTCAACGAAGCAGTAAAGGCACCTGTCGCATCCGTCGTTACTGCAACAATGCCATTCTTTGGCGTCTGGAAGTAAACGCTAACCGTTTCATTAGCGGTAAAGCCACCTCCGTAGATCGTCACGGTGCTGCCTGGATCACCGGATCCCCCGCTAATGCCTGGACCTATGTTCAGGCTACTCGTGGCTTGCAGACCACTGGTACTCCCTATTGCTGTGAGTGTATAGGAGCCGAGCGGAGCAGATGGCGGTATGAACGAACCAGAGGAGGCACCATTTTGATCAGCATTGAAGTAGGAGAGAGTCTGGCCTCCATTCGCATTCCAGCTAATCGTAATACTCTCATAGGGAAGGAACCCTGTCAGGTGTGCCTTGACGATCTGACCGCTATGGATGCCAGGTGTCGATGACATCGTGACTGGAAAAATACTGAATACTGTAGAGACTTGTGAGGGCTTCTGATGCGTGCGAATCACAGTAACAGGATAAGAACCATCCGAGAGTCCAGAAGGAACGCTGAAAGAGAAAGATAGGTTGCCGTTTGCATCGGTTGTAGGCGTCCCTTCAAGTTGCCCTTGAGCAGTTCCCCAGTACACACTTACTGTTTCATTAGCAGTGAATGCCGCTCCATTGAGTTGGACGGACATGCCGGGCTTTCCCACGAGTGGGAAGACGTGAGGCAGGACAGTGGTTGTTACCTGAGTTGTGAGATTACCTGATAGGCCCAGGGCAATTATCGTGTGTTGCCCCTGAAGAATATTTGAAGAGGGTAATTTCAGTGTTACAGAAGCATCACCATTCGCGTTGCAGCCAAAGGCGGCAAAGCTAGAGCCGGTAGTATTGTCAAGATACACATATACGAAGTCTTGCGAGGCAAAGCCCTTGGCTGTCAATGTGAACGCGACCCCGGGGAAGAGAACTTTCCTGGACAGCGAGATAACAGGCACAATGGAAAATGGAGCACTGGCCGTTACAGTTCCCTGTACAGCTACAATCCCATAAGCGCTGGAAGGCAAATCGGGCACCGTGATATTCGTTGAGGGCAGATTACCGCTGGCATCGGTGGTAGTAGAAGCCAGCAGCGTACCACTGGCACTCCCTAGATAGAGAGAGATAGCTTCGCTCGGAGCGAAGTTCTGTCCACTCACCTGAATGATCGTTCCTGGTTGACCGGTAGCAGAGGAGAGGGAGATAGTCGCACCGCCACTCGCGCGCGCTTTCAGTGCATGGTCAGCAGAGAGAATAGCCGGGACAAGCGCTGCAACGATGAGGGCAGCGAGTACAAGCAAGGCAGGCCAACGCAAAAAATTTTTCAAGCGTATCACCTTTTTCTAACACAGACTTAGCCAAAACAGCAGATAGGATTATTAGCAAATGATGAGTTGAATTATAAAGAGGTGGAGGCATTCATTCTAGTCAGAATGTTATGAGATCTGGTTATGATCTGTCGGAAACGGTTAAGGTTTCTTAATCGTTCCCCCAGCTAGGGCTAGTGGTGATCTCCTCTCGCGTAAGGGCAGGGGCAGCGCTTACACAGGTAGGTTTTTTGGAAGCGTCATCGTCCGTCGTAGAGTGCGGATTTATCCAGCACGCGGGCGAGGGAGGTGGGGTTGGGAAGGGCAAGAAACATGAGTCATCCCGAAAATTTTGAAAGGATGAGCTAGAAAAAAACAACCCTCCAATGGTATGCTTGAGAAGTAACATAAAACCTCAAGTACCCAAAGGAGGGATCTTCATGTTAGAAAAGTATGCCATAGTTCCTTTCATTCTACAAGAAGAGCGGTCGCCGTCCAAAAAGGAGCGTGAGTCAGAGGACCTTTCGCACCGATACGGTTTGAACTTCCTTCGTTTTCTGGAACCGTTGATGCGAGAGTTGGATGTCACGGTCGACAAAAGACCGCTACGCACCCTGGTACAAACCGTCGAGGCGATCGTGTCGTTCCGAGACCAAGCCCATGGACTCTTGTTGAGTGAATTGGGAGACGCCATGGATGGGCTGGGGAAAGGGGGAGGAACGAAACGGTTGAGCACCCTCATCCACCATCAGGGGTGGAAAGCCCAACACATCGAGGCGTTTCTCTTGCGGCGAGCCGATGAGCAAATCGGACAGTGGGAAACCCACGGAGAGGACGGGTTGCTGATCTGGGATGGCACCGTGTTGGAAAAGCCGGAGAGCCTCAAGGCGGAGGGACTGTGCGCGGTGCGATCGAGCAAAGCCAAACGGCTGACCCACGTCAAAAAGGGCTACTACCATCCTCCCGGCGCGCCTATCTTTGTCCCAGGGCTGCATGGGATCGGTCTGCTCCGAGCTTTCCGAGCGGATCGACAAGGGCCAGCCCGGCTTGTCGCCTTGCGATGGTGGACCTCACGCGGCCCGTTGGCCGGTTACGAGAAAGATGAAAACTGCACGCTCTTGCGGTTGGTCTCGCAACGCTGGGGACGCAGCCTCATCCAGGTGTTCGATCGAGGGTATGCGAGCAGTCCGTGGTTAGGAGCCCTTCGCGGCTTCGATGTGCGTTTTATCTTGCGGTGGAAAACCAACTAGCATCTGGTGGATACGACAGGCGTCAAGCAAGCGGCATGGAAAATCGCTCGTGGCAAACGGGGCTTGGCCCCCCGTACCCTCTTTGATGCGGTTCGCCGCCGCAATGTGGAGGGCAGCGTGCTCTTCTTCCCCGTGACCCATCCCGACTACCCTGATTGGCCCCTCACCCTGGTGGTCGGTCGGCGCAAAGGGGGCCAGCCCTGGTATCTCCTCACCAACAAGGTGGTCCAAACGGCAGAAGACGCCTGGAAAGTGGTCTTGGCTTACGCCCGCCGCTGGCAGGTCGAGATGGCATTCCGCAACCTGAAAAGCGAAATGGCCATCCAGAGCCTGCGCGTCTACGACTGGGAATCCCGTCTCAAACTGCTTGGCCTGCTGACCCTGGCCTACGCCTTTCTCATGGATTTGATGTGCCAGGAGGGCAGAACCGCACGCGATTGGCTGATGGATTACGCCTGTCATCGCACGGGAGCACATCTACGCGACGTGGAGATCCCCTTTACCCGCTTGCGCATTGCGCTCTCCAAGCTCTGGCTGGCCTATCCCTGTTGTTTTGTCCGGCGAGCGGCTTTGCGCCTCTAAGTCGAGCAGCCCCCCACCTATCGTCGCTTCACAAAGCCCTGGGAGTGTTCAGGGATGCCTCTTCCTGTCTATTTGTACTCTAAGAAAACGCGCACAACTGATTGAGGCGGGAAAAACGATAACTCCTGCACCTCTTCGCGATACCCTTCAGCTCCCTTTTCCTTGTTGAGCTTTCTTTTTCCGCCAGACAGTCATCCAGGAAGCTGAGAGAGGAAGAGTTTATCGCTAACAACCTCTTCCTCTCTCAGTTTCCGGGATGACTCATGTTTACAAGGCCTTTAGACTTTGCTAGCGAAAGATACTGGCAATGTAAAAGATAATATGCCCCGGCTCCAGGCTTCAGGGCGACCGCAAGGCTCGCCCCTACGGTGCCACGCCCGTCCATGGTAGGGGCGAACCTTGCGGTCGCCCTGCTGGCTTGTCCGCGCCCTGAAGCCTTGCTTTACCTAAGCCTGCGGTAGCGGCGAATGAGTGTGTTAGTCGAGCTATCGTGAGCGAGCCTGGGTTCACCGGTACTCTCAAGCTCAGGAATAATGCGATTAGCCAGTACCTTCCCCAGTTCAACGCCCCACTGATCGAACGAATCGATATGCCAGATGGTGCCTTGAACAAAGACCTTGTGCTCGTAAAGAGCGATCAGCTTGCCCAGGGTCTCCGGTGTCAGGCGATCCGCGAGGATACTGTTTGTGGGGCGGTTGCCCTCGAAGGTGCGGTGCGGCACCTGAAATGCCGGGACGCCCTCTGCCGCGACTTCTTCCGCAGTCTTGCCGAACGCCAGGGCCTCGGTCTGGGCGAAGAAGTTCGCCATCAAGAGATCGTGATGCGGGCCCAGTGGGTTCAAGGCCTGGCAGAAGCCGATGAAGTCGCACGGGATCAGCTTGGTTCCCTGGTGTATGAGCTGGTAGAATGCGTGCTGCCCGTTGGTCCCCGGCTGCCCCCAGATGATAGGCCCGGTCTGATAGTTCACCGGCCTGCCCTCCAGGTCTACGTGCTTGCCATCGCTCTCCATATCGAGTTGCTGCAAGTAGGCAGGCAGGCGCCCGAGATAGTGGTCATAGGGCAGGACCGCCACAGTCTCTGCACCGAAGAAGTTGTTGTACCAGATGCCGATCAGCCCCAGGAGCACCGGCAGGCTGCGCTCAAAGGGAGCCGTGCGGAAATGTACGTCCATCGCGTGGAAGCCGGCGAGCATTTCGCGAAACCGTTCGGGACCAATAGCAATCATAAGGGAAAGTCCGATTGCCGAGTCATACGAGTAGCGTCCTCCAACCCAGTCCCAGAACTCGAACATGTTGGCCGTGTCGATCCCAAACTTCTCCACCTCCTCGGTGTTTGTCGAGACGGCAACGAAATGTTTGGCCACCGCCTGCTCGCTCCCCAGGGCCTGGACGCACCACTCGCGGGCCGAGCGAGCATTCGTCAAAGTCTCCAGTGTCGTGAAAGTCTTGGAGGAGACGATGAAGAGCGTCTCCGCCGGGTCCAGATCTCGGGTGGCTTCCACAAACTCGTTGCCATCGATGTTGGAAACGAAGCGCACGGTCAAACTACGATCACTGAAGTACCTCAATGCATCGTAAGCCATGGATGGACCCAGGTCGGAGCCGCCAATACCGATGTTAATGATATTGCGCATGCGCTTGCCGGTATACCCTCTCCAGGCGCCGCTCCGCACGCGGTTAGAGAAGTCTGTCATCTTATCCAGCACTGCATGTACCTCGGGTACCACGTTCTCACCATCGACGAAGATCGCTTCCTCCTTTGGGGCGCGCAGAGCCACATGGAGGACCGCGCGATTCTCCGTAACGTTAATCTTATCTCCCCGGAACATAGCTTCGATGCGTTCGCGCAGGCCAGAATCCTCGGCCAGTGCCAGGAGCAGCCGCAGCGTCTCATCCGTGATGCGGTTCTTCGAGTAGTCCAGGTAGATGCCAGCGGCTTCGAGCGCAAAGCGCTCGCCGCGTCCAGGTTCCTCGGCGAAGAGCGTTCGGAGGTGAAGGTTCCGCACCTTCTGGTAATGTTCCTCGAGCGCCTTCCAGCTAGAGCGCTGTGTTAGCGGTGTTGGGTTTATTGGCATGTTTGATGTTTCCTCCCTGATTCTTCTTAAATCAGCCTGTGACGTTTAAGCACTCGCGGCCTGCGTTAGCACCGGGTTATGCCAGCCACCCTCTCGTTCTATGATGCGATCGGCCTCTGGTGGACCCCAGGTGTTCGGCGCGTACTCATAAACGGGAGTCACGTTTCCCAGGACCGGGTCTACGACACTCCATGCCGCCTCGACCGAGTCCTCGCGCACGAAGAGCCCTGGGTCGCCTCGCATGGCGTCTCCAAGGAGTCGCTCATAGGGCGGCATCTCATCAGCAGGGTGGGTGCGCACGATCAGTTCCACTCCCTCGCCCCACATGGCCTCTCCAGGGACCTTGGCGCGGGCACCGACCGAGATTAATACGTCAGGGCTGAGGCGGAAGCGATAGTAGTTCGACTGGGGCGGCTCAATCTCCCCAAACACGGCTTGAGGCGGGGTTTTAAGTTCAACCAGTATCTCGGTGGCTGTCTCGGGTAAGCACTTGCCAGCCCGGATGTAGAAAGGCACACCTGCCCAGCGCCAGGTATCGAGGTAGAGTTTAACCGCGGCAAACGTCTCTACCCGCGACTTGGGGGATACACCGTCCTCCTGGAGATAGCCCCGGTATTGGCCGAACACGACGTCTGCTGGATCAAGTGGCCGCATCGCTTTGAATATTCTCGCCTTCTCGTCGCGTGCTTCCTCGTGGTAATTGCCGGACGGTGGTTCCATTGCAAGGAGCACTACCACCTGCAGCATGTGGTTCTGCACAACGTCGCGGATTGCACCTGCCTCTTCGTAGAATTTTCCTCGACCTGCCACGCCGAAGTTCTCGGCCATCGTAATCTGCACGCTCTCGACATAGTTCCGGTTCCAGATCGGCTCGAGAAACGAGTTGGCGAAGCGAAAGTAGACCAGGTTCTGGACCGGTTCTTTGCCGAGGTAGTGGTCGATGCGAAAGATGGCCGCTTCGGGAAAGACCGAGTGCAGGATCTGGTTTAGGGCCTGAGCCGAGGCAAGGTCGCGTCCGAAGGGCTTCTCGACGACCACGCGAGCATTATTGGCGCTGCCTGATTTCCCCAACCCTTCGATGACAGGGTCAAACATGTTCGGCGGGATCGCCAGGTAGAACAGGGGCTGCTTGGCGGAACCGAGCGCATTGCGCAATTTTGTGTACGTCGCCTCGTCGCTATAGTCACCGGAGACATACTGGAGCAGCGAGCTTAGCTTCTCGAACGCTGCGCTGTCCAGGACACCGTTCTCCACAAGGCTGTCATGGACATGGGCCCTCAGCTGGTCAATGCTCCAGGGTCTGCCTGCAACCCCAATCACCGGGACATTGAGGTGACCGTGCTTGATCATCGACTGCAGGGCCGGGAATATCTGCTTATACGCGAGATCGCCGGTGATGCCAAAGATGACAAGTGCATCAGAATGGCTGTCCGTCATGATGCCCCCTCCCCGGCCTTTTCCAGGTGGCCGCCGAACTCGAAACGCATTGCAGACAACAACTTATCGGCGAAGTCAGCCTCGCCGCGCGAACTGAACCGTTCGAAGAGCGCTGAGCTTAGAACATGTGCCGGGACGGATTCGTCAATGGCGGCGGTTATGGTCCAGCGTCCCTCCCCTGAATCCGATACCCGGCCGCCGAACTCAGCGAGTTGAGGACTCTTGAGGAGCGCGCTGGCGGTGAGATCCAGGAGCCACGAGGCAATCACGCTGCCGCGACGCCAGACTTCGGCCACGTCGGGAAGGTTAAAGTCATACTGGTAGTATTCTGGATTCTGCAGTGGCGCCGTCTCGGCATCGATGGCTTGCTGCTGCTTTCCGATGTTTGCATGGTGGAGGATGTTTAGACCCTCGGCATAGGCTGCCATGATGCCGTACTCAATGCCATTGTGGACCATCTTGACGAAATGCCCGGCACCGTTCGGGCCGCAGTGGAGATAGCCCTTCTCGGCAGTGCCTCCAATCTCCTCGCGCCCGGGAGTACGTGAAGCTGCGTTGATACCGGGTGCCAGCGTATCAAAAATCGGGTCGAGTCGCTGTACTACATCGTCCTCACCGCCGATCATCAGGCAGTAGCCCCGCTCGAGTCCCCAGACACCCCCACTCGTCCCAACGTCGACATAATGAATACTATGCTTTGCGAGTTCGGCTGCGCGCCGGATGTCATCGTGGTAGTAGGAATTGCCGCCATCAATGACGACATCACCGGGAGCGAGGAGGGGAACAAGTTCGGCTAACGTCGCATCCACCGAGGCTGCAGGTACCATTAGCCAGATAGCGCGTGGCTTAGCAAGCTGGTTGACGATGTCTGCCAGCGACGAGGCCCCGGCTGAGATCGATCCTTCTTGTAAATGCGACTGCACCGTGCTGGCATGGCGTGCGTAGCCGACGACGGTATGTCCTGCTCGCAGCAGCCGGTGGGCCATGTTAGCACCCATACGGCCAAGTCCAATTAATCCGAGTTCCATAGTGTGTTCCTTTCTGATCTTTCCTATGTTTTACGTTTTTACACGGTATAGTGTATACATCTGTAAGCAGACGTTACACTTTAGCGAATCTCCAGTATTGCCGGTCCCGGGCCGGGAACAAAGAACATTCCCCTCGCATATTTTACATCATTCCTATACGCGAGCGTTTGACCAGTACAACTGTGGAATAATCTGCTAGAATAGCATCAGCGTGAGTTAGGAACTAAATAGTTTGGAGGCTATCATGACGTTGGATCCCAAGCATCGCAGTCATATTATCACAGATGGGCGTGAACGCGCGGGTGCGCGGGCCATGCTCAAAGGTATTGGTTTTACCGACGATGACCTGGCTCGCCCGATTATTGGCGTAGCTAATACCTGGATCGAAACCATGCCCTGTAACTATCGCCTGCGCCACCTGGCCGTCAAGGTGAAAGAGGGCATACGGGCGGCTGGCGGAACCCCAATGGAGTTCAATACCATCGCCATTAGCGATGGAGTGACGATGGGCACAGAGGGGATGAAGGCCTCCCTGGTGAGCCGCGAGGTCATCGCCGATTCAATCGAACTGGTCGGGCGAGGTCACATGTTTGATGCCGTTATTGCCCTGGTGGGGTGCGACAAAACTATACCAGGAGGCGCAATGGCGCTCATCAGGCTGAATGTACCGGGTTTTCTCCTGTACGGCGGCTCCATTGCTCCTGGGCGTTTCAGAGGGAAGGATGTGTCGGTCGGTGATGTCTATGAAGCGATTGGCGCAAATGCAGCAGGCAAGATGAGCGACGCTGACCTGCGCGAACTCGAGAACGTAGCCTGTCCCGGGGCGGGCGCGTGCGGCGGGCAATTTACAGCGAATACGATGGCGATGGCCATGGAGTTTATTGGCCTCTCGCCCACGGGCACGGCGAGCGTTCCAGCTGTTGACCCGCGCAAGGATGAAGTGGGTGTGCGTTGTGGCCGGCTTGTTATGGATATTCTACGGCGCGGCGTCACACCACGTGATATTTTGACACGTCAGGCTTTTGAGAATGCCATCGCTGGCGTAGCAGCCTCGGGTGGTTCTACCAATGCTGTGCTGCACCTGCTGGCGATGGCCCGCGAGATCGGCGTGCCTCTCACAATCGACGATTTTGATGCGATCAGCAGGCGCACGCCCCTGCTTGCCGATCTGAAGCCGGGCGGAAGATATATGGCTGTTGACCTGGATCGCGCCGGAGGGGTGCCCCTGCTGGTCCAAAGGCTCGTTGCCGCCGGCTTAGTCGATGGGAAGCAGTTGACGCCGAGTGGACGCACGCTGGGCGAAGAAGCCAGTATGGCTGTGGAGACGGCAGGCCAGGACGTGGTGCGCCCACTCTCCGATCCCCTCAAGCCGAGCGGAGGCCTGGTTATTCTCAAAGGCAATATCGCGCCAGAAGGCTGTGTGATCAAGATTGCCGGTCATGAGCGGCTATACCACCGGGGACCGGCACGTGTCTTCGACCGCGAGGAAGATGCAATGAGCGCTGTAACGCAGGGTGAGATCAAGGCTGGCGATGTTGTAGTCATTCGCTACGAGGGTCCGCGTGGCGGACCAGGAATGCGCGAGATGTTGGAAGTGACCGGCGCCATCGTCGGTGCCGGACTGGGTGAGTCGGTAGCACTACTGACCGATGGCCGGTTCAGTGGGGCAACGCGAGGTTTGATGGCCG
>WNFP01006508.1_pt1 | contig 19554 bp, 22 predicted proteins | sample 5400201 | NCBI WGS metagenome assembly WNFP01 (sample SAMN13153355, study PRJNA577476) | soil metagenome | isolation source: 115 cm saprolite under Madrone tree | place: USA:California | collected 2016-06-14 | reverse complement strand
AAAAGCAAGCTGATTCCCCTTGCAAACTCTCTGGCTTAGGCAATATCCACCAGACGAGGCAACCGAGAACAGTGGAGCCGATTCCAGCGACGGCATAGAGAATGTCCACTCCGGCGTTTTCTAAGAGCCACCCCGATCCCAGATTTGACGCAATCCCTGCGATTCCCACGCCGACCATCGAAAGAAGCGCTTGCGCCGTCGAGCGCAATTTCTGCGGCGCTATCACTTCCAGATAAAGGGGCCCGCCCATCAGAAGTCCCACCACGGTCACGCCGTGCAGCACCTGCACCATGGAGAGCAGATAAATATCCTGGACTAAGGCGCAGAGAATCCAACGCAGCCCACCGACAATGACACCAACACCCAGAAGGCCTCGCGCGCCTAGGCGCTTTAGACCGCTGCCGGTTGCCAGGATAAGCGGAATCTCTACGATCAGCATGACCAGCCACATGCTTCGAATGGTCTCAATATCTCCGCCCCGAGAGCGGACGAAAATCGGGAAAAGCCACATCGGTCCATTCGAAAGCAGATAGGCACCGAATGAAAAGAACAGAAATCGGATGTAGGGTCTATTGCTCAACAACAATTTCCAGTCGTTCGGCTGCGCGCGTAACGAAACGGCTCCCCCCCGCGGCAGAAATAGCCCGAGGCCTGATGAAACCACCACGAGTCCGGCGGTAACCACAAACATGATTTCTAATCCAGGTTCCGACACTCCGCCGGTTCCTGGCACGAGTCCGTAAGCCCTCTGGTAACGTGCTAGCAGCCAGGGAAAGACAAGAACCATGAGAAGATATCCTACAGTACCCCACGCTCGCACGAAGCCGAACGCATGGGAGCCGGCGTCGTGTAGGGTAGCGAGGGTCACGGAGATCGTGATGGGAAGGACCGCACTGCCAAATACAGCAAGCATCGCAGTGGCAAGGATAATTGCCACAAATCCGTTCGCGCCGGCAAGCCACAGATATCCGAAGATTGAACCCAGCGACAAAAACGCGACGATGTGACTTCGGGCACCGGTTCGGTCCGCCACTTGTCCCCAGAGAGGCTGCGCGACGATGCTTACCAGCGGGATGATGGCCAGAATCCAACCTAGTTGAATACCTGACAGCCTCGCATTTTCCTTGAGATAGAGACTAAAGTAGGGAAAGAAAATCCCCAGCGAGCCCATATGGACGAACCAGAAAAGCGTGAGTGGAACAGAATAAAACATCGCGCGATCATAGCATTCCTGCGCTTTCCGATCAGCTGAAGGTTGGTATATTTGCTGATGGACCGGAAAAAATATGGGTTGTGAAAACTCGAGGGTCATCCACACCATCGGCCATTCAACCCGCGCGATCGAGGCGTTCACAGCATTATTGCGAGAGCATCGAATCGAACTACTCGTAGATGTGCGCCGCTGGCCGGCGTCAAGACGCTATCCACATTTTCACCGGGAAGCATTAGCCGCATCACTAAGCACTGCAGGCATGGGTTACCTCTGGCGCGGCGATCTCGGCGGGTTTCGGAAGCCGTCGGCCGATTCTCCAAACACCGCTTGGAGAGTCGGCGCGTTTCGCGCCTATGCGGATTTTATGCTCACGCCAGAATTCGAAGTGATTATGCGAGAAATGGAACAACTCGTTGCAAACCAGCGCATCGCCATCATGTGCGCTGAGGCCGTCCCCTGGCGCTGCCACCGGCAGCTTCTCGCTGATGCGTTTCTAGTTCGCGGGTGGCCGATTCGCCACATCCTCGACGACGGTTGTCACGAGCACAAGCTCCCCTCATTTGCCGAAGTGGAAGGGAAACGGATTTATTACTCCGGTGGTTAGTGGTCTTTAAACGTCCCGCCGGACATACTCGATAAGCCGCGAGATCCCATCAAACATGATGTTGCGCTGAGTTGGGTCAAGTTGGGCTAAGAGCCGGCGTTGGCGCTCTTGGTTCATGCGCATGACGGTTTTGTATTTTTTTTGCCCTTCTTTGGTAATCGCAAAAACCGCGCTGCGTTCGTCATCGGCATCCTTGCCACGAAGCGCATATCCGGACCGAACCAGGCACGCTGCGGCGCGGCTGATCTGAGACTTGGCCATATAGGTGGTCGAGGCAATGCCTCGAACGGTGGTGGGTGAATTGGTGGCGAGCTGGCCTAGCACCCTCCACTCGGCAATCGATAAACCGTGATGATCCGCAAGCATCTTCTTTAACTGCCGATCCAGCATGCGATACAGAATGTTTATGCGAAAGGTCAGGAAATCTTTGATCTCCCAATGGCTTGTATCAGGCCCCGTGGACTCGTCGCCGCGAGCCTGATCCATCTTTCGAACCGCATCGAGCCGCGACTTCAGGATGCGCAGATGACTTGCCCCGCCAGGAGTCTTGAGGTCTGTTCCGCCGCTTACAGACGAAGGTAGCTTTGCCTGAGTCATTATTGGCCTGACATTATCGAAAGCGAGAGATCTCTTTCATTTCAGTCGCAGCAGTTTACGGGCATTCTCCTCATAGATCTTTTTCTTATCGTCAATCGATGCCGTAATGTTGTCGATTACGCGAATCGTTTCTCGGATAAAGCCAGGACCCTTCTCTGGGTCGAATGGCATATCGGTCCCAAAGAGCACATGATCGGAGCCGAAGAATGCTAATCCACACTCGGTGGCCGGCAACGCTCCGAAAAGCGCCGTGTCGGCATAAAACATTCTAAAATAGTCGTACGGCCGTTTTTTGAGCCGGTCAAGGGTGCCGACGTCGTGGGCGTCATCCGTGCGCCTGCCGAGTTGATCCAAACCCCCGCCAATTCGGCCCTCAAAATACGGGATCATTGCACCCATGTGATGGGTGATAATTTTCAAGTTGGGATTCTCGTCAAAAACCCCCGACAACGCAAGCCGACCCATCGCCACACTGGTCTCATACGGCCAGCCAAACGTCCACCACAGATCGTACTTCGAGCGATTTTCCGTCTTGTAATCCGCAAAATCCGGAGATCGCGTCGGATGCAACCATACGGGGTAATCGAACTGTGCCATAAGGGAAAATAACGGTCGAAACTCAGGCTCATCCAATGGTCGCCCGTTAACATTGGAGCCGATCTGAACGCCCCGGGCACCGAGTTGCTTAACGGCGCGCTCTGTCTCTCGAAGTGTCGCTTCTGGATTGTTCAATGGCAGCGATGCGACGAATGCAGGAAAGTGCTGCGGGTAATTGACTACCAGCTCTGCCATGCTGTCGTTGGCGAGCCTGGCTAAGTCCGGACTTTCCTTAGGACCGGCGACAAACTCGATCGGGGGGAGATTGAGAGTAAGCACCTGAGCATACCCGTCATACTGCTCTATGATGCGGAAACGCGTGTCGAGATCGTACATGACTGGAATATCCCGCACACGCTTCTGCATATAGGCGCTCCGGTCACTCATCGATAACATCTTGTCGAAGTAGGGCTTAGGCAAGATATGGGGAAAAATATCAATCTTCGTCATTTATGTCTCCTCGATGTTGTTATGATAGCAGAACGTTGCGGATAGAACGTTCACTTTGCAACGATCCTATCAATCGTGCGGCAACGGAGTCAAGATGAGAGCACGATCTATCGATCATGCCTAGAATAAAACTTCAGCCAATCTCGTTGACTTCCGGCAACAAGGGGCCGTAGAATTCAATCAACGATCCTATTTTAGATTCAAAAAACGGAGGTGTTTATGTCCGAACCGCTCGTTCTCGAAATGTTTTCCGACTTTGTCTGACCCTGGTGCTACCTCGTCACCGGGCGTGTCGAGAAACTCAAAGCGAATTACGATCTGAAAATCAAGTTCACGCAATTCCCGCTTCATCCCGAGACTCCGGTGGAAGGGACAGTAAGAGGACCGGAAGTCGTTGCGAGAAACCAGCGGATGAAAGTGAACATGGACCGCGAGGGGCTCCCCTACAATGCGGAGCGCAACATGTCCTATAACAGCCGGCTGGCGCAGGAGCTGTCAAAATGGGCTGAAGGTAAGGAAAAAAGCGACGAAGTTCACTCCGCGCTTTTCCAAGCCTATTTCGTCGACGTGAAAAATATCGGGAAAGTGGAGCCCCTCGTAGAAATCGCTCAGGAGGTCGGCCTTCCCGCTGACGAAGCGACGAACATTCTTATCAGTCGTAGCTTCAAAGAAGCGGTCGACGAGGATTGGCGTCGTTGTGCCGCCATCGGCGTCAATGCCGTGCCGACTTTCCTTGCGGGACGCTATCTCATGGTTGGGGCGCAGCCTTATGAGGAGTTAGAGCGGCTCGTTCAACACGCAGCCAAGTCTCCGAATCCTGAACCCGATGGGGAATGAGCTCGGATTAGAAAGACTCTGGGAAAGCGAAACCATCTTACCGATGGTTGTCCAAGATATTCACGTCGAGCGTATTGTCAAAAAGATCACGTCAGCGTCAGTATTAACGTTATGGCTACAGCAAGCGCAGCCGTCACGTACAACCCGAGTAGAAAAGTGAGAGCAAGATAGTCCCACTCTTTACGAATCGCGCTCCACATCGTCCGCTCCCGGTTCGTTGAAAGACTAATATTCAGGAGTCCGACGCTGGAGCTGGTCCAGTTCGCTGCGCTGCCGCGAGATATCTTGCTGATTCCTATAGATTTGCTGGTCTTGATCCAAAGCTTGGTTTTCACGGCCTTGCAGCTGGTCACCAATCAACGCACCTGCGCCCAAACCAAGTCCCCCTCCGATGGCTGCACCTAAAGCGGGATGATGGACAGCGGAGCCGATCAGGCCGCCGACCGCTGCACCGCCCAGAGCGCCGATCCCCGCACCCTTTTCACGAGTTGAGATCGCACCGCCGGCACATCCTGCGACTAGTGTACCAATCAAAGCCGTACCTGTGATTATACCGCATATCCTTTTAGCTGCTTCCGACTTGATGTTCATGTTGAACATCCTCCTTTGGCCGTTAGACGACCGGGGAACAGCTTTGTTTACTGGGACATTTTTGCGGCAAGAAAGTCCCGAAAAAGAGCAAAGACAAGCTCTTTCGGGATAAATAGATTAGGTTCGTTCTAACGGAGCTTGCGGAGAGCGGCAATTCGTTCGTCGATGGCTGGATGGGTTGACAGAAATCCACCACCCCCGTCACCCGAGACTGCTCTGAGCCAGCTGAGCGTATCGACCATTATTTCAGCCGGATAACCCGCGCGTCTGAGAATATCGACGCCATGGCGGTCGGCGGCGTACTCTTCCGTACGGCCATAGCCTCGCGCAATCAGCGTTCCGGCAATGGGCGTCAAAGTACTGCTGCCGGGAAAGAATCTCTCCAAAAGTGCCGAGCCGATGCTGAGCCCAGTGTTCAAAATTTGCGCCTGCGCCACATGGCCGAGATCTTGGTGAGCGAGCTCGTGGGCGAGCACCCCGCGCAATTGGTCATCGTTTGCCCGCTGTAAAAGGCCTGTGGTGACGACAAATTGGCATCCACCGGCATTGCCGGCATTAATCTCGGATTGATTCACAATAGCGATCCGCACTTCATCGATTGGACACGGGTTATCCATCGCTTTGATCAACGGAATCATCACGGCGCGCACACGCTCGGTCTGTGTGGATTCGCCCCGTGTGCTCCGAGAAGGCATCCGCTCTTCGTAGGGCCCGCTGCGAAAGCTTCGCGTCATATCCCCCATGACAGGCTTCGAAAATAGGGCCAGGATGAGAACCAGCCCAGGAGCAATCAGAACAGGTATGACTTTACGCGCTTTGTTGTCTCTTCTCATCGGATCGCCTGTCGACTGGGACATCCCCCACTGGATCGCTAACCTGCATGCCCGGGATGCTGAGCCCCAGAGGCTTGAGGCCCGGTCTTGTCTTCGATTTTTTCCATATAGATGTTTCCAACGAAAATCTTGCTGCTGAGCATCACCGGGATGCGTCTCGCATCCGCGGAGATCCAAACTGAAGCTTCATTCATTCTTTCTGCGTAACCATCCTTCATATGGTTTTTGATCCGCGGAACGATCTTGAAGGCTTCGACCTTACCCGAAGCGATTTCGATTGTTTCTCTGCGCTCGACTTCCAAATCCAGCAGGTAACGATATTTTCCGCCGAAGATATTGAAGTAAAGGCGGTCGCCAACTTTAAAATCCTGGCTCCGAGCGAGGTACACCGCCGTGATCGGGTCAATGGTATTGGGCGGTTGATCGAATTCGTATTTCTTTACCTGGCTTCGTTCGTCACGATGAACCGACCATTTCTTCGCGTTATGGTCGAACTTCGCCTCGGTGTCGATGACCTTTTGGTTTTCCCTTTGGCTAAAGGTGAACCGGGTAGGTGCAAGCGCCTTCGCCTCGATGGTTGAGGTGATCGTATCGCGCATTTTCCAAAATAAATCGAGTATGGCGGACGTTTTAGCTTCAACACGGACGGTATAAAATTTCTTGCCAGCGATCATTTGAGAAGTAGTGGAAACCACTGCCGTGGCCACGGGAATACCGTTCCAGCTTGCTCTGTAAACCGCTCTTTCACCGCCATCGAATGGGTAATGCTTCGGTTGATAAACCGGCACTTTTTCAGGGGGTGGCAAGTTGACCGTGGGTTGACCAGCCACCGAGGTGAAAATAACTAAAAAAATAACACCCATCCAAATAGTAGATATAAATTTCCCCTTCATCTCCCTTCTCTGCTCCTTAGACGAATAGTGAACGCAAATAGTTAACTCAGAAACCACGGAAAAACACAAACCGTCTCCCACGATGCCTTTCGTTCGGTTCCGTGCTTCCTTACAAGCCCTCCCGCAGAGGATATCAATTTCCGTTGCAAAGCGCTCAAAATAATTGCATGCAAAGCTACTTTTCGTTACAATCCAGCGCAATAAAAATAGGAAGGACAACCTCTTGGACAAATGCCGGCTTAGTTCTTGTCAGAGCTTCTTCATCTTGCTTGGCCTATGCGTGTTCCTAGCCCCGGCCGTGATCCCCGCTCAAGAAACCAAGCCCGCAGAGGAAGCGGTTGGCGGACTGCCGTCCTTGGCTGCGACGAAGGATTGCCTAAAGGGACCTCACAGCGCTGAATGTCTCGATAATCTTTTCCGCGAGGCCCTCAAGAATCACACAACCGCCGAGGCGCTGCAGTTGATCGAGCGCTTTGAAGCGGATGATCCTGAACTGCGGCGCGACTGTCATCCGGTTGTCCATGCCATCGGCCGCGAGACGTTTCGGCTCAAGGGCAATATCCACGACTCTTTTTCTGCCTGCGACCAAACCTGCCACTCGGGTTGCTACCATGGTTCGGTGGAACGCTTTCTCCGCGGTGACGATATCTATTCGGATACTTATAAGCACCCCAGCCAAGCAGAACTCAAACAAAAGGCCGCAGCCGCCTGCGATCCCAATACGCCCCTAAGACTTCGCTATCAGTGTTTGCACGGACTTGGTCATGCGATCCTGTTCTTTTCCTTTTATGAGCTCCAATCATCGCTGGATATTTGCGATGCTCTCGCCGACGATTGGAGCCAGAGCTCTTGTTACGGCGGCGTATTCATGGAGAATGTGTCCAACTCAACGAACGAAAAAAAGAACTTCAGTCCCACGGATTACCACGCTCCCTGCGATCAATTAGCCGACAAATACCGGCGAGAATGCTACATCATGCAGACGTCAAGAATGGCGGAAATGGGACTTTCCACCGAACGGATGCTTGAAGAGTGCGCGAAAGCCGGAGCTTATCGTGTGCCGTGCACCCAATCCATCGGCCGCGACCTTTCTAACGAAGCGCGATTCGGACGACCTCAATCTGTCGCTCAAAAGTGCGAACTGGCACAGGACAGCAACCGCCTGGCCTGCATCCGAGGAGTTGTCTATGCGCTGGTTGACAACACCTGGGACGGTCGCTATGCGATGCCCTTTTGCGCGGCCTTCACTAAGAGTGCCGACAGCGAAGATTGCTTTAAAATGAGCATCCAATACTTGGGGACCGTGTTCGAAAAACCCATCGAGGACATCGCCCGCGACTGCACGCGCCATGCGGCCAATGCCCCGCGCTGTGTGGAACTGGCAGTACGGCCACAGCAAACCAACGGGTTTTAGATCTTCAACGCCCAATCTGGTCTGATCTTCTGCTCATCCATCATTGGTGGCGCTTCTCAAACAATTGGCCGCGCGAATCTTACCCCTTGCCAGGTTGCCAACTTAATGCCATTAATTTAACCAATCAGTGTGTTAGGTTATTAGGCTGCGCTGCGTCGGATGAACTTACCACTCTTACTAGCTGTCGACGACGAAAGGGGCGTTCGCGAGTCCGTTAAAATGGTTTTTTATAAAGACTATCGCCTGCTCGAAGCAGAGTCGGTGGATGTGGCAATCCGTCAAGTCCAGGAGGAAAAACCGCAGGTAGTATTGCTGGATGTTCTCATGCCGAAAACCGACGGCATCGAAATCTTAAGACAAATTAAAAGGATTCATCCCACCTGCGAAGTGATCATGCTGACAGGAGTGAACTCGCAGCAGTTGGCCGCCAAAGCTATGGATTTCGGCGCATTCGATTTCATCGCCAAACCTTTCGATATTGTGGAGCTGCGCCAAAAAGTCAAAAATGCTCTCGAAAAGATCGCGCAGAGAAACCAACCGTAACCGCAAGTCTGACGCTGAAAGATCGCTGCCGTTTTGACGATGCCCAAACGCGGCACCAAGCTAATCAAAATTCCGCTGCTGATCTTTTTTCTCCTGGTCAGCTGCGCCCGGCTGAAGCAATGCGCCTACGAGGGGCTCAACCGGGATCAATGGCAGCAGCCAGATCGGGCGGTGGGCCCCGATGGCAAAGTCTACGCTGTGGACGTGGACAAAGAGATGAACGACCTGGTGGCCGAGCGGGCAAAGAAAAGCGGCATTGCGAATGTTGAAGTAATTCTCGCGAAAACAGACGATCCATCACTGCCACGAACGGGAGTCGATCTGATCTTTACCAGCAACACCTATCACCACATTGATAACCGCGTGACCTACCTTACTAACCTCCGAAAATATCTCCGTCCGAGCGGTCGGGTCGCCGTTATCGATTTCGACCGGAGGGCATGGCTTGAGGGGATGTGGAAGCACTACACGCCCAGCGAATTCATCAAAAGAGAGATGGACCAAGCCGGCTACAACCTGCAGCACGAATTCGACTTTCTCGACCGGCAATCTTTCTTGATTTTCGCGCCTAAACCGCCGGCGCTGGAGCCGTCGAAGGCACCCCCCAGTGCCGACATTAGCGGAAGCGAGTAGACAAACCTCGGCGGTTACGGCGAGTCCTCGTTATCTGAATTATCTGAGGGAGGCTTGGTCGCACCAGTGACCGTTTGCGGCTCCCCCTTCAAACGGAAGGAGTTAAAGACCTGTGTGAACATTTCGTTGTCTTGCTTTGCGGTGGGGTCCCAAAACGTCGTCATAGTGAAATTTATCGAGTAGTCCTTATTGAAAGGAAAAGCATGAATTCCGGCTACAATGATAGGTTTTCCGCCTTTCATCGTATTGAGCGTGGCAATGTAAAATTTAATTCCAAAATCATTGGAGAGGTCACGGCGCTCGCCGACCTTCATGTTTACCGCTTTGATGCTTTCCGAGATAACTTGGTAAATCTGCGCGATGGTTTGCTGTATCATCTGGTCAACCTGCCGTGTTCGATCGGATTCATCTTCGAAATCCGTTTTCCTAAGAGTTTGTTTTGTTTTGTCTACGACGACCATGAAGTCGCTCCCGTTGGGTCCCTGTAGCATGAGCCGAATGTCCTTGTTGGCGTTGCCTTCTGGCATGGACTGTAGTTTCCAAGCCGCCGGATAGTTAAATACATAGCCGTAATCCCTGTCGTAATACTCCCGGAGATCCATCTGGGCATGCACCGGGCGGGATTTGACTAGTAGAAGCACAACCAGCAAGCTCGAGGTCCACAGCACCAAGTGTTTCGCTAGGTTTCGCTTTGGCAAAGATTTCACGATCCCTTAAGGCTATCATAGATTTCACCGCTGACAAGAAGAAATAGCTGAGCGTCGTCCTTAATGGCACCCGTGTTTTCTTCGCTCCAACCAAAGGGTTGCGGCTCATCACTTGCCCGATTCCGGGAAAATAGGTAGTTTAGCTTGCAGTTGGAGTCCCATTGACGAAACAGTACATTCTCAAAAACACTAATCCATCAACTTATCGTCCCTCAGGCCTCGATTATCGTAAAGAGCTTAACGCTGCTCAGTACCAAGCGGCCACGACGGTCGAGGGGCCGTTGCTGATTATCGCTGGCGCCGGAACCGGCAAGACCCGCACGTTGGTCTATCGCGTTGCGCATCTCATCGATATCGGCGTCGATCCCCGTTCTATCTTGTTGCTGACATTCACCCGCCGGGCTGCGGAGGAGATGCTGCGGCGTGCCAGCTTGCTTATCGATAGCCGCTGCAACCAAGTCGCGGGCGGAACCTTTCATTCCTTCGCCAACTTGGTGCTGCGCGAGTTCGGCCGTAGGATCGATCTCTCCCCTTCCTTCACCATTATGGACCGGCCGGATAGCGAAGATGCGATTCAGCTGCTGCGCACTGAGATGGGTCTGAATTACAAAGACAAGCGGTTCCCACGTAAACAGACCGTCGCAGAAATATTCAGTATGTCCCTCAACAAACAGACAACCGTCGCAGATTTGCTGGAGCGGGAATACCCGCATCTCTTTGATTCACTCGAGGATCTGCTGCGACTCTATGAGCGTTACGTAGACTACAAGAAAACCAAAACGCTCCTCGACTACGACGACCTTTTGACTAAGTTAAGGGACCTTCTTGTCCATCAGGAACAGGTACGCCGGCGTCTCTCCGACGTTTATCGATTTATCATGGTCGATGAGTACCAAGACACGAACTATCTCCAGGCGCAGATCATTCGGTCGTTGGCGGCAACCCATGACAACGTGGCCGTTGTGGGCGACGATGCGCAGAGCATCTATTCCTTTCGCGGCGCCAATTTCCGCAACATCATGGATTTTCCCGAGGCCTTTCCGGAAACTCGCATCATCAAACTTGAAGAAAACTACCGCAGCACCCAGCCCATTCTTAATTTGACCAACAATATCATCCAGCGCGCCAAGGAGCGCTACGACAAGCGACTGTTTACGAACAAACAAGAGGGGGAGACCCCTGTTTTGGTCCAAGCTGAGAGCGAGCAGATGCAGTCCCGCTTCGTCTGTCAGAAGATTTTGGAGCTGCGTGAAGAAGGCGTGCCGCTCTGGGACATTGCGGTGTTGTTTCGATCGAGCTTCCACTCATTCGACTTGGAACTGGAGCTGGCGCGGCACAATATTCCTTTTATCAAGCGCGGCGGGTTTCAGTTTATGGAAACCACGCATATTAAGGATCTGCTGGCGCATTTGCGCGTCCTCGCCAATCCTCAGGACTCGATTTCGTGGAACCGGGTCTTGCTGCTTTTGGAAGGAGTCGGGGCGCAAATGAGCCAGAAGGTCACGCATTGGCTCCTGGACGGCAGCCACCCGGTGGAACGGCTCCGTACTTTTCAAGCCAAGGGGAAGATCGCGCAAGCACTCAAAACCCTGGCACAGGTCTTACAATACGCATCGGAAGCCGAACGGCCCGCCGAGCAGACGCAATACCTCATGCAGTACTATGCGCCCATCCTCAAGCGGAACCACCCGGAGGATCATCCGAAGCGGCTCAAAGATCTCGAGCATTTTCAGGGCATCACCGATCGCTATCGGAGCCTGGAGCGACTGTTGGCGGACATGGCTCTGGAGCCGCCCAACGATAGTGTTGCTGGGGTGCTGGCCGTGGATCCGGACGAAGGTCCGGTGGTGCTTTCGACGATTCATTCCGCCAAGGGGCTAGAATGGCACTCCGTATTCATCATCTGGGCTTTGGAGGGAAGATTCCCCTCTTTCTATAACATCACCACTGAAGAAGAGATCGAAGAAGAGCGCCGGCTGCTGTATGTTGCGGCCACGCGGGCCAAAGAAAATCTTTTCATCAGCTATCCGATCAAGATCTTCGACCGTGGACTCCGCATGGTCCTGTCTCGTCCTTCTCAATTCATCGAAGGCATTTCCGAAGATCTGCTGGAGCCGGTCACGGTCGTCGACGAGGAAAGAAACTGGGATTGGGAGCGATAACCATGTTGCAATTTTTGCTCAACGTCGTGGTCTTCGTGAGTGGCGCCGTCTTGATGGGGCTTGAGATCGTCGGCAGCCGGGTGTTGGCGCCGTACTTCGGCAGCTCAATTTTCGTTTGGGGAAGTCTCATCTCGGTCGTCATGACAGCCTTAAGCGTCGGCTATTACTGGGGCGGCTGGCTTTCAGCCCGCGAACCTTCCTATGCGCGGCTGCTCACCCTTCTTTGCATCCCCGGCATTCTTATCTTCTTCCTCCCCTTTATCTACCCGACGGTCAATGAGTGGGTCGCGAGCGTCGATTTCGGGATCCGGCTGAATCCGTTGATCGCCTGCAGCATTACCTTCCTCTTACCCGGAATTTTTTTGGGAACCATCTCGCCGTACGTCATACGCTTGGCTGCTACTCAGCTTTCCACCGTGGGCAGTACGGCCGGAACTCTCTATGCAGTGTCTACCTGCGGCAGCATCTTCGGCACACTGTTGACCGCTTTCTACTTGATACCGCTTATGGGTGTCAGCAATATCATCCACTTTCTCGGCGTTATCCTGGTTTTTCTTTCGTTGGTTTTGGTGCCGCTGATAAAGGTAAGGAAAGTTTCAATGGCCCGGGCAGTGACGACACTGTCGGTCATTATGGGGTGCATCACCATGTCTTGGACACCGGTTGTTTGGGCGCGCATGAAGACACTTCTGGAGAAGGACACTTTTTACCATCGCATTCGTATCGAGGAAGACGACGAAGCCCGCTATATGTATTTCGACCGAACCCTGCAAAGCGCCATGAACCTGAAGGATCCGACGGCGCTTCGCCTGATCTATTCGCGCTATACCTCTTTGGGCCTCGCTTTTAGACCCGACGCTAAGAAGATTCTAATCATCGGGCTCGGCGGCGGCTCCATCCCTAAGAAACTCCAGAAAGAATTTCCCTCGTTGGAAGTGGACGTTGTCGAAATCGATCCCGAAGTGATCCAGATGGCAAAGAACCAGTTCAACGTTCGCGATGGGAAAAATCTCCGGCTCTACGCGCAGGACGGACGGCTTTTCTTAACGCGCACGACGAATTTGTACGATATCATACTCATCGACGCTTACTACGCGGATGCCATGCCGTTTCATCTGGCCACGCGCGAGTTTTTCGAGCTGGCGCAGCGCAAACTAACGTCCAACGGCATCATCGTCGCCAACCTGATAAGCGCAGTCACCGGTCCCTCCGGAAAAATCGCCCGTGCGTTTGTCAAAACCCAGCGCCAGACCTTCCCGCAAACCTACGTCTTCGCGGCGCGCCGTCCGGACAATGTCAGCATCGACACCATCCAGAACGTGATCGTTATCGCCACCAAGGACAAGCAGCGGCTGGACATTAAAGAGATCGTCAAGCGCGCGACCGCCCTCGACAGAGGTCTTTTCCCCGATCCTATCAGCGACATTAGCGTGGCCTATTACGACGGCGCTTTACCCGACCAAGACGTCCCCGTATTGACTGATGACTACGCGCCGACGGATAATTTGCTTCATCCTTAGTAGCCTCCTCTCGTCCTGCGCTCTGTTTGCTCCGAAGCCTCCGGAAAGAACCGTGCGCGTCAAAGCCTTGGCGGACGTGAGCTTCAGAGCAAGAAACCCCCGTTGGCCAGAGGAGGTACGCGGCCTGATCGAGGCCGCCTCCGATTATTATGAACGCGAATTCGGCATTCGGTTCGTTACCCACAGCGCCGATGCCTGGCCCGCACAGGAACGGATACGCTCCACTCCCGAGCTGTTGGCCCGAGCCGAGGAAGATTTTCCGATCCAAAAGAAAGACGAGACCTACGACTTGATCGTGGTGTTTACCGCGGAGGGAGTCAGTCCGTACTTCACAGCCGGCCGCGCCCGGGTCGATCGAATCGGCAATTGTCAACAAGGGCTGGGCAATTATGTCATCGCCCCAGTCAATGAGTCATTCCATTACATGGGCCCATACGCGGATCCGACACTCGACGTTATTGCTTTGATTCATGAGCTTGCCCACATCTTCGGCGCCGAGCACGTGGACGACCGTGCATCCATCATGCACGAAGACCTGGGCTACAGAACGGAATTCGACGACAAGAACCGCAGCATCGTCCAGAAAAACAAGTTGTGCCCTTTCGCCAAAGGCTGAGACGGCTTTTATCCTGCCGCAAAATTCAGTAGAAGCATCGTCATGCTGTCCAATATCCGCATCGTCTTGGTAAGACCTCGCGGCTCGGGGAACATCGGTTCCATCGCGCGGGCGATGAAAAATATGGGCCAAACCGAGCTGGCCATAGTAGGCAAGGCACGAACCCGGAGTTTTTGGGCGAGGGCTATGGCCGTCCATGGCCGAGATATACTCGGGAACGTGAAACGCTACGACACGATACGGGAAGCAATTACCGACTGCGCTCTGGTGGTTGGAACAACTTGCAGATCCGGACTTTACCGGAAACACAGCCAGACCCCGCGAGAACTTGCAGGCGAGATTATAGCTGCGGCAAACACAAGCAAGGTGGCCCTCATTTTTGGGCCGGAGGATCACGGTTTGAGTAACAAGGATCTCGAGCATTGCCAGCTACTCATAACCATTCCGACGCATCCGGATTATCAATCACTCAACGTGGCTCAGGCCGCTGTCATCTGTCTGTATGAACTTTATCTGGCCGCACTTGGCCCCGTGGAGGATGGCGGAATCCAACGCGCCCCAGCCGAAGACATCGAGCGTCTGTTCGACCGGATGCGCACTGTCCTACTTAAGATCGGGTTCCTTGACTCTGAAAACCCCGAGCATATGCTCTTGGCCTTCCGGCGAATCCTGGGACGCGCCGGACTCGAAGACAAAGACGTTCGAATTTTTACCGGCTTGTTTCGACAGATGGAGTGGTATACCGATCAGGGGTGGAAAGTGCTAGAAGAGAAGCGGCGGCAGGGAATCAAAATCCGTTAGGAGAAAAACCGTGAACGTCAATCATTTTGATCTAAAGAAAACCGCGCTGCTTTTTTTCGATATGCTGAATGGGTATTCCCATAGCGGCGACGCAGCGGCAAAGGTGAGAATGAAACCGTGGGTCGACAACGCGGTGCGTCTTATGAAGGCCGGCAGAGCGGTTGGTATGCCGATCTTCTTCGCCAAAGGCAATCACCGCCCCGACAACGCGACATCTGCGATACTCCTTACGGATACAAACAATTCACTGGAACCGTGGCCCAACGGTGAAGTCACCAAAGGAAAAATGCACGTGATCGCGGGAGACAAAAGCTCGGAGGTCATACCGGAGCTCGATCCTCGGCCCGACGACTATTATATTCCCAAGTATCGTTGGAGCGCGTTTTTTCAAACCTACCTGGACCTGGCCTTGCGCTCCCAGGGCATCGATACGATTATCATTTCCGGTGGCTCCACTGACGTCGGGGTAACCTCCACGGTTTACTCGGCAAGGGACATGGACTACAACATTATCGTCGTGAGCGACGCCTGCGGAACGTCGCACGACCAGCGCGCCCATGACGTGCTGATGGAGCTCATCTTTCCCCGGATGGCCCGTGTCAGAACAACAGACCAAGTCACAGGGATGATTCGGAACGCAAAACAATAGTCTCAAACGTTTCACAAGGAGGCAGCCATGGCCACAAACGGTAAACTACCAGTCGGCGTGAGTCAAAAAATCAAACAGATCGGGCGAATGGATCTCCCGGGCGGAGGTTCGGTAGTCGTCGAAAACGGTTATGCCTACGTCGGCCACATCGAGCCGCCTCATGGAACGTCCATCATCGACGTCCGAGATCCCAAGCATCCCAAACTCGTTGCCCAACTCGAAGTGCCTGCGGGCATTCATTCTCACAAAGTCCGTGTGAGCGGGGACGTCATGCTCATCAATTACGAGCGCTACAAAACGAGAAATGAACCTCAGGGCGGGTTAAAGATCTTTGACATATCGAATCGCGCCAAACCGCAAGAGATCGCTTTTTTCAAAGCTGCCGCCAAAGGGGTCCATCGTTTCACCTTCGACGGGCGCTATGCCTACCTTTCCCCGCATATGGAAGGCTACATCGGCAACATTGCATTGATTTTAGACCTAAAAAATCCTGAGAAGCCGGAGGAAGTCGGCCGTTGGTGGATGCCCGGCCAATGGATCGCCGGCGGTGAAAAGCCCACGTGGCATGACACAGATCACCGCTGCCACCATCCGATCCGCAGAGACAACCGGCTTTACATAAGCTACTGGCACGGCGGATTTGCGATCGTCGACATCTCCGACATGACCAAGCCGAGGACGATCAGTATCCTAGACTGGAGTCCGCCCTATCCCTGCCCGACTCACACAACATTGCCGTTGGCAAATAAGATCATGGACCGCGACTTCATGATCGTCACGGACGAGGAAGTCGGTGAGAAACTGATGCCGACGCCCAACGCTTTTCTTTGGGTGGTCGATATCACCGAAGAGACTCGCCCGATGCCGGTCGCCAACTACATGATCCCTTACGACGGCGAATCAAAACCAGGTAGCCGCTTCGGCGCTCATCAACCGGCGGAACAAGTCTACGACAATATTCACTATGTCACCTGGTTTGCCGGGGGACTACGCGCCCTCGACCTTTCTAACCCCTTCGCCCCGAAGGAAGTCGGTTATTACGTTCCCATGCCAGGCAAAGGTCAAACGGCGGTTCAGAGCAATGATGTTTTTCGCGCCGACGACGATAAGCTTTATCTCATCGACCGCTTGGATGGACTGGAGATTCTGGAAAGCCAGGTTTAGGGGACGGAGCCGGTCGAAGAATAGTTCAAAATGTTCAGGTCGTTCAAGCCGTTTAATACACGCGTTTGATTGTCGTGAGACGAGCCTGACGATTTGCACCGCTTCAACGTTTTGAACGGCTGGAACGATTTGAACTGCTTGAACGGCTATTGTTCATGAAGTTGTATAACGTCGCCTACTCCGGGAATTCCTACAAGGTGCGTCTGCTACTAGCTCAGATTGGCATCGCCTGTGAGATTGTCGAAGTCGACATCTTAAAAGGCGAGAGTAGGACGCCGGAATTTCTGAAGATCAATCCCAACGGCCGCACGCCGGTGCTCGATGATAGTGGTTTCGTACTGGCGGAATCCAACGCGATATTAGCCTATCTCGCGCGGGGCACGAAATTTCTACCGGAAGACCGGCAGCGTTGGGGATCAGTATTTCAGTGGCTCTTCTTCGAACAGTATAGTCACGAACCCTACATCGCCACTTCGCACTTTTGGCTGCAACACAAACCGGATTCACCCGAACGCAACGCAGTTCTCGCCGCCCGGCGCGACGGCGGCTGGGCCGCGCTCAAAGTCATTGAAGAACACCTGGCGAAAAATGATTTCTTTGTCGGGGATTACACCATCGCCGACATCGCGCTCTTCGCCTATACGCACGTCTCCCACGAAGGCGGGTTTCCATTGAACGATTTTCCAAACATCCGGCGTTGGATTGAACGGGTGAAGGCACAACCTGGGTTCATACCGATGACTGGAATTTAATCAGTAATGCCCGAGATCTCTAGATTTTTTGGCATCATCATCCGAATGTACATTGAAGCTGGTGGACCGCATCACACTCCTCACTTCCATGCCTATTATCAAGACCGAGTGGAAATTTACGGCATTGACAGGATAGAGTGCTTGGCGGCTCCCTACCAAGGCGGCAGGAGCGCCTTGTTCTGGCGTGAGCGGAGCTTCACCAAGAAGACTTGCTGTCGAACTGGCAGGTGTTGCAGCAGGGACATCCACCCGTTAAGATTGAACCTCTGAAGTAAGGGCGTTGTCTATGGATCATGAAATTCGGGAACTGTATAGACCGTTACAAGATTCCTCCCTCTTTGACCGAGTTCGGATCGACTCCGAGGTCCACACACTTGTCTGGCCAAACGGTGCCGATTTTGATCCCGCGACCCTTCACAATTGGCCGGAGTTCGCCCCCGCACTGAAGGCACTGGCAGAGAAGTGGGATTTTACCAAGCAAAGCATTAACCGAGCCACCACATAACGGGGTCAGCCCGACATCGCGCGCTCTTCGCCTACACGCCCGGGCACTTGATAGCATCGGACTTCATTTGGGTGATGACCGTGCCTTTCGAAATGGTCCCGACACTCCTTACATTGATCCGTCTCCGCCAGCCTCCCACAGAAACGGCACACTGTTTTCCACACAGAAAAATCCATCGAGATTCACTCCGTTCGCAACCGATGGCCCTCCTCTAGCTCCTCCAAGGTCCGCGGCCAATCCTGCTTGAGAAGCCGCGACAGCGATCGATCCGCCAGTAATTTTCCGCCGGTTTGGCAGCGCGCGCAGTAATTGGTTTCGTTCTCTGCATGGACAATACGTTGAACCGGAGCGCCGCACACCGGGCAGGGCTTGCGGTATTTCCCATGAACCGCCATTTGCTCGCGAAAAGCGGTAACGCGCTCGGGAAAGCCTTTACCTCTTTCCCGACGTAATCTTTCGATCCATTCGCTGAGCGTTTCGCGCACGGCGCGGTAAAGCGTCTCAATCTCCGACTCGCTGAGACGCCCCGTTAATTGCACTGGAGAAAGCCGTGCGCGATGGAGAATTTCGTCCGAATAGGCGTTGCCGATTCCACTGAACAGCTGAGGATCCGTCAGTGCCCGCTTCAACGTGTGATTCTCTCGCGTGAGCGCCTCGCGAAACGCGTCGAAATCCGTCTCAAATACCTCTAGGCCTCTCGGATCAAGTTCTTGCAGCCCATCGGCTCCGGAAATCAGGTGAAGCGACGCCCGCTTCTTTGTGCCGGCTTCCGTCAGCAGCAATGTCCCCGTCGGAAAATCGAAAGCCGCAAGGCCGTACTTGCGCGCGACCTTTGCGTTCGAGGGCTTCCAGTGAAATCGTCCAGCAATCATCAGGTGAACGACGAGAAAGAGATCTTGTTCCAACTCGAAGACGATACGCTTTCCAAGGCGGCGCAAGCCCACGACTCTTTTGCCTTCGGCTTCTCGAATCGGCGGATCAAAGGAACGCACCAGAAACGGACTACCGATCCGGATTTTTCGGATAAGCTGATTGAGCTGATTGAGAACGCGCTCTTCAAGCGCCTCGATGTAGACGGTAACGTCGGGAAGTTCCGGCATATTTTATTTTCTGCTTAGCACGGGAGCGGCGCCATCAACAAGCCGCTTTCCAGCTTCGTCAGCGGCAGATAACGCAGAGTTCGTCTAGTGTGGTGTTCCCGAAATCCGTTGAATAATTTGGGCGTCATTCCGGGCAAGCTGGCGACAGCTAGCGCGACCCGGAATCCAGGAAAATCAAAAACGTCTGGATACCCGCTTTCGCGGCTATTACGGTGGGCGCTCGCTGCTTTATTTTGCGAACTTTAGTTCCAGGACACTAGCTTGCTTTTCCGACCCGTTTTATCTAGAAACCAAGGTCATGAAGATCATCAGACTCTACACAGGCACGGACAACGAGTCGCACTTCGAGGAAAAAGAGGTCGACTTCACGATC
>WNFP01002537.1_pt1 | contig 19564 bp, 14 predicted proteins | sample 5400201 | NCBI WGS metagenome assembly WNFP01 (sample SAMN13153355, study PRJNA577476) | soil metagenome | isolation source: 115 cm saprolite under Madrone tree | place: USA:California | collected 2016-06-14 | reverse complement strand
CAAACGTCGTAACCGGAGATGTGGATGCGGCGAGAGCGCTTCGGCAGATGGGGGGTTACCGATCAGAATTGCGACATTCGCTTCATGCTGGTGATTTGGCTTATACTCCGGCCGTGCGGCAAAGCATCCCGATCGTTTCCGGCGCATTAATCTTCGTCCTGGCCACTGCGGCTGGTGTTTTCGCCCAGGCCAATCCTGGCTGGACCGAACCGTTCCCGCCGTTTCACATCGCAGGCAACCTGTATTACGTAGGGAGCAAAGGGCTCGCAAATTATCTGGTCACGACGCCGCAAGGGAACATCCTTATCAACAGCGATCTGGAAGCCAATGTGCCCCTGATTGAGGCCAGTATCAAGAAACTCGGATTCAAGTTCAAGGACACAAAGATTCTGCTAATCAGTCACGCGCATTGGGATCATGATGCCGGCAGCGCGATGATCAAGGAAGTGACCGGGGCAACATACATGGTGATGGATGCAGATGTGCCCGTGGTCGAATCTGGCGGCAAGACTGATTTTGAGTACGGCAACAGTCCTACTACTCTCTATCGACCCACTAAAGTAGACCGCGTATTGCACGATGGCGACGAAGTGAGACTTGGTGGCGCGGTGCTCGTCGCGCACCTCACTCCAGGACATACCAAAGGCTGCACCACCTGGACGATGAAGGTCACAGAGCGCGGCAAGACATACAACGTGGTGATTCTCGGCAGCCCGAATGTGAACCTTGGCTACAAACTCGCCGACAACACAGCTTACCCGCAGATCGCCGAAGACTACGAGCGCATGTGGAGCGTTCTGAAGTCATTGCCATGCGATATTTTCCTCGGCGCCCATGGCAACTACTTCGGACTCGAAGAGAAGTACGCTCTTGTGAAAGAGGGAGGAGCAAACCCGTTCGTCGATCCTAGTGGCTACAAAAAGTACATTGCCCAAAAGGAACAAGATTTCCGCACCGAATTGGCAAAGCAAAAACTGGCCGCCAACTGATCTCAAATCCCTGTTTCAACAAAAGTAGACTGAGGATGGTGCGATCACAGGGGGCCTTCCCGAATCGATAATCGGATTAATGGCTGTCTTTGCAGAATTGTTTTTGGAGTCCGTAAAATCGAGAACCAACCCTGTGGGACCATTTCGCGCAAGAGTGCTGCGACCTGTTGAAGGGGCGCGTACCCTCGGTGCAAAAGGATGACCGCGCTGAGATACAAAGCTGCGAACAGCAACGAGGTCAGCACAATCCGGACTAAAACTGCAACTGGCTCCGACACCGCGATTGAGAAGCGTGGAATCATTCTAATGACTCCGATGGACGCACAAGCCGCCAGGAGAGAAGCCAGGAAGTATTTCCACACGGCTGAGAGTACTGGAGCGATGCCCAAATGTATGGGCCTCCCTGCGTACCAGAACGCAGGGATCATTAGAATCCAGAAGGACGCAGTCCAGGCTATGGCCATTCCCACGGGACCCCAAGGCAGGGCGAGAAAAAACATCAGTCCCGTGACAACGAACTCCACGATACCCCAGCGGAACCAGCGGCCTACCGTTCCGATGGAGACGTGGATCCAGCCGTGCGTTTCGTAAAGAAGCATGATCCCTATTCCCGGTCCGAAGAACATAAAAATCCGACCTGTCGCTTCCCACCCTGGTCCTAACATGAAGCGAATCAAATCTTTGGCGACGAGGGTGAGGTCCGCAGCCACTGCCATACCTATAAACGCCAGGACGGATAACGCAGCGAGAAAATTCCGTCTGAACTCAGGAGAGTCTGATTTGAACCGGCTTAGCGAGGATACGGCGACGTGCCAAAGCGGGGCGCTGAGCTGACTTGCCGGAAGCTGGAACATGTCATACGCCTTCTTATAGAAGCCGAGAGATTGAGCATCAAAAGCCCATCCCACGAGGATGTTGTCCATATTCCGGGCAAAGTAGTTCAAGGAGTAGCGACCGTAAATACTCAGCCCAAATCTTACCATCGAGGCGGTGCCGGGCACGCGCCGCGGAAGGGCGGGGTTCCATTGACATTGGATCCAAGCACCGACGGACTGCGCAAGCGTCTGCGCCACAGCTCCTGCGACGAGCGCCCAGGGCCCCCACCCTGCCCAGGCGAGGAGGATCGACACCGCCACTGAAACTGCCCGGGCCAGAACGACATTGGCGGAAACTGCAGCGTAGCGCATGGCCCTCCTAAGGAGGGCCAAATGCATAACCGAAAGGCTGCTCAAAAAGATGGTTGCGGACATGGCGACGGTTACGTACTCAATGCGCTGGTTTCTGAAGATTTGCGCCAGTAGCGGCCCTGCGGCGGCAAACCCGACCGTCAGAAGAAGGCTAGCGCCTACGTTGATCCAGAATAAATTGCTGATCAGGAAATGATCGATTGTTTCTCGCTGTACCACGGCTTCCGTAAACCCGCTAAGCCCGAAGCTCGTGAGTAGCAGGCTGAACGTGGTAACCATCGTTACCAAGCCAAAGTCCTTCGGTGCCAGCATCCGAGCGAGGACCACGGTAGCGGCCAATTGGACGCCGAACGCCAATGCCTGGGAAAGCACGGTGGCCCCGGCACCTCGGACACCAAGTTGACGGACCTCGTCTCCATCTGTTGGGCTATGGAACGCGCCGCTGGGCTCGAAGGGCTTCAATGTCCCCCCTCAGGGGGCATTTTCGGAAGCGCGATTCTCGCCCAGAACAAGCTAATTCACATGCGACTTATCAAAGCTCTTGATTCCTGGGCGCGGAATCGCAACTCCTGATAAACGCCGGCCGAACATGTCCGGGAATACAGCTTGCTGCAAGCAATCAACTACCTACAATCAATTGAGTCGTCAATCAGGAAAAGACCGTAAGAGCCGATCAGGCGATCACCTTAGTACTTCAATATCGGATTCGACCCAGACCATTCCTGAGCGGGATTGTTAGACCAGCGACCAGCTTCGCGTTTGGTCGGGAGCCTCATTGTTGTGGGGATACTTAGACTCTGTAGTTGGCGCCCATGGACCATCATTGGGTCCAACGAAGGGGACGTCATCTGCCCGAAAGCCTGCAGTGGGCGTATAACGCGCTTGTAGGACAATTGGCCTGGCTTGCGCTCAATAGGTCCGGTATAACTGTTATTCGATTTTCGTAATAGGATTGTCTTGTTATGGTTTTTGGTCGGCCAGTCGGTCCCCGCCGGAGCGGCATCTCCGCTCCATTGCACTCGCGCTACCATTCGCCTAAATCGAGGTGCATCCATGTATCACTACACCAGACGTGAATTCCTGAAAACGGGAGTCGCCGCTGGCGCACTTGCGGTCACCGGAAGCCTTCCACTGAGCGCGGCGCGGCAGACCGCGACAGATTGGGTAACGCTAGGAAAATCTGGAGTAAAGGTGACGCGGCTCGCGTTTGGCACGGGCAGCTTCAGCGGGCAAGTACAGCGCGACTTGGGACAAGACGGGTTTACGAGGTTGGTGCGCTACGCCTACGACAACGGCATTCGCTTTTTCGAGACGGCTGAGTCTTATGGCGAAATGCATAGGATGCTCGGGGTGGCGCTAAAGGGGATTCCACGTGATAGTTATCGGCTGATGTCGAAGGTGACCACCCGGCAGGGTGTGAATCCGCAGGAGAAATTCGACGAGCTGCGCAAACTGGCGAATACCGAATACTTCGACGTCATGCTGCTGCACTGGCAACATACCGCCACATGGCCGACGGACTCGAGCGGGTGGCAGGATGGAATTCTGGAGGCTCAGTCGAAGAAAGCCATAGTAAGCCACGGCGCGTCGGTTCACGGGCTCCCAGCGTTGCGCCAAGTGCCGGGAAACAAATGGCTCGACGTCGCCATGATTCGGATGAATCACAAGGGCAGCCGGATGGACGCCGAGGATTACAACACCGAGGGACTGGGCAACGTCCCCGAAGTTGTCACCCACGTCAAAGAGGCACGCAAGGAAGGGCTGGGCGTAGTTAGCATGAAACTGGTGGGAGAGGGTACGTTCGACCGTGAGGGCCGCAAGGCGGCCATGAGATTTGCGTTCAGGAACGCGGGCGTCGATTGTGTTACGGTTGGGTACAAGAACACTGCGGAGATCGACGAGGCGATCGAGAATCTGAATCTGGCACTCGCCTAGCGGGCCTTCTGCTCGCTGTTTTCGGGCGGCAAAAAAATTCCAAATTGGAAAAGCACTCACGAAGCCAGGAACTAGGCTTCTCCCCATTTGAGTTTGTTGCGGAGGATTTCGAAGTAGGACTTTTTGGGGGGCTGGATCAGTTTGAGGCATTTGGGGGAACGCGTGATTCGAACGCGATCTTCAGACTCCATGGGAATGCCTTTTTGGCCATCCAAGGTTAGGAAAGCCGATTCGGCGTCTCCGGCCAGCTTTACTTCAATGTTGGAGGAGTCGCGGACGACGACCGGGCGGTCGGTGAGGGTGTGGGGGCAGATTGGAGTTATGACGAATGCTTCGACGGCGGGGTGGACGATGGGGCCGCCGGCGGAAAGGGAATAGGCGGTGGAGCCGGTGGGGGTGGCGAGGACGAGCCCGTCGGCGCGGTAGCGGCAGACGAAATCGCCGTCGATGGAGAGTTCGAGCTCGATCATGCGAGCCAGGGCGCTTTTGTTGACGACGGCGTCGTTCAGGACGTGCTGGCGATCCAGGACCGTCTGCGCGCGCACGAGCTCGACCTGTAGCATCACCCGCTCGCTCATCGAGGATCTTCCAGCGAGTGTCTCTTCGAGAGCGGGGTAGAGTTCTTCGACCGTGAAGCTGGTCAGGAAACCAAGGCTGCCCATGTTAATGGGCAGTATGGGAATGCAACGCAGGGCGGCTACGCGCGCGGCGGCCAACAGGGTGCCGTCACCGCCGAGGACGAGAAGGACTTGTGCTTGGTCAGCAAGTTCCTCGCGGGTGAAAGCTTTGGAGGGATTGGGCAGAGCAGAGGCGGTTTCCTCGTCGTAGATAACGCGGAGGCCGCGAGCTTCCAGCCATTGGAGGAGGTCTGGGACGACGGCGGAGAGGTTAGCGCGGCGCGGGCGAGAGAGGACGCCAATCGTCTTGAAGCCGGGGCCGACGTCTTCGCGGGGGAGTTCGAATTGCGGTTTGATGAGAATGAGAAAAGTCGCGTCTGGTCCTGCGCATGCAGCGGCAGGACCGAGTACTTTGCAGACGGAAATGAAGGAGACATCCGCAACGACGAGATCGACCTGCTGGGGAATGTGGGCGGGATGCAGTTCGCGGGCGTTGCGCTCAATTGCAATTACGCGCGGGTCCTGCTGGAGCTTCCAGGCAAGTTGGGCGGTGTTTACATCGACGCCGTAAACTCGCGCGGCGTCGTGCTGGAGCAAGCAATCGGCAAAGCCCCCGGTCGAAATGCCTATGTCGAGACAGACGAGGCCTGCCGGATCAACCGCAAAATCTTGCAGAGCACCCTCGAGCTTTAAGCCTGCCCGGCTGGCGTATTTTAGGTGGCGGCTGGCTACGTCGAGTTGTGCATCGCTTGCGACGGACATCCCCGCCTTATGGAGGGTTTGCTTGTTCACGCGAACTTCGCCTGCGAGGATCATGGCTTGAGCTTTTTGCTGAGATTCGGCAAGGCCGCGCTCGACGAGAAGAAGGTCGAGGCGCTTGCGTCCAGTTTTGGGCTTCATGGCGTGTGGAGCGCGTCAGGCGCGGCGTTGGACCAGATATTCGGCGATTTCGCGGAGGCGCGAGGCGCGGTCGGTGTAGGGCGCGAGTTCGGCGACGGCTTTTGCGGCGAGATCGCTGGCGATCTGGTGCGAGCGCTCGAGACCATGAACGGCGGGATACGTGGCCTTTTGTTGCGCGGCGTCTTTTCCGGCAGTTTTTCCGAGGGCGGCGGACGTTTCTTCGACATCGAGAATGTCGTCGGTGACTTGAAAAAGCAAGCCGAGGGATTCGCCAAATCTACGCAGGCGGGCAACGTCTTCTGTCGCGGCACCCGCGCACAGAGCGCCGGAAGTTATGGACGCGCGGATTAGGGCGGCGGTTTTCGAACGGTGAATGTATTCGAGCATTTCGGGATTGATGTGCTTGCCTTCCGCTTCGAGGTCGGCGACTTGTCCGCCGACCATGCCGTTGATGGTGCCTGCGGCGCTGGAAATTTCGGCGAGCATGGAGACGCGGCGCTCGGCATTGACGGGCGTGGCGACGATAGTCTCGAACGCGAGCGTGAGCAGAGCGTCGCCAGCGAGAATGGCGGCGGCCTCGCCGAATTTCTTGTGGGAGGTGGGCTTGCCGCGGCGGAGGTCGTCGTTGTCCAGGGCGGGCAGGTCGTCGTGGATTAGCGAGTAGGTGTGGATGAATTCGATGGCGCAGGCGGGATAGTATGCGGGAGCAACGTTCGAATCGAAGATCCGGGCGGTTTCGAGGCATAGAATCGGGCGGATGCGCTTTCCGCCTGCGAAGACGCTGTAGCGCATGGCTTGGTGAATGGACGGCGGGGTCGCTGATTCCGCTGGCATAAGGCGATCTAGGGAAGCATCGACCGCTATGCGGTCTTCTTCAAAAAAGGTGGGGAGATTCATTGTTGAGGGGATTGCATGCGGGGAAGGAGAGTCGGGGCGTACGCTAATCGGGAGATTGGCGTTCCCGGCAGACGCGGCGAGGTCACGATTCGCTCTCGCTTTCGGGGTCGAAAGGCTCGGCGGTGAGTTTGCCGTCGGCTTTTTTCAGCAGGATTTCGACGCGGCCTTCAGCCTCTTCTAACTGTTTTTGGCATTCGCGGGAGAGGGCGACGCCCTCTTCGAAGAGTTTCATGGCATCGTCGAGAGAAAGCTGCGGGCTTTCGAGGCGACGGACGACTTCTTCGAGGCGAGCGAGCGAGCGCTCAAAATCGGGCTTTTTTGGCGGCTCGGGCTTTTTGGGAACGGGTGAATTCACGCGATCGGCCTGTGTCCTTGGATTTTAATTTTGACAATGCGCACAATAGAAACTTGAACGGCCGCCTTGCGCGATGCGTTTGATTGCTTCTCCGCAACGGTGGCATGGTTTTCCCTCGCGGTCGTATGCGCGAAGGACTTTTTCCAGACCTTGAAACCACCAATTGGCATCGCGAAAATCGGGCGGCGGATGCAGACAGCATTCTAAGGCACGCGCGAGAACGGAAACAATCGCTTTGTGGAGGCGGCGGGCTTCTGCGCGGTTCACAGCGTTTGCACGGCGGCGTGGGTCGAGGCGAGCATGCCAGAGGGATTCGCAGGAATAGATGTTGCCGATGCCAGCGACGCGGGTTTGATCGAGCAGAAATTCCTTGAGTGGGCGTTTCGACTCGGACAGCAACTCGGTGAACCGGTTAGCGGTGAAATCGGACGAAAGGGCGTCGAGGCCTAAGCCGGCAAGCGCGGGGCAGACTTCTACGGATTCCCAAACTTGGACGCGGCCGAAATGGCGCTGGTCGGCGAAAGCTAGAACGCCTTTGTCTAGTTCAAAGGCTACATCGACGTGGGCGCCGGAGTTCGGCTGGTTGGCGACTTCCGCCATTTGTTTCGCATTGGAAAACCAGAGCAGGTGGCCGTCGAGTTTGAAGTGGAGCGTGACGATTTCATGAGTTAGTTGCAGGCAGAGATATTTGCCTTTTCTTTGGACCGACAGGATTCGCTGGCCTTCCGCAATTCGGGCAATGCGTGAGGGGCTTTGCGGTCTTGTCGCAATTGCGTGCAGAACGTGAACGCAGCGAATCTTTCGCTGCTCGACCAATGGTCGCAGCGTTCGCGCGACTGCTTCTACTTCTGGTAACTCAGGCATGCTGGGATGAGATCGGTTCGAATCATCAAAATGGAGTTAGTTTCAGCGTGTGTTCGCGGGCTTTGGCTTCGGCGGCTTCGCTGAAGGGAGCCACGATCGGCTTACCTTCATACCAATAAGGGAACTGATCCGTATAATGGCCGCTGCCGACCTGACCGGACTCGCCAGCGGGAAGGAGCAGGATGGAGTCATCCCAGTTACCGAGATTACCGATGAAACGCATCGAAGGGCCGTGGCGTTTTGTTGCGGCACGTACGCTGTAGCCGGTGCCGGACTGCGGCTTGCCGGTAATGCTGAGCAGGCGCTTGAGGAAGCCTTCGCGGCCGAGGGGATGCAGCATGTCCAGGGAATTCAGTTCTTTCCACTGCCAGTCATTGACGCGGTCGCTTTTTGTTTGTTCTGCGAGCATGGACACGGCGCGGTCGGCTGTGGCGGCCAGCAGTTCGTCGTAGTTCTTGTAGGTTGGAGGTAGCCATTTAGCCGGGCGGTCGATGAGCACTTTTTGGAGGAAGGCGGTGCTGCGCCACTCATAGAGGTTCGTATCCTTTCCAAGATAAGGCTCGAGGATTAATCCGAGCGCCGCTCGGCGGGCCATCACCAGAAAGGACACCAGGGGAGAGTCGGCATCGGCGATTCCGTTCCAGTCTTTCAGGGCGTCCACGAGTTTCCTGGCTCTGGCGTCCTTTGGTTGAACTGTTTTTGCGGCGGCGGACATCTGGTCTCCAAGGAAAATATGTGGATAGCTGTACGCGTCCGTTTCGACTTTGAGCATGTCGATGGGGCGAAGATCCGTTTTGTCGTGCAAGAGATCGTAAATGCGGGCGGTGCGATAGGGCTCTTCCCAGCGGTCGGTGAGATACGGTTTGTAATTGGGTCCGACTACGCGGGCATTGGCTGTAACGATTAGTCCGCTGTCTGGATTTAGCGCCCGCGGAAGTTGTTCGAAGGGGATGTAGCCTGCCCACTCATATTCGTCTGTGTCACCGCGTACGGGAATTTCGCCGTGCCCTTTTTTGCGAATGGGGACGCGGGCGGCCATCACGTATCCGATGTTGCCGTCCACGTCAGCGTAGACGGCGTTTTGTCCGGGGCCCCAAACGCGCTTCATGATGTCTCGAAATTCGTGCCAGTTCTGCGCTTTGGCAAGCAAGTTGTACGGGTTTCCGAGCCCGCCAGGTTCCAACGCACTCCAGCGAAGGGCGTAAAACTTATCGCCTTCCTGATGCACGACCGGACCGTGGCGAGTGACGACGACTTTCAGGTGTTCGTCCGGCTGACCTTTAACATGAATGGCTTCGTCAAAAACGTGCGCTTTTACCCAAGCTCCGTTTACTCGGTACTCGTCGGGCGCGGCGGGATTGAACGTTTCGATGTATAGGTCCTGCACGTCGGCGCCGTTGTTGGTAAAGCCCCAGGCGATGTGGTCGTTGTGGCCGATGACGATGAGTGGTGCACCGGGCAGTGTGACTCCTTTCGCGTTGAAACCGGGCGCCGTGAGATGAATTTCGTACCAGATCGGCGGAATAGAGAGTTCGAGATGAGTATCGTTTGCCAGAAGCGGCTTTCCGGTTGCAGTGTGCGCGCCGCTGACGACCCAGTTGTTGCTGCCGAGACTTTGGCGGATTTCGCTTTGCGTTTCTTCGAGGTAGCCGTGAATCGATGGCCACAGCGCGGAGGTAAGATCCGCAAAAGTTTCTGGGGTGTGGACCACGCCGATGTCGCGTTGCGAAGCTTTTAGCACAGAGTCCGTTGGCATGTCGTCGTCATCGTCCTCGTCATCGGGATCTACGCGAGATGCTTGCGAGCCATCATTGGGGACGTCAGGATCGCCGATGACGAAATGATCCATCGGCGCATCGGGCGAGAATAAATCCTTGGAACGGTCTGCGCCGACGCGCTCTTCGACTTTGGCGCGGTCCAACTCGCGCTCCCAGGTGTCGGTCAGCGTTTGGTACATGTAGCCCGCGATGACGAGGGAATCGGTAGGCTGCCAGGGCTGGGGCTTGTATTTCAGCAAAGTGAATTCCAGCGGCAAGCTATTCTGATGTTGTTTGATGAAGGCATTCACGCCGCGGGCATAAGCTTCCATCAGCGCGCGGGAATCATTGTCCATCGCGGCGAACTCGCGTTCCGCAACGCGGGAAAAACCGAAGGTACGGAATTGTCTGTCTGACTTGAGGGCTAGTGGTCCGACAATTTCAGAGAGTTGGCCGCGGGAAGCACGGCGCATTAGATCGAGTTGCCAGAGACGATCCTGGGCCATGACGTAGCCCTGAGCTTCGACGGCGTCCTCGAGGGAGGCCGCGCGGATGTGCGGAACGCCCCAATTGTCGCGCTCGACGGAGACTTCCTTTTGCAGGCCGGGGAGGGAAATTGAGCCGTCAAGTTGAGGAAGGGGGCGGTACATGAGCCTCCAAGCCACTGCTCCTGCGAAAACGGCAATCACCAGAAGTGTCCAGAAAAGAAAACGAAGGGTGGTCCGCAAGCAATCTCCGGGGTGCTGGAGCTAAAACTTGAGTTTAGTGGACGGGCTTCGAGCGCGCAACCGGACGAGCCCGCTTGGCGGCTGTGATAATCTAAGAAGATATTGCCTATGAGCATGTACAAACCAGTGGCGAGAGTTCCCGATTTTCCTGCCATGGAGCGCGAGATTTTGCGCTTCTGGGAAGAGAACCGCATTTTCCGCAGGCTTCGCGAGCAAAATGCCAACGGTCTTCGCTGGTCTTTTCTTGATGGACCGATCACCGCAAATAATCCCATGGGTGTGCATCACGCGTGGGGGCGCTCGCTGAAGGACATGTACCAGCGCTATAACGCGATGCGTGGTCGCGCGTTGCGCTACCAGAACGGGTTCGATTGCCAGGGATTGTGGGTGGAGGTGGAAGTCGAAAAGAGCCTGGGACTCAAGACCAAGCGGGAGATTCGCGAGTTTGGCATGGAAAATTTCGTCCGCGCATGCAAGGAACGGGTGCTGACGTATGCGGCGCGGCAGACCGAGCAGTCCATTCGGTTGGGGTATTGGTGCGATTGGGATGATCCCAAAGTGCTGATCGCGCTGCGTGACGCGATGGCGGACGGCGACCGCGTTGTGACTGTAAAGCTGCCGAGCGGCCATACGGAGACTGCGCGGGCCAGTGAGATTGTGCGGAAACTCGGATCCGCGGAGTACGGCGGGAGCTACTTCACATTTTCCGACGAGAATAATTACACTATCTGGTCGTTTTTGAAGAAATGCCACACGGAAGGTTTTATTTACCGCGGACACGACGTTATGCCGTGGTGCGGGCGCTGCGGAACAGGGCTCTCGCAGATGGAAGTTGCGGAAGGGCGGCGGATCACTACGCACACTTCGGTTTTTGTGCGTTTTGCGATCAAAGGCCGCGAACGAACTGCTCTGCTGATTTTGACGAAGACTCCTTAGACGCTAACTTCCAACGTCGCCGTTGCCGTGAATCCGGAGATGACGTATCTCAAGGTCAAGCACGGCGATTGGTTCTACTATGTTGCGAAAGGAAACTTCGAGCACGATCGCTTGCAAGATTTGCAAGTGGAAGGGAAGCACGAAACGCACAAGCTGCCTTCCATTCGAACGATCTTGAAGGGTAGCGGCGGCGTTGAGGTTGTCGAAGAACTTCCCGGCAGGGATTTAGTGGGCCTCACTTATCAGGGGCCCTTCGATGAACTCCCTGCGCAGAAAGCACCGGGCGGGGTTTTTCCATACGGCGACACCGGTGGCGGCCAAACCGCTGCGGAAGCCCATCGAGTGATTGCGTGGAAGGAAATCAGTGAAGCCGAAGGCACGGGACTCGTGCACATCGCGCCTGGTTGCGGCGCGGAAGACCAGCAGCTTGGCAAAGAGAACGGCATTCCGTTCATCGCGCCGTTGGACGACGGCTCGGTTTTCCTCGACGGATTTGGGCAGTTCACCAAACGCAACGCGAATGAAGTGGCGGATGACGTCATTGCAGCGCTAAAGGCGAGCGGAATGCTCGTGGCGCGCGAGAAATATCCGCACGTGTATCCGCACTGCTGGCGTTGCAAGGAAGAACTGGTGTTTCGTCCCGTCGACGAGTGGTTCATTCGCATGGATTGGCGCGACCGCATTCAGCGCGTGGTGCCCACCATCAAGTGGATTCCTCCCGAAGGCGAAGCGCGCGAGCAAGACTGGCTTCGCAACATGAGCGACTGGATGATCTCCAAGAAACGATTTTGGGGACTCGCGCTGCCGATTTGGGTTTGCGGGGATTGCAGCCACTTTGTTGTCATCGGCAGCAGGGAAGAGTTGAAAGAAAAGGCGGTCGAAGGCTGGGAAGTTTTCGAAGGAAATTCACCGCACCGGCCTTATATCGACGCCGTCAAAATCCGCTGCGAGAAGTGCGGCGGTTTGTCCGAGCGTATCGAGGACGTGGGCAATCCCTGGCTGGACGCGGGAATCGTGCCGTTCAGTACGATGCGCTATTCGACCGACCGGGCTTATTGGCAGAAATGGTTTCCGGCAGACTTGGTGCTCGAGAGTTTTCCGGGGCAGTTCCGCAACTGGTTCTATTCCATGCTGGCGATGAGCGCGATGATGGACGGGCGCGCGCCTTTCAAGGCTTTGCTTGGACACGCGCTCGTTCGCGATGCGCGCGGGGAAGAGATGCACAAGTCCAAGGGCAACTCCATCGCCTTTGATGAAGCGGCGGAGGCGCTCGGGGCCGAGGTCATGCGTTACATCTACACGGAGCAGAAGACTCCACAGAATCTCAACTTTCCCGACCTTCACCCTGCCGCTAATGCTGGCCAAACGATCGATGGTGATGCGCGGCGCAAGCTCTTGACATTCTGGAACTGCTACAGCTTTTTTGTGATGTACGCGGGGGCGGACGGCTGGAAGCCGGGTGGCGACCCTCTTCCGGTCACCAACGAACTGGATCGCTGGGTTTTGAGCAAACTGCAGCGTCTGGTGGCCGAAGCAAACGATGCTTTCCAGAATTACGAGCACTACAAGCTAGTCGAGGCCTTTCAGGCGTTTGACGAAGAGTTCTCGAACTGGTATTTGCGCCGCTCGCGCCGTCGCTTCTGGAAGAGCGAGGCGGACGCCTATCAAACGCTGTACGAAGTGCTGACGACCGTCACTCGTGTGATGGCCCCTGCATTGCCTTTTTTGACCGAGGACATCTACCAGAACCTGGTTCGCTCCGTCGATCCATCGGCGCCGGAGTCGGTGCATTTGACGACGTATCCGCAGGTGAACAGTTCGCTCATCGATGAGGCTCTCGAGCAGAGCATCGAAACCGTGATCCGCATCAAGAACCTCGCTCTCAGTCTGCGCACGCAGAGCAGAGTCAAAATTCGCCAACCACTTAGCACGCTTTATGTGCGACCAAAGGATGCGGCTGACCGGCGGGTCCTCGAAAATTCCGATTATGTCGCGCAGATTCTGGAAGAGACCAATCTGAAGGATCTCGTTTTGATTGAGGACGAGAAGACGCTGGTTAAAGTACGCTTCAAGCCGGACGCCAAGAAGATCGGCCCACGCGCTGGGAGATATTTGAAGGCAATCGGAGAGGCTTTAGAAGACACCGATCCAGGCTTGGTGCTCAAGGGAGGCCCGTATTCGCTTACGGTAGATGATCAAGTATTTGAGCTTGCTCCCGAAGAGATCGTCACCTACTTCGAAGGACCGGAAAGCCTCAAGTGCAGCCTGGAACAAGGCACCTTCGTGGCGCTGGACACGACTCTGACTCCGGAACTCCTGCAGGAAGGTCTCGCGCGGGACTTCAACCGCATGCTGCAAGACCAGCGTAAAGCTCTAAACCTGGATATCTCCGACCGCATCGTCGTCAGCTATTCCGCCTCGCCGCGGATCGCGGAAGCTATCAGTGCTCACGAAGCCTTTCTGCGCAACGAGCTGCTCGCCGAGCGGCTGGAAATGAGCCCGGCGCAGAACGGCGGCGTCAAGCTGGCCCTGAGCGGAGAAGACATCTTCGTTACCATCACGCGTGTGTAGAGAAGGCACGCGAGTCTCGCCCATCCGTTCCGTGCTGCTACAATGCCGCTAGGGGACAACTGAGAAACCATGTTCGCGGTTCGGTTGATTGGTGTGCTGGCGCTCGTCGCGCTCAACGGCTTTTTTGCCGCGGCGGAATTCTCTCTTGTGGCTGTCCGGCTGTCCCGCATTCGCCAGCTAGTTGCCAAAGGCGACATTCGGGCGCGCGTCGTTGAGCGCTTGCTTGCGGATTTGCACCGTGTCGTGTCGGGCGTCCAAGTAGGCATTACACTGACAAGTTTGGCCATCGGCGCGCTCGGCGAAGCCACTCTTGCGAAGGCCATTCAGCAAATCTGGCACGGCACACAAGGCACGCGCACGGCGTTTTTCGCTCATGCCGTTGCTTTGGCTTGTGCTTTCGCACTGCTGAGCGCGATGCACGTCGTGCTTGGCGAGTTGGTGCCGAAGACCGTCAGCCTCGCGAAGGCGGAGCGCGTTGCGCTTCTCATAGCTCTGCCGTTCCAGTGGTTTCTACACACCTTTCGCTGGGCCATCGATCTCCTGGATGGCATGTCGGGCGCCATCGTAAAGGCCATGGGGATCGCCTCACCACAGAGCCCCGGAACGGCGCACTCTACTGAAGAACTGCAAATCCAGATCCAGCAGGCGCGCGAGCGCGGTTTGATCGCGCCGGGTGAAGAAAAATTCATCGTGAGCGCCATCGAACTGGGACAAGTTCAGGTCCGCGAGATCATGGTGCCTCGCCCAGACATGCATACGCTTCCCGTGGAAGCGACCATGGATGATGTCATGCGGGTATTCGCCACTTCTCAGCGCTCTCGAATCCCCGTGTATCGCGGCTCGGGCGATCACATTCTCGGGTTTGTTCACATCAAGGATATGCTGTGGATTCTGCTCGACCGCGAACGCCGGGTGGAAGAGAATCTTCCACCACCTCCTTTCGACCTGCGGCGCGTGCTGCGCGAAGTGCTGATCGTGCCGGAAACGAAGCCCGCGAGCGAGCTGCTGATGGAACTTCGCACGCGGCACATCGGCATGGCCATGGTTGTCGACGAGTTTGGCAGCATACTGGGACTGGTGACGCTGGAAGACATCATGGAGCAGGTGGTCGGCGAGATTCACGACGAGTTCGATGTCGTCGAACGCCCGCTGACTCTGGCTGACGGCGCGGTTATTTTTGACGCGGCCCTGAACGTCCGCGATTTGGATGCGCAGTACAACATAACGCTGCCGGAAGATCCGGCGTACGCGACCGTCGGCGGATTCGTTTTGGATCAACTCGGTTTTATTCCACGCGGCGGAGAAAGCTTCGAGTACGGACAGTTTCGGTTTACCGTGGTGGAAATGGACGGCCGCCGCGTCGCTCGAGTGAAAATCCAGCGCGTGCGCCCCGCGCCTGAAGAGGAACGAGCCGTGGAATCCACGGTCAGCGCTGAGAAAGCGGCGAAAAGCCCGAAAGCCGCTGCAGCAGATTCCTAGTCCCAAAGGACGAATGGCGCGCCACCTCCTTCAACGATTCCTGCTTACTCTCCCGGCACTTTGGCTGGTGCTGACACTCGTTTTTCTTTTGATCCATATCGTGCCTGGTGATCCGGTCGAGCAGATGCTTGGCGAAGGCACCGCGCCGGGACAAATCTCGCAATTGCGCCATGGACTGGGCCTCGATCAGCCGCTCTACGTGCAGTACGGCCGCTACTTGGGTCGATTGGCACACGGCGATCTTGGGCAGTCGCTGAAATTTCAGGCGCCGGTGCGTCGGATTATCTTCGAACGCTATCCTGCAACGCTGGCCCTGGCTTTCTTGGCGCTACTGGTTTGCGCAGCGATTGCGATCCCGGCGGGGGTGCTTGCGGCGCACCGTCGCGGACATCCAGCCGATCGTGCTGTCGGCGTCTTTACCTTGCTAGGGCTCGCCGTCCCAAATTTCGCGCTGGGTCCAGTCCTCATATTGTTTTTTTCCATCGAACTTGGCTGGTTACCCGTCTCCGGGCGCGGAGGACCTAGCTATTACATTCTTCCTGCAGCGACATTGGGGGCCGCGCTTGCCGCCATTCTTACGCGCATGGTGCGAGGGTCGATGCTTGAAGAGCTTTCCAGCGACTACGTCCGGACGGCCCGCGCAAAAGGGCTTTCCACTAGCGCGGTTTTGTTCCGTCATGCCTTCCGTAACGCGCTGATCCCCATTGTCACCATTCTCGGGTTGCAATTTGGCACGCTGCTCGCCGGAACTATCGTCACCGAGACCATTTTTTCCTGGCCCGGCATTGGCAGGCTCACGGTGCAAGCGATTTCCTCGCGTGACTATCCTCTTCTCCAAGGATGCATCCTCGTGATTGCGCTTTCCTACGTCGTGGTGAACCTGCTTACCGATTTTCTCTACGCCGTAATCGATCCGCGGGTGCGGCTGTCATGATTTCCGGCGCGGCGCTTCGCGAGTTTCTCAGGCAAAGTTTTATTGCCCGCATCGGATTTGCGGCTGCACTTCTGCTGATTGTCGCCGCCCTCTTGGCGCCGTGGATTTCCCCGGCAGATCCCTCCGCGCAGAACCTTCCGGCCCGGCTCGAGTCTCCGTCGCGCGCGCATTGGATGGGAACGGACGAACTCGGCCGAGACACTCTTTCGCGCACGCTCTACGGCGCTCGCGTTTCTCTCTTCGTCGCGATCTCTGTCGTTCTGGGATGCGGTCTGACCGGTCTCGCTATTGGATTGCTCGCAGGTTTTCTTGGCGGCTGGTTTGATCGCTTCGTAAGTCTGCTTCTCATCAACGCGTTTTTATCGTTCCCGGGCATTCTCTTGGCCATCGCCTTTGCCGCGTTCTTCGGTCCGGGCATTGGAAAAGTCATCCTCGCCCTGATTATCACCGGCTGGGCCGGCTACGCTCGCCTCGCTCGCGCCCAGGTCTTGAAAGTAAAGGAACTGGAATTCATTCTCGCCGTCCGCTCCATTGGCGCTTCGAATATGCGCATTATGTTGCGGCATCTGCTGCCCAATATCCTTCAGCCTGTTTTGATTCAGGCAACAATAGGAATGGCCGGAGCAATCCTCGCTGAATCCACGCTCAGCTTCCTTGGCCTCGGTGTGCTCGCGCCCGTGCCGAGCTGGGGCTCCATGCTGAACGACGCTCGCAGCCATCTGTTTGATGCACCACATCTCGTGATTTTCCCGGCGCTGGCGGTCATGACCGCCGTGCTCGCCTTTAATCTTCTGGGTGATGCGTGGCGCGATTGGCTGGATCCACGCACTCGTTCGCAAATGGCCGCGCTTGAACACACGCGCTGAGTAGAAGCGCCGCAACGCTCGAATGGCTCCCTAAGACGTTTGCTTGAGAATGAGAAGGGAACTACTTCTCAGAGAGAATCACGGGCGCTCCACGTCCCACACTCAAGGTTCGCGAAGCATTCCCCTTGTTGATGGCAATTTCCAAATAACCGCTCGAGCCAAAATACGCAACCGGTTCGCCCGCTTTGCCTAGCGCAAAAGTATCCACCAGGCGGTTAACAGCATGCGTTCCCACTTGCATTTTCAATCCGCCGCCGTTCTGTGCATCGCTGGACAAATCCTCGACGCGGAAATTCGTTACCAGATTTCCGAACGAGTCGATTTTCAGGACTACGCCTTTAACGCCGTCGGCTCCTGGCTTGGGCCGGGGAAGCGCCATCTTTTTGTAATCCTGAATCTCTTCCCCCATGCTCGCCGTTTGCCAACCCTTCGAAAGCCACGCGGCAACTGGCGCAAAGACATCGCGTCCGTGAAAGGTTTTGCTCAGCGGTTGGAGAAAATAGTGTTCGGCACTGGCGTGGCGCACCACGACATTTTGCTCGCGCTCGTAGACAAGCGACAACACACCGTTATCGGGCGCAATAAAATACTGATTCTGCCCGCTTACCAAAAGCGGCCGGCGTTCCGTTCCTACGCCTGGATCCACGATCACGACATGAATCGTCTTTGGAGGAAAGTACGCATAGGCCGCGCCGATGGCCAGCGCGCCATCAAGCAAATCGAAGGGTGTCACATGATGCGTGATGTCCACGATGGTCACTTCTGGATTGATCTTGAGAATGACTCCTTTTACGGTCCCAACCAGATGGTCGTCGGTACCGTAGTCCGTCGTCAGTGTGATGATGGCATTGCTCACGAGGTTCTCCCGGCCAGGGTGTTCAGCGCGCACTGCGCGCCACGGAGTAGGAAGGCACTCCGTACCTTTTGACGCTAACGGAGGCACGCTTCGCCGTCAAGAAATCGCGCGGTCCCTGCTGTGCAATCGCCAACGGCCTACTCATCACGCACTCGGCGTGGTTCGATGGTTTTGCGCGGTCACTTTGCATCCAGCACGATATTTTCTAGCAGAGATGTGGATGCAGCTACTCTTTTGCAATGGTGCCGTTCTTTCTAGGATACTTGGGGTTGCACGAGCATGGCGAGGCGTACAGGATAGACGCAGGAATCATGGGAGCGCAGGTGCTCACGAGAAAAGCGAAAGTCCACTGTTGTTCGTTGCTGCTGACTCGATTCATTTTTCTTTGTCTTTCGCTCGCCCCGTTTGCTGTCGCCTCTCCCCAAACAAAAAGCAATGAAGAAGAACTACTTACGCTCCCCGGAGAAGCCGGCCGAGCGGGGGGCCGGCTTGTGGTGTCGCTCCGTGGTGAACCAAAGACCCTGAATCCTGTGATTGCCGTTGATGCGCGATCGCGGGAAGTCATAGGGCTCATGCAGGCCGACCTCGTCCATATCAGCCGGGCAACGCAATTGACGGAGCCTGCCCTGGCGAAGTCCTGGAAGGTGTCTCAAGATGGGCTGCAATACACACTGGTTCTCCGGAAGGGAATTAAGTTCTCGGATGGACAGTTGCTCGACGCCGACGATGTTGTGTTTAGCTTTCAGCTGTACCTTGACGAGAACGTTCACTCTCCGCAGAGAGATCTGTTAATTGTCGGCGGGAAGCCGATCGTTGTGCGTAAAGTCGACGCGCAAACCGTGGTTTTTCAATTCGCAAAGACCTACGGCGTGGGGGAAAGGATTTTCGATGGGTTGGCAATTTTGCCCAAGCATCTGCTTGAGAAACCTTACCAGGAGCAGAAATTGGCACAGATTGGCGCCTTAGCGACCGCGGCAAATCAATGGGCGGGTCTCGGCCCGTTCCGACTGAAGGAGTACGTCGCGGGACAGCGGCTTGTGTTGGAACGTAATCCTTATTATTGGAAAACGGATGTTAAGGGGCACCGCCTGCCGTACCTCGATGAACTGGTGTTTTTGTTTGTGCCCAACTCAGACGCGCAGGTGCTGAAGTTCCAAGCGGGCGAAACCGACGTAATCAGCCAGCTGGGCGCAGAGAATTTTGCGGTGTTGTCACGGCAGCAGAAGAATTACACGATGGCGGACGCCGGTCCAGGACTCGAGTACAACTTTCTTTTCTTTAATTTGAATGATCGCGGTGAACAGGCGTCGCCCGAGACGCGGCGAAAGCAGAAGTGGTTCCGCGAAGCAAAGTTCCGACAAGCGGTCTCAGCCGCCGTCGACCGTGAAGCGATTGTGCGTCTCGTATATCAAGGGCGAGGCGCTCCACTCTGGGGACCCGTCACGCCGGGAAACCGCCGTTGGGTAAACACCAATATTGCGCATCCAGCGCGTTCGCTGGACCGCGCTCGCTCGCTCTTAAAAGAGGCGGGTTTCAACTGGTCAAACACACCGGGCGGAGATCCAATGCTCGTCGATTCCGACGGAAGGGCTGTTGAGTTTTCCATTCTAACGAGTTCCTCGAATGCCGAGCGCGCAAAAATAGCGGCGCTCATTCAAGACGATTTGAAGCAGCTCGGGATGAGCGTTCAAGT
>WNFP01001283.1_pt1 | contig 19567 bp, 17 predicted proteins | sample 5400201 | NCBI WGS metagenome assembly WNFP01 (sample SAMN13153355, study PRJNA577476) | soil metagenome | isolation source: 115 cm saprolite under Madrone tree | place: USA:California | collected 2016-06-14 | reverse complement strand
CCTCGACGTACGCGAACAGCGCGGGCAGACGCTCGGCGAGACCCGGCCGCACGTTGAAGGCGCGGATCCCGATGACCACCGCGTCGAGGCCGCGCAGCCGTTCCGGCGTGAGGTCGGCGCCGGTCAGCGACGTGACCTCGTATCCCATCTCCTCCAGGGCGGCGGCCACGTCGTCGCCGGCGCCCGGCAGGTAGCCGACGTGGCGGCCGCGAGTCGCGAGCTCGAGGGACACCGCCTTGGCGCGCGCGGGGGGCTGCAGGAGCTGCAGCGGCAGGTGATCGTAGCGAACCTCGACGCGCTGCTGGTTGAAGCGGCGGCCGTTGACCTCCACGCTCGCCTCGAGGGGCGCGGTCGCGAGCTGCGGCGGCGCGGTCACGGTGAAGGTGAAGCGCGCGTGCTCGCCAGGGGCGGCCAGTCGAAACGGCTGCGAGGCCGGCGTTACGGTCCAGCCGGCCGGCGCGTCGAGCTGCACGGTGCCGGCGGCGCGCGGGCGGGCGGCGGTGAGCTCCACCGTCACTGGCCGCACGGCGCCGGGCGCGAAGAGCCGCACCCCCGCGATGAACCGCAACGAGACCGGCGCGATGACCTCCAGTCGCCGGCGCAGGGCGGGCTGGGCGGGATCCGCGGCGGGCATCGGCTCGCCGGCGATCACCAGCGTCTGCCCGCCGACGTCGAAGACGTACTCGAGCGGGAACGTGGCCGGGTTCTCGGGGCGACCGATGAGCGACGGATCGTCGACGGCGAACATCCCGGCCGTGCCCTCCGCGCGCAGCCAGTACGGCTGGCTCGGCGGCGTGCTCGCGGGCACAACCTGGGAGGTCTCGCGAACGACCGGGTGGTTCGGGCGCAGCGCGACGGCCTTGTTGGTGGAGCGCTGAGCGCTCGGGTACCGTACCGCCGTCCAGCGTACAGGGATGCGCGAGCGCACGACGGCCGTGTGGTGCAGCTTCACGGTCTCGCCGGGCACGACCTCGGCGCGATCAACCACGGTGTCCACCTCGAGGCCGAGGCACGCCTGGATGATCCGATCGAGCTGCTCGCGCTTGTCGCTCACCATCGGATCCGCGGGGAGCGCGGCGAGCCGGCGCCGGATCGCGAGCAGCGCGGGCACGCTGGCGGCCGTATCCTGGACGTTGAACTTCGCGATCGCCTCGTTGGTCGATCGCGCGATCTCGGCGCCGCCCGGCACGCGGTTCCACGTCGTGTCCACGCCGTCGAGGAGTTCGTTCGCCGCGGCATCGCCGGCGAGCAGCACGAACGGCTCGATCCGCGAGCCCTCGTTCACGGGCAGGCCGCCATTGCCGAAGCCCTGCGTCTTGTGCATGCCACGGCTGCGGGCGGCGATCGACGCGAACGACTCGCCCGACACCGGATCCCGGCCGCCGACCTCGACCTTCACCACGCCCGGACCATCCGGCACGTTCGCGGGCGAGCCCGCGACGGCCATGCCGCCGCCCGGATTCGCCGCGGCGGCGCCCAGGCCGACGTTGTGGACGATGCGCCGCGCTTGCCAGGGCCTGAGCTCGCGGAGCTGCTCGGGAAACGCCGCCGGGTCGGCGGCAAGCGTGAACGCTTCGACGGCGAGCACGGCGGACGCGGTGTGATGCCCGTGGGTGGGCGCGGGCTTCGGGGAGAACCGCGTGATGATCACGTCCGGTCGGAACTCGCGGATCACGCGCACCATGTCGCTGAGGACGCCCTGCCGGTCCCAGACGTTCAGCGTCTCCTCGGCGTTCTTCGAGTAGCCGAAGTCCTTCGCGCGGGTGAAGTACTGCCGCCCGCCGTCCAGCCGGCGCGCGGCGAGGAGCTCCTGCGTGCGCGCCACGCCGAGCGCGTCGCCGAGCTGGGGGCCGAGCAGGTTCTGCCCGCCGTCGCCGCGGGTGAGCGAGAGATAGGCCGTACGGTACCCGCGGCCGCGCGCCAGGTAAGTGATGGCCTGCGTGTTCTCGTCGTCGGGGTGGGCGGCGACGTAGAGCACGCTGCCCGTGGTGGCGAAGCTGCGCAGCTGCTGCAAAATTCCGGGCCCCGTCGGTGCCTCGGCGGCGTGGCCGACGCCGGAGGAGCCCATCAGGATGGCCACGCCGAGGGCGCACCAGAACGGCGCATTCCAGAGGGTGTCACGCAGGAGCATTGGAGGACCTCATCGGCGGCTCAAACGATAGCACGGCATATGAAAGCGCGAGACGCTATCAGCGCCGCGAGGCCGGCGCGTCGAGGTCATGGCGGAGATTGTAGTTCACCACCGGCCCGCGGCGAAGTCATACTGGGCCCTTGAACGCGATCCCGGCTCCGCGCGCCGCCGGTCGGCCCGCCCTCCTCGCATCTGTGTGGATGGCGGTGTCGATCGCCTCCTTTGTGCTGATGATGATTGCGGCGCGTCAGCTCACCGACCACATGGCCACCGTCGAGATCCTTTTCCTGCGGAGCCTCGGGGCCCTCGTCATCCTCCTCGCCCTCTGGCCCCGCTTGGGCGCCGCGGCCTACGCCACGCACCGCCTGCACCAGCACGTGATCAGGAACGTGATCCACTTCTGCGGCCAGTACGCTTGGGTATGGGGCATCACGCTGGCTCCGCTGGCCGTGGTGACGGCGATCGAGTTCACCACACCGGTCTGGGTCGCCTTGCTCGCCGCCGTGTTCCTGCGGGAGCGCATCGCGCCGCACCGGTGGGCGGCGATCGCGGGCGGCATCGTCGGCGTGCTCGCCATCGTGCACCCGGGCGCGAGCGCCTTCGGCCCGGCCGCGCTCATCGTCCTTTCGGGCGCCTTCTGCTATGCCGGCGCCATCATGATCGCCAAGGCGCTGCTGGGCACGGACCGGGTCACCGCGCTGGTGTTCTACATGAGCCTCCTCCAGTTGCCCATGGGGCTCGTGGGCTCGCTGTTCGTCTGGGTCTGGCCGGTGTGGAGCGACGCGCCGTGGATCGCCGCCATGGGCGTGACGGGGTTGACCGCGCACTACTCGATGGGCAAGGCGCTGTCGCTCGGCGACGCGAGCTTCGTGCTGCCCATGGACTTCCTGCGCCTGCCGTGCATCGCCCTGGCCGCGCTCGCGATCTACGGCGAGCGCATCGACGGCTGGACGATGCTCGGGGCGCTGCTCATCTTCGCGGGGAACTACTGGAGCGTCCGCGAGGAGGCGCGCCCGGTGTGACGACGCGCGTGGCGTGGCTACCCGGTCATGCGCGCCCCGGCGAACCGGCCGCTCCTGCGCCTCACCTTGGCTGTCAACCCAGAAACCATAACCGCTCCTCTGCTCGGCCTCAGCTATTGGCGGGTGGGCTGCCCGCGGCCAAAATGCTGTCGACCAGCGCGTTGGCATGGCTGCGATCGCTGTTGGCCGCGTGCGCGCTAATGCGGTTGCGGCTGGCCGAAGTGAGGTAGAAGCGCTCGTAGAGCAGGTTTCTGCCCCCGAGCCCGGATCCCACGAAGTCCCAGGCGATCCGGAAGAGACCCGCTCGCGCCTCCGCGTCCACTCCGTTGGCGCCGTGAAGGAATTCGTCTAGGAGTGGGCGGAGTCCGGCGTTGTCGAGCTGCCGCCGGCTCGGCGTAGCCAGCAGGTTGTGGCTGCCGATCAACGTGATAATCTCCGCAACGCGCGGGAACCAGTCGGCGAGGAGCGACCGCATGGGCACGAGCGGCCGGGGGTCGGGAAACCAGACGCCATCCCCCATGTCGCGGCCATGCTCAGCGGACAGCAGCACGGCGCTTCGTGCCACCTCGAGGTAGGACAAGAGCTCGCCGAGCATTTCCTGGGTGGCGGGGCTCTGGTCGTTGATCGCCTCGGCCATGCGCGTGGCGAGGCCGTAGGCGAATTCCAGCTTGGTCACGGCCCGGATGGTGGTCTGGTTCGTAAGGTTTTCGACGATGCCTGTATTCCGGATGTCGTTGTAGATGTCGACCCGACCGTCCAGGAACACGCGCTCCCGGGGCACTTCGACGTCATCGAAAATGACGAAGGCGTCCTGCTCGTCGAAGCGAGAAGACAGCGGCCGATCGAACGGATGCGCTCCCGGGGCGGAGGCACTGTCCCGGCACAGGAAAACGAGTCCAGGTGTGTCGACGGGTATGGCGAACGCCAAGGCGTAGGCAATGGCGTCGGCAGGAATGGGCAGGCCCGGATAAACCGCGATCTCGTCGGCGAAGGGCGCGAGCGTCGCAAGAATCCGTGCTCCACGGACGACGATGCCCGTCGCGGTCTCCCCGACCTTGTGCAGCGTGACACGGTTCCCGACGATCCGGAGGTCACTCGCCTTGTCGATCGTGGGCTGGATGATGGTGTGCGTGAGTGAGATGTCCTCGCGGGCCAGACGCCGCTGGAACCGGACCAGGTTCTGCGCACCTTCTTCGTTACCTTGATCGGCGCCTGCCCAGATCGCGTGGCGGGCGGCGAAACAGGCGAACTTCACATTCATGTAGTCTGGCGTGCGCCCCATGAGCCCCACCGTCGCCTCGGAGATTCGCGACAATCCCCGGTTGCGGCGCTTGAGGTCTTCGACGGAACGGGGAAACATGTGGCTGATGTTGATCGGTTCGCCTGTTTCCGGGTCCGGGATCAGGCACTCCTCGGGATACTGGTGCTGACGGTCGAACACGCCGGCCAGCGTGTGCGCGGCGCCCGCGAGCTCCGGGTGCGTGGTGACATCGTCAACGCGATCATCGCCGAGCCACACTGTGCGCTTCGTCTTGCGAAGTCTGTCCAGGAACTGCTGCCCTGTGCGAGCCGCCATCGTGTCCTCTCCCACTTCCGTCTGGAGCCCCGCCCCTGCTCGTCGCCGGCGCGTCCGCGGGAATCGTGGGCCGGCCGGCCCGACGCGTCCGCGCACAGTCTAGCGTACCTCTGAAGAGCGCGTGTACGAGGCGGCTCTACGACTCCCGCTCAGCCAGATGCCGGTCGTTTGTGGCGGGCCGAGTCGCGTGGAGCGGACGGCGTGGCTACCCCCTCATGCGCGCTCCGGCGAACCGGCCCACGGCCCCGACGGCCTCCTCCGCCTCGTCGAGCAGGGGCAGGAACCAGTGCCAGACGTGGATCATCTGATCCCACACCTCGAGCGTCGTCTCCACCCCTGCTGCCCTCGCCCGCTCCGCGAGCTGGACCGAATCGTCGAGCAGCACCTCCTCGCTGCCCACCTGGATCAGCAGCGGCGGCAGGCCGCGCAGGTCGGCGAAGAGCGGCGAGGCCAGCGGAGTGCGCCGGTCCGCCCCGCCCAGATACGCGCGCGCCATCTCGTCGACGCCCGCCCGCTTCACGATGGGGTCGGTCTCGGCCTTGGTGGCATAACTGGCCCCGCTGCACGTGAGATCCACCCACGGCGAGATGCACACGCCGGCCGCGGGCAGCGCCAACCCGGCATCGCGGAGGGCGAGCAGCGTCGCCACGGTGAGCCCACCCCCCGCCGAGTCGCCCGCGATCGCGATGCCCCCGGCAGACACACCCTGGTCGAGAAGCCAGCGGTAGGCCGCCACCGCGTCGTCCACCGCCGCGGGGAACGGGGCCTCGGGCGCGCAGCGATACTCGAGCAGGAGCGCGCTCGACCCCGCCGCCGTCGCGATCGCCGCGGCAAGATGGCGGTGGGAGCGCGGCGAGCCGATAACGTAGCCTCCGCCGTGCAGGTACAGCACCACGCGCCCTGGTGCCGCCGACGGGGGCCGCAGCCATTCCGCGGGCGCCGCGGGCGCGGTCACACGCTCGACTTTGACCTCGGGCGGCGTGGGAAAGACTTTCTCCGCGCGCTCGTACTGGGCGCGGCGCTCGGCGATGGTCAGCGTGTCCGACGGCGGCAGCTTGGCCAGATGCGCGCGCACGATGTGGATCCCGCGTTCCGTCATGTCACATCCTCCTCGTGAGAGACCCGCCGGCCGATGCCTGCGCGGACCAGGACAGGGTGAAGGCCTCCTACGCTGCGGACTGCAGACGCGGATAGTTGGGAGTATGCTCGGCGCTCCCCTCAGCCGAGGAAACGCGACACAGCCGAGGTGAACGCTTGGGGCTGCTCGTACGGCAACATGTGCGCGGCGTTCGGGACCAGATCCACTGTGGCGCCGGGGATGAGCGCGGCCCATCGCCGAGCGTAGGCGGGAACGACCAGGCGGTCGCCTTGTCCCCAGAGGATGAGGGTGGGCGCGGTAACCCGATAGAGGCGCTTCGACACCCGACGGTTCGGTATTGGGAACAGGATCTTGCCGGCCATCGCCAGCCGGCGCTGCTGGCCGAGGTAGAACTCTTTGAACACCTCCATGTCCGAGAAGTCCGCACCCCCGGTCAAGAGCGCCTGGCCCTTCACCGGATCCTCGAAGAGCAGCTCGACGAGCTGGCCGGGCAGCAGCGCGAAGATGTCGGGGATCGGATGCTCCTCGATCCACAGCCCGGCGGCGGCGACCAGAACGAGCTTGCCGACGTCGTTGGGAGCAACCGCGGCCATCTCGGCGGCGATCATGCCGCCCATCGAGTGGCCGATCAGGTGCGGCTTGGTGAGGCCGAGCGCGGCCACGACATCGCCGCCGTGCAGCGTGAAGTCGAGCATGTCCTCCAGCAGATCTTCGCCGGTGGACTCGCCGTAGCCGGGCAGCTCGGGCGCGAACACGTGGTAGCGGGCCGCGAGCTGATCCAGGAACGGATTGTCGGCGAGGAGACCGCCCGCTCCGTGGAAGAAGACGACAGGCGCGCCGCTGCCTCCCTCCAGTACGCGACAGCGCGCGCCACGCTTCGTCTCGATGGTGCGCGCCTTCATCGCGGCCACTCCTGCCCGGCCTTCTCTGCGCCGGGCTGCATCTCCTCGGGACGCAGGCGGTCTTCCATCGGCTGGATCCACCAGCGGTTATCGTCTTTCCATTCGGGCCAGAGGTGGCGCAGGTGCGGCATGACCTTTTCCGCGAAGAGCTTGGTCGAATGGCGGGTCTTCCAGTCCGGCATGTTGCCGGTGTGGAGCAGGCAGAAGAGGTGGCCGATCCGCAGGCCGGTTATGCACTCCTCGAGCTGCTGGCGCACCGTCTCCGGACTGCCCGCGATGATGAACCGCTCGTCCACGAGCTGCTTCCAGGTGAGATTCTGCAGGAGCTTCTGGGCCTCCAGGCGGAGCTGTGAGAGCGCGCCGTACTTGATCGTGTTCACCGTTCGGTAGCCCGGCGGATCGGCGAAGGGCGGGAACACGTGCAGGCACCGGTTGAAGAAGTAGAGGCAGTGCTCTGCGTAGAGCTCCTCGGCCTCCGCATCCGTGTCGGCCACGCAGATGATCTGAGCGAAGGCGGCGCGGTACGGCGAATCGTCCTTGCCACGCTTGGCCACCCGATCCCAGTAGCCCTCGAGCAGCGACTTGCCGCGGAGATACCCGTAGAACGACAGGTACGAGTAGTTGTAGTCGTAGTCGAGGCAAAAGTCCCACGTCTCGATGGAGCCGCCGCCCGGGATGTAGATGGGTGGATGCGGCTTCTGGATGGGCTTGGGCCAGCAGTTCACCCAGCGGAGCTGGTTGTACTTGCCGTCGAAGGCGAACGGTTCGTCCTCCGCCCATGCCTTCATGATAAGATCGTAAGCTTCCTTGTACTTGTCGCGAGTCAGCGCCGGGATCTGGCCATAGCAGAAGTTGGTATCCATCGGAGTACCGACGGGAAAGCCGGCGACGAGCCGCCCGCCCGAGATGACGTCGAGCATGGCGAATTCCTCGGCCACGCGAATGGGCGGGTTGTAGCCGGCGATGGAGTTGCCGATGACGCAGATGGCCGCGCGCGAGGTCCGCCGCGCCAGGCTGGCTGCGATCAGGTTCGGGGAGGGCATGAGCCCGTAACCATTCTGGTGATGCTCGTTGCAGCCGATGCCGTCGAAGCCGAGGGTCTCCGCGTACTCGAGCTGATCCATGTACTGGTGGTAGACGAAGTGGCCCTTCCGCGGGTCGTAGAGGCGACTGGGAATATCGACCCAAACGGAGCGGTGCTTCTCGCGGAAATCCTCCGGCAGGTACGGCCATGGCATCAGGTTGAACCAGGTGAATCGCATCAGCCCCTCCCTGGAGCGCTCGGGTGGCGTGTGGCGAAGAGTCTATAACACCCTGCCCTTGGCCGCCCGGGCGGTGGCTGCGGAGGAGCGCGGACCATCCGGCTCAGCATTCGGCGAAGCGAACGGCATCGCGCAACCTTGCACGCACCGGCTCGTCGAGAGTGGCAACGATCAATAGTCGTCGAATGACTCCAATCAGGGGCAGGCCGGGAACCCAGGAAGACTTATAAGAGGACGCGGATCGTGTGGCTATACGCCGTTTGACGCATAAAGGCAGGAATGCCATTTGTCCGACCCGCAGCTCCTCGTGGACGGCCGGCTCGAGCGCAATGTGATCCAACGCGACGCTCGTCAATTGCGCGAAGCGCTCCGCGGCGGCACTATGCCATTGAGGCGGAGGTACACGACCAGGTTGCCGTAGTGGTTCATGTTGTCCTGGATGACTCCGAGAATGGCTGCCCAGCGCTGGGTTTGCTGGCCGCCCCTCCCCGCCACCATTTCCAGGGCTTTTTCTTCTGTGAGCCCCTCCCACACCCGGCCGCCGTAGTCGTAGCTTTCCCGGAGCGCCTTCATGATCTCCGCTCGGCTCTTGAGGGTGTCGAAGCGGGCGTTACTGCCGAGGTTCTCGCCGGAGACCCTGCTGAAGAACGTGTAGTTTTCACCGATCAGATGCAGGAGGATCTCCCGGAAAGTTCGCACGGCCGGAGTCGGCTTGAAGTCGTACTTGTCTTCGGGAACGCTGTCGGCGATTCCGAGAACCAGAGTGCGAGTGCTTTCCCACGTGGCCTTGGTCGGCGTCAGGAAGCTCGTGGCCGGGAAGCTGGGCGGGGCGGCCGCAGCAGGGCCGCTTGGCGTCTGAGCCATCCCCGGGCTGGCCCACAGCAGCGCAAGCGCGGCAACGACGACACTCCGTGTGAACGCGTCCTTGGTCATGGTTCCTCCTGTCTGGTGACGAGACTGCGGCGGGCAAGAGCTCCTCCCCCGCGCTCGCAGTGATCCTGCTGAGCGTGGATAACATAACACCCATACGCTTGGTCGCGTTCGTCATGGTCTCTTAGGCTCTGCTTCACGCCCTTGCAACTCGAATGGTCTAGGCTCCGGGCCGCGTGGCTGCCCCTCGCGGCTTTCGAACGCCCCGTCGTGCGGCGATACGCATTGGCCCGTCATGTCTGTCCGCACGAGGAGGGCGTATGCGGCGTATCCGGGAAAGATGGGTTGTGCCGTACGTGGTATCGGTCGCGCTCGCACTCGGGCCCGCCGCCGTTGCGGACGCTGATGACCGCTCCGACAAGCTCCAGAAGATCAACCATTTCGTGATCATCTATCAGGAGAATCACAGCTTCGACAACCTCTACGGAGGCTGGGAGGGGGTCAGGGGGCGCAAGGACGCGGACGCCGCTCACACCGTGCAGATCAGTCAGACGGGCCTGCCGTTCGCCTGCTTGCTTCAAGACGACGTGAACCTCGCGAGCCCCCCGCTCGCGGGGACGTGCACCGAAATGCTCAAACCCTCGTTCACCAGCGGATTCGTGAACGCGCCCTTCGCGATCGATGCCTACATTCTTCCCAGTAACACCACCTGTCCGGCTCCGGGAGTGTTCGCGTCCAATGGCGTGCTGAAGGGCGCCGGCCAGCCTGGCGGCTGCACGCGCGACCTCGTCCATCGCTTCTACCAGGAGCCATATCAGATCAACGGCGGCAACATGAATCGCTATGTCGCGGGCAGCGATGCCGTGGGCCTCGCCATGGGCTACTACGATACGACCAAGCTGCCTATCTACCGTTATCTGCACGCGCCGAGCCATCCGAAGTACGCGATCGCCGACAACTTCTTTCAGGGCGCCTTCGGAGGGTCGTTCCTGAACCACCAGTGGCTGATTGCGGCCGCGACGCCGGTCTTTGCTGACGCCCTGCAGGACGGCAGCGCCAACGACCTGCATTCGATCGTCGACGCCAACGGCTTCCCGAACACGTACCCGCTCTACACGCCGACCCGGCCGGTAAAGGACTCGCAGCTCACGGTCAAGTGCCCCGCGCCCGTCGCTGGGCTCGTCTGCGGTGACTATGCGGTGAACACCACCCAGCCGTGGTTTCAGCCGTTTGCGCCCGGGACAGCGAACGCGAGACGTCTCATGCCCCTCACCACGCCGAACATCGGCGACCGCCTCACCGCAGCCGGTGTGGACTGGGCCTGGTACTCCGGCGGCTGGTCGAACGCGAACGGGGACATCGGAGGACCGGGCTGGACGAACGGAACGGTGGGGCCCTGCTCGGCCCCTTCTACGATCACCGGCGCCGTGTTTCCGAACTGCGCGAACGCGCTCTTCCAGTTCCACCATCAGCCCTTCAACTACTTCACCGCGTTCGATCCCCAGACGGCAACCGGGAAGGCGAACCGGCAGGCTCGCCTGCGCGACGAGCAGGAGTTTTTGCAGCTCGCCCAGTCCTCGACGCAAAAGACCTGCAACCTGAAGCCCGTCAGCTTCGTGAAGCCGATCGGCGCGGAGAACGAGCATCCCGGCTACACGGGCGAGGCCGGGGGCAGCGATCATCTTGTCGCCCTGATCGATGCCGTCGTCAAGACCGGCTGCGGCAAGGACACGATGATCATCGTGACCTACGACGAGTTCGGGGGTCAGTGGGATCACGTCCCGCCACCCGGCCAGGGCAACGCGAACGGCCCGCACGACCAATGGGGGCCGGGCACCCGGGTCCCGGCGCTCATCGTGGCGCCCTTTCTCCGCGGCACTTTCGTCGTCGATCACACGTCGTACGACACGACGTCGATCCTGGCCACGCTGGAGAACCGCTTTGGTCTCGTGCCGCTCGGGAGCCGTGACGCAGCGGTCGAGGACCTGTCGAGGGTGTTCGACGCGAAGTTCTGACCCGGAGAAGATCCGCCGCCGTCCAGTTTTCGCCGGACGGCGGCGAGTTGCGGCCCTTGAGCGCCTCAGGCGGACCCGGCGGTCTTGGGGGTACCGGGAGATCGACGCCCGGGGCGGGTTATTCGGGGTCACCGGCATCTGCCTGCTCTCCTTCGACGTCCAAGGAGAGCGAGGTATATTGTCGGACCTGTCGATCCCGAGTCACCTCGTTCGTCTATACAGTGAAGCACATATACAATGAGGCACACACAAAGGGGGAGGGACACCATGGGAGCCAAGGGAGAAGCGTACGCCAAGCAGTTCGAGACCAAGGTGGAGGAGGCCACAGCCATCCTGGAGAGGCTGAGCGATGCCGACTGGAAGGAGACGACCGCCGCCGAGAAGTGGACGGTCGGAGTGACGGCGCACCACATCGCCAGGAGCTACGAGCCGGTCACCCACATCATCAAGACGATTGCCGCCGGCCAGGCACTGCCCCACTTCACCCCGCAGATGCTCGACGAGATGAACGCCCAGCATGCCAAGGAGTTCGCCGGCTGCACCAAGCCGGAGACGATCGCGCTCCATAAGAAGGGGGCCGCCGTGGCGGCCGCGGTCGTTCGCGGCCTCTCCGACGTCGAGCTCGCGAAGGCGGGCACCGTATTCACGGGGATGCCGGCCATGACCGCCGAGGACATGGTCAAGCGCGCCCTCCTCGGTCACATCGACGAGCATTTCGGCAGCATCCGGAAGACGATCGGCGGCTGAGTCATTCCTCTGCGAAAGGAGTCATGGCCATGATCAAAGGACTGCGCGGGGCGAGCATCTGGAGCGAAGACGTGAAGAATCTGCTGTCCTTCTATCGTGACGTCCTCGGCCTCAAGGTGGGACTCGAGAGCCCGGGGTTCGTCGTGCTCGGCGAGCTGGGAGCGCCGGCGCTCGCGCTGGGAACGCACAGTGAGGTGCACGGGCGCAACACCGACCCGGCGCGGCACATGGTAGCCCTCTGGAGCGACGACGTCAGGACGGACTGGAAGCGATTGAAAGAGGCCGGGGTCGAGTTCGTCGAGGATCCGACGGACTACCCCAACGCGCGGATCGCGACCTTGAAGGATCCGGAAGGGAACCTGGTCCAGCTGCTGGAGCCTCGGAAGGCATGATGAAGGGCTCCGGAAAATATCTCCGAAGCCTTCGACCCGCTCATTTGAAGGTCAGCGGGGCTCGAACAGGACGGTAGTCTCGCCTTGCGAGGTCGTGCTCTCGATGATGCGCGTATGGTGTGCCAACATGCGCAGCATCCGGTGGTTCTCGGCGAGCACGTACGCGCGGAAGCGCGTGAGCCCGCGCTCTGTGCCAGCGCGGAGGACCGCGTCGAGGAGGACCGCGCCGAGCCCCTGCCCTTGGTAGCCGTCCTCCAGCACGAAGGCGACCTCGCCTGTCGCCTCTTCGTCGGAGGGCTCGTAGCGCCCCACGCCGATGAGCTCGACGCCCGCCACGGTCTCGCGCTCGGCGACCAAGGCCAGTCGGCGCCGGTAGTCTACGTTGGCAAAGCTGTGGATCCAGTCGGGCGGGAGGCGCCGCCTCACGGTGAAGAAACGCTGGTACGCCGTGTGGCGGGAGAGGCGGTCGTAGAGCGCAACCAGAAGCGGCTCGTCATCGGGCCGGATCGGGCGGATGCGGAGCGTCTCGCCGTTTTTGAGCACAACCTCTCGCTCGAGATCCCTCGGATAGGCGTCTGGCGCCATCATTCCGCTCGCGTGCTGCTGGACTCGATCAAACATGATGGCTCTAAGTGTAGCAAGAGCGATGCCGCGCGTCGCGTGAAGGTAAGGTGGCGTTTCCATTACTGGCCGCTACTGATTCAAATCGCCGGCCCGCAATCACCGAAATCAAATTGCCTGATCTTCGAGGTTGACCTCATCTGAGCCGCTCCACGCCGGCGCCAAGGCTCCGGCGTTGAACTGTAAGCGTCAACGCACCTTCGGCATCGAGTAGCCATCCCGCACGAGGATCCAGCTGCCGACGCGCTGGCCGGGGAGCGGCTGGCCGGTGGTGGGGTCGAGCTTGATCGCTGGGCTTCCCGTGTGCTGCCAGTGGAATCCGGCGGGTGGCGGTGCCGGGTACGGCTGCCACACCATCTCGGACGGAGACTGCCTGGTCGGGTCGAAAACCGCCACAGGGATCTCCTGGGTCTGCATTTGGCTCCCTCGCGCGGCGCTCGGGCTACCGCCGCTGAGCTGGGCGGTAGTCGCGGCGCCAGTCCAAAGGAAGGCTGCCTGGAAGGCGAAGCAGAATCCGAGGGCCGCGATGAGTGTGCGTCGATACACCGTCAGTTCCTCCCGAGAAGCGATCTCATGATACCGCTCTAGGCCATCAAATCGCAGGCCGTGAGAGACATGTCACACCACGGACGCATCATGTCAACGGGTCGCCACGAGCGAAAATTCTGCGGATCTCTCCCTGCAGGTGCGGTTGGCCAAGCTTGGGCTAACTACCCCTTTTCTCACGCCTGGCCGTGAAGGGCCTCACCCATCGCGGCTCCGGCGCGCTTCTCGCATAGAAGTCTCTCATCGCGGAGACCCCTTCCCGATAAAGGCAAACTCACCGTGAGGTGAGAGCGCAACGTCGCGGGTCAGACAATCGGGCCTGACAGCCGGGCTACCGAAGGGAGGGGCAGCCGCGCGTCCACCAAGGAGCACCCATGAAGATCCTCTCCGCACTCCTCCTCGTCGCGCTCCTTCTCGGCCTGACAGAGCGAGCCGCGGCCGAAGTCCCCGTCGCCGGGCGCCTCCAAGATTCACCACCGCCGAAAGGTCAGCCCGCTCACAAGCATTTCATGCATCACCGGGGGCCGGACAGCCTGCGCCAGTCGAAGCAGGACGGGGCGGCGCTCCTCCGGCGGCGGCCGGCGTCTCGTTTGTTCGGGAGATCGACACCGCTCGCCTCGACCACCCTACCTCCCGCCACGGAAGTCACCGGCTTCGATGCCATCGACCAGAACGCGACGTTCGCCGACCCGCCGGACGGCGCCATCGCCGTCAGCCCGACGCATATCGTCGAGGCGGTGAACACCGCCCTCAGCGTGTGGACCAAGACCTACGACGAGACCGACCGCCTCTCGGCCCTGACCGCGACGGTGGTCGCGATCGACCTCAACGCGTTCCTCGGCCAGAATCCAGGCTGCCTGAGCGCTACGAACAGCTTCTCCGGCCTCGTCTCGGATCCCTCGCTCGACTACGACGTCGCGCACAACCGATTCATGGTCTCGATGATCTCGTTCGACCCGTTGTTCCGGAGCTCGAGCCTGTGCGTCGCGGTCACGCAAACGGGCGATCCCACCGGGGGCTGGTTCATCTACGCGTTCCCGATCTCGCCCGTCGCGTCGCTGCTCGACTTCCCCCGGGCCGTCATCGGCTCCGATGGCCAGATGTACGTGGCAGGCAATCTCTTCCAGATCGACCGGTTCGGGAACGCTGTCTTCGTCTCCGCCCGCGTCTATGCGTTCAAGACAAGCGACATGTACACGGGACTCGATACCACCCCGCAGATCGCCACCGTCGGCAACGATCCGCAAGCCGGACTCCCCGCGGATTCCCTGACTCCGGCCCGGGCCGTAGGGGTGGCCGGCATGTATTTCATCTCCGCCTCCAACCCGACGAGCCCGAACACGGGATCGGCCATCACGCTCTGGAAGTGGAGCGATCCGTTCGGAAGCAATACGTTCACACGCCAAGGCTTTGTCACGGTCTCCGACTACACACAACCGCCCCCGGGGATCCAGCTGGGCGGCTTCCCGCCGGGTGTCACGGATTGCGGACAGTCCGGCGCCGCCTGCGTCGAGACGAACGATACGCGGAACGTCACGGCGTACTGGTCCGGCAATACCGTGTGGGCGGCGCACACCATCGGCTGCGCTCAAGGAGGAGCGCCGGCGGCGTGCGTAGAGTGGTACCAGGTGGGCAACGTCGACGGCGCCCCGTCGCTCCTGCAGCGAGGGATCGTCGACAACCCGACGATTCCCGGCCGGCACCGGTACTTCCCGAGCCTGGCCGCCGATCAGAATGGAAACGTGGTGCTGGGCTACGGCTATTCCTCAGCCACGGAGTATCCCGGGGTCGCCTATACGACCATCTCCCCGTCGGGCGAGCAGGGAGGGGAGACCGTGCTGAAGACGGGCGAGGCGACATTCCAGTCCACGCGCTATGGCGACTACGCCTCCACGGCACTCGACCCCCACGACAACCTCACGATCTGGCACATCCAGGAGTACGCCAAGGGCGAGACGAATTGGGGTACGTGGATCAGCGCGATCCAGATCGGCGGCACCCCGGTTCCCCCGAGCCTGTCCGTCACCCCGGATTCCCTGAATTTCGGCACCGTCAGCGTGGGAAGCACGGCGGACCGGAACTTCGTCGTCCAGAACACGGGAGGCGGAACGCTCACCGGCACCGTTTCCGCGGCCCCCCCCTTCAGCATCCTTTCCGGCGGCTCCTTCAGCCTGACCGTCGGAGCGACGCAGATGGTGACGGTGCGATTCAACCCGACGACCTCGGGTGTCTTCTCCGCGAATGTGAGCTTCACGTCCAACGGCGGCAATCTCCAGCGTGCCGTCACGGGCACGAGTCCCGGCGTCGGCAGCATCACGCCCAGCACCGTCGACCTCGCGGCGCCGCCGGCCAGCTTCACCGTCACCGGCACAGGCTTCGCGAACCTCGGCTTCGGTCTGCCCGTGGTGAACTTCACGCGCGGCGGTACCTTGATCGCCCAGGCCCGCGCCATCGTGATGACCGGCAGCACCATGCTCACCGTGCCCTTCCCGACGGCGGCCACTGCCATCGCGCCGAATCTGCCGGGGCTGTCAGTGGGCACAGTGCAGGCCAGGTCTATCTGCAGACGAGCAGCGCAGCCTTCAGTCTGATCGGCGGCGGCCCGCTCACGGTCATCAACACCACGCCTCCCCCGGGCGTCAACACGATCACGCCCGGCTCGGTCGACCTGGCGACGCCGCCGCCCGGCTTCACCATCAGCGGCAACGGCTTCGCAAACCTCGGCTTCGGCCTGCCTGTGGTGAACTTCACGCGCGGCACGACCGTCCTCGCCCAGGCCCGCGCTACCGCCATGACGGGGAGCACGACGCTCACCGTGCCCTTCCCCACCGCGGCCACGGCCCTCGCACCGAATCTGCCCGGCCTGTCGGCGGGCGCGATACAGGCCCAGGTTTACGTCCAATCGGAAGTGTGACGTACACGCTGATCGGCAGCGTCCCGCTCACCGTCACCGATACGCGGGTGGTCCCCGGCGTCAGCACCATCACGCCCAGCACGATGGACCTCGCGACACCACCGGCGGGCTTCACCATCACCGGTAACGGCTTCGCGAACCTCGGCTTCGGCCTGCCCGTGGTGAACTTCACGCGCGGCTCGACCGTCCTCGCCCAGGCGCGCGCTACCGCCATGACGGGGAGCACGACGCTCACCGTGCCCTTCCCCACCGCGGCCACGGCCCTCGCACCGAATCTGCCCGGCCTGTCGGCGGGCAGCGTACAAGCCCAGGTCTACGTCCAGACGGGCACCTTGACGTACACCCTGATCGGCAGCGTCCCGCTCACCGTCACCGACACGCGACCAGGGCCAGGGCCGGGAAGCGTGAGCGCCATCACGCCCGGCGCGATCGACCTCGGCGCGCCACCGGCCAGCTTCACCGTCACCGGCACAGGCTTCGCGAACCTCGGCTTCGGTCTGCCCGTGGTGAACTTCGTGCGTGGCGGTACCTTGATCGCCCAGGCCCGCGCCACCGTGATGACCGGCAGCACCATGCTCACCGTGCCCTTCCCGACAGCGGCCACCGCCATCGCGCCGAATCTGCCGGGGCTGACGGTAGGCGCGATACAGGTTCAGGTCTATCTGCAGGCCGGAGCCGTGACCTACAGCCTGATAGGCAGCGTCAACCTCACGGTCAATGACACCCGGGTGGTCCCCGGCGTCGGCACCATCACGCCGAGCACGATCGACCTAGCGACGCCGCCGGCCGGCTTCACCGTCACCGGCAACGGCTTCGCGAACCTCGGCTTCGGCCTGCCCGTGGTGAACTTCACGCGCGGAACGACCGTCCTCGCCCAGGCCCGCGCCACCGCCCTGACGGGCAGCACGACGCTCACCGTGCCCTTCCCCACCGCGGCCACCGCCCTCGCACCGAATCTGCCCGGCCTGTCGGCGGGCAGCGTGCAAGCCCAGGTCTTCGTCCAGACCGGGACCGTGACGTACACGTTCATCGGCAGCGTCCCGCTCACCGTCACCGACACGCGGGTCGGCCCCGGCGTCAGCACCATCACGCCGAGCACGATCGACCTCGCGGCGCCGCCGGCCGGCTTCACCGTCACCGGTAACGGCTTCGCGAACCTCGGCTTCGGCCTGCCTGTGGTGAACTTCACGCGTGGCACGACCGTCCTCGCCCAGGCCCGCGCCACCGCCATGGCAGGCAGCACGACGCTCACCGTGCCCTTCCCCACCGCGGCCACCGCCCTCGCACCGAATCTGCCCGGCCTGTCGGCGGGTAGCGTGCAAGCCCAGGTCTACGTCCAGACGGGCACCTTGACGTACACGCTGATCGGCAGCGTCCCGCTCACCGTCACCGACACGCGACCATGAGCATCGCCAGACTGTCGGGTCGCGTCACGATTGACTCCCGGTTCCAGGGATCGGTCGCAACGTGCTGCCCGTCGCCCCCAGTGGCTCAGCGATCGCCGTGGGTGCCGATCTTCGGAATGGACATCACCAAGTGGAGGTACCCGCCGAGCTCGTTGACCTTCCGCATGTCCCCCGCAATGAAGGCGGCGCGTTCTTCGTCAGTGAGGTCGGCGTCGGCAATGGCGGCGCGCGGGTGCTCGATGAAGCGGGCGCGCAGGTCCGGGTCCTTCTTGAGGTGATACAGGAGACTGTTGATCGCGTAGCGGCTCATCACAGTCTCCATTCCACGGCGGCGAGGTTGATTCGCGGCAGCTCCCCGAAGTAACGGACGTCTGCCCGGGCGGGGGTGATGGCACCGAGGAGCACCATCCAGTTCAGAAACTCGTGGCTCCCCGTCTTGTGCAACTCGTCCGCCGTGAGATCCAGCAGCGGCTCGTGCTCCCCGAGCTCCATCCACTGGATCAGCTTCCGGTCGAACACCGTGTCGGTCTCGCCCACGCGGCCCAGCAACAGCTCGGGGAAGTGCGACAGACCGCCGGTCGCGATGATGCCCACCTTCCAGGGACTCTTGGCCACCACCCGTGCGATGTGTTGGCCGAACTGAAAACAGCGCCGTGCCGTCGGCTGCGGCGCGATGAAGGCGTTCACGAAGATGGGGACGATCGGCGGAATGGTGCGCTGGCCCAGGAGCGTGTTCACCGGACTCAGGAACGCGTGGTCGATGGGCGCCTCCCACGAGAGCGCGAGGTCAAAGCCGCTCGCCACGCCCTGCTCGAGGATGCTGTTGGCGAGCTCCTCGTGGAGCAGGTACTCCGTCGCCATGTGGTCAAGCACCTTGTCGAAGGCCTCGGCATTGTCCTGCATCATGCGCTGGACCTTCTTGCCGATGCGCACGCAGATGGCCGGCACGCAGTTGAACGAGAACGCGTTCATGTGATCGTCCGCGACCACGATGAGGGCGTCGGGCTTTCTCTCCACGAAGCGGTCGCCCATCCTCGCGATGGCCTCCATCGCCTCGGTCACCTTCTGCCGGCCGACGTCGCCGCACGCGGCCTGGTAGTAGTCGGGGTCCAGCACGTGTGACATCGCACCACCGAACACGATCTCGCCCATCGCCCTCTCCTTGGCTCGTCTACGGCTTGGTGAACATCAAACCACTGATCGTGCGCGACGGCGCAGCCACCGCCGGACGAGAATCCCAGTGAGGACGGCGGCCACGATGACCTGCGCCGCGTCGACGAGCACGTAGAGCCGACTGACGGCCAGCTCGCCGCTGATCCAGCTCGCCAGGGCCCCGAGGGCCACGCCGAGCATTCCGACCACGGCGACTCTGAGCCACACCCGTCGCAGCGTGAAGGTGGTGAACCCGAGCGCGATACCGGCGAGAACGGGGAAGACCTCGTCCATAGAGACCTCCTTGGCGACGCGATATTCGATCGGAAGGAGCGGAGGGAGCATAACTGATCTGGCCCTGACGCGCTGGGGAGTTCCGGGGCTAGAGCGCGCGCCGGTATACGCCCCGCCCGAGCGTGCTCGCGAAGAGGGTGCGGCTGGACCGGCGCAGGGCGAGCTCGGTGACGATGATCCGGGGCACGTCCTGCCATTGCCAGCCGTCGTTGAAGTCCTGCCACGTGGCGCCGCCATCCTGGGTGCGGAAGACGCCGACGTCGGTGGACACGTAGGCGACATCGTCGGAGACCGGGCTCACCACGATCGAGGTTATGGGGATCGCGGGCATGTCGTCGCCCGCCGTCCCGCTACGGTCCGTCCAGTGCGCGCCCGCGTCGTCGGAGCGCATGATTCGCGGGCCGCCGTAGCCGCCGAACGAGATGTAGAGCACGTCCGGGTTCGTCCAGCTCAGCGCCAGTCCGGTGATGTACATCGGACTGGGCCGGTTGGCCGCGGTGTGGGCCAAGCGCCAGGTCCAGCCCCCCGAGCTCTTGTACACGTTGCCGGTGCTGGTCACCGCGTAGCATCTCAGCGGGTCGGCGGGCGAGAAGGCGACGCGGTTGACGTCGCCGTCGG
>WNFP01004416.1_pt1 | contig 19580 bp, 14 predicted proteins | sample 5400201 | NCBI WGS metagenome assembly WNFP01 (sample SAMN13153355, study PRJNA577476) | soil metagenome | isolation source: 115 cm saprolite under Madrone tree | place: USA:California | collected 2016-06-14 | reverse complement strand
AAGTGTGCTGTTCGTTTTCATGTTCATGGCGGATACCTTAGCATAGGAAGGAAAATGGCATGAGCCTGCCCCAGATGGAGCGGAAAACTCGCCACAAGCCGTGGGGTGGGTTGGGAGCGGCTCCACAAGGCCTCGTGGAAATCAAGGGACGAAGGTTTGCTTGTGGCCGGTAGGACAGGCGAAAGCAGGGCGTAAAGGGGGAGAAGCGCGGTCGCAACGCTAAAAATAATCTAAAAATACTCTTGACAGAAAACGACGAATCGAACGATACTCCCGACGCGCCAGCATCTGCCCTCCCCCTCGAAGCACGTTCCGACGTTCCTCTCCTATCCGCACGCCGGATAAAATGTCAGCGAGGAGTACCGGTGTCGCCACAATTAGAAAAAGAAACGATGAATTCGTTAGAGTTGGATAGGGAAGTCATTCGCTGCAAGACCTGCGGTCTCGTCCAGTACCGGACGCGCACGGGGAATTGCCGGCGTTGCGTGCGCGCCTTGCCTCAGCGTTTGGAGTTCCTGATTCCTCCGCCGGCGCCTCCGGAGGAAGCAGTCGCTGAGCCTACATCCGAAAGATTCGCCAACCAGCAGACGGTGGAAAACATCGGCCAGCGCATCCGCCAGTTGCGCGAATCGCGCGCGATGACGCAGAGCCAGCTGCAATCGCGCTCGAAGGTCTCGCGCTCCTACTTGTCGCGCATCGAGAGCGGGCAGATGACGCCGAGCCTCGGCACGCTGGAGAAAATCTCCGAGGCGCTCAACGTGGGCCTGAACCGCTTCTTCATTCCGGAATCGGATGGAGAAGCGCTGCTCGAGGATCCCTTCATCCTGGGATTGCGGCCGTTCCTGCGCCAACTGGACTGGGAACAGTGGCAGTCCATTCTAAAGAGGCTGCAGGCGATCAGCGATCACGTCCAAGCAGCGCCCGTTAACCTCCGCCCTATCGGTAATCCGGCGCGGCTGCCGCAGCCCGCGTCGGGGAATGGCAACGGCAACGGACACTACGAAGCCGGCCATTCCAATGGGCTCGCGCTGACGCATGCCCATGGTCACCCGCAGGGCTATCCGCTGCGGCGTCCCGGCGCGCCCTTCGGAGCCCAGGGCAAGCCGGCGTTCCAGCGGCCGGTGGCCCGGTAAGTTTTTTCCAGAGCAGGGCACAAAACAGCGCGGTGCGACTTTTACGGTCGCGCCGCGCTCTTTTCTTTGTGGAAAAGATCTGGCCGGGGCTGCGACTACTCGCGAATGACGGAAACTTTGGCGGCTGGGACTTCCAAGCGCATGAGGCGGTGATTGGCGTCGAGGAGGAGCAGCACTTCGAGGTCGGCGGTGGTGACGCGCAGCCCTTCGTAAGATTTGCCGTCGGCGCTGGCCGAACCGGCGGATTCGACAGTGATGGAGCCAGGCGTGAGTTCTTGGGGTATGAGCACGGGAAAAGTTTGCTCGCCGCGTTTGGACCAGTCGTAAACGCGCGCGAGTATGGCGTACTGGTGGTAGAGATTGTTATCGAGAACGGCAATGAGGGGCGAACCGAAAGACAAATCCTGCTCGAACGGCCGCGCGCCCTGCATTTCGAGGGTAATTTTTGCGACGCCGTTGGCGAAGAGAATGTGCGCGCCGTTGGTTTTGTCGTCCCGCGAGGTCCATTCATAGCTGATGGGCGCGCCGTCCGGCTGCAATACGAGAGTGCCGCTGACGCGGGTGGCGCTGGCGGCATCGGGCGGTTTGAGGTCGGTGGCTCCTTTGGCTATCCAGCCGCCGCCGGACGGAGCGATTTCAAAATCCTCATGGCCGACGGTCTTGCCGTCCAACACGATGGAAAATTTGCCCTTGTCTTGCGTCAAGATAGACGCCACGGAACCCGGCGCGCTTTTCTTCTGACCGGCGACGGCGAGCGCGGTAGAGAAGAGAAGCCCCGCAATCACGGCGTACAAAATAGTAAGGTGTTTTGGATTGCTTGCCAGTCGCCGCATCGAACCCTCTCTTTGAACCTCTTGTAGAATCTCCGGTTGTTCCCGCAACGTCACGAGCGCTCTGCCTTGCGGAAGAGCGATGTCAACGGACAAAGTTTGCCACAGTTGAAATTGCAGTCTTGGCATGGCCGCGATCGGAGATGCTCAGAAAGACATCAGGGCGGGTTGTTTCTGAATGGCGCTCTTCACGGCTGCGGTTTTTCGACCACCAGGTGGGCCTCGCTGCCACCCGTTGAGATGATTCCCCGGCGCAAGATTTCCGCGACGACCTCGGCAGGTTCGCCGGAGCTGTCCACGCGGTAATCGGCCTGTTGATAAGACGGCAGGCGCTGAGTATGGAGCGCGCGGAAACTCGCCTCGTCGCGAAAGAGCGGGCGGCCGGTCATGGTCATGCAGCGCGCGAGCAAGGTTTCGACCGGCGAATCGAGCCAAATCACCGGCGCACCGGCGGCGCGCAGAAATTCCGGCGCGCCGGGTTGCGCGTAGGTGCCGCCGCCGAGGGCAAGAACGAGAGGCTCTTTCCGTTCCAGGGCGCGGCCGATGGCGGCACGCAATTGATCCGCTTCAATTTTGCGGAATGCCGATTCGCCGAGGCGCTCGAAAATTTCCGGAATGCGCAGGCCGGCGGATTCCTCGATGCGATCATCCAGATCAATGAAATGCCACGCGAGCTGGCGCGCCAGGAGCGTGCCGACAGTAGTCTTGCCGGAGCCCATGAATCCGGCGAGACAAACCATCTGGATGCGGGCTTGGGGCCCACGCAAAGGAGGCGGTTGGATCACGGTTTCTGGAAGCCGCGGCGCGGCCGGCTATCTTGCGGCGCGAGCAGCTAATCGCGCTTCAAGATGCGGATTGTACCACTGTAGGAGGAGAGTTCGACTTTAGCCAGGCCCTGGCCGAAAGTGCCGATGAGCCCCTTGGTGAACTTGGACGCGAGATGCTTCACGCCGTGGGAATCGGGTTTGAAGTAGGCGGCCGCCTGGTTATCCACGGTGCCCGTGGCGGTCTGCGCGCTCAGGTCAAAGGAATCGTTGCCCGAGAAGCGGACTTCGACAAGGCCCTTGCCGCTCTTCATGCTGTAGAGGCCGGTGCGCACGAAGTCGCCGTCGAAGAGAATGTTTCCCGTCGTGGTATGCAGATTGACATTCGTGAGCCCGGGCTGCAGGATTTGCGCGCTGCCGCTCACGGAGTCAAATTTCAGTTTCCCGGCGCACTGCGTGCACACCAAGGAGCCACCCGTCGTCGTCACAATGATGTAGCCCGAGACTTCCTTGAGGTGGATGTCACCGGCAACGCTCTCTAAGGTCATGTCTCCCGTGACCTGTTCCACATAAATAAGCCCGGTCTGGGTCTTAAGCTGGAGTTCGGTTTCCTCAGGCACGGTCAATTGGAGATTGACTTGTGTGTCCGGGGGCTGCGCGGCGCTATCGATGACGGTGGTTGTTACGTCAATGCGGTCGCCAGCCTGCTCCATGTCGATGCCGATTTTGTCCGAAGAGCGGGCGCCACTGACGACGACTTCCGGGTTTTTCCAGGACTTGACCTCAATGCGGCCGTCGGCGATGTTTTGAATAACAACCACGGGCCGGCCCTGGACCGCAAAATGGCGCTCCACGTGTTGACCGGCGGCATCGGCGGGCGCGACAGTCCAGAGAAATATTCCCGCGCCGAGTACCGACAGGATGCTCCGCTTCGTCATTGGCAAACTCATGTTAATTTCCGCTCCCTTGGCGTTCCATCATCGCGGACAACAATTGCGCTTTTTGCCGGTAGGCGCCGGAAAGATATTCGCGCGCCAGTTCGTCCTGCGGCTCGGCCTGCACACGCCGTTCACAATCCGCGATAAAATCATCGACTGCCGAAAGATTCTGCCGCAGCGAGGTGTCCACCAGCGAATTGCTGACGAGCTGCATGTTCGCGAGACCCCGCTCCTGTTCCGTCAAGGCGCGGGCAGTTTCTTCGAACGGATTTTGAGCGTCAATAACCTGGATGACGGGCTGCCGGATCTGCAGGACGCCCGCAGCAACAATCAGCAAACCAACGGTAACGGTGGCCAAAGCGCGCCCGCGAAATAATTCAGCAAAGCCGCGCCACCACGAAACACGTTCGGCGCCGGCAACGGCAGGCGCTTTGATGATGCCTTCGTTTTCGAGTTGCGCGCGAAGGGAAACCCACACGCGGGCGGGCGGCTCAACTTCCGCGGGGAATGTGTGCGCCACCGCAACTATATCGCGCAAATCGGCAACAAGACTCTGACACACGCTGCAGGAAGCAAGGTGAGCGCGCGCAGCCGCTGGAAGCGGCGCAATCCCTTCTTGTTCGAGGACGAGCTCTACTTCTTTACACTGCATGGCCAATCACTCCGCCCGGAGAGACGCTGGACGGCCCTCCGGCCAATACTACGAAAACTTTGCGGCGCGAACTCGTCTACGGTGCCCCGGCTTGGCTGTATTGTAGCTCAATGGCCTGGTCCCGTCTGCGTTTTCGCCGCATGGCGTTCTTGCCGCGCTTGCTGGCGCAATTCTTCCTGGAGCAAATCGCGGAGCCTGGTGCGCGCCTTGTGCAATTGCGACTTCGAATTTCCCACCGAACATCCCATGATGCCGGCGATTTCGTTGTGTTCGTACCCCTGCACGTCGTGAAGCACGAAAACCGTGCGATACCCTGGCGGCAGCTTCTCGATCGAACGCTCGAGATTGACCCGGTCCACCGCGCCGCTCAGCCGCAAGTCCGGCGCCCCGATGTCTTTCCTGGGGCCGCCAGTTTCTTCATCGGGCTCCGTGGTCTCTTCAAGAGAGGCCACGGGCAGCGACTTCTTGCGCAGCCGCATTAAGACTACGTTGACCGTCATCCGGTGCAACCAGGTGGAAAACGCCGACTCGCCGCGGAATGTCCCGATCTTGCGGAACAGCTGCAGGAATGCTTCCTGCATCAGGTCTTCCGCATCGGACGGATTATTCACCATCCGCAAACACAGGGCGTAGACGCGGCGGCTGTGAAGCTGGTAAAGAAACTCAAACGCCGCGGCATCCCCGGCCTGGGCCAGGCGGATGGCTTCCGCTTCGGTCACCTTTTTCGGTGTTTGCGAAGCAGGCCCGGAACTGGAGGGCTGCAAAGCAATGACCGTGCCTGGTGACCGCGGAGCAGTCAGCGCCTTCGGATCGGCTGGTCGGTTTCGGGCCAACGGTCCAATTACGGCGCATCCACACTTTCGGATGCACCGAATACCCCTTGAGTTGTCCTGGCAGCGGCCCCAATTTCCAGGACTGCCAATGCAGGACGGATTTTTATTCCCGGGGGTCGCCCCACGGGACTCTGCCAGCTGGGTGGCAAGCAGGGTTATTGTCCCGCGATTACGGTCATTCGTCTATGGCGGGCAATAGTTTGGCGGTAGGGCAGCAGAGTCTCTCGCACGCGCATTTGCCGGCTCACAATCTCTGTGAAGGGCGTGAGTTCATCGTCGGGAAGGGCACGAAGGAAGGACTTCAACAGGACAATGGCCTCGCGCAGGCATGTGTTCAAATCGAACTGCGCGATATCCACGGCTCTCCAATCCGAAATTGGATCTACCGATGTGCCACTGGCCAGCTCATCGGCGGACTGAAAGAAATCTCGGCCAATATCCACGACCATCTCATGCAAGGCGCCAATCTTATGGAGGAATTGGGAACGCTGTGTTAAGAGGACGCGATTGAGAAGACTGCTCATGCGGGCTGAGCGCTGGCCTCTAGAGCCCTGAAAATTGGCAGGATCAAGCGGGGCAGTATTAGGCATGGTGCCGTAGTGCTTGGCGTGGTCGCCGAGCGCTCGGAGGATGGCAGCGAGCGGGTCAGTCAGCCTGGGGCAAAGGTCAGCGGTCACATAAACGACCTGAGAGGACTTGGCCAGATTCCCGGCCTGGCGCAACTCGATCGCTTCATTGAGCGAAACACTTAGCATGAGGTAGGAGGCTTCGAGTTGCTGTGCGTAGGCGCGGAAAACACAGTCTTTCACTTCCGGCAGCCAAGCGCGCCAGTCGTCCTTGACAGAAGTGCCGCGGGCCGAGAGGGAACGGGCGCGGTAGATCAAAGGTAGTCTCCCGGGGAACAGGGAAGCGAGTATAACAAAAACTTTTTCGGCCAGCACGGCTTTCTTAATAACCTAGTGCGTGCAAGCGTCCGCGGTCAGAGAACGGGACCCGACAGGATCTGCGAATGGTTGCTCCCGATGGGCGCGGGCCGCTATACTCGGCTGCGATTCCACGGAAAGGAATTTCGAGTTGCAATTTGAGCCGCGCGATCAGTATGAGCAGCGCCAGAAGAAACTCGAGCAAATCCAGGCGCTGGGCTTCGACGTGTTTCCGCGCGAATTTCGTTGGACGGATACGCCAGCGTCGCTGGTTGGAAAATACAGCGAGACGCCCGCTTCGGAGCTGGAGGCAGGGAAGCGAGAACTGCGCGTGGCCGGGCGCATTGTTTCGCTCCGATTGATGGGCAAGGCGGGTTTTGCGCATCTGCAAGGGGCGGGCAAGCGAATCCAGATCTATGTAAAGAAGGATGTTGTGGGCGAACGAGGCTTCCAGCTCTTCCAACTGCTCGACCTGGGAGATACCGTCGGCGTGCGCGGGCACCTGTTTCGAACCAAGACGAACGAGCTCTCCATTTGGGTTGAGGAGCTGACGTTTCTTTCGAAGGCGCTCTTGCCGCTTCCGGAGAAATGGCACGGGTTAACGGATGTCGAAATCCGCTACCGGCAGCGATATCTGGACTTGATCGCCAACGAAAAATCACGCCAGGTATTTGTGACCCGCGCGCGGATCATTCAGGAATTGCGGCGATTCTTCGATACGCGAGGTTATATCGAAGTCGAGACGCCGATGATGCACCCCATTCCGGGCGGGGCGGCGGCCCGGCCGTTCATCACCCACCACAACACTCTGGACATCGACCTGTACCTGCGCGTCGCCCCCGAATTGTATTTGAAGAGATTGACGGTGGGCGGAGTCGATCGCGTTTATGAGATCAACCGGAATTTCCGAAACGAAGGCATCTCGACGCAGCACAATCCGGAATTCACGATGCTGGAGTTTTACGAGGCGTATAGCAATTACCGCGACCTGATGGACTTGAACGCGGAGCTCTTCGCGTTGCTGGCGAAGAACATCACCGGCTCGACGATGGTGCGCTACGGCGACCATGAACTGGACTTCGGCAATTTTCAGCGCCTCTCGATGCGTGAAGCGGTTGGGAAGTATTGGCCCGCGGAAGCGGGCGCGGCGCCGACGCCGGAAGAGCTGCGCGCGCCGGGCGGAGCCAGTGCGGCAGCCGGCCGCTACAATGCGTGGGCGAAGAGCGCCGGGGCACCGCAGGCTGCCGCAAAAGGCAAGCCGACGGACGGCGAATGGACAGGCTTGCTCTTCGAAACCATCGCGGAAGAGAAACTGATTCAGCCGACGATTCTCTACGATTTTCCGACGGATATTTCGCCGCTTTCGAAACAGAAGCCGGATGATCCTTCGCTCACCGAGCGCTTTGAGATTTTCGCCGCGGGGATGGAAGTGGCCAACGGCTTCTCCGAGTTGAACGATCCCGCGGAGCAGGAGCGACGCTTCCTCGCCCAGATAGCACAGGGCGGCGAGGAAGTTTCGAAACAGCTCGACGTGGATTACATCCGCGCGCTGTGCTACGGGATGCCGCCCACGGCGGGCGAAGGCATCGGCATAGACCGCTTGACGATGCTGCTCACGGATTCACCTTCGATCCGCGACGTTATTCTCTTTCCCTTGCTTCGGGCGCAGGGGCACGAAGACTCCGCTTCCGAAGCACACGGCGCGTAACGTATCCTCTTGGGGATGCGAACTGGCGATTCTTCCCCCCATGCGATTTGAATGGTTTGTTGCACGCCGGTACCTGCGCTCGCCGTACCGTCCGGCGGTGCTGCGCCTGGTCACGCTGTTCTCTGTGATTGGAGTAGCGGCGGGCGTGGCCACGCTGGTCATCGCGCTTTCCATGAACACCGGTTTTCGCGAGACGCTGCAAGACCGGCTGCTGGGAGTGACCGCGCATGTTTCCCTCACTCGACCGGGTTCAGGCGGAATCCATCATTACGAAGAGCTGGCTGCGAAACTCGCCGCAACTCGGGGAATACGCAACGTCACGCCCGCCGTTTATCAGACGGTGCTGCTGTCATTCGCGGGGCAGGCGCGAGGAGTGGTGACCAAAGGGATCGATCCGGAACGTGAACGTCGCAGTGACGAGGCGCTCCAGCGGATCGTGGCGGGGCGCTTGGATTTTTCGCCCGATGCGGATGGGATCGACGCGCTGCTCGTAGGCAAACAGCTTGCCGAGGAATGGAAAGTGTCTCCGGGTGATTACGTCACGCTGACGAGCCCGCAGGGACGCCTCACGCCGTTTGGATTGATCCCGCGGACAAGACGTTTCCGCGTTGCGGGCGTGTTCGACTCCGGCTTCTACGATTACGACGAAAATTGGTGTTTTCTGACGCTGCCAGCGGCGCAGGCGCTCTCCGGGACGGGAGATATCGTCAATGTGCTGGAATTTCGCATCGAGGAGCCGGAACGCGCGGAAGAGATCGCGCGGAAGATCGAGAAAGCGGCGGGTGCGGGTTTTCTGGCCTCGACGTGGATGGAGGAAAATCGCGCGCTGTTTCGCGCGCTGCGCCTGGAAAAATTAGTTACGGCGATATTCATCGGGCTCATCACTTTTGTTGCAGGGTTGAACATTCTTGTGGTGCTCTCGATGACCGTCACGGACAAGGCGCGCGACATTGCGGTGCTGAGATCCATGGGCACACGCCGCGAGCAGATCCACGGCATTTTCCTGTGGCAGGGAATCACCATCGGTGCGGCGGGCACGCTGATCGGCCTGGCGGCCGGCTACGCCTTCGCAGGAATTGCAGGAGCCTATCATCTAATTCCGCTCGATCCGCAGGTCTATGCGGTTGCGTACGTGCCGTTTCATCCGAGCGTGTTGGATGGATTGTGGATCACAGTGGTGGCCATGGGCATTTCGATTGCCGCAACAACTGTGCCGGCGCGGGCGGCCGCGCGGCTGCTTCCGGTGGAGATTTTGCGGTATGAGTAGTGGTACGCTCAGCCCGGGCGACGCGAGCGAAAAAATGCCTTGTTTGGTGCGCCATTTGCTCCTAAATTACGACGGAGGCAAATAGGTGGAACCTGGATGCAGCCCTCGCGTCCGGAAGCATATAAACCCGCCGCAAGATATTGAAAGCAAGAAGATTACTGGTGTGTGGAAAAGACCCCGGGTTTGCCGTTTTTTGGTCAGGCAAGACAAGGGCGAAAATGGGAAAGAGTTGAAACAGGCCGGCATAATTGCGCAAGCTTTCGCAGGGGGCACGGGAAGGGGCCGGCCGGCATCTAAGTGTTAGAGAAGGAGAATAATCGGGTGCCGAGAGGGGTGGCGCAGCACACAAAATGATACAAGATCCCGCCAATGCGGTCCATGCATCGCAAAGTGCGCAGCAGGGCGAAGCACCTGCGCCTGCGATCGTTCTTGAAGCGCGCGGCCTGAAGAAAACCTATGGTTCGGGCGATCGCCTGATAAGCGTCTTGCAGGACGCCAATCTGAGTTTGCGCGAAGGGGAGATGGTGGCGATCGTCGCGCCGTCAGGGGCGGGGAAGAGTACGCTGCTCCACTTGCTGGCCGCGCTAGACACGCCGACGAGCGGTAAAGTATACTTCGCTTCGAAAGCCATTGAAGCAAATCAAGACGCGGCAGTGGCGGATTTTCGAAATCGCGGCGTGGGGTTTCTGTGGCAACGGCACCATCTGCTGCCGGATTTTACGGCTGCGGAGAACGTGGCCATGCCGTTATTGTTGCGGGGCGAATCCTTTTCGAAGGCACTCGCGACGGCTCGAAAATGGCTTACGGAGATTGGCCTGGAAGACCGGGCCGATCACCGCGCAGGGGAACTTTCCGGCGGGGAACAGCAGCGCGTCGCGATGGCCAGGGCGCTCGTCACCGGGCCTGCGGTGCTGTTGGCGGATGAACCGACCGGAGATTTGGACGAGCAGAATGCTTGGGCCGTGTTTGAGTTGCTGGAACGGCTGCACCGCGCGCACCGCTTGACGTCGCTGATCGCGACGCACAACACGGCGCTCGCCGCGCGATGCGACCGGATTCTAGGGCTGGAACATGGCGTTCTGCGGGCTCGCATGGCTGCCGCGAGCCGGACCCCAGGGGGAGAAGCGAGCTAACCGTGTTCGAACGCTACACAGAAAAAGCGCGTCGCGTCATATTTTTTGCCCGTTACGAGGCCAGCCAGTATGGCAGCCCGTACATCGAGACCGAGCATTTGCTGCTCGGCTTGATGCGCGAGGACAAAGCGCTGGCGAACCGTTTCCTGCGCCAGCAGGGCTCGATTGAATCCATCCGCAAAGAGATCGAAGGTCGCATCACGATCCGCGAACGCATCTCGACTTCCGTCGAAGTGCCGCTGAGCGCGGAGTGCAAGCGCATCCTGAACATGGCCGCGGAAGAAGCGGAGCGGCTCGGGCACAAGCATGTGGGCACGGAGCACCTGCTGCTGGGGATTCTGCGCGAAGAGAAGTGCTTCGGCTCGGAAATTTTGATGGAGCGCGGACTGCGGCTTTCTTCGCTGCGCGAGGAATTGGCGCGCACCTCCGGCGAGAAAACCACGGCCACCCGGCCGAAAGAGACTTCGCTGCTTGCGGAATTTAGCCGCGACCTGACGCAAGCCGCCGGTGAAGGCACGCTCGATCCGCTGGTGGGCCGGGAGAACGAAGTCGAGCGCGTGATTCAGATTCTCTGCCGGCGCACCAAGAACAACCCGGTGCTGATCGGCGAGCCGGGCGTCGGCAAGACGGCCATCGTGGAAGGACTCGCGCAGCGCATTGCCGACGGGGACGTGCCGCCGTTTCTTGCGGACAAAAGGATCTTGTCGCTGGATCTCTCGCTGATCGTCGCGGGCACGAAATACCGGGGACAGTTCGAAGAGCGGCTGAAGACCATCATGAAAGAGCTGATGGAGAGCCAGAATTCGATCGTCTTCATCGATGAATTGCATACGCTGGTGGGCGCGGGTTCTGCGGAAGGCTCGCTGGATGCCGCCAACATCCTGCGCCGACGGAGGAGGAAGCGATCCAGGTGATTCAGGGCGTGCGAGAGCGCTACGAAAAGTTTCACGCCGTCAGCTACACCGACGAAGCGCTGCGCTACTCCGTGTATCTTTCGAACCGGTATATCCCGGACCGTTTCCTGCCGGATAAGGCGATTGACCTGATTGACGAAGCGGGCGCGCGCGTGAAGCTGCGCCAGGCCACAGTGCCGGAAGAGGTAGGCGAAGTACAGAAGCGCGTGAAGTTCATCACGCACCGCATGGAAACGGCCATCGCGCAGCATGAATTTGAAAAGGCGCGGTTCTACTCCGAAGAAGAGCGCAAGGAAAAGGAAAACCTGCGCACCTTGCGCGAGCGCTACAAGCTGGACGATGCGTCAACGGGGATCGTCACCCGCGAGGATATCGAGGAGGTGGTTGCGCGCTGGACGGGCATCGGCGTCACTTCCATCAAAGAGGACGAGCAGCAGAAACTGTTGCGGATCGAGCCCGAGTTGCACAAGCGCGTGATCAGCCAGGATAAGGCGATTACCGCCTTAGCGCGGGCGATCCGGCGCAGCCGCGCGGGACTCAAATCTCCCTTGCGTCCGGTGGGATGCTTTTTCTTCCTCGGGCCGACGGGCGTCGGCAAGACGGAAGTGGCGCGCCGGCTGGCGGAATTCCTTTTTGGTTCGGAGAAGTCGCTGGTGCGTTTCGACATGTCGGAGTTCATGGAGAAGCACTCCGTGTCGAAGCTCATCGGCGCGCCTCCAGGGTACGTGGGCTACGAAGAGGGCGGCCAGTTGACGGAGCGCGTCCGCCGGACGCCTTATTCGGTCATCCTCCTGGATGAAATCGAGAAGGCGCATTCCGACGTTTTCAATATATTGTTGCAGGTGTTTGAAGACGGACAATTGACGGACGGGCTGGGGAATACCGTGGATTTCCGGAACACCATCATCATCATGACCTCCAATCTCGGCGCGCGGCATTTGCAAAAGCGCACTTCGATCGGCTTCCAGTCCGGGGCGGACGAAGCCGGGCAAAAGAGTATTGAAGACATGGTGATGAACGAAGTGAAGAGGGTATTCAATCCGGAGTTTCTCAACCGGCTGGACGAAGTGATTATCTTCAACGCGCTCGGCGATGAAGACTTGCTCCGCATCATCGATTTGCTGGTGGGCCAGCTCAACGACACGCTCATCCACCGGCAGGTGCAGGTTGTGTTGTCGCCGGAAGCAAGGCAGTGGGTCCTCGAGAAAACGTGTGCGGACCGGAGTTACGGGGCGCGGCCGCTGCGACGGGCCTTGCAGAAGTACGTGGAAGACCCGCTCTCGGAAGCGCTCATCCAGGGTGGAATACAACGGCCGGCGACGCTGCAAATCTACGTTGCGGGGGAAGGCCTCTCCTTCCGGCCCGTCGGCGAGGCAACCCCGGTCATTCACTAGCGAATCTGAAACAACGCACGACGGCTGACCCCTGCTCGACCGGGGTCAACGCACGGCCGGCCCACACCGGGTCCGGCGGGAGAAAGACAACTTGCGTTTGGGGGAGCGGCTTTGAGTTCCTCAACGGCCGCGTATTGCAGAGTCTGTTTGCCGTTTGGGGTATTGCTGGGCCGGCTTGCCTGGATCGCGGCAATGTTGCTGTTGCTCGCGGCGGCGTCGCCCGCCGCCACACAGCAAAATCACCATGCGGGCGCTTCTCCATCCGCGCACTCTTCCTCTACGACGCCTTCTTTCGATTCGCGGGCCGCGCCTTCGGTTACTCTTCCTGCGGTCACGACAAGCAGCGCCACGGCGCAGCAGCCGTCCGAGAAGCCCCAGGCAGTCATCGCGCGAATTGATTTCGTCGGGAACCGGCGCATCCGCACCGACACTTTGAAAGCGCGCATTTTCACCCGCGAGGGAGACGCTTACAACGAAGAGACTTTGCGGCGCGATTTTCAAGCATTGTGGAATACGCAATTCTTCGAGGATGTGAAATTGCGCGTGGAAGATTCCCCGGAGCGGCCGGACGCCAAGATTGTGGTGTTCGAGGTGAAGGAACGCCCGGTGATCCGGCGCATCCGCTACGACGGCATTCACTCCGTTTCCGAATCGGACATTCTCGATCGCTTCAAGGAGCGCAAAGTGGGGCTGACGGTGGAGAGCCAGTTCGATCCCACGCGCATCAAGAAAGCGGAAGTGGTGCTCAAGGAACTGCTTGGAGAGCACGGGCGGCAGTTCGCCAAGGTGACGCCGCAGTACGAGCGAATCGCATCAAGCAACGCGGTGATCCTCGTGTTTAAAGTGGACGAAGGGCCGAAGGTCAAGGTGGGACGCATCAAGTTCACCGGCAACCACGCGTTCAGCGACCGCAAGATCATCCGCTCGATGCGCCACGACCGGCCCTACGCGATTCCGCTCCATTTTTGGTACATCCCGGTTTTGACCAAAACGTACGACCGCGAAAAATTGAACGAAGACATGGAAGTCGGCATACGCGGACTGTATCAGGACAACGGCTATTTCAAGGCGGTAATCGGAGAGCCGGTTCTGGAGAACGTGGACACGGCAGGGTTCCGCATGGGCGTGCCGGTGGCGGGCAGGTCCCACGGGAAAGCAGTCAACATCACCATTCCCATTGAAGAAGGCGACCGCTACCACATGGGTACGCTGAGAATCGTCAGCGCGGACCCGGACAAAGCTTTGTCGCTGAAGGTCGACGCGCTGAAGAGCATTTTCCCGCTTCATCAGGGCGATCTTTTCGCGGTGGGAAAAGTCCGCAAGGCCCTTGAGGATTACGGCAAAGCGTACGGGCAATACGGATTCATCGATTTCACGGCCGAGCCGGAGACGGAGATCGACGACGAAAAAAAGGTGATCAACCTGACGTTGAAGTTCAATGAAGAGAAGCAATACTACGTGCGGCGCATCGAATTCAGCGGAAACACCACGACCCGCGACAAGGTCATCCGGCGCGAATTATTGATAGACGAAGGACAACTGTTTAACAAGCGCGCTTGGGAAGTCAGCATCCTGCGCCTGAACCAGCTCGATTATTTCGAGCGCATCGAAGCGGACAAAGCGGCGGAGATCAAACGCAATACCAAGGAAGGCACCGTCGACATCAACCTGAAGCTAAAAGAAAAAGGCAAGCAATCGATCGGGTTACAGGGCGGCGTGAGCGGACTGGCGGGCACCTTCATCGGGCTGACGTATCAGACCAACAACTTCCTGGGACTTGGCGAAACGCTGACCATGTCGGCGCAAGTCGGCGATATCCAGCGGAGTTTGATGTTTGGGTTCACGGAGCCTTATTTGTTCGACCGGCCGATCTCTACGGGTTTCACCGTGTTCAGCACCCGCTATAGTTTCGACCAGGCCAAGCAAGCCGCGCTCCTGACCGGGCAATCGGTGAGCGTCAATCCGGCGTTCGTCGAAAACTACAACACGAACAGCACGGGCTTCACGGTTTTCGCAAGCTATCCGCTCAAGCGTCTTTCCTTCGCGCGCATCGGTTTGAATTACGGCTACTCGCGGACGAATATCACGACCTTCAACGACGCGTCGAGATTGCTCTTCACCGCGACGCAATTCCGGAGCATCGCGGGCCCCAGCGCCCTGAATGGCATTGTTTCGAGCACCATTACGCCAACGATCTCTTACAACAGTATCGATAGTCCGGTGAATTCAACGAAAGGAAAGAGCTTCTTTTATTCCCTCGCGTTTCAGGGCGGACCGTTGGGCGGGAATGTCAATACCATCACGAATGTATTCGACATGAAGTACTTCCATCCGGTGAATAAACGACGCAATGCGATCGGCTTCCACTTCAGCACTGCCTACACTACGGGATACGGCGGCAGGGACGTGCCGCCGTTCAGCCGCTTCTACATGGGCGGCGAGACCGCCGGGAGGCGACTTACAGGGCTTCGCCAACGCGGAATATCGCATTCCGATTGTCGGGCCCGTGACGGCGGCTTTTTTCCTCGACAGCGGAACGAATGGCATCGTGAAGAAAAGCGGATTGAAGCTCGATCCGACAGGGCTTGCGAACCTCAATCAGCAGTTTCCCGATGCCAAGCTCGGCAGTCAGCTTCAAATCGCCGGCGGGACCAGCTTCAGGCCGCGGGAGTCCGCCGGCATCGAGTTCGTCGTGCAGCTTCCGATCGTGCAAGCGCCGTTCCGGCTTTACTATGCCTACAACGTAAACCGTCTGCATAAACAGATCGTCTCGCCACAGCCGTTCGTCGATCCGACGGAGATTAAGTTCCTGCACGATCTCGCGTTTCCGCCCACGATTCCGGGCCAGAGACCGCCGCCACCGTCGCTTCCACCGGATGTATTCAATTTTCAAGTCGTTCCGTCGTTAAACAATCTTTTTAACAATCCAGGAAGGCTGAATTACTTTGAACCAAAGACAAAGCTAGGGTTTACGGTGAGCCGCACATTCTAGCGGGCGGGAAGCGCAGGGGATTCAAAATGACTTGGGATAAGCGGATACATCGCGCAAAAGACGTTCGGAGAGCGCAAACGCGGGGGAGGCAGTAGGCATGAAGTGGCGCAAGATTTCCAAACAGGCTGGCTTGGGACTGGCGGCCGCGTGCCTGGCGCTGGCCGGCTGCGGCAGCAAGAGCACCAACACCCTGATCGTCACCGTGATTCCGGGGAGCGCCACCATCGTCGTAAAGCAGCAACAATCTTTTTCCGCCAGCGTCACGGGCACCTCCAACACCAATGTGACGTGGACGTTGACCATTTCCAGCAAGGATTGCACACCGGGCTGCGGCACTCTCGATAGCACCACGAACGCTACGGTCACTTATACGGCCCCGGCGACCGTTCCAAGCGCGCTGATACCCGCGGCGGGCTCAACGACACCCGCGGCGCCCTTGACTTTGACGGCCACGTCGGCTGCCAATTCAAAGAAGAGCGGCACGGCCACTATTACTCTGGATTCCGGCATTCGCGTATCGGCGGTCACTCCCGCGACGGCGACGATTGCCGCAGGCTCCGGCAGCATCCCACCGGAGACCCTACAGTTCTTCGCTTCGCTGGTGAATGACACGGCTGGCGTAACCTGGCTGGTCACGCAAGCAACAACCATCAACGGCGCCTCGGCTTCTTGCAGCCCGGGATGCGGCAGCATCGACGGAACCGGCACGTACACCGCGCCCACTTCCTTGCCGACATCCACTTCCGTCACTGTCGTGGCCGTTTCCAAGACAGACACGACCCGCTTTGCTTCGGCCACCATCACGCTGGTGGATCCGACGAAGAACGTCATTTCGTTCACAGGGATTACGCCCGCGACTGCTCCGCTCGGCGGCTTACAACAGGACGTTTTTTTGAATGTGACGAATCTGCGCTCGACCATCAGCGTCCTTTTTGACAATGCGGTAATTATTCCAGCTTCAGGCCAAGTCAAGATCATTAACGCGTCGGTGGCACGGCTGCGTTTGAACGCCACGAACCTTTCGGTTTCGGGCACGCATACTGTTGCCGTCCAAGACCAGCGCGGAAACACGCAAAGCGTGAATTTACAGGTGGTTGCCGTGCGTCCGTCCCTGATCGCCTCAGTTCCAGACAGTCTTCCGGTTAGCAGCAGTGTGGCAGGCTCGCTGATTCTGGATGGCGGATTTTTCGGCGGGCCAGCAACACCCGTGGTGAGCGCGTCATTCGCCGGAAGCAACCTCAGTTCACCGCCTACCCCAGGTCCCGGTTCTCGTCAACTCACGGTCAATCTAAACGTCGGCAACCTGGCGCAAGCGGGCTTGTTCCCTATCTCGGTAACAAATAATTCCGCCACTCCTTCGATGGCAACGACGAACCTAGCGGTGCAACCCGATCTTGTAGGCTCGCCCGCCTCAATCAAAGCGACTCTGCCCCTGTCAGGCACGCCGAGTGCGATTGCCGTCGATTCGACCTTGGGAATCGCGGTCGTGACAGAACAAGCGTCGAATTCGGTGCAACTCGTCAATCTGGCCGGGGGAACTCCAGTTCTGGGCACGCAGGTTGCTTCCGGCTTCAATCAGCCAACAGGCGTAGCCATTGATGATCAGCTTTCTATGCATGTCGCGGCCGTCGTGAACAGCGGGGATAGCACGCTGACAATACTCCAAATCGCTTCCGCATCTTCGGCGAGTGTTCTGGGCAAAGTCAACCTAGGGGCGCTTATTCCCGCGACCGGGGGCTCTATCGCGCCCACGCCCTTCGCTGTGGGTGTCGATCCCTTCACGCACCTCGCCCTCGTGGCATTTTCCAATGCAAACGTCGGCTTCATTGTCAACGTCGATCCTAATAACATGAACCCCGGCTGCATCCCCGGCACTGCTCCTGCCCCGTTCTGCGCAATCGGTTCCGTCTCGTTGAATACAGGAGCGAAGCCGCAGATTGCTTTCGAGCCCCGGCTGCATCTTGCGTTTGTAAGCCCGGGCGGCCGGGGATTAATGTCGGTCGTGGACCTCACGCAGAAGGGTTCGATCATTCCGATTGCCGCGGCGCCGACCGGAGCTTCCCGGGCTAAGTTCACTTTGGGAAACCAAACCCAGGGTCTCGTTACGATCACCACCACGACCGCCCACAACATCAATCCCGCGGTGTTAGGCACGGTGCTCATTACCGGCGTGTCGCCCGCCGACTTCAATGGATCTTTTCAGGTCAGCAGCGTGATCGATTCCACCCACTTCCAATACATTCAGCCGACGGTGAGTACCGTTGAAACCGGCGGCAGCGGCAACGTGAGTTTCGGGAATCCGGATCTTACGTTTTCGATTTCCAACACCAATCAGGGCATTGCCATCAACCCCGAATCGCGCACGGCTGTCGTCGCGGATCCCAATGCGAGCATCGGTCAAATCAGCTTCATCAGCACGTTGGACGAACAGGTGACGTCGTTGACCCTGAATACAGGAAGTTTTTTGAACAACCCGGGCAGCGCGCCGGAAATCGGGGCAACGTGGGTTGCCGTCCAACCTTTTACAAATGTTGCCGTATCGTTTAATCCCAGCCTAAATGCAGTTTCGTTTATCGATCCAACGAAGCCACAACGCCTTGCGCAGGCCCTCAACAACAATACCGGAGCGGGACAAGTCGGTTGCTCCCCGGCATCCTGCTCGACGGGGGCCGTCACGGGAGCCCTGGCTGTTGATCCAGTTACGAACCTGGCGCTGGTCGTGAACTCGGGAAGCAACTCGCTCGTGGCCATCTCCATCGGAAACACCGCATCGATGAAAGCGGTACACATCAGTCAGGTGCAGCTATTCAAGACCGATGGGACTCCTTACGAGATTCCTGGCGCAATTCTGCCTCAAGCGGTGCTGACCACAAATTCAACGCTTCCGCCGGGGGTACCGGTCCCGGCGTTGGGGACGATCAAGATCCTGGGGACAGGTTTTGCCGCAGGCGCCAAAGTGCTGCTGGATGGGGATGCAACAGGATTTACCGTAACGAGTGTCTCCGGCAATGGAACCGAAATTGATGGCACGATCAATTCGGCCTTCCTGGCGCAACCACGGCATTTCGCGTTGGAGGTCCAGGTTGGAAGTAGCCCTGCTGTATTTTCAAACGCGGCGGACTTTACTGTGGTGCAGACGATCAACGTGAGCGGGGGTTGCAGCGGAACGTCCACACCGCAGCCCGGGGCCGTTGCCATCGACGACCAGCGCAATATCGCAGTGGTGGCGAACAGCGGTTGCAACGACGTTTCCATCATCGACCTGACGCCGGGTGCCGCGACGCCGGTGAAAAACTCCGTTGCGGTGGGCACATCCCCTGCGGGGGTCGCCGTAATTCCCCGGCTGGGCTTCGCCGTGGTCACAAACAATGGAGCCGGCACGGCGTCCATCGTGAATCTCGATACGGCCACTACGGTCGCGACCGTAACCGTGGGCACATCGCCGCTGGGGGTGGCGATTAATCAAGACACCGGCGCCGCGGTCATCGCGAATACCGGCTCGAACACCGTGTCACTGATTGACCTCACCGCCAGCACACCGAAAGCAGTAAACGCCACCGTGGATCAGCAGCGACTGCGTCATTCCTGACGGCCGCGCCAACCGGGATCGTGTTCGATGCGGCGGTCTCGCCCGGACTCTTCTATGTAACAGAGAGCGACGGCAACCTGATCGGGGCGTTCAATCCGGATACCGGCCAGGTCGCGCCGATTAGGGTGGGGATCAACCCGACTTCGATAGCGTACAACTTGCAGACAGGGACGATCCTGACGGTCAATACGGCGAGTAACACGATCTCGGTCATCGATTCGCAGACTTTCAAGACGCGCGGAACTTTTGGAATCAGCGGCTCGCCGCAATTCGCTGCGGCGATTCATCCGCGAACCAACATGGCGGTGATCGCGGACCAGGTCAACAACCGCGTGATCCTGTATCCGCTGCCGAAGTAGGGCGGGACGTTGCGGCGCGTGTTGGACAACGCTTGGCCCGCTCAGAGGCATCGCAGCAAGTAAGCCACAAGCAGGGCGTGCGCTTTCACAGGGGCGAAGCTTTCCGATTGCGAGAGATGCTCCGGCTCGGCTATACTGCGGCGTTTGTATA